>Ga0182012_10007668_pt1 | contig 10757 bp, 8 predicted proteins | sample 612S2SmetaG_FD_120486 | JGI IMG/M metagenome (GOLD analysis project Ga0182012, IMG submission 120486) | Permafrost microbial communities from Stordalen Mire, Sweden - 612S2S metaG | ecosystem: Environmental > Terrestrial > Soil > Wetlands > Permafrost | place: Sweden: Stordalen | collected...
GGAGGCATCATGAAACGCGACATGGGCACCACAGTAGCTCTCGGCTTGGCGTTTGGCGCAGGCATCGGCGCCGCATTGCACAACGTCGCGATTGGTGTGGCTGTCGGACTTCTGTTCGGTGCGGCACTTGGTGCTGATTGGAGCAAGCGCAGCAAGACTTAGAAGCCTTGGCTGCAGTAGCGCTCGACAGTCGTCGCTCTTTGCCGATTGAGTGATGTTTGTTAAAGTAGATAGGCGGCCTTCGCTGGGCCGTCCCCCGCATGTGGCGCTATCGTCTAGGGGTTAGGACGTGAGATTCTCAATCTTAAAACACGGGTTCGATTCCCGTTAGCGCTACCAAGAATTTGGACGAAGAGCTCGCTCAGGCAGCGGGCTTTTCCTTTTGGCGGAAAGCCGAAATCGCCTGTTCATGCTCGTTGACGCGAAAACCGATTCAGGTTCGAGAGAACCTTGTGGGATTGGAAGTGCCGTTGGGTGAGCCCGTTTGAGATCATTTCAAGGCCTCGCCACCGGCCCGGGCCCATTGTTTTCCCTCAGCAGGTCGCCCCAAGCATGGGATTGGAAAAGGTGTCTTCGTTTTCTGCCTCTGATCGGTCGAGGCAGGCAAAATCTTTCTCGACGAGCAGTGCCAATACGCGATCGCCGAGTTTCAGATCGCGGGATAACCCCACTTCATCTTCCTGAGCCCATCGGTGTGCAGAGGCTGTCGACAGGATAACCGTGAAGCTCTGCGGGCAAGCGCGCAACGACAGCTCCTCAGCGATCTCCGCGTGTTCCAGCGCATAGGTCAGCGTTAGTTCCTTTTCAACTCCGAAATGAAGTGTCTCTTCGATTCGCCCGGTCTTGATCAAGCGATCCAACTCCGACCGTGATACCCGGAGTCGCAACGAATCGCCCTGTATGCGCAGTTTCATGCAGATGCCTCCATCCCGTCGCGGTTGGGGATTTCGCCGTCGCCGGGTTGATGCCGTGGGCTCTCAGCAGCAACACAGCAGAGTAGCAGAGAGCAGTTTGGCGCCTCTCTATCTGACTCTAATAGACGCCGCCAGCTGCGTGGCTGGTTCTTCTTTCCTCCTGAGCCGGGCGATCTTGAGGAAATCTAAGGCAGCAGGGGGCCGAAATTTGCCGGATTCCCGCCAACCAAGCGGCGACAGCAAGATTGCTGGGGCGCATTTCCATGCGGATCCAACATTGGCCCACTCCGAAAATGTCTTTGATTCTCTGATCTGTCGCACTGTACCCTTAACCCCATGAGGCTCCGTAGAGGTCTACTGTTCGCAGCCGTTCACACGGCCATAACGGTGTCGCTCGTTTATTGGCAGGAAGCGCCCTTCTGGGAATACATACCCACGAACCCAGCGGTTACGCGAAGGGTGCCGCACGAGGCAGTCGCTGACGATACAGAGGATCGGGCGCCGCTGAACCCCTGCGAGATCGCCAACGATTCTGAACGTCCGACTTCGCCTCAGGAGAAGATCGCAGCCATCGACAATCTTCCTATTGCGTTGCTCACCGGCTGGCACCTGCCTTGCTCAGAGCCGTCGCGGCTCGATCGGCAGGTACAGGCCCGTTACGGATTCACTCAGAAGTCTGAAAAGGTTACCGGCATTCTGGTCAGCGCCATGGCGCTGGTGCTTTGGTTCATCGTTGGCGCTTTTCCGATGGTGCGCAGGCGCTTCCGCCGCTGGTACAAAGAGCCCGGCATCTTTATGACTCTGTCTGTCCTTGTCTCCATGCTGCTTCTTGGCATTGGCTGGTCCATCTCACGCATCCCGCAGGACTTCGCCACCCCCATCGCCAACTTCGTAATGCAACTCGCGGTTCTTCCCATGCTGTTTGTTGCGGCGGGCTGGGCCTGGTGGGTCGGACTCTTTCTCTATACAAGGTGGAGGAAGACACGCCGCTGGTTCAACCGGAGAGCATCAGCGGACGAATAAGCAGCGGGCGCCTTACCCGGGCGCCTCCGATTGCTATGACAGGTTTTGACAGTCGGATCGCTAAGGCTCAGTCAACACTCCGTCGTCTGGCTCGTCTAAACGGGTGAAAGTGTGTACAACTGGATGACGATGCCGAAAACACGTGAATCTCGCACGAGCCCTGGTCCAGCACTTTGTGTTGGGTTGTTTGTTGCCTTCGCGGCCCCCCTTGCTCACTCTCAGTCTTCCGCACCTGACCAGCCCGCGGCCACACTGAAGATTCAAGCGCGCGAAGTGGTGCTGCCGGTAACCGTCCGCGACAAGCACGGTGCACTCGTGAGCAGCCTGCAAATGACTGATTTTACCCTCACCGAGGACGGGCGTCCGCAGACAATCAAGAGCTTCACTCGGGAAACAGACCTGCCATTCCTTCTTGGCCTGCTGGTCGACACCAGCCGCAGTGTCTCCGGGGCCATGGAGTCAGAGCGCAAGGCAGCCGGTAAATTTGTTGACCAAATGCTCCCCGCCGAGGCCAAGAGCGCGAAAGCCGGCGACCAGGCCTTCCTCCTGCACTTTGACCATGAGGTCGAACTGCTCGAGGACTTCACCAACTCCCGCGAAAAACTGCATCGTGAGCTCGAAGCGATGGGGCCATCCCGCGCCGCGCAAAATGATACCCAGGGTCCCGAGACGCGTGACGACGATCGTGGTTCGCGGCCGAGCGCGCGCCGCGGAGGCACGCAACTCTACGACGCAATCTTTCTGGCCGCCGATGAACTGATGAAGCCGAAACAAGGCCGCAAGGCGCTGGTGGTCTTCAGCGACGGCGCGGACCGCGGCAGCAAAGAGACCCTGAATGACGCAGTGGATGCCGCCGACCGCGCAGGGCTGGCGGTTTACACCATCTACTTCAAGGGCGAGCAAGAGAATGGCGGCTTCGGCAACGGCAACCCGGGTGGAGGACACCATGGCGGCATGGGCGGCGGCTGGCCCGGAGGAGGTGGCGGCGGTTATCCAGGTGGCGGGGGCGGCTACCCCGGCGGCGGTGGTGGGCAGCGCCGTCCTGACACCAGGAGCGAGGCCGGCGTCGACGGCAAGAAAATCATGGAGAAGATTGCCGAACGCACCGGCGGCCGCTTTTTTGAGGCCAAGAAGAAGGACAACCTCGACGAGATCTACGATCAGATTGCCGAAGAACTCCGCGGCCAATACCTGCTCACCTACACCCCCGACCAGGTCGACAACGACGGCGGCTTCCACAAGATTGCTCTCAAGGCCAGCAAAGACGATGTGCAGGTGGTCACGCGGGAAGGGTACTACGCTCCTGGCGGAGATTCGAAGTAGGGGCTGACCTGGCCGCTAGCGGAGGATGATTGTTTTTCGCGCTGCATGATTGATTTTCGCTCGTGACGGGATTCTAGGGTTGACCAACCGTCTGCGGCCAGAGCTTCATGATCCCGTCGGCCACGATCGCATTGCCTCGAGCGTTGAAGTGGTATCCGTTGTCCAGATCGAGGTCGGGGATCGTATAGGGCAACTCCGTTGCGGTCAGGTCAAGCATCGGCACATGGTGCGTGGAACACCAAGCCTTGAGGGTTGCTTGCGCCGCAGCGCTCTTGTCAGGAATATCGAGCCTGAATGGCAGAAAAGCAATCACCATGCGGGCTCCTTGTGAGGTCACAAGCGCGTCGGCCATGTCCAAATCTCGCAGGTTGGCCTGCACCACCTGATCGGCATTCTGGGCCAGTGAAGTTCCAGCGTCGCTCTTCGTGACTCCGGGAAAGATGATCCCCTTGAGGTAGCGCGACCACAGTTCACCAATGGCGGTTGCCGGGCGAATGGACGGCGTCCCTTCGCCCACTTCGCTCATGGTCGCGCGAGGTTGGGTCACGTCGCCATCGTTGAGAACAAAAACCACTAGATCCGACTGGAAGATACCGCGGGAACGAATGTAGGAAACCTCATTGTCCGGCGCCCATGCGCCGGCGGAAGCGTTCAGGACGTCCACCGGCTTGTGGACGACTGAAGGCAAATTCCGATGGAGAATCTCGGTAAAGATCTGACTCTGGTCAACACGGCTTGTTCCGTAGGTCAATGAATCGCCGAGAAACATGATCCGCAACCGATTCGGGTCGCGGCTCGGCGGAACATCGTCGGAGCGCATCCCATAGCGGTTGGTCCTGGTGTTCACAAAGAACCTGTGGACCCGTTGGTTGGGCTTAAGAGTGTATTCGCAGGCAGAGTCTGGTGCGATGAGGACGGGGTTGCCCAATCCAAAGACAAAGCGCAAAACCCCCTCGGTGATGCCAAGGAGAACAGCAATCACCAGCAAACAAATCGTCAGGAATCGAGCTGGACCGCGTAAGCTCATCGTTCTGTCTCTGCCGGGGAACTTGCGCCGGCATTCGCGCGGTTTTTCACAACTCGACGGAAGTGGGATTCATCCATCAGAAATGTATGATCGCCACGGTGCTTGTAGATGATCCTGTAGCCCGCGAGGTGAAGGCGCGCGATTGTCTTGAGCGTGCGCCCCGGCCTCAGCCATGGGTGGAACTCAACGCAAAGCTGACGCACCGGGATGTGGTCCTTCAGCATAGCGTCGATGATGTCGTACTCGAAACCCTCAATATCCATCTTGAGCACGTCAATTGCCGCGTCACCGTTCTTGCGCATGATGTCAGCCAGGCTCCAGCACTCAAAAGAGACCGTTTTTTTGCCTTCCCGTGCCACTGAAAAAGAGCCTTCGCCGCTGTCGTCGGGCGGCGAGAACTGGATTGTTCCCGTTTCCCCTGCGATGCCTACGGGGAAGAAACGCAGGTTGGCGACAACAGTCCGTTGAATGGTTCCAGCCCCAGTAGGCGACGGGTCAAACACAAGCACCGGCCGGTCGGTTGTTTTGGCCAGTTCCAATTCGAAAGTCATTGCCTTGCCGACTCCGGCGCAGTAGCACACAGTCGGCATGGGGTGCGTATGAATCACCCAACCCGTTTCCTCATCGCCCAATCGCCTCATTTCCGGCGAGGACGAGCAGAACATTCCATCCACCGAAGCCCGCGCTTTGGCGCGCAGCCAGCTGTTAAGGCTCATCGCGCCATTTTAATTGAACTGGATGAATCACTTGTTTCGAGGAGACAGGAAAGGTTTGTGACCTGGAGCTTCTTGCGGCTCAAGACGAAGGCCTGCCCTTCGATTGGCCCTAAGTCGACACCGGCAAGGCCTGAAGGCTCGAACTCAATGCAGCGCCGGCGATCTCTTCTTCAGCAACCACAAAGAACGAGCGCAGGTCGGCCCGCCCAAATGATGTGGTCATCGCGACATCTGAAGCGTCCCGTCCCGTCGCCATGAGGATGCGGCCGATGCGGGGCATGTTATTGCGAGCATCAAAGGCCCACCAGCGGCCGTCGAGCCACACTTCGAACCAGGCGCTGAAGTCCATGGGCAGAACCACCGGGACGCCGATATCGCCCAGGTAGCCCGTAGCGTAGCGCGCGGGAATGTTGAGCGCACGGCAAAACGTGATGGCAAGGTGCTGGAAGTCGCGACAGACTCCCACGCGTTCCGTGTACACATCGAGCGCCGTCTTTGTGGGCCGCGCGTGCTGGTAGTTGAACGCCACATGGCTGTGCACCCAGTCGCAAATGTACTGCACCCGATTCCAGCCGGGGTTCACTTGCCCGAAATGCTCGTAGGCGATGCTGCTGAAGCGGTCTACCTCGCAGTAGCGGCTGTTCAGCAGGTAGATGAGGACCTCGTTGGGAAGTTCTCCAACGGGAACCTCGCGGGCGGAAAAGTTCTGGACGTCGGGGTTGCCGGAGTCCTGAACCAGGGTCGTGCTTGAGAGCCGCACAGGCCCTGCGGGCGCAACGAATCGCGTGCAGCGGTTGCCGAAACCGTCGATGTAGCTGGTGAGCGGGACAATCGGGTCAGTGCGGAGCTCGTCCGGCTCGAGCAGGTCGTGGGCGCGCGATGGATGCACATGAAGCAGCGTCACCATGGCAACCGAAGATGGCGCATCAAATTGAATGTCGTAGGCGAGACGAATCAGCATCTTGGCCCCCTTTTCTGTGATGGTAGATGTGCGGAAACAAAGTCGCTGTTTCCTTTTGAACATGGAGCGGAAACAGGAACGACGCGGCTACTGGGGACTTTCAATTGAGTTTCGCAGTTGATGGCGCGTGGCGCTTTGCAGGGAGCGGGAAGAAACTGCGGTAGGTGTCATCATCTCACGAAGCAGACGGAAAGAAGGAATGGCCAGGTTGTTGGTGGATTGGGACCGAAGCAGGAGTGTCTGGCTGGAATAGAAAAACGAGCAGGCTGGAATAGAGGGCCGAACAGTTCGGATGCCTCTTTTGTTGATGCGAAATCTTCCGAAAAATCTGGCGGGTTCAACTCCAAAAACGATGGGCGTCCGCTGTCGCGAACGCCCATCGTGTGTTGCCGTTGGCATTTACTGCGTGTTGCCTACTTCATGCTGTACGACGTAGCTGATTTCTCGTCCAACGCCGCCTGCGCTGCCGCAAGACGCGCGGTCAGAAGCCGGAACGGTGAACAAGAAACGTAGTTGAGCCCGATCTTGTGGCAGAACTTCACCGACTCGGGATCTCCGCCGTGCTCGCCGCAGATGCCCACCTTGAGATTGGAGCGGGTATTGCGGCCCTTCGCTGTTGCCATCTTCACCAACTGCCCCACGCCTGCCTGATCCAGAGTGGAGAACGGGTCGTGTTTGAAGATGTTGTTCTTCAGGTAAGCAGGCAGGAAGTTGTTGATGTCGTCGCGGGAGATGCCAAAGGTCGTCTGCGTCAGGTCGTTTGTCCCGAAGCTGAAGAACTCGGCCTCTTCTGCAATCTGGTCGGCAGTGAGGGCTGCGCGCGGCAGTTCAATCATGGTGCCCACCATGTATTCCACGATGGTGCCCTTTTCCAGGAAGACTTCATCGGCGATGCGGCGGATGATGGCTGTCTGGTTGCGCATCTCCTCGACCGTGCTGATCAGCGGAACCATGATCTCGGGATGCGGATCGCCGCCCTTGATCTTGACCGCAACCGCGGCCTCGATGATGGCGCGTGCCTGCATCTCGGTGATCTCGGGGAACGCGATGCCAAGACGGCATCCGCGCAGCCCGAGCATCGGGTTCTGCTCGTGCAGCTCTTCCACGCGCGCCAGCAGCGGACGAAGCTCCTTCAGCTTGGGCGAGCGAGGCTTGGTTTCTTCAAGCCGGGCGATCTGTACAAGCAGGTCTTCGCGCTTGGGCAGGAACTCGTGCAACGGAGGATCGATCAAGCGAATGGTCACAGGCAGCGAGCCCATCGCCTTGAACAAGCCCACAAAGTCCGCACGCTGCATCGGCAACAGCTTCTTGAGCGCTGCGCGGCGGGCCTTCTCGTTGTCGGCCAGAATCATGGTGCGCATGTGCTCAATGCGATCTTCCGCAAAGAACATGTGCTCGGTGCGGCACAGGCCGATGCCTTCCGCGCCAAACTGGATCGCCATCTTCGCATCGCGAGGAATGTCGGCATTGGCGCGAATTTTCAGCCTGCGAACCGGGTCAACCCAGCTCATGAACTTCACCAGATCGGGATCGTCCGGCGTCGCGTCAAGAGTCTTCAGCTTGCCCTCAATCACGCGGCCCGTCGTGCCGTCGAGCGAAATCCAGTCGCCCTCGCGGAACGTCTTGCCCTGGACCTTCAGTTCCTTCTTGGCCTCGTCCACCCTCAGGTCGCCGGCACCGGCCACGCAGCACTTGCCCATGCCGCGGGTAACCACGGCCGCGTGCGACGTCATGCCGCCGCGCGAGGTCAGAATGCCGGCCGCAACTTCCATGCCGGCAATGTCCTCAGGCGTAGTCTCGCCGCGCACCAGCACGATTGTCTTGTACTCGCCGCTCTGGTGCTTCTTCACTGCCTCTTCCGCGGTAAACACGATCTGGCCCACGGCCGCGCCGGGTGAAGCCGGCAAACCGGTAGCCAGAACCACGATCTTCTCGCCCTTTTCTACCAGGCGCGGAACCAGGAAGTCATACAACTGGTTCGGCTCCACGCGGAAGATTGCCTCCTCCTGCGTGATCAGGCCTTCGCGCACCATGTCGATGGCGATGCGAACGGCGGCCAGGCCCGTACGCTTGCCATTGCGGGTCTGCAGCATGTAGAGCTTGCCATCCTGGATTGTGAACTCAAAGTCCTGGATGTCGCGATAGTGCTTTTCCATCTTGTGGGTAACTTCACGCAGATGCTGGTAAGCATGCGGCATGGCCTTTTCAAGTTCGCTGATGGGCAGCGGAGTACGAATGCCGCTGACGACGTCTTCGCCCTGCGCGTTCATCAGGTACTCGCCAAAGAAAACGTGCTCGCCCGTTGCGGGGTTGCGCGTAAACCCTACGCCGGTGCCTGAGTTGTCGCCAAGGTTGCCAAACACCATGGCCTGCACGTTCACGGCTGTGCCGATGGAGTCGTCAATATGGTTGATGCGGCGATAGGTCTTGGCGCGGTCGTTGAGCCACGAACGGAACACGGCGTTGCGCGCTTGCGTCAACTGCTCAATCGGATCCTGCGGAAAGTCCTTGCCGGTTTCCTTCTTGACCAGCTTCTTGTAGTCGGCGATTACCTGCTTCAGGCCCTCAGCCGAAATCTCGTGATCGAACTTCACCTTCTGCTTGTGCTTGACGCCGTCGAAGATGTGCTCGAAGTGCTTCTTCGGAATCTCCTGCACCACGCTGCCGAACATCTGGATCAGGCGGCGGTAAGAGTCATAGGCAAAGCGCGGGTTGTTGCTGCGCTTGGCCAGGCCCTCAACGGCCTTGTCGTTCAAGCCCAGGTTTAAAATGGTGTCCATCATGCCGGGCATGGAGAACTTTGCGCCCGAACGAACTGAAACCAGCAGCGGATTGTCTGCGCCGCCCAGTTTCTGTCCCTGCGTTTTTTCCAGCTTCTCGAGAGCTTCAAGCATCTGTTTGTCGATCTCAGGGCTGAACGCGTTGCGCATGTACTCGCGACAGGCTTCGGTCTGGATGGTAAATCCCGGGGGAACCGGAAGACCAGCCAGCGTCATCTCTGCGAGGCCGGCGCCCTTGCCGCCCAGGACGTCTTTCATCTTGCCGTTGCCGTCCGCTCTGCCGTCACCGAAAAAATAGACATATTGAATCGGGGTTGACGTCGAACCTGCCTTTTTGGCAGGCGCTTGCTCCAAAACGCCCTGCGTCATGGGGTATTGCCTCCGTATATCAAGATTCCGTATCTGCGGCACCGATCAGAGGGGGACGGGACAGAGGCTCAGTCTTGATTCCAAAAACTCTCAAGGTGTTGAGCGCGTGCGGGTCTCCCAAACATCAGGCAGCGCGTCGCGGCGTTCGTCGAGCAGCCCCCGCGTCTCATTGCCTGTACTGCTTGTGTGATGGAAGTCCGCCGCGGCGGGCTGCACAACGATCAAAGCTTCAGGGAACTTGAATTAGAGGGTGCTTTCGTCGCAAATACAATTAGCGCCCTAAGTATACCGTTGCATGTGCCACTCGTCACAGACGATTCCGCAGCTGGATTCGAGGTGGGCACGCACCCTCAACATATCTCCGCACTATGAGACGAAACCCCGAGCCTGTGCAGCGTTTAGCGCGAATTCTGCGCGCTTCAGGCCGCGGACAACTCGACCTGACGGTCGGAATACGAATTGTGCACCGCATTGTGGGACATCAGGATACGGTCCAGGCCGCAGAGCCGAAGAACTTCAGCCACGTGCGGCGTTGCATTCAGAATGCAGAAATCGTGGCCCGATTCACACGCAATCGAATACAACTCAACCAGCGCCGCAACGCCCGCGGCATCCACCCGGGATATCGGTGCAAGGTCCAGTGCCACGGATTGTCCGCGCACCAGCGGCGCCACGCGCGCCACCAGATCTCTTTCGTAGCCAAGCACAAGTTCGTGGAGCTTGGGAGTGCTCGTCACGGGGAAGATCTGAGCATCATTGCGATTTATATTAGTTGTCATAACAAACCTCCTCTGCGAAGGCCCGATGCTCTAAACCCGTCTTCGGGCCAGAATGCTCAGGCTTTCTGTTGTTGAATCAATGCATCCAAACGGCCAAACAAGTTCGGAAAGATTGTGCTGCAATCACAACAGGAATGCGTATTTCCGAAGATATTTGACTCATTTCGAGTGTCCGATTTTGTTTCAGCCGTTCGAGAGTGAACACCGATCGATCTCGCCAACATGTGTTCTATTACGTAAACGGGAGTGGCCACGGTTCCGTGAAAAAATTTTCGCCCAGTAACGGTTCCGGCAATGGCCTCAGCACCGGGGAAGAAGTGCGGGTTGAAGCGGGGTCCGCAATGCAAATGTCTCTACCTACATTAGACGTTCGCCGCTGGGCTCAGGACGCGGGTTTCCACCTGTCAGGCGTCGTCGCGCTCCCACATCCCGAAGAGGACCGCGATGCAAGACGCTTTGCGGATTGGGTGGATGCGGGCCGCGGCGGAACGATGCGTTATCTTGAGCGTCGCGATGAACACGGACAGCTTGTGCGTGAGCGCGTTTCAATTCCGTTTCCTTGGGTGCGCTCTGCGATTGTTTGCTTTGCCAGTTATCACTGCGATGCGCCGCTCTCCATCGAGACGCACGATGCAGAGAGCGGCTGGATTGCGCGCTATGCGTGGAGCAGCCGCACAGACGAGAAGGGAACTCGCCGCCCCAGCGATTACCACAAAGTTCTTCTCAAGCGGCTGCACGCACTGGAATCTCGAGTGCGCGACGAATACTCAGCTCAATCAGAATCAGAGATTGAAACGCGCTGCTACGTCGACACTGGCCCCGTAGTGGAGCGCGCGCTGGCCACGGCTGCCGGACTCGGCTGGAC
>Ga0182012_10007669_pt1 | contig 10756 bp, 12 predicted proteins | sample 612S2SmetaG_FD_120486 | JGI IMG/M metagenome (GOLD analysis project Ga0182012, IMG submission 120486) | Permafrost microbial communities from Stordalen Mire, Sweden - 612S2S metaG | ecosystem: Environmental > Terrestrial > Soil > Wetlands > Permafrost | place: Sweden: Stordalen | collected...
AACTCCCACGCCCTTGCGAGCGCTGGAACCTAAATCCAGTGCGTCTGCCAATTCCGCCACATCCGCGCGCACCAATGAAATCAGCTTTAGCTTAGCATTTTCGGCTTGGTCTGCAGGAAGCCGAGGAATTCGTGCGGGTCGCGTGTCAGTTGCGGAAACGTCGCAACCACGTTCTGATTTCCGTCCAAAATTGCATAGAAGGGAATCGATGCGGTTCCGAAACGCTGATCCTCGAGTTTCTGGTTCTTCTCGGAGTCTGGATCGGTGCCGTCGGTGTAGAGATCGACGATCACGAAGTCCTTCAGCGCGGCTTGAATCTCGGGCCGGGTGAACATATTGGCCTTCATCCAATGGCAGTTTGTGCAGGCATAGCCGGTGAAGTTTACCAGCACGAGTTTATTCTGTTCCTTAGCCATGGTGAGGGCCGCGTCTAATTGGTTCTTGAAATATCCACTTGAGGCGACGTTGTTTGCACTGACCGCAGTACCGGAGCTGGCTGCGCCTTCAGGCACGAAGGCGTCCAAATCCCCAAGCCGAGCGCCAAACAATCCAGGCGCTAAACTAACTGCGAAGATCAGGAACAGAGCGGCAATCAGAGCCCGGGACACTCCAACGCTCTCCTCGCGCTTAATGCCTTCCATGAACAAAAATCCGAGAAGATAGAGCCCCGGCAAAGCAAACAGTACAATCCAGGCAGCGAGGAAACGTTCACGAGTAAGCCAGTGCGTCTGGAGAACTTGGTCGACGTTGCTCAAGTACTTCAACATGACAGCCAACACAATGAAGCCGAGCACCACTTTGACGCGGACCATCCAACCACCACTGCGCGGCAGCTTGCGCAAATACGACGGGAACAACGCCAGCAGGAAGAACGGCGCGGCCAACCCGATGGCGAAGGCCATCATACCCAACACAGGCTTTGCACCTTTCTCTTGCACTGATGCGATGAGCAGCGGTCCAACGATGGGGCCGATGCAAGCGAAGGAGGTTAAGGAAAAGGTCAAGCCCATCAAAAGAGTGGGCAAGCTTCCGCTGCCTTGCGACGCGTTGTTTAGTTTTGTTAGTAAGCCCGAGGGCAGCGTCAATTCGAACGCGCCAAGGAGGCTCAGGCCAAACACAAAGAAGACCAGCGCGATGAAGCCATTCACCCAGGGACTTGAGCCTAACTGCACCACGCCGAACGGTCCGGCGAGGGCCGTGATTAAGAAACCAAGAGTTGTGAAAAGGACTACGATGCCGCTGCAGAATAAGAGTGCTTGGAACCAGCCGCGTTTTGCGCTCTGACCGCTACCTTGGTTTAGAAAGAACGATACGGTGATGGGGATCATTGGAAAGACGCAAGGCGTGAACAGCGATGCCAGGCCGAATCCGAAAGCCGTTAATAGAAATGGAAGAAGGTCTTGTTGAGCCGTTGCCGCAGCTGTTAGCGCTGGCTTTACTTCGGCGGCCTTAGCTTCGGTGGTTGGAACAAGGAGGTAACCAACCGGCAAGGTGAAAGCGCTAGTTGGTGTTCCCGAAGCAAACTGTAACGGGGCCAACGCAGTTTTCTTAACGGGCGGTAGACACTTCACGTCGCTGCAGGCTTGATAACGGACAGCGGCTTCCACGTCTGTCTGCCCTGCGGCGTTGTCGACGGCTGTTACTTCCACCAAGAAAACTGCTTCGCCCGTGTACGTCTCGGTATCGATCTGGAAGTTAGGATCAAGCTTGCGAACGGGCTGGGGGCGGTAGATTTGCCAACTCTTAATAAGCGGGTTCTGGCTTATTTGGATCTTGGTAATGATGGGCCCGCCAGGAGGGGTCGTCGGAGAGTAGAGGTGCCAGCCGGGATCAACTACTGCTTTCAAGTGAAAGTAAGCTTTGCCGCCAGGCGCCACAACGCTCTTGTCACTTGCGGGCGCGATTGACCAATGCACTGGATCTTCCTTCGCACAAAGAAAAATAGGCAATAAGAACAGGACCGCGAACGGTGACAATAGTCGTCCGGAACACTTCATAAGGATTAGCCTCCTAGACTGATGTTCGGGTATTTAGCTCAGTTGCAATTCGTTCGTTGATTTTGCCTTCAGCGAACTCCTTGCCGAGCCTGATGGCGTTGCGGATTGCCTTGGCTGTGGATCGGCCATGGCAAATAACACATAAACCATTGACTCCCAAAAGAGGAGCACCGCCATACTCGGCGTAGTCAACGCGCTTCCTGAAATCGGCAAAAGCGCCGCGCGCCAGATAGGCTCCCACTTTGCGGGTTAGCGTTTCCTTCAGCGACTCTTTCAACATCTGGCGGAATAGAACTTCTACGAGCCCTTCACTCACTTTTAGCGCGACATTGCCAACAAACCCGTCGCAGACGATGACATCAACAGCACCCGAGTAAACATCGCGCCCCTCCACATTGCCGACGAAATTGATTTGGGTGAGTTCCTTGAGTAAAGGAAATGCGTCGTGGGTGAGCGCGTTACCTTTATGCTCTTCTTCGCCGATGGATAGGAGGCCAACTCGAGGGTTAGTTTTGTGATAGCTGACGCGGGCGAAGGCGGCGCCCATTACGGCGAATTGGGCCAGCATCTGGGGCGTGGAATCAACGTTGGCGCCGACGTCGAGCATGACCGCACTCCCCTTTAGAGTAGGGAAGGCAGATGCTAGCGCTGGCCTATCGACTCCAGGCAGCATGCCCTGAACCATCTTGGCCGTTGCCATAACTGCCCCGGTGTTGCCAGCCGACACAACGCAATCAGCCTCGCCGCTGCGGACCAGGCGGGAGGCGACACGGATCGAGCTGTCTTTTTTCGCGCGCACCGCTTTGCCTGCGCTATCTTCCATTGTGATTTGTTCAGACGCATGGCGGATTTCGATGGGCAGAGATTGCCAGCCAGAATGCCGCTGCAGCTCGTGGCGGATCACATCCTCTTTGCCGACCAGAATGACTCTCACACCGAGAGACTTGGCAGCTTGAAAAGCGCCTTCAACTTCCGGCTTCGGGAAATGATCGCCGCCCATCGCGTCGAGGGCTATGGTCACCATGTATTTGCGTGTTTGCGGAGGTGGTTAGGCTTCTACCACTTCAATGACTTCACGGCCCTTATAGACGCCGCAATGGGGACACGCGCGGTGGGCGCGAATTTTTGCGTGGCAATTCGGACATTCAGCCAATTGTGGTAGTTTCAGGGCGTCGTGAGCTCTTCGCGTTGACGTGCGGCGCTTCGAATGGCGCCGTTTCGGATTCGGCATCGTTCTCCTACTTTCTCAATTTCTAAGTTAATTTCGCTGGCCGATTTCAGCCCGCAAATCTTTCAGTTTGCTCCAGCGATCATCCGCGGCTGCAGTTTGGCAGCCACATTGGCGCTGATTTCGATTCTGTCCGCAAACCGGACAAATTCCTTTGCAACTCTCGCTACAGACTAACTGCATCGGTAACGAGAGCAACACCACTTCCCGCAGCACGTCGTTCAACTGCAGCCCGTTTCCTTCGTAAAACCCCACTTCGACACCTGCTTCGTCGATTTCGTCTTCTCCACCCTCGGTTACTTCGCTGGTAGGCATGTAAACCAGATCGAACGGGCTTTGAATCGGGAGCGAAACCGGCTCCAGGCAACGATCACATGGGGAATCGACCTTCACCTGCAGATTACCCTGCAAGCGAATTTCGCCAAGTGAGTGGTTCATCAACTCAGCAACGCCTTCAGCGTGTAAAACCGCCGATTGCGTGACCTTATTATCAAACTCAATCTCGCCCGCTGGAATATCTACCTTAAAACGGACTACATGTTGTTCTAATTCCTGGAGGGTTATGAACACACAGATCCCCCGGCAAGCTTATGAAAGCTGTGCCTAAGACGGGCAAAACACACAAACCAAAAGTATAGCAGCAAAGGCAGAAGAGCCGGAATGAAGGTACACTTGAGGAGGTTTTGTGATAAAGTTTCGGGTAGAGCTGAAGTTTGGGCGGGAGTAATTCAGTGGTAGAATGCCAGCTTCCCAAAGTGGCCCTCGATTGAAAATAAAGACTTTAGCGTTTTTATTGGCCTCGTTCTGGCGATAGAGACTATAGCGTTTTCACTCTGAACCACCCCGAGCTTTCTTAACAGCGTTCAAAACAGCGTTCTCGGGCCGCTGTTCTTCCCGCTGCCCTTCGCTGTCCATGAAGGGTTTCATCACGCACAGAATTTTGTCATAGGCATGTACCTGCCCGTCTGTGATGCTGATCTTCGAAGCTTTGCTGCTGCGCTGGTAGCGCTCCAGTACGGCTTGCTCGGCGATGATCTTGGCAATGGCGCGGATTGCCTCGGCCTGGTCTGCCGCGTAGCTCATGGGAATATCGTAGCCGTTTGGCGCGGCGCGGGGGGCCGCGTCCGGTACTCCCAGGTTTCACCAATGTTTCACGTGTACCTATCGACATAATTCAAAGCAGTCAACGTAGTCTCATCAGACTGCTTAGTCACTGGAGTTTGTGCCGTTTAAGTCTGCCGTCCAGTTCTGACGCCTGCCGGTAAGCCTGAAGGAGTTCCCCGCCCGTTTTCGCCGTGCGGAGTGCGGCACGGATCACCATGCTGTCAGTAGGGCGAAGCCCCTGCCCCGCAAGCCATGCCGCCAATTCCCTCAACAGTCGCCGGTCTTCTTCATGGAACCAGAATTGAACCGGGCTCCCTATGCGGGTTTTGCGTGGCTCGGCCCTTTGCCGGGGCACGTGTTGGAGATTCGGCGCAAAATTGCCTGCCTCACTGACCGGCGGCGGTTGCTCCGGGTCTTGTGCAGTAGCCGCCGTTTGGGGGACCTTGCGTTGAATCGCAGCCAACAGACTGGATTGGAGTGCGCTTGATTTTGGTTTGCTAGTCATGCACCGGAGTCTGTTGAGACTATGTTGTTTGGCGAGACTGTGTTTACTACGTCAAGGAAAGCAGTGCAACGGCAAATTGAAGGATTTCTTCGCGGGCGGCAGCATCGAGGACCTTCCAACCATACACTCCTGCATGCTTGTAGCACTGGCGCTCGGTAATCATAACGGGTAGCGGTTGCGCTCCCACTTGCTGCAGGCTGTCTTGAATCATGCGCCCCAGGATCGTTCCTTTTTCGAACTTATTCACGACTATGCGGATGGACGCCTTAGAATTCTTGCTCTGGACGAACCGCGCAGCTTCATCCGCTTCCCAAATATCGACGGGGGCAGGGGTCGTGACTGCAACGGCTATGTTGGCGCTCCGAGCTGCTGTTGCGGTGGCAGTATGATCTAGGCTCGGTGGCGTATCCCAAATGACAATATCAGCTTCTTGGGGTGTTGTCGTTTGCTTGCCGATAATAAGGGCAAGTGCCTTCGTACTTGTTCCCTGGGGGTCCCAGTCCTGAACATAAACCGTTTTCCCGGCCTGACGGAGTGCTTCGTAGAGCATAAGGGAAAGCGTTGTTTTCCCGACGCCGCCCTTTTTCGCCAGCAAGGTGATATTCAGAGGAGGACTCATGCCGAATGTCTACACACTCTGCCGATTCTGCGCAAGCTGGTTGGTCTGTGGAGACTGTGTAGACTAATTTGATTCACGCGGGCCTTGGCGTAGATCTTTCGCGGTAGGGATTGAGCTTATTCCACTCGATAGCACGGCGGACGGTCTTGACGACGTAAACCCTGCCATTTTCCTTGGCCTTGGGGCTAACCTCCATCAGGTGGTCGGCAATCGCGGTCTCGCTAAATCCCCATTGATCGGCTATCCGCGCAAACAGGAAGTCAGCAGGGCTTTCGCGGGGCTGGCCTGGCCGGGATTTGCTCTCGGGCGCTCCGGCAAGGCATTTTTCCCAGCTCGGCCAAGCTGTGGGGCCGTTGCCATACCGCTGGCGACGTTGATCGGCAGTGATAACGAGCGGTTGCTTCGGTTGCTCTTGAGGTGCCACGAAACCGGCCTGCTCCAGCGCGGCCATACTGGCGATGTTGCCGGGGTTCGCGTGAATAATTTCCACGCGCTGGAATGTCGGCGCATATTTCTGCTTAAAATTCCGGCTGCCCGCTATGCGTGTCGATCCGCTGGCCGTCGCGTCAGCTGCAATGCCCTTGCGAAGCCTACGGGCAAAATCCTCGGTCGCGTTTTTCTCGACGGCAACCCACGCCTGATAATTAGCCGGTGAAGTCCGAAAGACAATGACGCTGTGTGGCGCGATGCGCTCGGCCCTGGTGAAATCGAGGTCATCGAGTTGTATCAGGGTGGTCATGCTCGATCTCGGGCGAATGATGACGTTGTAGCGGAACTTTTCGGCATCGTCCAGAATGCGCCCGATGGTCCGGCGAAGCTGCTCAAGCGCTGTATTGGGCCGGTAGCCGCCTTTAACTTTCTCCTGCTCGATATTGGTCAGGGTGAGATTGAATGACCTGGCTCCTACGGACGCGAATGCCGAAAGCATCGCAAGGGCCTTGGTTGCCGCTGTGTCGCTTCCGCTGCCGTTCTCCATCACGCCCCCCCCGTGTTTCCCTAATACAGATGCTCAAGAATGCGGATAGGTTGGCGCTATGGTGCATCGATCTCAAGTAAAAAGTTGCGCCGCTATGCGGCGCTCCGCTTATGCGAGCGCAGCGAGCCTCAATGAGTATCGCCGCGACTAGCGGCGATTCCGCTTAGACTTCGTTTCCGCTTGGAGCGGTATTAGATAAAGAGTCGGTCGGTGGTTTCTTTCTGGTTTGTAGACTCCGGTAAAAACAACGGTTTCAGAAGCCGAGGGTGCGGCCCAGGCTGGCAAGCCTCGTCGCCACCGCGTCGCCCGGATCGGCGTCAAGCCGTGCGACGATTGCCGCCATGCTGTCGCCTTCCTGTGCGGCTGTGCATGCCTGTTCGAGCAGAGAGGGCAGGGGCGGGCAGGCTCCCCATGTAGCGGGGTGCGGTGGTTCCGGCATAGGAGCATCCGTAAAGCCGTGCCATTGTGTCGGCGGAAGGATGGCGTAAGCGTTCGTTTCCTGTCGGAGCGCGAAACGCCCGTCTGCATCCCGGTCCTCGCGGCATCGCCGAATCCAGTTGATGATGCCGAGTTGCTTCAGGCGGGCGAGCGCTTTTGCCACGGTCTGACGGCAAAGCCGCGTCCGACGCTGAATAGCGCTGTAAGAAGGGTCCAGGCGTCCCGTAGAGTGGTTTAGGAAGTCGAATATTAGCGTATGCAGGACCATCAAAACATGGTTGCCAATTAGACCGCCGTGGCGTCCGGCAATTTTGCCGCGCCGGTTCCATTCAACCGCTTTGTGATAGATGCGCGTGACGGCCTTCTTGGGCATCGGCATGAAACGGGCATCTCTCGTCGTGCTGCCTGACCATACCGGCCATGTGGCATAGGTCGAGCCCTCTCTTGCATCGGCAACGAATGGGAGGCTGGCGGAAAGATGCTGTCTCCGTCCCGATCTTCTCGGCGGCTTCTTCTTACAATCCCCAGCCACGGGATCGAACTCATCGCCGTAACGCTCAAAAAATTTGACTAGACGGCTCATATCGGGATCGGGCATGATTTTCTCCTTGCTGGTTGCACAGCAACCCGCCCGGAAAGGGCGGAAATCGGCGCAAAACCACCCGTTGCGGAAATGATGTTTTTTCCGCTTGACTTAGGGCCTGATTTTGGGGAAATTCGTTTCTGCTACGAATACGAAATTCTCCGGTTTCGACCGGCATCACGGCCCGCCACTGGCGGGCTTTGCTGTTTCTGGGCTTCGCGTTCTCCTCAAGTGAAAGCGACTCGCGGCAACCGCGCCGCGTGACCGGGGAGTGTGAATCTTTCTCTGATTCGCGTCCACTGGATTTTCGAGATGTTTCGGCAGCGAGAAGAAAACCCGCGCCGCCGTTGCAACGACGCGGGCCCAACCGGCTTTAGCTCGGCTTGTCGAGCCGCTTTCGGGCGGTCGCGTGGTGTTCGGCGTCAAGCTCGATGCCGATGTAATCGCGCCCGGTGCGTTTCGCCGCCACACATGTCGAGCCAGAACCCGCGAAGGGATCGAGTACGAGCTGGCCGGGCTGCGTGAAAGTTTCGATGAGAGGTTTCAGGATATGGATGGATTTCTGCGTCGGGTGCAGCTTGTTGCCGGTGTACGTCCAGTCGAGCACGTCGGGCAACGGTGCGGACGGAAACGCCGGATTGCCCTTGATGAGCAGGAAAGCCGCTTCGTGCCGGTATTGCAGGAACGCTGTCTTAGATGCGTAACGCTTGCGGAAAACGATGTGCCCGCCGATGCGGAAACCGGCCCATTTCCACGCCTCGAAAAACAGATCCGTCTTCGGCCAGCCGTAGAAGCTGATTGCACATGCGTCGTTCTTGAGAACGCGGTACATCTGCGCGAATGATCGCGTGAGCCAGGCGGCGTTGTCGTCGTTAAGGATAGTCTTGTTGTCGCGGCTCTTGTACGCCGCAAGATAGGGCGGATCGGTCAGGATGAAATCAACGCTTCGCACGGGCAAATCCTGCATAAGCTCGATGCAGTCTCCGTGAAGGATTGCGTTGCGGGGAGCCCTTGAAATCTTCGTTGTGCTGCTCATGATGTACCTCTATTGGTTTTGAGTTACCCCTACGGCAGGGGCAAAAGAGGGCACGCCTGCCGCCGATCACAGCGCGGCTGTCATAGCTTTTTGGGGTGACTGACCCGCCCGCGAGGCAAAGCCTTGCCTGGCGGGGGAGGGGAGCCAAAAAGCGTCATTGACAGCAAGCTGCGGCGGCTAAAGTGCCTTCGCTCTGCCGTTGTTCGGGGTCACGCGAAAGTGGCAATCGGGGCGCGCGAAGTGACAGGCTGAGAGTGACGCGGTAAAGGGAAGGACTTAACGTGTATCGAGCCGAGGCGAACAAAAGGCGGAAGTCGTGATAGAATTGGCTGAGGCTTTGGTGGCAGGCGACGTTCAAATTTATGCGACTGCATGGCGCGAATTCGAGACCGCATCAGTGTCGTCCAGACAATCATGTCGGGAGGAATCAAGATCGGTCTTGCGGACCAGACCGCCGAATTGATCTTTGTGCAGTTCCGAAAGACGTTGGAAGAGATCGCGTTCGCGTCGTTGTCAGCCAACAAGGAGAAGTACTCCGAGGTCCATGCCAACCTTTCAAAACATGGCGGGCGAAAGAGATGCTTGCGGTCATGGACACGGTGAACCCGAATTTCTACCCCGTACCGCTGCCCGCGCCCGTGCAGGTTTCGCCGGGACATCACCACTTCGGGGAGCCGTTAACCGATGGCTTTGTAACCAGAGACGATTTTGTCTTCCTGTATAAATGTTCGTCGGAAGCGATGCATACACGCAATCCGTATCGGGAAGGGGACCCCACAATCAACATCAAATACACGGTTCAAGAGTGGGTGGCCCGGTTTCAAACGCTGCTTTCGTGGCACTGCGCAACGCTGTTAAACGGGGACAGGTGGATGGTCAACATCCCCGGTGAGGGCAAGGTACATGTCTACCCCGCAACCCCCACAGCCTGATTTAAGCGCTGGGGACATCGACCTAGAATGTTTTCAGTTGGAGCGGTTTCCCAGGTGCGGCATGATGCGCCTTAAACTGTAGATTGCTTTCCATGTCCACTCGCCGAACGGCTTTACAAAGACCGCTTGCCTTCGAGAAGCTGCCGACCGCCGCGCCTCGGCTGCTGCCGGTCGTCCTCGAGCCGAAAGGCGTGGTGTATACGAAAACCTGGGTGGTCGAACTGCTGCTCGATTTGGCCGAGTACCGTTCGGACAAAAACCTCGTCGACGCCGTGGCCGTCGAACCGGCTGCTGGCGATGGAGCTTTTCTCGGTCCCATGATCGAGCGCCTCATAGCGTCGTGCCGAAAGCTTGGCCGTCCGTTATCCGATTGCGGCGGCTCTCTGGTCGCCTATGAACTGGATGTTGCCAGCGCGGACCGTGCCCGCGCCCTGGCCGTTAATATCCTGCTTGAACGCGGCGTTGGGAAAACCGTTGCCGAATCTCTGGCCGTGTCATGGGTTCGGACAGGCGATTACCTGTTTGAAGCGAACAGTTTTGAGGCTGATTTTGTGATCGGCAATCCGCCCTATGTCCGGCTCGAAGACATCCCCGAAGAAACGGCAGCTTTATACCGGGAAACGTTCTCCACCATGCGCGGTCGTGCTGATTTATATGTGGCGTTTTTTGAGGCGGCGCTATGTCAGCTAAAGATTGGCGGCGTCTGCGCGTTCATCTGCGCGGACCGCTGGATGCGAAATCAGTACGGCGCTGAACTGCGCGAGCTCGTCACCTCGTCCTACAGTGTCGATGTCGTTCTTGAGATGCACAATGCCGATGCCTTTCATGATGAAGTGGACGCATACCCGGCAATCACCGTCATTCGACACAAGGGGCAGGGGCCTGCTGTGGTGGCGAGCGCTGATGCTGAGGCGGTCAAGACCAGGCCGGAAAAGCTTGCGGCAAGTCTTCAGGCAACCTGGCGGCGGGCAACTCCTGCGCTGCCGGAAGGTTTAAAGACTGCGGTTATTGAGAAGTGGTTCAAGGGTTCGGACCCGTGGCCGTGCAACTCTCCCGAACAACTGGCATTGCTGCGAAAGCTGGAGGAGAAGTTTCCGGCTCTCGAGGCCGGTGCGAAGGTGGGCATTGGCGTTGCAACCGGCAACGATAGCGTGTTCATCACGACAGATACCGCGCTGGTGGAACGCTCCCGCCTCCTGAAACTGGCGCTTGTCCGGGATATTTGGGGTGGCAAGCTCGAGTGGTCGGGTCATTATCTCGTGGACCCTTGGAACAGCAAGGGGCTGGTAGAACTGGAAAACTATCCACGGCTGAAAGCATATTTTGAGAAGCACTGCG
>Ga0182012_10007672_pt1 | contig 10755 bp, 9 predicted proteins | sample 612S2SmetaG_FD_120486 | JGI IMG/M metagenome (GOLD analysis project Ga0182012, IMG submission 120486) | Permafrost microbial communities from Stordalen Mire, Sweden - 612S2S metaG | ecosystem: Environmental > Terrestrial > Soil > Wetlands > Permafrost | place: Sweden: Stordalen | collected...
GCCCAAGCCCATGGTTGAAATCGGAGGCTTCCCTATCCTCTGGCACATCATGAAGATCTACTCCGCTCATAATGTGAATGACTTCGTCATCTGCCTCGGCTACAAGGGCTATTACATCAAGGAATATTTCGCCAACTACTTCCTTCACTCCTCTGACGTCACCTTTGATATTCGCGAGAACAAGATGGAAGTGCATCGCCGCAACGGTGAGCCCTGGCGCGTCACCCTCATCGATACCGGACAGAACACACAAACCGGAGGCCGCATCAAGCGCATCCTCCCCTACGTCGAAAACGAAGAAGCCTTCTGCCTGACTTATGGCGACGGCGTCTCTGACGTGGACATCACGCGCACCATCGAGTTCCACAAATCCCACGGACGCCTGGTCACCGTCACTGCCACCCAGCCCAGCGCGCGCTTCGGCTCCATGATGATAGAGGGCGACAAGGTTGTCGATTTCCAGGAGAAACCCGTGGGCGACGGCCAGTGGGTCAACGCCGGGTTCTTTGTGGTCTCTCCCAAGATCGGCGACTACATTCCCGGCGACGCCACGCCCTTCGAGCAGGAGTCGCTCAAGGTCATCGCCAAAGACGATCAGCTTCGTGCCTATCGCCATCGCGGTTTCTGGCAGCCCATGGACACCCTTCGCGAAAAGAATCAGCTCGAACAACTCTGGACCTCCGGCAAAGCCGCCTGGCGTGTATGGAAGTAAATTTCTGGAAATCCCGCAAAGTGTTCCTCACCGGACACACCGGTTTCAAAGGCAGTTGGTTATCCCTATGGCTCCTCAGCATGGGCGCCGAGGTCTGCGGCTACAGCCTCACGCCGGATACCACTCCCAGCCTCTACGGCGCACTCGCCCTAGGCGCCGACTTGCACTCGGTCATTGCCGACATCCGCGATCTCCCCGCCCTCCAGTCCGCCATGCAGGCGTTCGCCCCGGAGATCGTCATCCATATGGCTGCCCAGCCCCTCGTGCGTCTCTCCTACCAGCGTCCGGTAGAAACCTACGAGGTCAACGTCCTCGGCACCGTGCACGTTCTGGAGGCCGTCCGCCACACTCCATCCGTTCGCGCCGTAGTCTGCGTCACCAGTGACAAATGTTACGAGAATCGCGAGTGGCCCTGGCCTTATCGTGAAGATGAAGCCATGGGCGGCCACGATCCCTACAGCAGCAGCAAAGGATGCGCCGAACTCGTCACCGCCGCCTACCGACGCTCGTTCTTTAGCTCGCCCGCCGCGCCCGCCGTGGCCACCGCCCGCGCAGGAAACGTAATCGGCGGGGGCGATTGGGCTTCCGACCGTCTAGTCCCGGACATCATCCGCGCCTTCACCCTTGCTCAGCCAGTCATCGTGCGCAATCCCAGCGCCGTGCGCCCCTGGCAGCACGTGCTGGAGCCGCTCTCCGGCTATCTCACTCTCGCCGAGCATCTCTACCAGCAAGGCGCAAAGTTCGAAGGCGGCTGGAACTTCGGTCCCTCGGATTCCGATGCCAAGCCCGTAAGTCATCTGGTTGCCGAAATGTCGCGTCTCTGGGGCGAAGCAGCAACTTGGCAAGCAGTGCCGGACACGACCCTTCACGAGGCTCATCTCCTCCGCCTCGATTCCAGCAAGGCGCGCACCATCCTGCACTGGCATCCTCGCTGGAAGCTCGATCAGGCGCTAGCCAACACCGTCGCGTGGTATCGCGAGTTCTATCAATCCCCGCACCCCGCAGCCGACACCATGCGCGAGTTCACCCTGCGCCAGATCCAGTCCTACGTCTCTGCCCGCGAAGTCGGCGCCGCCGCTATAATTTCTAATGAGTGATTACTGACCGCGTGGCCCACTCAACGCTCTTTTTGTTGAGTGGGGCTTTTGCTCTTGAATTTGATGTTGAGTGGGGCTTTTGATTTTGAAGCAGCTTTTTCGATTGTGAAGTGGTTCTTGATTTTGAGCGGGGGGCATCTTACCCCTGCTTAACGTGCTGCCGGGTGCCCCACCTTCGCTGCGTTTCCAGCGGCCAAGGTGGGAGCCAGCGAGCCACACTCATCCGGAACCACCGAAATATTTCTTGGAAAGTGATCGCAGCCTTCGTGCCCGTTCACTTCGGAGTGCATCATGGAAGTAAATTCAGCGAACCCTTCGGCAGCCAGCCCCGCCGAAAGCAAGATCGAAGACAAGACCAAGGCGGAGCAGCTCCGCGAGCAGATTCGCGAACTCGTCGAGCGCTATCACGCCGAAGCATTTCCCCGCCGCGCCTTCGTTCCCGGCGAATCCGTCGTGCCCGTCTCCGGAAAGGTCTTTGACGCCGAAGACATTCAGCACGCCGTCGATGCCTCGCTCGATTTCTGGCTCACCACCGGACGCTTCGCCGAACAATTCGAGCGTCAGTTCGCAAAGTTCATGGGAATCCGCGACGCGCGTCTCGTGAACTCCGGTTCGTCGGCCAATCTCGTAGCGCTCTCCGTGCTGACCTCACCCACCCTGGGTGACCGTCGCCTGCTTCCCGGCGATGAAGTCATCACCGTCGCCGCCGGATTCCCCACCACCCTCAATCCGATCTTCCAGAACAACCTGGTCCCTGTCTTCGTAGATGTGAAGCTCGGGACCTATGACGTAGATTGCTCTCAGCTTGAGGCTGCTCTCTCGCCGAGCACTCGCGCCGTAATGATCGCGCACACCCTCGGCAATCCCTTCGACCTAGCCACGGTCTCCGCCTTCTGCCGCAAGCACGATCTCTGGTTCGTAGAGGACTGTTGCGATGCCGTCGGCGCCACCTACAACGGCCAGGGCGTAGGAACCTTCGGCGACGTCTCAACCGCCAGCTTCTATCCCGCCCACCACATGACGATGGGTGAAGGCGGAGCCGTCATGACCAACAAGCCCGCGCTCACCAAGCTCATCGAATCCTTCCGCGACTGGGGCCGCGACTGCTGGTGCAATCCCGGAAAAGACAACACCTGCGGCAAGCGCTTCGAGTGGAAACTCGGCGAACTTCCCTGCGGATACGACCACAAGTACATCTACTCGCACATTGGCTACAACCTGAAACTTTCAGACATGCAGGCCGCCGTAGGAGTCTCGCAACTCAAGAAACTTCCCGCCTTCATCGCCACCCGCAAGCAGAATTTCCAACGCCTCTACGCCGGGCTGGCTGACCTTCAGGAGTTCTTCGCCCTGCCGCAAGCCACGCCCAACTCCGACCCAAGCTGGTTCGGATTCCTGCTTGCCGTCCGTCCGGAAAGCGGCCTCACTCGCGACAAAGTAATCGCCCACCTGGAGGCCGCAAAAATCGGCACCCGCCTGCTCTTCGGCGGAAACCTCCTGCGCCAGCCCGCCTACCTCGACACAAAGTTCCGTCAAATAGGCGAGCTTCCCAACACCGACTACATCATGAACAACGTCTTCTGGATCGGCGTCTACCCCGGCCTGACCCCGGAGATGATCACCTACATCATCGACCAGTTCCACGCCATCGTACGCACCCGCTAGCAGCGCACTCGGGTGGCCCACTCAACGCTCTTTTCGTTGAGTGGGGCTCTTGCACTCGCTCTTGCCCTTGCTCTCCACCTCACCTCCGGTATTGTTCCTCGCTGACTTGTTCCATCCACTCCACGACCTTTCCATTGAGCTGTTCCTGAATCGCAATATGGGTCATGGCCGTGGTCCGGGTGGCTCCATGCCAGTGCTTCTCACCGGACGGGAACCAGACCACGTCACCGGGCCGGATCTCCTCCACTGCCCCGCCTTCGCGTTGAGCCCAGCCGCAGCCAGCCAGCACAATCAGAGTCTGTCCGAGCGGATGCGTGTGCCATGCCGTCCGCGCGCCCGGCTCAAACGTCACACTGGCACCTTGGACCAGTGCCGGATCGGGTGCCTGAAAAAGCGGATCAATCCGTACGGTGCCAGTGAACCACTCTGACGGTCCCTTGACGGAAGCTTGTGAGCCAACTCTTTTGATTTCCATATTTCTGCGATTAGTCTCTCAGGCCGCGCGTTCCAGGGACCAAACCTTGTGCGGCGCGCCCACGTAAGGGAATACGCCAAGCACATCACTGTGCGGCCTTACATTGTCTCCCTTCACCTTTCCATTCGTCAGGATGGGCATGAATACAGCCACCACGTCGTCGGTAAGTAAGCGGCCGTTGTTGGGGAACGACGCCGGACGCCTTGGATCGTAGAAAAGGAGATCGGGCAGCAATGTTCCTGCCACTCGTTTTGCATCCTCCGGCGAGTAGCCGCCTGCGTGCTCCAGTCCGTGTGCGAAGACGGGCACGAATTGGGCATCATTGGCGGGCTCAGCGGCAAGGTAGGCAGCGTTCGCCTCGCCGCTAAGAAAGGGGGTTTGCTGGGGCCGTGCGCCGCGGTCGGCCTGCACCCATTTGCCGCCCTCATTGGCGAGCGTGCGAGCCCAGAGGCCGACCTTTCCAGCTCCCAGTGCCGAGTTCGGCAACTCGATCGCGATACTGCATATGTCTTTGTCGGTAAAGAAATCCTTACCGGTGAACTGCAGATTATTGAGGGCGCCTTCCACATCGAAGAAAAACGGATCGCTGCGCCAGCCCGCGAAAAAGCGGTAGTCGCCCGCGTCCGCAACGTGCGCCTCGCGGCCCGTGGAGACCGCTGCCCGCTCGAAGATGATCTGCCCTTCGTCACCCGTGCCCGCGGCCTGCGCTCCTTCTGCGCGGCGCAGCGTCGCGGTCTGCGTCCCGCGCTCGGAAGCGGAGAAGCGGGCGCGGTATGCGATATTGGCAACAGCATCGCCGTCAGTGTCGATTTTGAGTTCGTAAAGCGCCTCAGTGGAGAATGGCTCGGCGGTGCTGGTCCCCGGCGGGACCGCGCTGGCGGATGGGTGTACGTTCATGATGAGGATTGACTTGCCGGACTCACCTGGTTTGGGAAAAGCGTAAAGATCAGTGAAATCGAGACGGGCGTCCCCGTGAGGGAACCCAAAGTTAGGACCGGAGTAGTGATGGGACATGAGCCACCTTCTCTGTTATCTCGGGATTGCTTTCCTAGATACTCCCCGCCCTCCATTGGTTGTGCCGAAATATGAGAGTGCCGCGCTTTGCAGCCCCAAATCGCTTTCGTTTAGCGATGCGATACAATCTGCTGACGCTTGAATAGAGCACCGTAATCCTGGTTCACCATGAGGTCACAATGATTCCGGAAAAAGTACTGGAAATTATGAAACAGGATGGTGTGGTTGCGATTGCAACCCTGGGAAAAGATGGACCGCATATGGTCAACACCTGGAATAGCTATCTGCGAGCCACCGAAGATGGGCGTCTCTTGATTCCTGTCGGCTACATGCATCGTACCGAGGCGAACGTTGTTTTCAATCCGGAGGTCTTAATAACCTTGGGGAGCAGCAAGATCAAAGGCCTATCCGGGCCGGGTATAGGTTTCCTGATCAAGGGCAAGGCCGTATTTGTGACTTCGGGGCCGGATTTTGATGTTCTAAAGGCGAATTTCAAATGGCTGCGCGCCACGATGGTCGTTACCATCGAGTCTGCCACTCAGACTATCTAGTTCGTAGAGCGCGGGTCGCCCATTCACGCCCGTCGTTTGCATGAGTGGGGTTTTGACCCTCGCCCTCGCTCGTGACCTTGCTCTTGTTTTCTTTGGGTCATCCTGAACGAAGTGAAGGACCCCCGTCCAGCCCAAATCTCCCGCGCAATCCTCAGGTCACCTCACCGCAAGCGGGTGCCCATCCTTCCGCCCCGTAGTTGGGCGCCCGCAAAGTCTATCGCAACAATCTGCTGGACTGCGACAAACCAGATTTTGAACGCAGAATCGAGAGTTTCAAGGGCAGAACTATTGAGATCCCTTGTCGGCAAATTGATGAGGCGAGAGCCACGACCGCGAGCTCACAACCCCGAACACCGCCGGGTCCTCCGCTCCCTCACCGCTCCCGCACCGTCAGCTTCCCCACCACCAGCTCGTCAATTTCCAGCCGCTTGATCTTACCTTTCCCCACCGCGAGCTTTCCCACGGCCAGCGCACCGATGGCAACTGCGCCCACTGCCAGCGCACCCACGGCCAATGCGCCCAAGGCCGCCGCGCCCATCGCCACTCGTCCCACAGCTTTGTTCCTTCTGCGTAGAAACATGATTTTCTCCTTGCTCTGATATCCTCATACAGTGAACAAAATGGTTTTCTCCAACCTGGTGCATCGTCCTTTGCGCACCCTGATCAGTGTCTTCGCCATTGCCATCGAAGTCACCCTCATCCTGCTCATCGTGGGCCTATGCCTCAGCATGCTCAATGACAATGCCGACCGTCAAAAGGGAATCGGCTTTGACGTCATGGTATCGCCTCCCGGCTCCAGCTTTTTCACCGGAATCACGGGCGCGCCCGTCTCCATCAAGGTTGCCGACAAGCTGCGCACCATTCCTCACGTCGCCGCCGTCGCGCCCGTTGTCATGCACATCATCACCACCGGAAACCTCGAAGTCATCGACGGCATCGACCTCAAGCCCGACTCGCCCAACAACTTTGACAAGCTGGGCCGCCCCTTTCAGTACCTCGCCGGAGGCCCGTTCCAGGGCCCCAATGACATGATCGTCGACGATCTTTTCGCCGAGCAGCATCATGCCCACGTCGGCGATCATTTCAACGTGCTCAACCAGAGTTTCCGCATCTGCGGAATCGTAGAGCACGGCAAAGGCGCGCGCCGCTACCTTCCCATGGACACCTTGCAGGACCTGCTCGGCTCCGAGGGCAAGGCCAGCATGTTCTACGTGCGAACCGATTCGCCCGAGAACGCCGGAGCCGTCGTCGCCGCAGTCAAGCAGATTCCCGGCATGGATCAGTACGTTGCCCGCTCCCTTGCCGAATACGCATCGCTCATGACCGTGAACAACATTCCGTTCCTTGCAACGTTCTTTGATATCGTCATCGGCATCGCTCTCGTCATCGGCTTCATCGTAATCTTCCAGTCCATGTACACCGCCGTCATGGAGCGCACGCGCGAGATCGGAATCCTCAAATCTCTAGGCGCCACCAAGTGGTACATCCTCAACATCATTCTGCGTGAGTCTTTCCTGCTGGCCGTCGGCGGAGTGCTTCTAGGCCTCGCTCTCACGGGCCTCGGAGCCCTCGCCATCAACCACAAATATCCTCTCCACAAAATGGTGTGGGACAACCACTGGGTCATCCGCTCTGCCATCCTCGCCATCATCGGAGCCCTGCTAGGCGGCCTCTATCCCGCCCTCCGCGCCGCTCAGAAAGATCCCATCGAAGCCCTCGCCTACGAGTAGCTCAATAATCAGGGCCGGTGAATTTATCACCGGCCCTGCTCTAGCTCTTGCCTCTGCCCTTGAAGTGTCATCCTGAACGAAGTGAAGGACTCCTACCGCGCTCAATCTCCCAAGCAATCTCAAGGTCACCTACCGGCCCCGCAGTCGCCCGTAAAAAGGTAATTAGAACCGGAACACCAACCCCGTCGTGAACCGTCCATCCGTCTGCCGTCCGTTGCGGAAGCGTGTCTGCAGTGCATCGCCTTGTACTCGCAATGCAAACATCGGCAGAATCTTATAATCCAGGCCGCCGCCCACCGCGTCGGTCATGCACGTCTCTCCGTACGAATACCCAGCCGGAAACTGCGGCGTGTCCTGGTGTAGATGTCCACCTCCGACCAGCGCCTGTGCAAACGGGCGGAACTTTCCTACCGAAAACGAAACTCTCGGTCCCACCATATAGCTCACCACGCGTGTCTGCGTCGAGGTGTTTCCCGATCCTCCAAACAGCTTGACCGTGGGAACCTGCAGCGTCCCATACTGCGTGCCAATGTCGCCAACAATTCCGACAAACGGGGCGAGTTTGCCTTCTGCCGAAAGCTCCCAGCCGTTCAAGTTGCCGGCACTACCCCAGCCCGGGCCGGTGCTGGCGCGGTTCAGCGCATATCCCAAATAAACATTGCCCGCCGTAGGAACCTGTGCGAACCCGGCGGCGGTCATCAATAGCAGCCCCATCACAATTGCGATACGTCTCGGCAAAATTTTCTCCTTTTCCAATCTTCGAACCCAGTTTACCGGAAGCGGTTGCAGAACGTTCAGCTCGGAATATGCTCCAACCTTCCGAAAATTCTCCATACCTCGGAGCAGCAGCTTCATTGTATCGCCCGCCTCCCATCTCCAGTGTTATCCAAGTTCCAGACGAGCTATGTACTCGGCAGTACACCTCAGCCACAAATCCATGACCGGCCAGCCAATCGTTCGGGAAATTCCACACTGATTAACTGATGTATAAACCTGTCGATTTCAACGATTGACTCTCTGTTCAATCGTCGCTTTCCCGCTTCCAGCTCCCAAGGCTCGCCAGAAATAGTCACAAATCCGCGCAACCCCAGTGTTTCTGCGCCTCTAACGAAGCTATCAGTGCAAATGGTAAAATGGAACTTCAACTTCAGCGTAGCCTCGCAACTCGTGCGGGCGTTTGCACTTTTGAAAGCAGAGAATGGACCGCACTTCGATTCGGAATTTCGCGATCATCGCGCACATTGACCACGGCAAGACCACGCTCTCTGATCGTATGCTGGAGATCACAGGATCGCTCAGCGCCCGTGAAATGGCGGGTCAGGAGCAGGTCCTCGATGCCATGGAACTCGAGCGCGAGCGCGGCATTACCATCAAAGCGCACGCCGTCCGCATGATGTACCTCGCCAAAGATGGCAACACGTACCAACTCAATCTGATTGACACTCCCGGCCACGTCGACTTCTCATACGAAGTCTCGCGCTCGCTCGCATCCTGCGAAGGCGCGCTGCTCGTGGTCGATGCCACCCAAGGCGTGGAAGCGCAGACACTCGCCAACAGCTACATCGCAATCAATCACGGTCTCGAAATTATTCCCGTCATCAACAAGATTGATTTGCCCAGCTCTGACGTGGAGCGCACCAAGGAAATGATCGAGAGCGCCGTCGGCCTCGACGCATCCAGCGCGCTCTGCATCAGCGCAAAAACCGGTATGGGCGTCATTGAAGTCCTCGAGCAAATCGTGCATCGCGTACCTCCGCCAAAGGGCAGCATTGACGCACCTTTGCAGGCACTGATCTTTGATTCCTGGTTTGACAGTTATCGCGGCGTCGGTGTGCTTGCCCGCGTCGTCAACGGCCGTCTTTACAAGGGTCAGAAGATCAAGCTCATGGCCAAGGGCACAACGTTCCTCGTGGACTCCATGGGTGTGTTAACTCCCAAGCCGCAGGAGATTGGCGAACTCACCGCCGGTGAAGTTGGCTTCTTCTTTGCGACCATGAAGACCGTCGGCGACGTGAAGATCGGTGACACCATCACTGACGCGGATCACCCGGCAATCGAAGCCATGCCCGGCTTTGAAGACATCAAGCCCATGGTCTTCGCAGGCCTCTATACAGTGGACTCGCACGAGCACGGACTGTTGCGCGACGCGCTGGAAAAACTCCGCCTCAATGATGCGTCGTTCTTCTTCGAGCCAGAGAGTTCAACCGCGCTCGGCTTCGGATTCCGCTGCGGCTTCCTCGGCCTCCTGCACATGGATATCATCCAGGAGCGTCTCGAGCGCGAGTACGATCTCGATCTCATCATCACCGCGCCGAGCGTGCGGTATTTAGTAACGCTCACCAACGGTGAAACGATTGAAGTCGACAATCCTTCGCGTTGGCCTGACCCCACGCTGATCGACAAAATCAAAGAGCCCATCATCACTGCGATGATCCTCACCGCCGAAGAATACGTCGGAGGAATTCTCAAACTCGTCGAAGAAAAACGCGGCAAGCAGAAGAACTTCGAGTACGTCGGTTCCAGTCGCGTCATGATCACCTACGAACTTCCGCTCAATGAAATCGTGCTGGATTTTTACGATCGACTCAAGACGGTTTCACGCGGCTACGCTTCGCTCGACTATCATCTCTCCGGCTGGTGGGAGTCGCCGATGGTGAAGTTGGATATCCTGGTCGCAGGCGATCCGGTCGATGCGCTTTCCATCATCGTGCATCGCGACTACGCATACGACCGCGGCAAAGCGCTCGTCTCCAAGATGCGCGAACTAATCCCACGTCAGCAATTCGAAGTCGCTATCCAGGCCGCCATCGGCGCCAAGATCGTGGCTCGCGAATCCGTTGCAGCATTGCGCAAGAACGTGATCGCCAAGTGTTATGGCGGCGACATTTCGCGCAAACGTAAATTGCTGGAGAAGCAAAAAGAAGGCAAGCGCCGCATGAAGCGCATCGGCAAAGTAGATATTCCGCAGGAAGCTTTTCTCGCCGTGCTGCGTGTCTCCAGCGACGAAAGCTGATCCAAAAACGCCCTGTCGCAGAGCTACCCACTTGTTTACGGATTTGGGAAAATGCGAGCGCGGCAACTACAGGCAAAAGAACATTTGCAAATATGGATGTGTGCAAAACTCCAGGATGCAAAATTTAGAAAACATCAACGCGCTGACGTCAAGGCCTCGTAAAATTTTATCTAACTAAAACAAAAATAAAGAGTTACAGGATTTTTTGTAGCTGCTAACCAGCTCTGAATTTTGAAATCTGATTGTAACAATGTGATTCTCCTGCATTCTTCACAGCTTTTCCACATAGGCAAAATTGCCGCAATTGCCCGGAATGAATGACGTGCTTTGGAGACTCGATTGCCTCTCCCAAGACAACAAAAGCCGCCCCTCTCACAGGCTGTTACGAAACTCTGGATTTTCACAAGGTGGTAATGGCAAGATGCCTTCGCGAGAGCGAGGGCATTTTTTCATGGGCTTCATTCAGGGCGAAGCGCGGGGGCAGCAGACGTTGTTTCC
>Ga0182012_10007674_pt1 | contig 10753 bp, 6 predicted proteins | sample 612S2SmetaG_FD_120486 | JGI IMG/M metagenome (GOLD analysis project Ga0182012, IMG submission 120486) | Permafrost microbial communities from Stordalen Mire, Sweden - 612S2S metaG | ecosystem: Environmental > Terrestrial > Soil > Wetlands > Permafrost | place: Sweden: Stordalen | collected...
ACCTTCGTTGTGGATGGGTATGTCCCGCCCAAGGGCGCTCCCATGAACCTGGCCACCCCCTCCCATTCGATTGGTGACTATTTCAAGACTATGAGCATCCCGCTGTTGCGCGGACGCACATTTACCGCGGCGGACAAAGCCGGCCAGCCATTGGTCCTGATCGTGAACCGGAAGATGGCTCAGCATTACTGGCCCAATCAGGATCCGATCGGGAAAAGGGTCCGCATCGGCACACCGGAGATGCAGACCCCTTGGCTGACCGTGGTGGGAGAGGTGGAAGACGTGAAGCTCGGTGCGCCCGATGACCCCTCGATAGAGGAGTATTACGGTCCGGTGGCCCAGGCGGAAGATTCATTCGGCTCGCTGGCAAATCCCGCCATCGATCTGAATGGAAATGGCGGCTACATTCTGGTGCGGACCTCGTTGCCGCCGGAACAAATGGAAAACGCTCTCCGCTCCACGGTCCGCGCCATCGATCCGCAACTGCCCCTGACACAGGTCCAGACTATGGAGCACGCAGTCTCCGAAACTGAAGCGCCTCGCCGCTTCAACACGGTGCTCATCTCCAGCTTCGCCTTCGCTGCTGTCCTGCTCGCTGTCCTTGGGATTTACAGCGTCATCGCCTTTTCCGTCGCTTCGCGCGTGCAGGAGATGGCCATCCGCATGGCTCTCGGTTCGCAGCGCGGCGGAATCATCCGTCTCGTCCTCGAATCCGGCGCAAAGCTTGCAAGCGTAGGTTGCGTTCTTGGATTAGTCGGTGCCGCCGCAGCCTCGACCCTGCTCCGCTCCATGCTCTTCGGCGTCAGCCCGTTCGACCCCTTCGTGCTCGCCGCGGCCGCAATGGGAGTGCTTCTGTTAGCCCTGGGCGCATCCACATTGCCAGCCTTCCGCGCCGCGTCGATCGATCCCAACCGTGCCCTGCGTGGAGAGTGATCGTTAGGTCAAGTCCGATTAGCCGGAACGTACCAGGTATGCCTCCAAGGTCCCGTGCCCCATTCTTTCGATTTTTTCTGTCGAAACGGTGGGAAACCTCGAACCCCAACCGACCTTGATCGCTGGTTGGCACGACTTCCCGCGTTGAACTCTCTGTCTCTGTCCTCGCAACGGCTCAAGGTGATATGCTGCCTGCGCCGGGAAAAGCGATTTAGCAAGGGAGAGAACGGATATGTGGTTCCTTGGAATGGATGTGGGCACAAGCGGGACGCGGGCAGTCGTCGTGGATGCCGATGGCAAGGTGATTTCCAGCGCGGCAAGCGAGCATGAGCCATTTAAAACCGCGCATCCCGGCTGGGCCGAGCAGGACCCTGAAGACTGGTGGCGCGCCGCCCAGGAGGCCATCCGCGAGGCGCTGGTATCCGCTCCTGAGCCGCACGAGCCCATCGCAGCCCTCGGACTCACCGGTCAGATGCACGGCGCCGTCATGCTCGACGAGAATGGCGCAGTGCTGCGTCCCGCGCTCATCTGGTGCGACACCCGCACCCAGCCCCAATGCGACTGGCTGACGGAGAAGATCGGCTACGAGCGCCTGATCGAGCTCACCTGCAACCCGGCCCTGCCCAACTTCACCGTAACCAAAATCCTTTGGGTCAAGCAGCATCAGCCGGAGATTTTCGCCAAAATCCGCCACATCATGTGCCCCAAGGATTATGTGCGTTACCGGCTCACGGGCGAGTTCGCCATCGACGTGCAGGAAGCCTCCGGCACGCTGCTCCTCGATGTAACGCACCGCCGCTGGTCGAAGGAAGTCGCCGAGGCCGCCGGCATCGACGAAAGCTGGCTGCCCAAGGTCTATGAGTCGCCGGAAGTCTGCGCGCGCATCAGCGAGACCGCCGCCGGACTCACAGGTCTCGCCTCAGGCACACCCGTCGTGGCCGGTGCAGGCGATCAGGGCGCGGGCGCGGTGGGCATGGGAATTCTCCAGCCGGGCTCGGTCTCGGCCACCATCGGCACATCGGGCGTAGTATTCGCGGCCACGGCTGCCCCCACCAAGGACCCCATGGGGCGTCTACACACCTTCTGCCACGCGGTGCCCGGTCTGTGGCATGTGATGGGCGTGACGCAATCGGCTGGCTTGAGCTTTCGCTGGCTCAAGGAGACTTTCTTTAGAGGACTCGACTATGACGGCTTGACTTGGGCGGCCAGCAAGATTCCAGCCGGCAGCGAGGGGCTCGAGTGGGCTCCATACCTGCTCGGTGAGCGCACACCGCACCTTGACCCCGAAGTGCGTGCCGCCTTTGCGGGGATTTCCACCATACACTCTGAGGCCCATTTTGTTCGCGCAGTCCTCGAGGGCGTGGCTTATTCGCTCGAAGATACATTCACGCTTTTCGCCGAACTCGGTATTCCCGTATCGGGGATCAGGCTGGGCGGCGGTGGCGCACGCGGACCATTATGGCGCAAGATTCAGGCCGGTATCTATGGCCATGCGGTTGAAGTGCTAACGGCGGAAGAAGGCGGCGCGTTTGGTTCGGCTCTAATGGCAGGAGTGGGCGCAGGCCACTGGGCAAATTTGGACGAAGCATGCGCGCAAGCCATCGAAGTGGCGCAGCGCATCGAGCCCGATGAAGCCGATGTCGCCGCCTACAAAAGCGGTTATGCGCAATGGCGCAAGCTCTATCCGGCATTGAAGACCCTGCGCTAATCTGCAGCGGCGACTCGAACGAACGATATGCTGGAAAGCCACACGTTCTCCGTGCCCCGTCCTTGCGATTTTTTTCTATCGCAAGGGCGGGAAACCTCAACCCTCAACCGGCCTATCCATGAGAACCGCATTTCTGCGGGGTCGAAAACCCTTTTGACCCTCGCGGTATACATCGCAAGCTGCATACGATAGCCTGACATCCAAACAGAATTCTTTCAGCGAGGCTCGATGCGCATTTTTCCATTCATACCCACATTGGTTCTTTTGTCCGCAGCGACCGTCACGATTGGCCAAACGTCTCCACCAGTCCCAACAAGCTGCGCCGAGTTGCACCTCATTCCGGCCCCGCGTGTATGCGTTTCCGTCGAAACAATTCCAATCGGCGGCGTAGGCTTTTTTGTCACTGCCGGTGGTGCGGAAGATGGCTTCGCGGCCGAGGACCTGACCGAACAGACGCTCGGCAAGAGGCAGGTACAAAGTGACGCGCCGTTCATCCGCCTGGAGCGCGCAGACTCGGCGGCAGCGAAGGCTCTGCTGGAACGCAATCACCTGAGCTTCGATCCGGAGATGCACGACGAGGGCTACGTAATTGTGCCCGATCACGACGGCGGGCTCGCAGTAATTGCCGAGACCGCAACCGGCATCTTCTATGGCGCGCAGACCGTGAAGCAACTCGTTCGGGGCAGCGGGAAGGATACAGTGCTCCTGGCGCCCACGCTGCGCGATTGGCCGGCCATGGCGCACCGCGGCCTCTCCGACGACTGGTCGCGCGGCCCATTGCCCAACATGGATTTTCTGCGCCGCGAAATTCGCACGCTCGCGGCCTATAAGCTCAACACATTTTCGCCTTACTTCGAACACACATTCGCGTATGCGAGCACGCCCGTAGCGGCCTTTCCCGGCGGTTCAATCACGCCAGAGGAAGCCCACGAACTGGTGGACTACGCCGCGCAATATCACATCACGGTGATTCCGGAACAGGAAGCATTTGGCCACCTCCACAACGTGCTCAAGTTCGAGCAGTACTCGGCCGTCGGTGAAACGCCGCACGGCGCTGTGCTTGCTCCCGGGGATGCCGCGACGGTTCCGCAAATTGCCAAATGGTTTGGCGAATTGGCGCAGGTGTTTCCAGGTCCCTATGCACACATTGGCGCAGATGAGACTTCCGAACTCGGGTTGGGCAGAACGCGCGATGAGGTCAAGAATCGAGGCCTGGGCGCGGTTTACATGGACTTTCTCACACAGATCCACACGGCGCTTGAGCCCAACCACAAGCAACTGCTTTTCTGGGGAGATATCGCGGTCAACTCACCCGACCTGGTCGGCACTCTGCCCAAGGACATGATCGCCGTCCCCTGGGGCTACGACGCCGACCCCGATTTTACCGCGCAGATATTGCCCTTCACCAAGGCCGGCCTTGAAACCTGGGTTGCGCCGGGCGTGAATAACTGGAATCGCATTTACCCCAACAACAATGAGGCTATGGGCAATATTCGCGCGTTTGTGCGCGACGGCCAGAAGCTCGGCTCCAAAGGCATGTTGAACACGGTGTGGAACGACGATGGCGAAGGCATCTTCGACGAAAACTGGTTTGGTGTGCTGTTTGGCGCGGCGGCAGGCTGGCAGGCCGGTGAGAGCTCCGAGGACGCATTTACGGCTTCGTACGGAATCGCGTTTCATGGCGATGCCACCGGAAAAATCAACCAGGCGCAGCAGGCGCTGATGGCCGCACACGCCTTGCTGAAGAAGGCCGATCTGGGCGACGCGCGCGACAGCTACTTCTGGGTCGATCCATTCTCGCCTCCCGGTCAGCGTATAGCGGAAAAGATACGCCCGGTGCTTCCCGAACTACGGATGGATGCGGAGCGCGCCATCACGCTGCTCGCCGAAGCCCGCGCCGCAGGCAAACTCGAAAACCAGGAAGCACTGGATGCCCTGGAACTGGGTGCTCGCAGAATCGACTTTGTGGGCCTGAAGTTTCAGGCCGCGGACGACTGTATGTCGCTTTACGACCAGGCCCGGCAACTTGCCGGCAGCAAAGACAAGTCCCGCCGCGGCGAGGTTCCGGAGTTGCTGTATACCATCGGATCGAACAACGGGCGCCTGCGGGACATTCGCGACGGCTACACGCTTTTGCGCGATCTCTACAGGCAGGCGTGGTTACGCGACAACCGCCCCTATTGGCTACAGACCAACATGGACCGCTACGACCAGTCCGCGCAGCTATGGATTGCCCGCGGCGACAACTGGCAGACCAAGGTCATCCAGCAGTGGCACGAGACGCATACGCTGCCTACGCCCGAGGAGGCTGGCTTGCCCGCGGGGCCGCAAAAGCCACCGGAGAAGCTGCCAAAGAAGTCCGGAAAATGGTGGCAGAAAGGATAGAGGCGATGCGGGATAGCGAACAGCAGTTAGCGGTTGGCGCGATGAATGAAGATGGCAGCCCTGTTGCGGCCGATGTAGATCCTGAGCAGCTTGCGCGGATGCGCGAGCGGTTCGATGCGCTGAGAGGGAAGATTGCGGACGCCTATGCGGATGTGCCTATCGAAGAAGGCATGGCGGAGATCGATGCGGCTGTCGCGTCCGAAAGGCGGCGCTGAGACGGAACCTCGGTCTTTGTTGCGATGGATGCAGATAAGGGTGGTTTGCATGAGTGATTTCTTAGATCTCGAAAGCGAGACCCGAGGCACCCGGCTACGGTTGATCAGTATGTTCTCGGGTTTCCTCATTGAAGAGGGATGCCAAGAATTGCTGATTAGATCTGCATCTGCTTTACGCTTAGAGACAACACAAAAAAACTGCGACATCGTGGAGACCAGCATCGTCCCAGACGATAGGACTAGAAGAACCTCTTCCAGCGAGTAGTCGGGTACCAAATCCCCCTCAGAGTTGAAGCGCCGAGAGAGCTGTTCGAGTCCGGTATGAGTAAACCCATTGAGAGCGCTCCAAATGGGCCGTCCCAACTCAAGTTTTCGAGTCCCCCCTAATCGCCGGTCAACTTCTTGTGTCATGTCTATGAATCTAGGGTAAGGCTCGCCCCCATTACGGATTTCAATGACTTGCTCATCCGAGGCGCAAAGATACACCCATAGTCCGCGATAAAATGTTTCCACCAGAACCCTAGCTAGAGCGAAGCCACTGGCGTCGTTTTTTCCTGTTTCCAGCAATAGCACTGTTGAATCGTGGTGTTCGAAAAGGGTGGTCAGGAACCCACTAAAAGTGTGCATCCGAACGGTGTTCGAAGCGCCCTTTTCCGGTCCAGCGTGCCAAGCGACCTCGTGGAACCTCCTCGCGTTCGCGACCAAAGCGCCCAACTTTGGCGGGTATTCTCTATGTAGAGTCGGCATTCCTTCAACCTCTCCGAGGACTGAGTTAGTTAGGCAGACTTACGCCTCTCACTAATCCCAAGTACCAGCTAACCGAGATCGGCGTACCTTATCAGCTCATGATAGATCACCGTGTCACAACTCGGTACCCCGTCAGGGAGCCGGGAAGGAGCCCACCGCCTTTTGCTGACGATTGAGTGCTACGCGAGAAACTCGCGAAAGAGAAATGAAATCAGCTTGCCGATTGATACTGGCAGGCCGTCATATTTCTCAAGCAGCGTGTTTGTTAGTTCAGCGTCACATCCGCATGCAGCGGCGTATTCTCACTCGAATCCCCAACATGAATAACAAACTTGCCTGGGTCGATCGTCCACTTCTTTGCCGCATCATCCCAATAGCTGAAAGCGCGCGCATCCAGATCGAGCGAGACATGCTTTGTTTCTCCGGGCGCGAGACGGACCTTCGCGAATCCCTTCAATTCGCGCTCGGGACGAGTGGCTTTTGCTGATGGATCGGAGACATAAAGCTGGGCGACTTCTGCTCCAGCCACGCTGCCCGTGTTGGTAACGTCGAAGCTGACCGTGACTGTCGATCCAGAAGATGCCGTAGCAGGCGCTTTCAGGTTGGCAAACTTGAAAGTGGTATAGCTCAACCCGAATCCAAATGGATAGAGCGGATGCTTGCCCTTCGTCGTCCAGTAGCGATAGCCGACCATGAGCCCATCGTCGTATTTCACATGTGGAATGACGTAGTCGACTTTCTTGCCGTCGGTTTCAGTCACGTGGAGAGTTTCGTCTGCGCCCTTGATCGGATAGTAGAAACTATAAGAAGGACTTTCCTCCCAGCTATGGTCGAAGCTGAAGGGAAGTTTGCCCTCCGGATTATGTTTGCCAAAGAGTACCTCGGCGATCGCAGTGCCACCCTCTTGTCCGGGATAGTAGACGTGGAGCAGTGCGGGCACCTGCGAGAGCCAGGGCCGTGTATCCATGCCTCCGCCGCCATTCAAAGTGACGATGGTGTGCGGATTGGCTTTGGTCACGGCCTCGATCAACGCGTCCTGCCCCCAAGGCAATCCAAAGGTGCGGTCCATCCCTTCGCTCTCAGTATTCGTGTTGAAGCCGACAGCAACCACCACAACATCGGCTGCGGCAGCGTACGCCTTGGCTTCTTCAGAAACAAGGCCGGGCTGGTATGCGATTCCGAGGCCGAAGCGGACGCCCACGAATCCAGGGTGATAGTCGGCTACTAGGTTAATGGTCTGCCCAGCCGCCAGATCGATGCTCCAGGAATGTGGCGCCTGGCCTTCGACGCTGGGAGGAGTCACGAACGGCTTCCCATCGATGCTGATTGTGTACTCGTCATTCCCGGAGGCGCCGGCAAGAACCAGGTACTTCCCAGCCTGCGTTGCCTTGAACGAAGACGTGTAGCGAATGCTCCGTGGAGTCTTGTCCTCGGGTCCCCACCATTCCTGCTTGTAGTCGGCAATGGTCCCTGAGGTACTGGATTCCGGCGTCCCGGTAAAGTCCTTGCTGGGAAAGGTGGCCACCTTCACGCCGCCTTCCCAGTGCGTCCGCCAGAAAATTTCATTCATCTCTGGCAGACCCTTCGTGTAGAGCAGGTGGACATTCGGCCCGGCCAGGTTTGCGATTCCGGTAACGGTGGAGACCGGCTCAAATGCCTGCGCCTCTGAGGAACCCCCGCCGCCGGTAACCGCCGGCCATGCATTCGGTCCAATCACGGCGATGGTCTTAACCTTAACGGCATCCAGCGGCAGCAGGTGTCCTTCGTTCTTCAGCAGCGTGATGCTTTCGCGTGCGCCCTCAAGGGCAACAGCGCGGTCGGCAACGGAGTAGGTCGAATTGGACGGATCGAATTGCGGCCGGTCAAGGAAGCCATAGCGAAGCTCGGTGCGGAACAGCCGCAGCAGCTTTTCATCAATAGTGGATTCTTTTACTGAGCCGTCTTTGATGGCCGCCAGCAGAGCCTTCGGATTCATGAAGCGCGGTCCCGGCATCTCCAGATCGAGGCCATTGTTAGCCGCGCCCACCGTGTCGTACGTCGCGTCCCAGTCGGACATCAGGATGCCCTTGAAACCCCACTCGCCCTTGAGCACCTTGAGGTTGAGGAATGCGTTCTGCGTCGCATGCACGCCGTTGATTAGGTTGTAGGAGTTCATCACCGCATCCACATGGCCCTTGGTGACAGCGGCTTCAAAGGCAGGCAAGTAGATTTCGCGCATGGTCCGCTCGTCGATGTCGGAGCTTACGTTATGCCGGTTGTATTCCTGCTCGTTCATGGCATAGTGCTTGACGGTGGCGATAACACCCTGCGACTGGACGCCTTGAATGAACGGGACCACCAGGATGGAGTTCAGATAAGGGTCTTCCGACAGGTATTCGAAGTTACGCCCGGCAATAGGAGATCGAGCAATGTTGACTCCAGGCCCAAGCAGGAAATTGACATTGCGGGCGCGTGCATCCTTGCCCAGGCTCTCACCGATCTTCCGAGCCAGTTCCGTATCCCAGGTAGCCGCCAGCGCCACGCCGCCTGCGTACGACGTCGTCGGCCCCCAGGTGCGCACGCCGAGCGAGGCGTCGGACATTTTGAAGCGGGGCAGGTCGATAGCGGGCGCGGCATGGGTATACATTTCGTCTACGCCGCCGACCAGCTCGACCTTTTGCTCCAGCGTGAGCTTTTCAATCCGCGCGTGAGCTTTTGCTTCAAGGTCGGCCGAGTCCGGCACGGGACCCTGGGCAACCGCCAAAATGGAGCTGGCCAGAAAGCCAACCAGCACGACCGTCCAGAAATGCGCGGTTCCAAACGGCGAAATCGATTGAGTATTGGCATATTTCAAGTTTTTCATGACGCCGAGAAGGCTACCGCATTGGACCTGCGCCTGTATACCATCCGCTCTTTTTCGAATATTGATAATGCAAGGATTCAAGCCGTGTTGTTACAGACCTGTGACACGAGTCACAGCGCGGAGTGAATAATGTCACTGCTTCTCTTCCGCCCGAAGCGCAGACTCTGAGTCCAATAGGAATGGAATATGCAGGGCGCCGCGGAGCGTCAGGAGGCATTCATGAGCTTTGCAAGCGGCATGAAAACCATTGTGGTTTCCACAGATCTGGATGGACAGTCGGAAGTCGCGTTGGAGTATGCGCGCAAGCTGGCGGGAGGGTACGGTGCCCGCATCGTGCTGGCGCACGGCCTTGATCCAGTGGACTATGCGGCAGTGGACTCGGTTCCCGGCAAAGTGCTGCGGGGCCTGACGGATCAAGCGCGCGCAGCGCTGGACACGCTTTCGGCCGATCTTCTGCGCGAAGGTATCCCCAGCCATTCTGAGATCCGCCAGGGCGCGGTTGCGCAGATGCTGGTGGATATCGCCCGCCAGTATCAGGCCGGGCTTATCGTAATTGGAACCAAGGGGCGGGAAGGCGCCGGCCCGATCGTTGTGGGCGCGGTTGCCGAGCAGTTGGTGCGGCTGTCGCCTTGTCCTGTTCTTGCGGTGGCGATGGACTGGAATGCGGGGGAGTTTCGCCCCACGCCAGGTGGACCCATCCTGCTCGCCATGGAGCGCAATGAAGCAACGGCGGCCGCTGTATCCACCGCGTATTCGCTTGCCGAGGTTTTTCATAGAACGCTGATTGTCTTGCATGCGCGCAGCGCGGCCGAGGCTGCGGCGTTTCTGAACCCCGGTGCGACCACACTGCAGGAGTTCGGAGTCCAGCCGAGCGGCCGTTTTCCGGTGCGCTTCATTGTGAAGGATGGCAACCCGTCCGATGCAATTGTTGAAGCGATCCGGCAGCACCAACCCAGCATCCTGGTAGCGGGAGTCAAGCGCCACAGCGGGACACCGGGTCCACATGGCACCGCGTTTGCATTGCTTGCACGCTCTCGTGTACCTGTGCTGTGCGTTCCGCCAGAACCGGAACCCGCAAGAAGGTCTTTGGAGCCTTCAGCAGCGGTGGCCGCAAAATAGGGCCTGCGCGTCGCGGGCATCGACCTTTTTCAAAGGAGGGCCGATGGGTGGGCGGAAACAGACTTACCCGCAGCCCATTTAAATCACCCGTTTCTCTAAAGTGGATGCCCTTTTGGGGGATTTGCAGAAAATGCAACCAGGATCTTGGCAAATCCGCAGTACCAAACGCACTCTCCCGGGGTCGGTAGGCATCGGGACTGCAGGCAGCACTGGGCACAATGTGGGATATCGCGCCCAGAAAAAGGGAGAGGGAGTCATGCAACCTGAGGGAAGAACCGGGCGAATGGCTGCTATCCAGGCGCGTCCGCTGGCTGAATTATTAGAGTGCCCGCCGGGAACCGCAAATCTGGTGAACGGCGCGGCGCAATGCATTTCGGTCGATGTGGGAGAAATTGTGTTTCGCCAGTCCGGGATTTGCCGTGGACTCTATGTTATTGTTTCAGGACAGTTTCTTCGCCGGACCGAACGGCTAGAGACCCGCCTTAACCTCGGGGTGGCGCGTGCCGGAGATCTTGTGGAACTGGCGGCAGCTCTCGGAGATTGCCGTCATACCTATAATTTGAGCGCGCAAACCCAGGGATCGGTTCTCCTGCTCCCCATGGCAGCTCTGAATCAGGCATTTGAGGCCTACCCGCCCATGCGGATGCACTTGCTGGAAGAACTTGCCCGGGAGGTCTCGCGTGGGTACGAGGCAAGCTGTCTGAACCGGATGCCAAGAACGCGGCGGCACAGCACCGGAGCGGAGGCGGTGTAGCCGAAAGTCTTTCGATATACGAATTTCCACGTGTTGTGGTTTCAGGAGTG
>Ga0182012_10007676_pt1 | contig 10752 bp, 5 predicted proteins | sample 612S2SmetaG_FD_120486 | JGI IMG/M metagenome (GOLD analysis project Ga0182012, IMG submission 120486) | Permafrost microbial communities from Stordalen Mire, Sweden - 612S2S metaG | ecosystem: Environmental > Terrestrial > Soil > Wetlands > Permafrost | place: Sweden: Stordalen | collected...
CTCGCGGATCGCTTCCGCGCCCATGCCGGCCTTAAAGCGATGGCCGAACTTCTCGCGGGCTTCGCGGTACTTCTGCTCGGACAAGACTTCGCGTTTGGTCAGCGTCGTGTCGCCCGGATCGATCACCACGTACGCGGCAAAGTAGATGACCTTCTCGAGCTGGCGCGGCGACATGTCGAGCAAAATGCCGATGCGGCTCGGGACGCCTTTGAGATACCAAATGTGACTGACGGGCGTGGCGAGCTCGATGTGGCCCATGCGCTCGCGGCGAACCTTCGCGCGCGTGATCTCGACGCCGCAGCGATCGCAGATCATGCCCTTGAAGCGAATGCGCTTGTACTTGCCGCAGTGGCATTCCCAATCTTTGGTCGGGCCGAAAATCTTCTCGCAGAAGAGGCCGTCCCGTTCGGGCTTGAGCGTGCGGTAGTTGATGGTCTCGGGCTTCTTGACTTCGCCGAACGACCACGCACGAATCTGCTCCGGCGATGCCAGGCCGATACGCATGGCGTCGAAGTTGTTTACGTCAATCAGGTTCAACTAAGGTGCTCCGTCGTCCAATGCCCACCGATCCGGGCCTACGCAGGGCGCACGTCTCACGTTGTCACGTAAGCGCATCCCACCGTCGCCGCCGCCGGCTCTGTACGGTCCGGACGTCGAAATCCGGACCGGGGCACAGACGGAGATTATACCACTTGGCCCCGGCATTGTCACGCGGGGCGGGGCCGGCCCGGCTAGCTTGGTTGCTTAAGTCCGGGAGAGAAAGGCCTCGAGGACGGGGGCGAACGCTTCGAAGTGGGTGCGGTGCAGGTTGTGGCCGGCCCCGTCGACGGTTGCGATCTCCACGGCGCCGGCGTGGTCCCGCTCGACGTCATCGAGCGTGGCGGGGTCGTTGATGCTACCGTCCTTGGGGGGCATGGCGAGCAGCAGCGGTTTGCCGTAGGTGGCGAGGTCGGAGCGCAGATCCCAGAGCTCGGGCGGGTTCTGCTTCCACAGCATCTCGATCGGCGCCGGGGTCATACGGCCCACCGCATGGACCTTGCCTTCGACGTCCTCCGGCGACCAGGCCGAAAACTCCGCGCGTACCGCTTGGTCGCGAGCCGGGCCCGACAGCGCAAACTGGTCGCGCAATTCCGCGACGTACTCCTCGTACCACGCGTCCGCGCACTGGCGGATCATGGGGTCGATCGCCGCGACCCGGCGCACAGGCAAACGCTCGCCCCCGCGAATCGCGACGGCTCCGCCCCACGAATGTCCGAGCAGAGCGTCCACCGGTTCGCCGATCGCGTCGAATACGTTCTCGAGGTCGCGAACGCCGCGTTCGAGCGTCATCGGTCCCTCGACCCCGGCGCTGTCGCCGTGGCCGCGTTGATCGTAGGCGGCGACCCGAAAGCGCCGGCCGAGACGCCCGGCCAAGCGCGTCCAAGAGAGCCGCGAACTGGTCATGCCGTGCACGCACAGGACGAGCGGCCCCGCTTCTCCCCAAAACTGCAGAGCGCTTTGCGCGCCGTCGTCAAGAACGACGGCGCGCGTTTTCGTCTCCAAGACCGCGGCGCTTACTTCGCGGTAACTTGACGGTGGACTTCGTCCAGATCTTCAATCGTGTTGAGCGTGACGGCGTCTTTGACGTGCTCGTGTTTGATATGGGCGGCGGCACGCATCTTGGACGCGAGCTCGTCGGAATGGTTGTATCCGCGAATCGCCGCGTTGTGTTTTTCGATCGTCGCTTTGTCGGTGATTCCGTGCGCGACCACCCAATCTTCGAACTGCGCGTACGTCGGCTTGTGCTCGCGCACGTACGCAATGGTCTTGTCACGATCCAGGCCGAGCGCCGAGAGCGTCATGCCGTCGAATCCGGCGCCGCACTCGTCGTAGCCCTCCGGAAGCTTGCCGGCGGCGGCGAGCGTCAGTTTCGTCCAGAGGCGGGGAAGGTGAATCGCGCCCAGCGGTCCGGCCGTGCCGGAACTCACCATGGGAACAACGTGTCCGTTACCACTCATGAGGTTTGCTTCTCCTTGTGCAAGCGTTGTGCGTGTCGTGAGGTAAAGGTAAGTTCCGAGACGCCCGACTTATCGAGCTCCCCAAGGCCCAGTTCCTTCATTTTTTCGTATTGTTCGAACGTCGCTCGAGCCAGCGGAAGTTGAAGGTTCGCGTCGCGAGCGAGCGAGAGTGCGATCCCGGAGTCCTTCGCCGCGTGCTCCGCCGAGAAATAGGTGTCGTGGTCGCGATTTTGCATGTCCTCGCCGTCGGTGGCCAGCACGCGCGAGTTGGCGCCCGTCTGCGAGAAGACCTCGCGCAAAACGTCGAGGTCGAGTCCGAGCGCGTCTCCCAGGCCCAGGCCTTCCGCGAGGCCGGCGGTATTGACGTTCATGACCATGTTGACGAGCGCCTTGACTTGCGCGGCGGTACCCGCGGGACCGACGTACTTGAGCGACGCGCTCATCTTCTCGAGCATCGGCTTCACGCGCTCGAACGCGTCCTTGCGTCCGCCGCACATCAAATAGAGCTCGCCATTGCGGGCTTGCGGAATCGAGCTGGCCATGCAAGCCTCGATCGCCTGGGCTTTGCGCGATTCGGCCAAGGCTTCGATCTCGACGTGCACTTTCGGCGTTACCGTGGCGCAATTCACGAAGATCTTGCCTTCCGCGCCGTTCAGCAACGAATCGCCGCTCGTCGCAAAAATTTGGCGCATCGCCGCGTCGTCGCTAACGACGGTAATGACGACGTCGGAGAGCTCCGTCACTCGCGCGAGCGACGTCGTCGCCTCCGCGCCGACCTCCGACGCGATCTCCCGCGCCGATTCGGGCCGCGCGTCGTATGCGGCGACGACGTCGTACCCGACGTCCTTGAGGCGCCGCGCGATGTTCGCGCCCATGCGTCCGGTACCGACGATACCGATGTTGCGATCGTTGCTCACTCTAAGATTCCCCGGTGGTGAAGGCGTGCGTGATGTGCTCGCGAGTTTGCGGCGACGGGTAGGTTCACATAGACAGGGTGCGTGTTCCTACCGGCGAATGGCGCCTCACCTTGCCTATAGCCCACGTTCTCCTGGCGGCGCTCGTCGCCGCGGCGACCACAACGGAGATCCGCGTCGTAGACGGCTCCGGCAACGCCGTCTCCCAGGCTCGCGCCACCGCCGGCGGTGCCGTTTTCACGGCCGACGCGCGCGGCCGCATCTTCGTTACCGCGAACGGCGGCACGTCCCTGGTGGAGGCGCCCGGCTGTTCGGCAAAAACCGTCGAACTTTCGGCGCCGCGCGTCTCGGTGTCGCTTTCTTGCCGCCTGCCGGTCATCGGAAGCGTCCGCGTCGCCACGGGTTCGCTTCAGGCGCTTCATCAATTGCCGGTTCCCGCCTCCGTTCTGGACCGCGAGCAGATCGCCACCAACCCCGCGACGACCGCCGACGGTTTACTGCGCGTCATGCCCGGCGTGGATCGCAACCGCAGCAACAGCCTCTTTACCAACTACGGTCAAGTGCGCGTCTCGTTCACCGGTGCGGGCACCGATCGCGGACTCGTCCTGGTCGACGGCGTTCCGGCCCAGGACGGCTTCGGCGGCCAGATCAACTGGGCGCTGTATCCGACGCTCGACCTCACGCGCGCCGAACTGTTGCGCGGTGCGGGTTCGGCACTGTACGGCCCGGGCGCCGTCGGCGGAGTGCTGGCGCTTCAAAGCGTCGCGCCCCCGGGCCAATACGCCCCGTATCCGCAGGGACAACTCGTGATGCAAGGCGGAACGCATGCGTTCTCTCAGCTCTATGCGGGCGTTGCGACCTCGCTCTCGCCTAAACTCTCGATGTCGGTCTCTTCGCAAACTCAACGCCTGCAGTACGACGCGCTCGCGCCGGGCTACCAGGCCCCGAGCGACACCGAATCCCAAGCGCAGGCGAGCATGGCGTCGCTGCGCCTGCGATATGCCGCGTCGGATTCGGCGATCTTCGAATACGGCTACCGCGGCGCGTGGGATTATCAGCAAGAGGGGCGCCGGAACTACGACTTCTGGCGCCGCATGGCGCAGAACTCGCTGGCCTTCGACAGCCCGACGCCGCAAGCCAATCTTTCGGTGATCGAGTACGTGCGCAACGCCTTCGTGACCAATCGGGCCGATCAATTTCCCGCGGATCCGGGCGCGCTGCGCTACACGCAGTACGTCCCGACCAACGAAAGCGGCACGCTGGCGCAGTGGACGGTGGACGGCGGGCCGTCGTCGTTTTCGGTTCGCGCCGACGAGCGTTTCATCAACGGCGTGAGCGATCAGTACAACGGCAAGGGCGCCTTCACGGCATCGGGAAGCGGCACGCAAAACGTCGGCGGCATCGGGCTGCAGGAGACCTGGACCGTACCGCGCTTCGAGCTCGTTGCCGGAGCGCGCGCCGACCAGGAGAGTTTTGCCAACGGCGTGCTCTTTGCGGCGGGCGCGACGAAGGCCGCTCCCGCTGCGACCAATCGTGCGATCTCCCCGCGACTCGCGCTCCGCTACGATCTCTCCAAAGAACTGGCGTTCCGGATCTCGGGCGGATCCGGATTCCGGCCGCCCTTTCTCAACGAACTCGTGCGCGGCTACGTCATCGGGCCGATTACCTACCTGCCCAATCCGCGCCTGGTGCCCGAGCGGAGCGGGTCGTTCTCGAGCGGGCTGGATTGGACGCACGGAAACGCGCGCATCTCGTTCGACTTCATCCAGACCACCGTCAGCAACGCGATCATGTTTCGTACCGTCACGCCGAAGATCCAAGTACGCAGCAACGTGGATCGAACGCAAACCGACGGCGAGACGCTCACCTACACGCAGGGGCTCTCCCATTGCCTGCGCTTGACGGCATCGGGCACGGCGCAGAACCCACGCGTCACCGCCGGTACCGGCGCGATCGTTGGCAAGTATCTCGCGTACGTCCCTGCCGGCAGCGGCACGCTGGAACTCGACGGCGCCGTGGGCGCTCTGCAAGTCGGCCTGACCGGATCGTATTTGGGCAGCACCTACGCAGACGACCTCAACACGCAACCGCTGGGTACCGCGATCGTGGCGGGCGCGTCGGTGGCCGTGCCGCTGCCCGAGGGAACCCAGCTCGTCCTGAGCGGCGAGAACCTGACCGGCGCGCGCTATCTCTCGAGCATCGACCGCTACGGTCCGCCCACCGTGCTTTCGCTCAGCGTACGCGTTCCCGTTCACGCCCCTACAGCGAGCGCCGGTACGGCGCCATCGTGCGCCGCCATCAAGTAGCGCCGTAAAAAGCAAACGGACCCGGGATGTCCCGAGTCCGTTTTTCTTGCGATGTACGAGCGGCTAGAAGCTCTCGTCGTGTCCGTTTTCGACGAACGCGGGCTCCTCGTCGTCCTCGAACGCGGGAGCGTCCTCTTCGGCGACGTCCTCTTCTTCCTCGAGTTCGTAGCCTTGCAGACCCTCGTCTTCGTCCGAGATCGTCTCTTCCTCTTCGACCGCGAACTCATCGGCGGCTTCGGCCCCGACGCGCGGTAACGGCGGCGCTTCCGGCAACGGTTCCGTGACCGAAATCGGTTTGCTGTCGTCGATCTCTTCCTCTTCTTCCTCTTCCTCGACTTCGGCCGCGGCTCCATCGAGTGCGCCGGCCGCCGAGGCTTCGGCAACCGCTTCGCGCGCGGCAAACGCCGTCTGCGAAACGACGGGCTGTTCGTCGCCCATGAGCAGACCGATCTCTTGCCGTTCGCGATCGCCCAGATCGTCGTCGGAGATCTTGATGTCGACCTCTTCGCGGTTCTCGGTGAGCACCTTGACGTCGAGCGCGAGCGATTGCAGCTCCTTGATGAGCACCTTGAAGGACTCCGGAACGCCCGGCTCCATCACGTTCTCGCCCTTGACGATCGCTTCGTAGGTCTTGACGCGTCCGACCACGTCGTCGGACTTCACGGTGAGCAACTCTTGGAGCGTGTAGGCGGCGCCGTACGCTTCGAGCGCCCACACCTCCATCTCGCCGAACCGCTGGCCGCCGAACTGCGCTTTACCGCCGAGGGGCTGCTGCGTGATCATCGAGTACGGACCGGTCGAACGCGCGTGGATCTTGTCGTCCACCAAGTGCGCGAGTTTGAGCATGTAGATCATGCCGACCGCGATCGGCCGGCCGAAGCGTTCGCCCGAGCGCCCGTCGCGCAGCCAGGTCTTGCCGTCCGCGGGAAGGCCCGCGTCTTGCAGCCATTCGGCGATGTCCTCGGAGTGCGCTCCGTCGAAGACCGGCGTCGCGACGGACAGGCCGAGCATCTTCGCGGCCCAGCCCAAGTGCGTCTCCATGATCTGACCCAAGTTCATGCGCGAAGGCACGCCCAGCGGGTTGAGCACGATGTCGACCGGCGTGCCGTCTTCCATGTACGGCATGTCTTCTTCCGGCAGCACTTTGGCGATGACGCCCTTGTTACCGTGACGGCCGGCCATCTTGTCGCCTTGCAGAATCTTGCGCTTCTGCGCGACGTAGACGCGGACCAGATGGTTGACGCCGGGCGAGAGCTCGTCGCCGTTCTCGCGAGAGAACACCTTGACGTCGATGATCTTGCCCTTTTCGCCGTGCGGAACTTTGAGCGACGTGTCGCGAACTTCGCGCGACTTCTCGCCGAAGATGGCGCGCAGCAAACGCTCCTCGGCCGTGAGCTCGGTCTCGCCCTTAGGCGTGACCTTGCCGACCAGGATGTCTTCGGGCCGAACCTCGGCTCCCACGCGGATGATGCCGCGCTCGTCGAGATCCTTGAGCGCGTCCTCGCCGACGTTGGGAATGTCGCGCGTGATCTCTTCGGGTCCGAGCTTGGTGTCGCGCGCTTCGCACTCGTATTCCTCGATGTGAATCGAGGTGAAGCGGTCTTCCTTGACCATGCGTTCGCTGATCAGGATCGCGTCTTCGTAGTTGTAGCCTTCCCACGGCATGAACGCGACCAGCACGTTCTGGCCGAGCGCGAGCTCGCCGTCTTGCGACGACGGACCGTCGGCGAGCACCTTGCCCGGAACGACCTTCTCGCCCAGCGTGACGATCGGACGCTGGTTGATGCACGTGCCCGCGTTCGAGCGAACGAACTTGAGCAAGTCGAAGACTTTCTCGCCGTCGCCGGTCTGCACCACGATGGCTTTCGAATCGACCGCGGTGACGGTGCCGGAAACGTCCGAGACGACCAGCGAACCAGAGTCCTTGGCCGAGCGGTACTCCATGCCCGTGCCGACGATCGGCGCGTCGGGACGGAGCAGCGGCACGGCTTGACGCTGCATGTTCGCGCCCATCAGCGCCCGGTTCGCGTCGTCGTGTTCCAAGAACGGAATCAGCGCCGTCGCGACCGAGACGATCTGTTTGGGCGAGACGTCCATGAGCTGCACGCGCGAGGCGGGTTCCTCGATGTACTCTTCGGCGTAGCGGCAGACGACCGAATCGGTGAGGATCTTGCCGCGCTCGTCGAGCGGCGTGTTGGCTTGGGCGATGATGTATTCGTCTTCGCGGTCCGCCGTCAAATAGACGATCTCGTCGGTGACGATGCCGTCCTGAACGACGCGGTACGGCGTTTCGATGAAGCCGAAGCGGTTGACGCGCGCGAACGTCGCGAGCGAGCCGATCAGACCGATGTTCGGGCCTTCCGGCGTTTCGATCGGGCAGATGCGTCCGTAGTGCGAGTGATGGACGTCGCGTACTTCGAAGCCGGCGCGCTCGCGCGAAAGACCGCCGGGTCCCAGCGCCGACAGACGCCGCTTATGCGTGAGTTCGGCCAGCGAGTTGGTCTGGTCCATGAACTGCGAGAGCTGCGAGGAGCCGAAGAACTCCTTGATCGCGGCCACGACCGGCCGGATGTTGATGAGCGCCTGCGGCGTGACCGTCTCGATGTCTTGCACGGTCATACGCTCGCGCACGACGCGCTCCAGGCGCAGCAAGCCCACACGGAACTGATTCTGCAGCAGTTCACCGACCGAGCGAACGCGGCGGTTGCCCAGATGGTCGATGTCGTCCTTGGCGATCAGTCCGCTTTGAACCTTAATGAGGCGACGGATCACGGCGATCATGTCGGCGCGCGTCAGGCAGCGCGTGTCGATGACCGGCTCGGCCAATCCCTCGTACTCGTTGACGGCAACGGTCGGGTTGGCCAGACGATCTTCGACGTCCGGGTTTTCGAAGCGGTAGTGGAACTTGCCGTTGAGCTTGTAGCGCCCGACGCCGGCCAAATCGTAGCGCTTCTCGTCGAAGAACAGCGACTCGAGCAGCTTCTCGGCGTTGTCCGCGTTCTCGGGCTCGCCCGGACGCAGCTTCTTATAGATTTCTTTGAGGGCGTCTTCCCGGGTCTTGACGTCCTTGTCTTTCTCGATCGAATTGGCGACCAGCGGCGATCCGTCGAAGAGCGCCAAAATGGCTTCGTCGCTCTCCCAATCCAAGCCGAGGTCCGGACGCGAGAGCGCGCGGATGAACGTCGAAACGTAGATCTTGCGGTTCTTGTCGATGCGAACGCCGATCGTGCCTTCGGTTTCGTCGTTCTTGGTGCCGTTGTCGGTCTCGAACTCGATCCAGGCGCCGCGGTTGGGAATGATCGTTGCGTTGAACGTGGGACGGGAATTGGTGTCCACGTCGCGGCTGTAGTAGACGCCGGGCGAGCGCACGAGCTGGCTCACGATCACGCGCTCCGCGCCGTTGATCATGAACGTGCCCTTGTCGGTCATGAGCGGGAAATCGCCCATGAAGATCTCCTGGTCGGGAATGCCCTTGATTTCGCCCGACTCCGCGGTAATGAGGCGCACGCGGACGCGCAACGGCGCGCTGTACGTCATGTCGCGCTCGCGGCATTCCTCGATCGAATACTTCGGTTCGCCGAGACTGTGCTCGCCGAACTCCAGGATCAGGTTGCCGGTGAAGTCCTTGATCGGTGAAATCGAAGCGAACGCCTCGGCCAAGCCTTCGGTCTTAAACCAGGCAAAGCTGCCTTTTTGGAGTTCGATTAGGTTGGGGACTTCCAGGACGTCCGGAATCTTCGCGAACGAATGCCGCTCGCGTTTCGGGCCCGGGTCGACCGGCTGTTCGATCGTGAACGCTCCCGTCGGCATCGGGAACGTGCTCGGCATTACGGTAGAGCTTCCGTTACCAGCGGTAACGCGAGCGCCCTTTCGCGACTTGCCCTTAGACCCCGCAGAGCTCTTCGCGGGTGACTTTGTGGCCGTCGTTTTTGCCATTCTCTCTTCTCTCAAACTTGCGTGAAGGTGCGGGCGGGTGCCCGGCGCGGGCACGAGAAAAAGAACGAGTTGTTGCGTCGGTCCGGTGACGGCGCGCTCGTCCTACTTCGTCTATAGGGCTATTCGCCTCGGGGCATAGGCTAAGAGAATATCACCGGTAGGAGCAGGAGTCAAGGCGTCCAGGTACGACGCAAGTCGCCTCCCGGTCTAATCCCCCGGCAGAGTAGCCAGGTGGGCCAAAAGGGCGCCCTGCGCCCGCGGCGCCCCTGAGCGGCGCGGCCGCATGTGGCGCTCGAACCAAGCCCCGGCAAGCAGAGCAAGCACGCTTAACGGAATGAGCATGCCGAACAGCAGCGCCCCAACCTGGACGGCAAAGATGTGTCCGTGATGATGTCCCATGGCCGGCGTAGTGTAGCACGGGAAGAAGCCGATCGAAACAGCCAAGCGCGCAGGGGCGCCGTTTAGAACGCGAACGGGATCCGCGCTTCGATCCCGTCCTGCGCCACGGGGATCTGGTTGCTCCCGAGCACGTGCGCCGACGCCCCGTGCCGCAAAAACGTTCCGACGATCGTGTCGAAGGCGACGCGCGGAAAAATGCACCGCCAACTTCCCAGCGCCGCCGCCACATTGGCGAGCGGAGCGTCCTCCATCGTCGTGCCGAGGTTGTATTCGTTATCGCTCCAGTCGTGTCGAATCGCGCCGAACGGTTGCAGGTCGCGTTTGAGAGCATGCGACAGCTCGCGAAAAGCCGCCCAGCGGGCGCCGTCCTCAGGGCTGTCCTGCGCCCACGTTTCGAACGCCGGGTTTGACTCGACGAACGACTCGAGATTCCCGAGCGCGGCGAAGAGCGCGCGATTGGAATCTTGCGAGCAGTTGTTGGCCGGCCCGACGAAGGTCGCGCCCGTGCCCTCACCGATGCGGTAGCGCGCCGTCATCGCCTCGAGCTGCAACGCAAAGGCCACGAGCGGCGAGGCGCGATGTTTTCCGCCGATGCTCACGCTTTCGTCGAACGACTCGTGGCTCAAGACGACGTCGGCCACCGCGCGCAGGCCCGCCCATCCGAACTGACGGTCGCCCATGTAGCGGGACCAGTGCAGGGCGCCGGCGACGAATCCGTCGGTGTTCTGCGCGTAGACCTGATAGTACACGACGTCGAAGCGCGGCTCGCCGGCGATCGGGTCCTCCACGACCTGGGCGATGCCGTACGCGAAGTGGCCGAAGTAAAAGCGACCCTGCGCGGCCGCCTCTCCGTTCCGCCCGCCGATGCCGCCGTACGAGTGCACGAGCAAGCCCACGTCGTCAGGCGCCCAGGCCTGTCGCTCCGCGATGCCGGCGACGACGCAGCCGCCCGCGTGTGCGGCGACCTCCTCCCAGAGCTTCTTTCGCACGTACTCGCGGCCGGCGCTTTCGTCGAACGTACCGGCGCGTCGCGTCGTCGTGCGCAGCAAGGCTCGCGGCGCCAGTGCCTGAACGACGAACGCGCCGTCGGGCCCGGGCGCACCGTAGACGTACCAGCCGTCGTCGTTGAGCGGCGACCGCTCGATGCCGTGAACGTTGGAGGGCTTGCGGCCGCCCAAGTCCGCGACGACTTCCGGAAAG
>Ga0182012_10007677_pt1 | contig 10752 bp, 10 predicted proteins | sample 612S2SmetaG_FD_120486 | JGI IMG/M metagenome (GOLD analysis project Ga0182012, IMG submission 120486) | Permafrost microbial communities from Stordalen Mire, Sweden - 612S2S metaG | ecosystem: Environmental > Terrestrial > Soil > Wetlands > Permafrost | place: Sweden: Stordalen | collected...
CGCGCGAGGGGCAGCGGTCGATCCTCTGCTCAGGCGGTGACCGTGCCGCTTCGCGCGATCAGGAACAGCGCGCCCGGGTCGGATCGCAGGTGCTCAGTGTGGGAGTGATCCGTACGCGAGAGAGTGGGCGGGCGGGGTGATTGCCAAGTGCTCGCCCCAGCCACTCAGTACCGCTGTGCCCGTGCTCTTCGGAGCGCTGAATACCGCTTGTAAGGGAAGTGGCGTTGACGAGTCGGTTATCCAGAGCGTTACGGACGTGAACGGATTCGCAAGCGGACTGGCGGCACCTGTGATCCCGACGGCGTGCTGACCGTCGATCGTTTTGAGTCCGGTTTCGACGAGTGTGCCGTGGGGCGCGATGACGGCCAGGGCGCTTAAGAGTGTCTCGCCCGTAGCGATCCCCGTATAGATGCCGCTCGACGGAGAAATGCGAATCCAGCGTGTGCCGACGAGCTTCGCCGCCGCCTGCGAGACATCGCAAAAGGCGAGAACGGCGCTGCGGGTCTCGCCGGAGCAATATGAGTCGCCGTCCACAACATCGTTGTAAGCAGTTCCAATTCCGGGCGCCGTGATCTTCTGGCGCCCCTCATGAAGCGCGACGTCGGTCGCCAACTCGATGAGATGGCCGTTGAGGTCGTTGACCTCCGTTTCGTGGACTGAACCGCGTGCCTGGGCATCGCGAACAGCCGCGCTCAACACCTGGGCGGCATCCAATTTCACTGCCCCCCGGGCGAGCGCCGCGAGCCCACCAACGAAGCTGACCCAAAGCACTGCCGCGAACAAAATCGTTAGCAACGCCCGACGGCGCACCTTGCTATCCACCACGCCGCGAATCGTAGGCGAGACAGCCGCGTTGCGCGACGAGGAGCAGCGAGCCGCGGTCGCTATGCCCGTTGTTTGGCCGAGTAGCGTTGACGAGCTGCCTCGCCGGAGGTTCCGAGTAGCGATCCGATCAGCGCCCAGGAGTATCCGTGGGCCCGCGCGTTATCGACCGCAGTCTTGATGGAGCGTTCTGCATTGGAGCGTGACAGTGCGGCATCGCGGAGTGCGGTGAAGACCTCGGGGTCGCGCTCGTCGCGCTCGCTCGGGGTGTAGTCCTCGAAACGGCTGGCGAGCTCGTCGGCGTGATCGAGGATGTCTTGAACGGTTCGCGGCATGTGCATCACCTCAGGAACTTGTCGCGCGCCTTCATCGCGTGCACGACGACAGGGGCCAGGACACCTTCCACGACGCCGATCTCGTAGATGATCGCGGCGTGGTTGGCGCCGATGATCATCGTGAGCCCCTCGTCGAGCTCGAACACTCGGATCGGGTTTGCGTATGCGTGTCGGATGTCTTCATCGCTAACACCGTGCTTGCGGGCGCTCTCGGCGATGATCAACTCGACGCCCACCATCACAAGTTACCTTGCTGCGGCCCGAATGTCGAGAGGCACCGCGCCCGTCCAACCGCACCTGCGCCTCGCGAGGTCCGCTGGGCGCGGAAGTTTGAACTGGCCCCAGTGTGGACGCTTGAAGTGGCCCCACCTCCGTCCGATCGGCTGCTGACTGTGTCGGGCTCATTGAGCTCGAGCGGAAGGCGGCGGAAGGGATGGGTTCTCGCATGGAGCTGTTCGAGCAGATCAGAAGGGATCACGATCGGGAGGGGCTGTCGAAGCGGGCGTTAGCGGCCCGCCACGGCGTTCATCGGCGGGCTGTGCGGCAGGCTCTGGAGTCGCCGGTTCCGCCGACCAAGCGGCCGCCGGTGTCGCGGCCGGCACCGAAGCTCGGGGCGTATCGGGCGCTGATCGACGGGTGGCTTGAAGCTGACCGGGATGCGCCGCGCAAGCAGCGTCACACCGCTCGGCGGGTGTGGCAGCGTCTGGTCGAGGAGCACGGGGCGGTCGTGTCGGAGCGTCAGGTCAGCCGGTATGTCCGTGAGCGCCGGCGCGAGCTTGGTGACATCGGCGAGGCGTTCGTGCCGCAGCATCACGAGCCCGGTGTCGAGGCGGAGGTCGACTGGGGTGAGGCGTGGGCAGTGATCGACGGTGAGGTCGTGAAGGTCCACTTGTTCCAGCTGCGGCTGTGCCACTCGGGTGCGGCGTTCGCTGCGGCATTTCGCAGCGAGACGCAGCAAGCGTTCCTGGAAGGCCATGTCGAGGCGTTTGAGTTTCTCGGCGGTATCCCCGGGCTGGTTCGCTACGACAACTTGACCTCGGCGGTGAAGCAGGTCTTGAAGGGCCGCCGTCGCGTGGAGAGCGACCGGTTCGTTGGCCTGCGCTCGCATTACATGTTCGAGTCGCAGTTCACGCTCGTCGGCCTGGCGGGGGCGCATGAGAAGGGCGGCATCGAGGGCGAGGTCGGACGGTTTCGTCGCCGCCATCTCGTCCCGGTTCCGAGCGTGAAGAGCCTGGCCGAGTTGAACGCGAGGCTGCTCGCGGCTTGCGAGGCCGATCTCGCCAGGCGGATCACCGGCCACCCGAGCACGGTCGGTGAGGCGCTCACGCGCGAGCAGCCGTTGCTGCGTGGGCTGCCCGCGGAGCGCGCACAGACCAGCGAGCCGGCGAGCCCCAGGGTTGATGCGAAGGCAATGGTGACGGTCCGCCAGAACCGCTACTCAGTTCCGGTCGCCCTGGTCGGGTTGCGCGTGCACGCCGAGATTGGCGCGCGGGAGATCGCGCTGTCCCACGACGGCAGGATCATCGCTCGTCATGACCGGCTCGCTGGCCGCTTCGGTGTCTCAGCGCAGCTGGACCACTACCTCGACCTGCTGGTCCACAAGCCCGGCGCGCTCGCCGGGTCCGTCGCGCTGCACCAGCAGCGCCTGCAGGGCCGATGGCCCGGCTGCTTCGACGAGCTGTGGGCGAAGCTGACCGAGCGCTACGGACCCTCTGAGGCCGCAACGCAGATGGTTGACGTGCTGCTACTCGCTCGCGAGCACGGCCCCAACCACGTCGAGCTGGCCGTCAGGGGCGCGCTCGCCGCGGGCGCGCACGACGGTCGTGCCGTCGCGGTTCTCGCCAGCCGCGCCGAGCGGCCGCCACCGGCAGTGATCGACGATCTGCCTGAGCGACTCGCAGGCCTCGGCTCGCCGGTGCCGACGCTCGAGCGATACGACGAGCTGCTCGCCGCCGGAGCAGCGAGGTGAGCGCCCCCGCGAAGGTCCAAGCGATGGAGACACTGATCGAGGCGCACGCAATCGAGCTGAAACTCCCGACCGTCCGCCGCCGCTTCCGGGCGCTCGCCGACGAAGCGACCCGCGACCAGCAAACCCCGACCGCCTACCTCGCCGCGCTACTCGAAGCCGAAGTCAGCGAGCGAGCCGAACGCAGGGAGCGACGTCGGCTGATCGACGCGCGCTTCCCGATGATCAAACGCCTCGAGGACTTCCAGTTCGCCGAGAACCCGAAAGTCCCCCAGGCAACGATCGCGGCGCTCGCGCAAGGCACCTGGATCGACGACCGCGAGTCAGTGATTCTCCTCGGCGACAGCGGCACCGGGAAGACACATCTTGCGATCTCGCTCGCAGTCCTCGCCTGCCAACAAGGCCGACGAGTCCGCTTCACCACCCTCGCAGCTCTCGCGAACGAGCTCCAGGCCGCCGAGACCAGACGCGAACTCGGCCGCGTCGTCGCCCGCTACGCCCGCACCGAACTCGTCATCCTCGATGAGCTCGGCTACCTCGCGCTCCCCGCCGGCGCGGCCGAGCTCGTGTTCCAAGTCATCAGCGAGCGCAACGAGCGCGCCTCGATGATCGTCACCACAAACCTGCCGTTCGGCGAGTGGACGAAGGTGTTCCCCGACGCCAGGCTCGCGAAAGCCGTCGTCGACCGGCTCACCCACCGCGCGCACATCATCGACACCGGCAACGAGTCCTGGCGCTTCCGCCACGGCCTCCAACAACGAGCCAAGAAAGGATCCTGACCCCCCCACCAACAGGTCGCGCCGCGGGCATCGTCGCTCCGCCGTCGCCCTACGGGCTCCGGCTCCGCGACGACGCCCGCGCACCACATCAGGCAACATCAACCAACACAAACACCGACGCGAGGTGGGGCCACTTCAAACGTCCACGGTGGGGCCACTGCAAGTGTCCACGCCGAGGCCGAGCATCGAGGATCTCGGGCGCGTCGTCGCCGCTACCGGCGGCGCGCTCGAGCTGCAGATCCCCGGCCGAACACGAGCTCGTCGCGATGATCGACGAGGAGTATCCGCTCGGCGCGAGCGAGCGGTTACGTGGTCTGCTCGGCCGCCGCCGGCCGGCGTGTCGTACGGCGCTCGCCGCGGCGGCCCAGGCCGGCGAGCGAGAGATCCCTGTGGGCCCGGTCGCGGCTGCGCCCCGCGATCGCCGAACACTCGCCGTGCAGTGACGACGCGCTCTACAAGGCGGGACTGCGCGCCGTGCTCGCATCGAGCCACTGCCGCGCCGCGCGGCCAGCGCGCTCACCGGTCTCGTGACGTGAGCGAGGTCGATCAACGCCACGACGCACTACTCACCATCCTCGCAGAGACCGGCGCTTGAAGCGATATATCACCGCTTTGGAGCCCAAGGTTCTGCCTGCTAATCGGCCTAAATTGAAAAACATGCGTTTTTGCAGCCATTTTCCAAGCCGGAGAGGGGACTCGAACCCCTGACCTATCGCTTACAAGGCGATACCTCGGATCCGCCGAAAACGCCCGATCTGCCTGCAAATCCGCGGGTTCTCCGGGACCCGTCGAATGTTCGGTTTTCGGCTGGTTTAGGCTGAAATAGGCGCTATTAAGGCCAACGGGACCCTCCGTTGGCCTTAACGAGAACGCCTCTTGTGGGCGACTGAATACTGGGCCACCTGCGCCCGGTTGAAAAGTAGGCCGGCGAGCGCGCTGCACTCGCCGGGGAGTCCTACAGATGCCCCCGCGTGCTCGGAATTGGGGCGGGAGCGGGCGCGGGTCGTCGGAGCGGGCGGGTTGTCTCGGTCAAAAGCCTCATCAAACGCGCCGCCGGTTGGTTTGGCGTTTCGGGGCTAGATTGCTGTCGTGGTGGGGGTGTGGGGTTCGCCCGTGGGCGTGTTCATCATGCGTAGCATCGGGATGCCGCCCCCTTGGCGGAAGTAGCGGCCCACGAGCATGGCTGCGAGCGCGAGGAAGATGATGTTGAGCACGGTGGTGTAGTTGAGGCTGATGCCGGCGTCGGTGATTTTGGCGTGCCGTGGGCCGGTCGGCTCGAGGCTGATCGCTTTGAAGATCAGGTCGACGATCAGGCCGGTGGCGGCCATCGTTGCGTAGAAGGTCAGGAGCAGGAACGCGGCGATGCGACGGCCGTAGTACTTGCGGTAGATGTTGAGGATCGGGAGGATGATCAGGTCGGCGAAGATGAACGCGAGCACGCCGCCGAAGCTGATGCCCCCGTTCCACAGCACGGCGGCCAAGGGCACGTTGCCGATCGAGCAGACGAAAGAGATGATCGCTACGAGCGGCCCGATGAGTGCCCCCCAGATCGTTGAGAGCGCGCCGTGGTGGGGGAGGAAGAGTCCTCGCCAGAAGGAGTCCGGGACCCAGGCGGCGAGGGCGCCTGCGATCAGGAGGCCGCCGAAGATGTCGATCCAGACGGCGGCCCAGTCCATGACGAAGTAGTTGCTGATCGCGGTGAATGCTTCGGGGGAGCGCAGCCGCTGCCAGGTCGACCCGTCGCCGGTGACGCTCATGTCCATCTCGGCATGGCCCTCCATCCGCCCGAGAATCCCGCGGTCGGCGTGCTGGCGCGCCTCCTCGACCATCGCCGGTCGCAGGAGCCGGCGGAAAAGGAGCGCCATGAGCGCGATCATGATCGGCCCGCCGAGGAACTCCCCGACTGTGAATTGCCAGCCGATCAGGACCGCGAGGATTATGCCGAGCTCGACCACGAGGTTGGTCGAGGCGAACTGGAAGGCGATCGCCGCAGTGAAGTCCGCGCCCTTGCGAAACAGCGATCGCGCGAGCGCAACCGACGCGTAGGAGCATGAGGACGAAGCAGCGCCGAGACCCGCGGCGACCGCGAGGGTGCGCGGGGAGTCATCGGGCAGCAGCCGGCGCATCTGCTGCTTGCTGACGAGGGCCTGGACCGCGCCCGAGAGCGCAAACCCGAGAATCAGCGCCCAGAGGAGCTCCCACGTCATCCCGAACGCGAACCGGATCGCATGGACGATCGCGTGCACGAAGGCGACGACGTTACCCTGCGGCAGCCGAGTCGCTCAACGCCAGCGCTCGGCCATCATGGCTCGCCGCCTACGCCGACTGCGCGGCCGATTGCCTGCCCTGTGCCGATCTGGTGGCCCGCTGCGCATCGCGGCGTGCAGCCGCTGGTATTCGTCAAGCGAAACATCGCCTTGCGCGAGCCGTCCCCGAGCCGACCACCTGATGCCGTAGATCACACGTGCCAAGAGCGCGTTCATGCCGATCGACATCAAAGCCACCGGCCCATTCCCACCCAGCGCCCTATCCGTGAACATGCCGCCACAAGTCCCTCAACAGATTCGCCATGCTGTTCGGGGGCCGTTGACAGGCAGGCTTGCGGTACTCACCGCCCAGTGCCGTCAGCTGACAGCGCGCGTCGCAACGCTTTCGGTCCACTGACGGCGTTGGTTGTTGGCGGTCACGCAGGTCGCGGTCTCGTGTGGACGACGAGGATCGAGCAGCTGGTGCGGTAGGCGGCTTTCTCGGTGACGCTGCCTAGCGCTCGTATTCCGCCGACGCGGCGGCTGCCCATGACGATCAGCGATATGCCGCGTTCGCGAGCGACGCGCACGATGAGGTCAACCGGATCGTCGGGTGTCGACACGAGTTCCGGTTCGCGGCCGAGCGCTTTGGCGAGCCGCTCTTGTTGCGCGGCGAGATGGTGTGGTGCCGAGCGGCTTTCGACCCCCATCGCGTGGACCATCACGACGCCTTGATTCAGTTGCCTTGCCGCGTACGCGGCGGCGTCGACGAGGCCAGGCGTGCTCCGCGGCCCGTTGACTGCAAGCAGCACGTGCTCGCCGGTCGCGAGCGGTTGAGCGCGCGCGATGAGCAGCGAGCTCGGCAACTGATGCAGCGCCTTGCTGGTCACGCCTCCGATCAAAAGGCCAGCCCAGCGCGGCAGCACGGGCGCCCCGAGTGCGAGCAGCCGGTGGCTGGCGGCGTGCTCGAAGACCTGGTCCACTACAGATCCTTCCGGCTCGAGCACCGTCTCCGCCTCAAAGCCGGCCGTGCGCGCGCGGCCGGCGGCGCGACGTAGGCGTCGGTGCGCCCGTGCGGGATTCATTGCCGCGGACGCCCACAACCCACCGCCCCGCTCGTCCTCGCACGCGAGGATCGTCAAACGCGCGCCGGGTGCCGCGAGCTCGCACGCGCGATCGACGCCGCGCGCAGCAGTATGCGTTCCGTCGATCGCGCACAACACATCGCGGAACATCGGCGGTACCGGCCGCCCCGAGAGAAGGTCGCTCATGCCAGCGACCAGGCTGCGGCCTTTACGGGGCCACTCGCCCTGTGCGAACTCTTCTGCGTGCCGGCGCTCCAGGAGGTTGGTCCCGCCCGGTGCAGCCGAGCGGGCGCGCAGCCGGAGCGCAGCAAGGTGGCCGGTGGCGTTTGGGGCGTGTGGCTTGTCACGCTGTTGGCGTGACGGTCGGAGGGGCGGTCGCCGCCGCCGTTGATGGTCGTGGGCGAGCCGTGGCGGCGAGGGCGTAGAGGGCGGCGGCGACGATTCCTCCGACGACGGGTAGCGGGAGCGTGTTGTAGAAGAGCCCGGGGAGGAAGTGGTTTCCCCAGTAGCCGCTCACAAAGCCGACGATCACCGACGCGATCGAGCTTGGCACGATGCGTCCGGTGAAATCGTGGGGGTGCTCGAAGAACGCGGCGGCGGCTGTGCGGCGGCGTTGGACGTAGAGCCAGTCGACGAGCATGACGAAGGTGAACGGGATGATCACGTCGCCGGCGTCGTTGAGCAGGGTGCTGACGTGGGAGAGGATGCCGGCGATTGCGAGCGCGATGCCGCCGATGCCGAGGATGAATGTCGCGATCGGCTGCTCGAGGCGCATCTTCTTGTGGACGCCGCCCCGGCATCCGTGTTGGGCGAGATCGCGGCGCCCTACCGGCGCCATGCGAAATGCCGACGGACGCGCCACGGGAGCTGTCCCCCGGTCGGCCCAAGGTCAAATCTGAAGCAACCAGCGGGTGCGGCACGTCGACCTCCAGGCTCGTCAGGACGCTGAACCTCGGAAAGTCAGACGGTGTTGCCAGGCCACGTAACGCGGGCCGACCTCACGTAGTGCCCTCCGTCGCCCAGCCTACCGCACGCGGCGACCGATCATCGAGCGCGCGACCGGCCGGCGCGTGATTGGCTTCAGGAGCGGCAATCAGCAGCACCGGCGTGATGTGCGAGGTCTTCATCCTCGCCCCCACAGACCTCGCCGTCGAAGAGGAAAGCTCAGGTGGCCAACCGCCCGGCCTTTCGGGTTGACGCGCTACGTGACGACGCTGCCGGCGTGGGCGACGGCGTGGAGGCCGGATCGACATTCGGAGTAGAGTCGGTGGCGAAGGGCATCAGGTGGGGTCGGCCCGCGTTACGTGGGTGGGCAGCGCCGTCTGACTTTCCGAGGCTTCCGTTCACGATCCCGGAGGGCGCCATGCCCCGCTCGTTGGCTGTTCTCGATCCGGCCGCGAGCCGGATCGCCGCCGTTGCGCTGGTCCTGGCGGCGAGCGAATCCGTTGGCTGACCTGGTGTCGGACCTCAGCGAGTTGACGGCGGTTCTGCCGGCCGCGGCGATGGCAGAGCCCCTTTCGGCGGATTTGTTGGCGAGGATCGATCGGTATTGGCGGGCGGCGAATTATTTGTCGGTCGGCCAGATTTATCTGTACGACAATCCGCTGTTGAGGGAGCCGTTGCGGCTGTCGCATGTGAAGCCGTTGGTGGTTGGGCATTGGGGGACGACGCCTGGTCAGAATTTCATCTACGTGCATTTGAATCGGGCGATCTCCGAGTACGAGCTCGACATGTTCTACGTCGCCGGGCCGGGGCATGGTGGTCCGGCGTTGGTGGGGAACACCTATCTCGAGGGCAGCTACAGCGAGATTTACCCGAACGTCAGCCAGGATGAGGCTGGGATGAAGCGGCTGTTCACGCAGTTCTCCTTCCCGGGCGGTATCTCGAGCCATGTCGCCCCGACGACACCGGGGTCGATCCACGAAGGCGGCGAGCTCGGCTACTCGCTCAGCCACGCGTTCGGTGCCGCGTTCGATAACCCCGAGCTGATCGTGGCGTGCGTAATCGGCGATGGCGAGGCGGAAACAGGCCCGCTGGCGACGGCTTGGCACTCGAACAAGTTCCTGAGCGCGGTCAGCGACGGCGCGGTGCTGCCGATCCTGCATCTGAACGGTTACAAGATCAGCAACCCCACGGTGCTTGATCGCATCGAGCACGATGAGCTCGACCAGTTCCTCCGTGGCTGCGGCTGGACGCCGCACTTCGTTGAAGGGCACGAGCCGGCCGCGATGCACCAGTTGATGGCGTCCGCCATCGACGCGGTCATCGGAGAGATCCGCGAGATTCAGCGTGCGGCGCGCGAAGGCGACGCCACGGCGCGGCCGCGGTGGCCGATGATCGTGCTGCGCTCACCGAAGGGCTGGACGGGACCGAAGGTTGTTGACGGACTGCAGGTTGAGGGTACGTTCCGCGCGCATCAGGTGCCGCTGCTGGTCGATGCAGAGCACCCGGAGCACGTGGGGCAGCTCGAGGCCTGGATGCGGAGCTACCGGCCGGAGGAGCTGTTCGACGAGGCGGGTCGGTTGATGCCCGAGCTTGCGGAGTTGGCGCCGAAGGGCGCCCTGCGGATGGGCGCCAACGCGCACGCGAACGGTGGCGTGCTGTTGAGCGAGCTGCGCATGCCGGACTTCCAGGCCCACGCGGTGGACGTTCCCGCGCCGGGTGGCGTCGATGCGCAGGACACGCTCGTGCTCGGAAGCTTCCTGCGCGACGTCGTCGCGCTGAACGAAGATCGGCGCAACTTCCGTCTGTTCGGTCCTGATGAGACGCTCTCAAACCTGCTGGGGGCGGTGTTCGAGGTGACCTCGCGGCAGTGGGAGGGGCGGGTGGCGCCGAACGACGAGTTTCTCGCTCGCGATGGCCGCGTGTTGGACTCGATGCTGAGCGAGCATCAGTGCCAGGGGTGGCTCGAGGGTTACCTGCTGACCGGGCGTCATGGGTTGTTCAACTGCTACGAGGCGTTCATTCACATCGTCGATTCGATGTTCAACCAGCACGCGAAGTGGTTGAAGGTCACCAAGCAGCTTCCGTGGCGCCGGCCGATAGCTTCCCTGAACTATCTGCTGGCATCGCATGTTTGGCAGCAGGATCACAACGGTTTCACCCACCAGGACCCGGGGTTTCTCGATCACGTGGTCAACAAGAAGGCCGACATCGTCAGGGTGTATCTGCCGCCGGACGCGAACTGCCTGCTGTCGGTCGCCAACCACTGCCTGAATACCCGCGACTACGTGAACGTTATCGTCGCCGGCAAGCACGCGATGCCGCAATGGCTGACGATGGACGAGGCGGTCGTGCACTGCACGGAGGGGATCGGCATCTGGCAATGGGCGAGCAACGATAAGGATTGTGAACCGGACGTGGTGATGGCGTGTTGCGGCGATACCCCCACGCTCGAGATTATTGCGGCCGTCTCGATTCTTCGAGAGCATCTGCCGGCGTTGAAGGTCCGGGTCGTGAATGTCGTCGACCTAATGAGGCTGGAACCCAGCACGGAGCATCCGCACGGCCTGACAGAGC
>Ga0182012_10007679_pt1 | contig 10750 bp, 7 predicted proteins | sample 612S2SmetaG_FD_120486 | JGI IMG/M metagenome (GOLD analysis project Ga0182012, IMG submission 120486) | Permafrost microbial communities from Stordalen Mire, Sweden - 612S2S metaG | ecosystem: Environmental > Terrestrial > Soil > Wetlands > Permafrost | place: Sweden: Stordalen | collected...
CGGATGCAGGTGCATCAGAGCGTAGCCGAGCCTTGGCGCGTCACCGTTGTGGACACCGGGGACAACGCGGGTACCGGTGGGCGACTCAAGAAGGTCGCTCAGTATCTGCAGGGGGAAGACTCCTTCTGCATGACATATGGCGATGGCGTAAGCGACGTGAATATCTCTGCAACCATCGATTTCCACAAAAAGCACGGAAAAGCCGTCACTGTAACTGCAGTGCAACCCCCGGCTCGCTTTGGAGGTTTGGATATCGATGGAACCGTGATCCGCGAATTCCAGGAAAAACCGAAAGGTGAAGGTGGGTGGATCAATGGTGGGTTCTTTGTTCTTTCACCGTCCGCCCTCAGCGAGATACACGACGAACGCACGATGTTTGAAAAGGAGCCGATGCAGAGCCTGACCGCGAAGGGCCAGGTGCAGGCGTTCTTTCATCACGGGTTTTGGCAGCCCATGGATACTCTGCGCGATAAGCAGCGACTGGAAGAACTCTGGGCCAGCGGGAGTGCGCAGTGGAAGACCTGGTAAATCCGTGGAATGGGCGTCGCGTTTTCCTGACCGGACACACCGGCTTCAAGGGAGGCTGGCTCGCACTCTGGCTCTCGGGCCGGGGAGCGATCGTCCGGGGCTATTCACTCGCTCCCGCAACCGAGCCCAACCTGTTTTCCGCAGCATCCATTGCCGACGTTGTCGAGGACATCCGCGGCGATATTCGAGATGCTTCCAAGCTGAAAGCATCGCTGATCGAATTCGCGCCAGAGGTCGTCTTCCATCTTGCCGCGCAACCCCTGGTCCGTCGTTCATACGCGGATCCGTTGACAACGTATGCAACCAACGTCATGGGAACGGCGAATTTGCTCGATGCTGTCCGCGGCACCCCGTCTGTGCGGGCCGTGGTGTGCGTTACCACCGACAAGTGTTACGAAAACAAAGAATGGGTCTGGCCCTATCGCGAGACCGACCAGCTTGGCGGATACGATCCATACTCGTCCAGCAAGGCCTGCGCAGAAATTGTGAGTGCGGCGTATCGTAGTTCGTTCTTCCCTGTGGCTAGTTTTAACGAGCATCGCGTTGCCCTGGCCACCGCGCGCGCCGGCAACGTAATTGGGGGGAGTGACTGGTCCGAAGACCGGCTAATTCCCGACCTCATTCGCGGATTTCAGACTGGCCATCCGGTGTCCATCCGGCGTCCCAAGGCTCTTCGCCCCTGGCAGCATGTACTGGAACCCCTGCACGGCTACATGATGCTGGCTGAGCAGTTATTGGCTCAACAAGTGCAGTTCGCTTCGGCTTATAACTTCGGCCCCGCCAGCGATGAGATCTGGACTGTAGAAACAGTCGCCAATTACATGGCGAGGAGTTGGGGAGAAGGCGCAACCTGGGTTTGTGACCCCGAGCCGGGAGTCCACGAGGCGGGCGTCCTGCGCCTGGATGTGAGCAAAGCGCAGACAGAGCTCGGGTGGCATCCTCGTTTAAGGGTCGAGACAGCTCTGGACTGGACCGTCGATTGGTATCGATCATGCGAAAAAGGCGTCGCAATGCAGCGGGAGACACAAGCCCAGATCAGCGCATATGAACACTTGGGCAACTGAGCCTCAAGCGGGCGCCTCAAGAGACAATTGGATGAATCCAAGGAGATCGTAGATGATATGTCGGATATGCGGGAGCCTCGATACTCGCGAACTGCCAGTGGGAAATTACGAGGAATTCTTTCGCCTCCGCGTCGATACCAGTAAAGATCAGTTCTTGCTTTTTTCAAGGGCCGCCTCAATTCAGCTCAAACCTGCATCCCTGTCCGTGCGAGCGTTTCGCAAAATCAGAAAGTTGCTAAGCACGCCAAAGCTCAAGCCGGCAATGCAGTTTAGAACCTATATGCAAGCTTGCGCGTCGTGTCACGGCATCACTCCATGTCATGAGTATTCCTATGAGGACTTGCTGGGCCTCTATCGCGACTATCGCACGGAATCTTATAATAGGGACCGTATCTCCGTTGAGCCTTCGTATGCGCGAATTGCCAAAGATGTTGGCAGTCATTCACTCGAAATCAAGAGTCGGAATGACGCTGTCGACCGATTTCTCGGTAGGAACTCGAATGCCTTCGCCGGTGGTGCCATGATCGACTACGGAGGGAGCGATGGCCGATTCATTCCCCCCTTCGCATACAAGAATTTTGAACGTATCTATATATACGACGTGTCGATTGCGCCGCTCCACCCTTCCGTAGACGTCCGAAAAGTGGAAAGACTAGCTGCTCCGAAGCCGGAAGCCTATTCATTCTTGGCTTGCATGCACGTGCTCGAGCACGTGGGCAATCCAAGAGCATTCGTCATTGATGCGGCACAATACGTTCAGCCCGGCGGACTGATATACATTGAGGTCCCTCTCGAGTTAAGTCAATCCATGCGCGAGAATTTTGAGCAAAGGATCGTAGATCCTCCAATTGGCATACATGAACACATAAACAAATTCGATCGGACGAGCATCAGAGCACTCGTCGACTCAATACCCGGGCTGGAAATCGTCGACGATGCGGAAGATGGCGAAGATCTCGGATGGGTAAGAACCATCACAGGGAGATTCCTTGCAAGGAAATCGACTTAGTTTGCCCTGGGTGCACGAGCGTGCGTTCTGTGGCCTGTCTGGTGACGACAGAGACCGCCAACATACTTGTCTCAGCACCTATAATCAAGGTGTGACCCAAGCAATTTCGAAGCGAGTTTCCACCATTATGCCGAGGCGCCCCTGATGCCCGATGTTTCGGATGATGAAAAGACCACCGCCCTGCTCGCGCCGAAAAAGGGAGGGACCCGGAACTGGCTCCGCCACACACTTGGAATCGACAGGGCGGTGGGCTTCACTATCCTCGCGAGAGGCTGGGCGAGCGTCGCGGGACTCGTCACGGTAGCTCTCATCGCGCGCTTTTTGACTCCCGCGGAACAAGGCTACTATTACACTTTTGGCAGCCTCATCGCGCTTCAGATTATCTTTGAGTTAGGTTTCTCCCTGGTCATTTTGCAGATGGCGAGTCATGAGCGCGCCCACCTGACATTTTCCCCTGCCGGGGGTATCTCAGGAGATGCGATTGCCCATCGCAGACTCGCGTCGGTGCTTCAAAAAACGGTTCGATGGTACACAAGTGCAGCGGTCATTCTGGCGATATTTCTACTGACGGCCGGTTCGCATTTCTTCTCCGTGAACGAGCATGGGACTGCAAGCGTCTCCTGGCGTTTTCCCTGGTATGCCGCCTCGATCGCGGCGACACTCACATTCCAGCTTGACCCCATCCTCTCCTTCATGGAAGGCTGCGGATTTGTACCAAACGTCGCCCGGCTCAGATTGGTTCAGGCAATCACCGGAAGCTCGCTCGCATGGCTGACGCTCCTGATGCATCACGGATTGTTCGCCCCAGCCATGATTATCGCCGGTAATGCCAGTGTCGCCTCCCTCTGGCTGATTCGGAAACGAAGTCTCTTGTTACCGTTAATGGGTCACGATCCAGGCGAACATCGAATTCACTGGATGAAGGAAGTATGGCCCTTTCAGTGGCGGATCGCCGTAAGTTGGCTCAGCGGCTACTTCATCTTCCAACTGTACAACCCGGTCTTGTTTGCATACCACGGTGCAGTCGTTGCAGGTCAGATGGGTATGTCGCTGAGTTTGACCAGCGCTCTTCTGAGCGTTGCAATCTCGTGGGTCAACACCAAAGCTGCCCCATTCGGAACTCTGATTGCGCGCAAGGAGTACGTAGCGTTGGATCGCCTCTTTTTTCAGTCCGCAAAGCAAGCCTTCGCGGTTTGTGCGGTTGGCGCTGTTGTCGTCTGGATCGTTGCCGTGTATTTGAACTGGGCTCGCATACCATTTGCTCACCGCCTGCTTGACCCGGTCTCGCTCGGAATCCTCCTGGTGACCGCTCCCCTCAATGTCATCATCTTTGCCGAAGCGACATACCTGAGGGCACACAAACAGGAGAAGTTTCTCTTGAATTCTGTCCTGGGGGCAATCTTCGTGGGGTCCTCCACCTATTTTCTTGGAAAGAGTTATAGCGCGCTAGGCATCGTGACCGGTACTTTGCTAGTTGGTCTGGTTTTTGGATTGCCTTTCGCCACCTACGTCTTCTTGAAGTACCGGAGAATCTGGCATGCAGTCTAAAAAACCACTTTTGACCATAGCAGTCCCGACTTATAACCGCAGTGCGTTTTTGAAGCAGCTCCTCGATGTCCTTGCGCCCCAAATCGCCAACGAACCGCAAGTCGAGCTTTTGATTTCTGACAATGCATCGCCCGACGATACGCCCGAGGTCGTTGAGTCCTTCCGAAAGAAGGGACTTAAGGTCATCTACCAAAGGAACGTAACAAACATCGGGTCGGATGCAAATTTCCTTCAATGCTACAACATGGCGCGAGGAGATTTCGCATGGATATTTGGAGACGACGACGTTATTGTGGACGGGGGCCTACGACAGGTCGTTCGGGTTCTGGAGAAATATGAGTGCGATCTCGTAGCGGTTTCATCATATCCGTTCCGAGATAGTTTCGTTCCCCCAGACGGTTCGCGACTCAAGGGGAAAGTCGTTGTATTCTCAAATGCAGTCAATTACGCGCTGCGTACAAGCACATATTTGGCCTTTATATCTGGGAATATCATAAGAAAGACGACACTGGAAGCGAAGCCTCACCGCGACTTCAGCGAGTTAATCGGCACAAATCTGATCCACCTGTCCTGGACTTATACACTTTTGTCAAGAAACCCCAAGTGCATCCTGATCCGAGATCGCATCGTGGCAATAAGAACGGAAAATACCGGTGGTTACGGTACTTGTCAAGTGTTTGGTAGGAATATCAAGCAGATGATACGGGTTATTCTCGAAGAGGAGAGTAAACTAGGGCGGGCATTACTTAACAAGAACCTTCAGCATTTTCTCCCTTGGGCCGTCGTCGAGGACCGCTCTGGCAAGAGTGTTAATAACTTCCCGGAAGACACTGAGGGGATTCTTCGCGATCTTTTTGGCGGCAACTTCCGCTTTTGGCTCTTCCTATGGCCAGCGCTAAAGTTGCCGCTCCCACTTGCGAAAATGTGGAGTTTTCTCGTAAGGGTGACGAATCGCGCAGACCGGATTCTTGGTCATCCGATCGCCCGGTAGCGAAGCGATATTCAGTAGAGGCTTTGACCTGCGTTCCATCGCTTTAATGCAGCTTTTTTCGAGATAGTGGTTGTCCTTGAAATGGGTGACAAGATAATGACAATCAACCCATTGGCGTTTGCCACGAAGCCTATCCCCGTTAAGACCTGGATATTCTTCGTGATGATGGTTCTTTATATCGCCCTCACGCTCGCCCTCTTTTTTTCATGGATTGCCCCTTCATTGGACGGGCGAACCAACCAGCATATTGCTGCAGACTCTACAACATATCTCTATTACGCGGATACATTTCGGAATGGCAACATCGACCCTTTTGTGGTAGTCGCCATGTCCTCGTTTCCTAACACGCTTTGGGTTCCTGTCCTAATAGCGTTTGTGTTAAAGAGCACGTTTTTAATGGTTGTCGTCAACTATGGAATGTTCTTTCTTGCAGTTGCGATGCTTAAGAGGACCTTCTCCATTTCCATCCGGGTCTTCGTCGCGCTGTTATTGCTGAACGCGACCACGACCATAAGCCTGCTTTCTGTTAATAAGGAAATCGTCGACCTTTTGGCCATTTCAGTCTTCTTCTTTGCGCTTCACAAACATTGGCGCGGCTTGCTTCTGCTGGCCCTGCTGGTCGCACTTTTGAACCGGTTCGAGGTTTGTATAGTTATGGTCCTCTGGTTGCTTGCCAATGGCAGGCTAAACCCTTGGCGCCGACGGCGTCTAGTGACGCTCGTGGCACTGACTACCGCTCTGAGTATCTTGCTCCCGCTCGTGGCCTCGAGGGACCTGACCCGACGGTTCGCAGAGGCAAGTTCGGGAAGACTGATCGCATTCCTCGACTCTCTCGAGATGCACTACCTCTATGGAATCGCAGTGATTCCAAAGATCGCACAGAATTTATTCGGAGAACTCGTGAATGTCTCCAATTGGCAGACATCCTATGGTGACCTCTCGAACGTTGCCAATTCTTATATATTGCTCCTTAACAATCTGGCGACTGCCATTGTCCTCATGATCCTCATCAGAAAGCGCTTCCTTTCCGTCCGGTTTGACTTGATTTACTTCGCTTCGCTCGGAGCCATCATCATGGCAGTGGCGCTTGTCATCCAGCCTCGATACTTTTATCTTGTTTATGTCATGCTTTGTCTGCAGGCCGCCCACAAATTTGCCAACAGTTGGAACATAGTTCTTAAGCACGATTCCAATAAGGCGATTGGCGATGGTTGAAGTTCAATCTCCGGAGCAATACATTCCATAAATGAGATGTGTTGTATCTTCAAGAATTAGGCGATCTCAGCAGAAGTTCAGAGTGGAGCAGAGACACCATGGCGAGGGAATTCAAAGCATGCCCAGGTGCAATAGATAGACGCGTCTTTGTTTTGAGGGCAGGCCTGTTGGCAGCTGGCTCGGTATTTGGAGGCTCGCTGGTCGGCTGCGAGACGATTGACCTTGAAATTCCCTGTCTCGGTCCGGCCGTAGCGCCGATGCCTGTGCCAGGAATGACCTACATCAAGGCTTCGCAGATCGGATGCGCACTTGACTGCGACTTGTCGAGTGGAAGAAACAAATCCACGGGCGGCCCAGCAACGGACGACGCCCCGCGCATCAATGCTGCAATGGCTGGCGCGACGGCGAGTAACCCGATCACACTGATCATCGATGGAAGCGCGCTCATCTCAGGGCTGTTCATGCCGGCAGGCGGAAATTGGAGCATCGCGGGACTGGGTTGCGGCACCGGTTTCTTCATAAAGTCCGGTACAAACAATGACGGCATCCACAATGGAGGCCCAAATGCGGCTGTCCCCTCCGATCCCGGACCACCGGCTCCCGCGCGAGGTGTGAACGTCTCGCTCAGCAACTTCACTGTGAATGGGAATGCGGGAGACGGCCGTGGCGGAGACTCGACAACAGGAAGTCCGCAAGGCACGACTGGTCTGGCGTGGTACTACTGCATCAATCTGATGGACCTCAACAACATCCTGATTGAAAACGTGGTTGTGGTGAATTCCCCGTCATACCATTTTCGACTCTCAAATGTGGGCAACGTCACCGTATCTGGATGCGTAACATTAAGCAGGGGCGAAAACACCGACGGGCTGCATTTCGACGGACCAGCGAACGATATCTCCATCTCAAATTGCAAATTCACCACAGGGGACGATGCCATCGCGTTGAATTGCCCGGAAGGTCATACCGGTAACATCGCGCGCGTCAAAGTGGCCAATTGCACATTCAATAGCCTCACTCTGATGCGGCTTTATACGATCGAAGGAAACGAAGCTCCCCTCAAGTTCAACATCGACACTGTGACGGTGAGTAATTGCGGTGGCACGGCCTTGGTGGCGGGTTTCGCAATCGGAATTGGCACTGGCGCAGTCCCGAATTCCGTAACCAATGTGACGATCTCAAACTGCACCCTGACAGCTCCTGCGATACTCGACATAACTGCTAATTTCGGGACCGTCGTTCTCAATAACATCAACCTCATTCCTTCCAATAGCTCTTCACACCCCGGCATCGCCTTTGTGCGATCAGCAAGGATTTACGGCCCGCGGACTTACATTGGTTCAAGCCTCTCGATCAATAATTGTGCGATTTCCAAAAACGGAGGCTTAAGCGTCGCCGGTCTTATCATTGAAAACAATTCAACGATCTTAAACTTGGAGTTCAATGGGTTCAGTTCGAACTCCCCAGCGGCGGAGTTGATCGATATTCAGTCCGGGTCTATCGGGCAATTGGTTATAAATGCTGTGAATGAAGCAAACATTGTCGCTCCCGTTTCTCATGGCGCGTTTTCAAGCATCGGGACGGTGAGTGGGAATGGCGTGCTGGCAACCAGTTGGGAATTCCCGGACGCTGTGATGGCAAACGAGGTACCTTACATCTCAGCCAACTCAGGCTTGCCTTCAATCAAAGTTGGAGGTGTGGTCGAGCCTTACTCCAGCATGTGATTTGTGCTTCTCCGGGGCTTCGATTGCAAGAACTGAATCCCTCTTAAGATGCCCTGCGGAAGCGAAAACCCACGGCCTGCCTCAACATTCTGAATTTCTCCCCCGTGACAGGATCCTCGCCAAGCCGCTCAACGAAAAACCGAGTAAGGACGAACAAGATAGCAAGCAACATTCCCACCAAGGTCGCCGCAATCACGATCAACGATCGTTTTGGGAATGACCTTCTGTCCGGAGGAATGGCTGCGTCTACAACCTGTATCAGCGCTCCCTGTTTAGCCTCGTCCAACTTTGCGAGTTCGTATTGACGCGCCAGGATGTCGAAAATCGTCTCATAATACTTCACATCGCGTAATTTGCGTGCATACTCAAGACTTGCCTCTGGTACCAGCCCTTTCGGAACGATCAGTTCGCCGCCGCTTCGATCTTCGGACCCACCTAACTTCGCCAGTTGTGAACGTAAGCTGTCTAACTCCCGCTGCGCCTGAACCAACTGAGCGTTCTCCCCGGTGGCATAGGTCTGCATCCCTTGAATTTCCATTTCCTTCGCCCCGATGCTTGCACGCACGGATGCAGCCGATTCAATCAATGCACGAGCTTGGCTATCTAGCTGAATGAGGCCCGTTTTCTGTTCTGTCAGCTTTAACGCTTCTTCAGCGCTGGCTAATTTATCCTTGGTCTGCGCGAGTTCCTGTTCGAAGAAGAGACGACGTTGAGATGCCTCTGTGATGGCCAGATTCTGCGAGATGGTTCGAAACTGTTCTACGTATCCGTTGGCAAGCTCAGCAGCTCGCTTCGGGTTGGCATCCTCAACCGATAATCGGATCAGGTTATCCTTCCCGGCGTCATCCAAGGTCGTATGGCCCTCAAATTCCTTTCGTGCATCCGAGAGAATCCGTTTGTGGTACTCATTCATCAACCCGAAATGTTGCACCATGGCATCTTCCACCGTACGGCTCCTCATGATGCCAAGGACCATGTCGTTGGGGTTCTTCAGCCCGAAACTGCTTCCCGCCAGCGATGATAACCCGCCCACGTTGCCCAGCTGTGCGGCTAGCGCGGCTCCCGCCGATGAGTTCTGTTGAGGAGGGAGCAGAGTCACGGTCGCGGTGTAACGCACGGGCAAGATCAATGAGAGAATGATGGCGATAATCGCGAACGCAGCGGTGACCCAGAAAATGAAGCGCTTCCGCCCGGCAAGGATGATGAGAAGGTCAACCAGGGAAATTGCGTCTTCCTTCATTTCACCATGGCCGATCGCGCCCTCCGCCGAAAGGAAATCCACGCGCTTATTGAGTTCTGAAATCTGTGATTCAAGGGTCATCTATTCCTACCGAACGAGGTATTCCGACTCCCTCACATTCCACCAATTACAAATCTTGTTACTTAAGCACACTCAACGCGGCGGCACCCAAGGCGAATTGCGAGAACAATTGCGACCAGTCGATTACACTCCTTAGCGCCGAGGACCTGAATGACTTCTCCGGAACCACGATGGAATCTCCAGGATAGAGGCGAAGCTTCTCAAAGTCATTGGACCACAATCCCTTGCTCCGGTCACGGCTGATCACTTCACCATTGGCCCGAATGACGAATTCATGTGCCCGATCCCCATCCCTTGTAGGTCCGCCGGCGTAGCGCAGGAACGTGTCCACGCGCGCCCCCCGCGCATACAAGAAGGAATTTTGGTCGTACACCGCGCCAACGACGTTAATGGTGGCGGGAACCGGAGGAACTGTGAAAGTGTCTCCATCTTCCAATACCAGGTCGGGAATAAAATTAATGCCTTTGTTTTCCGCCTCAAAGCGGAGTACGATGCGTCCCGTCGCGCGTATTTGGCGCAGGCTGGCGATAAGGCTCTGTTCCCCGGATTGCGCCGCGGCGCCACTGGCCAGATCCTGGGGTGAACTCACCGCCGATGATGTCAATGCGAGATTGCTTCTCTGGATCTGCATGCCCAGGCTCTGAACGTATTCATCGATTCTGGCTTGTTGCACAGCGCGCGTCGACTCGCGCGTGAACTCAGAGCCGAAAAGGTAAGCATTTGGCATAAGCCCCCCGGCGCGTTGCACCACCTGGCGCAACGACTCCCCAGGACGGGCAGTATAAACACCGGCATGCGCAACCTCACCGCCAAGCTTGATCTGCTTTGTCTGATGTTCAATAGGGACCTTGAAATCCGCTTGCGAAAAGATGGAAACAACATCTCCCGCCTGGAGTTCCAGATCCTGAGAGGCGTCGTGCTGCATAACCAGCTTGCCCAGATCGAAAGGGATTTCTTCGGCACTCAGGTTGTCGTGGTTCAGGCGCTCGATTACCGCATAGTCCCAATCGATTTCAGGTGCAAGTTCTTTGATTTCTGTTCGCTGCCCTGGAGCAGTAACTCGAGACGCATCAGCAGCTTGCTGCGCATTCGCCAGAGAAGAACTACCGGCCCGCTGCTGCGCGCTCAGGTTCAGGTTCTGGTTCTGGTTCTGTCTTTGATTCTGGTACGGGTTCTGACTCTGGGCCTGACTCTGGGTCTGGTACTGATCCTGGTTCTGGTATTGATTCTGGTCCTGGTTCTGATTCTGGTACTGATTGCCTTGGATTCCTGGCTGCGATGGGATACCGACTTCCTCCGGTCCAGGCAATCCGAGCCGCGCGCGTTTCCACCAGTAATTCCTCGTAACGA
>Ga0182012_10007682_pt1 | contig 10748 bp, 11 predicted proteins | sample 612S2SmetaG_FD_120486 | JGI IMG/M metagenome (GOLD analysis project Ga0182012, IMG submission 120486) | Permafrost microbial communities from Stordalen Mire, Sweden - 612S2S metaG | ecosystem: Environmental > Terrestrial > Soil > Wetlands > Permafrost | place: Sweden: Stordalen | collected...
AAGGCTTTGGGTCGTGCGGTGTAGGTCTTCATGGGAGTGGCGCGGTTGAGTGCGCGGTGTGGCCGGGTGTGGTTGTAGTAGTCGCGGAATTCGTCGAGGAGTTTTTGCAGGTCGGATAGTGTTTTGGCGGGGTGGGCGGTGAGCCATTTCTTTTGAGTTTGGTGGAATCGTTCCACTTTTCCGCAGGTCTGCGGGTGGTAGGGCCGGGAGTGGGCGAAGGTGATGCCTAGTTCGCCTAGCGTGCGTTCCAGGGCGGTGCGGCCTTGTCCGCGTTGTTTGGCGGTGAAGATGGCGCCGTTGTCGGTGAGTACGCCTGCGGGTATGCCCCATTGGGTCAGTGCATCGGTGAAGGTGTCGACGACGTCGGGGCCTAGGGTGACCGGTCGGGCGGTGCTGGCGATGTTGAGGCGGGAGTGGTCGTCGATGATGTTGAGGATTTCGACGTCGGTGTGATCGGCGAGTCGCCAGTGGGTGGTGTCGGCTTGCCAGCGTTGGTTGGGTTGGTCGGCTTCGAAGTGTTTCCAGGATGAGCGTGGTCGTTTCTGTGGTTGCGGGGTGATGAATCCGCGGCGGGCCAGTATCCGCCAGATCGTTGAGACTGCGGGTATTTTGGTGACTGCCGGATCGCGGGACAGGTGAGTGGCGATGGTGTCAGCTCCGGCGTCTAGGCCGCGTTTGGTCAGTGTCTTTCGCAGCCGCACGATGCGGTCCTCGACATCAGCGGTGACGGCATTGGGGTTGTGCAGTGGGCGTCTGGAACGCGGGGTGAAAGCTGCGGCGCCTTCGGCTTGGTAGCGGTGGACCAGTTGTTGGACCCAGTAACGCGACACGTCGTAGTCCCGGGCCACCTCGCTTTTGCTGCGGCCCTCCAGGACTACGGCGGTGATAGCAAGCTGCGCCTTCGACATGACCGTTCTCCCACCTCAATAGAGGTGTCAACTATGTCGCGAGACAGCTGCCGGTCTTTCCCGACCAGCCAGCTTCCGCTCGCTTTCCATGCGCGGTCGGTGCAGCGGCGGCATCCGGGCCCCTAGATGTCCTTCGCCCCCCATCCTGCGAAACGTGTCAACTGGCAGGCTCCGCTACAGCGCCCACTGAACGCCCCGTGATCAGCAGAACGGGGTCAGGCCAGCCTCTGGCGCGCCCTCCGGTACCGCACGTTAGTGATGGGTCACTGGAGCGGTCCAGTGGACTCGGGTACCGCCCTCCTGTGGACTGGTGATCTCGCAGCTGCCACCAAGTTGTTCAGCGCGGTAGGCCATATTGGCTAGGCCGCTGCGGCGTGGATTGTCGGCGGCTATGCCGCAACCGTTGTCAACGATGTCGATAGTCAGCATGTCGGCGACGCTGACCTCAATGGACAGTCCTGAGGCACCAGAGTGGCGAACGGCGTTGCTGACAGCTTCTGCGGTCACCGCTTCGGCATGCTCGGCAAGCTCGCCGCCAACGGCGGTCATCGGCCCGTGCATGCGCATAGTGGTTACAATGTCCCGATTTTCGGCGAGGTCGGTAACCACTCGTTGAATCCGATTTCGGAAGCCGCTATCGCTCCCCGGCCGCGATTTAAGCTGGAAGACGGTCGTGCGGATCTCCTCGATGGTGGTTTGCAGATCATCGAGCGTGCGGTTGAGCCGGTCGGAAACCTCGGGTGAGCGCACCCGGGCTACCGTGCCCTGCAGATCCATGCCCGCGGCGAATAACCTTTGGATGACATGGTCATGCAAGCCGTGCGCGATGCGCTCACGCTCGGCCATAATGCTTAGCCGGCGCTCATTCTCGCGGCCCGACGCGAGCATGAGTGCTATCGCAGCGTGAGTCGCGAAATCGCTCACCAGGTCCAGATAACCGCTGTCGAATTGTGGCTGGTCTGCGTTACGGGCGAGGGCAATTACTCCGGCGACTTTATCGTGGGCCCGCAGCGGCATCAATATCGCGGAGCGCTGCCCGACATCGGTGAATGCCTGAATTGGGTAACTCAACGCCTCGGTGATCAGCGGCTCGCCAGATCGGAAAACCCCGCCGCTGGTGGAGTCGTCTACCGGAATCAGTTTGCCGATAACCTCGGAGGCATTCAGGCCCACCGCCGCAGCCACAACCAGCGTGTCGACTTCGTCAACAGGTAGGTCGGCGTCAACCGGAACGAGCACGATCGCCTGTTCAGCTTCGGTTAGGGCGCAGGCGCGTTCGGCGATCAACCGCAATGGAGTCAGGCTCGGTTCGGCGGTGGACAGCAGGGCAGTAGTGATCTCGCGGCTGGCCTCCATCCACTTCACCGACACCCGTTCGCGCTCGAATAGTTGCGCATTATCGATCGCCACCCCGGCGGCCAACGCCAACGCGCGAGCCGCGACCTCATCGGATTCCGAGAACACCCGTCCCGGCTCGTCGTGGGTCAGATAAAGGTGGCCGAACACGGTCTCACGGATTGTGATCGGCACTCCAAGGAAAGCCTGCATCGGAGGATGGTGCTCGGGAAACCCGACCGCAGCCGGGTGCGCGGTCAGATCGTCTGTACGCAGAGCCGACGTATTGAGGAGCGACACGCCCAGAACCCCCTTGCCAACCGGCAGATGCCCGATACGCCCAGCCGTGTCAGCGTCGATTCCCTCGTGGATAAACGAGAGCAGGGTGCCTTCGCGATCACGTACGGCCAGCGCGCCGTAGGGGGCCGAGGTCAATTTCCTAGCCGCCAGGATGATCCGGCGCAGTGTCGCGGCGAGGTCGAGATCTGCACGGATTTCGACGATCACGCGCAGCAATTGCTCCATTTGATCGCGCGCGACCAGCAACTCGTCAAGTTGCTCATGCATCCTACTTAACAGCCCACGCTGGCCAAGGCCGGCGAAGGCCGAGCGCTCGTTGTCGCTGGTCACCTGGCCCGATCCCTCCACGACACTTCAGCCCTGTGGCCGCTTGCGCGTTTCCGCAAGGCGACACGTCCGAAGCGACAACCGCGTATATGCTTTCAGTCAGCTTAATCCACTTTTGTTAGGCCGCAATAGTTCCGTGTTCCCCGAATATCTTCAAGCTGGCGCTATAAACATTAAGCAACTTAATGTTTAAGTAATGCCGAATAAAAAAGCGGGCGATTGAGCAGCTTCGCAGATAGGCGCTCCGACTCGTCCAGCAGGGCCAGCACGGTGCTCCCCTGGCTGCGACCCAGCCTCCACGGTGAACGTTCGGCGCGAAGCTTGGGCGGTCGGTCACCGGCCCTCCGGTCCTGTCGGGTTTCCCGAACCACCACCACGTGACCACCGCATCTCCTCACCAGCAGCGATCAGCCACACCTCGTCGTCGGCCGTCACCCGAGCCCGATGGCTGGCGCCGGTTGCACTGAGACCGGCCCTAAGTCAATTTCGCCTTCCCGGACAGTGCGCCCCATGGTGAACATCAATTGTAAACAGGAAAGGGGAGGCCAGGACTGGGGCATAACTTAGGCATAATCCGGTAGGCGCGGGTGGAATAATATTAGATATAGAAAAGCAGCTGGAATTAATATTGATTCAACTAGGAGTAGTGCCGACAGCAGTGGTGTTGCTATCGCAAGAGCTATCGCGAAGCCGGGTAAACCTAGAGGATATGGCGGTGTACTTAAGCTCGTTAATAAATTGACGAATTGGTCCACGGTGGCGTCAACGAAGTTGTTCAACTGGTCCAGGAGTCTGACTATGGTGCTGGAAATTTGAATCCGCAATCGCAGTCAAAGGCTGCAACAACGCGGCGTTGGCGGCCTCAGCTGCAGCGGTTCGGCTGCCTCTTGGCGATCACGGGTTTGAGCGCCTCTCCGTGGGCAACTGTTACCTCGGGTGATGCGGGACCCGAGGGTATGACTTCAGACGCGCGACACTACGCGCTCGGCCGCAGCTTGCGCACGAACTGCGCCAGCGCGACGCCGATCTCGTTGGGGCTGTCCTCCTGCACAAAATGAATTCCGGGCACGACGATCTCATCCTGGTTTGCCCACGTCCGGACGTACTCGCGCAGGCGGCCGTTCAGGATGGCACCGGGTTCGGCGTTGATGAAAAGCTTGGGGACGTCGCTGCCGGCCAGCAAGCCCGGTAATCGTTGACCACCGCAACGACGTCGGCGGGCTCGCCGTCGACCGGGAGATTGCGCGGCCAGGACAACGTCGGCCGCCGATCCTCGCCAGCAGTGGCGAAGGGTTGCCGATAGTGGTCCATCTCCTCGTCGGTCAGCGTCCGCTCTATCGCGCCGGGGAACACAGCTTCGACGAATATGTTCTGCTCCAGCACCATTCGTTCCCCCTCCGGCGATCGGAAGCCCTGAATTACCGGAACGAAGCCGTCGGGGATATCCGACCAATCCATCGAGTGCACGATGGCTTCCATGTAGGCGATGCCCAGGACGCGGTCCCGGTGTTGGTTGGCCCAGTCGAATCCGAGGGCCGAACCCCAGTCGTGCAGAACCAGCACCACGCGGTCGCCTAGGTCGAGGGCATCCCAGAGCGCGAACAGGTAGTCGCGCTGCTCGGCGTAGTTGTAGCGGTCGGGACCCGACGGGCTCAGTTTCTCCGAGTGGCCCATGCCGATCAGATCGCATGCCACGAGCCGGCCGAGGCCCTCCAGGTGCGGCATCACATTGCGCCGCGTCAGCCCGGCATCGGTGGAGTTCGTGCTCCCCTCGGTGCATCCGCGGGTGGAGGACCAGTTGAACCTGGCGAGTCACGGTCTGCGCTGGGTGGTGCCGGACGCGCTCACGACGTGGCTTGGCCCCGACGGCGCCAGCGTCGGCTTCTACCAGGACATCGAGCGCACCAAACGTGAGATCGCCCGGTATTCGCTCAAAGACGCCCAACAACGCTACGGGGAACTCGTCGAATGCTTGACCGACGCAATGATGACAATCATGCCCTACATGCAAGGGCATCCGTGGCGGGTCCGGCCCGCCACCATCGCCAAGATGCTCACAAACGCCGCGAAGGGCCGCAACAACCTGGCCAAAGGGGTGCGGGCACTGCTGGGTTCGATCGACGGCGTGATGGACGAGTGGTTCGAGCGCGAAGAGGTCAAGGCGCCGATCGCGGCGTACTCGGCGGGCACCTTCGGCCCGATCACCGAGACCGGCACCGGATTCCATTTGACCTTCTTGACCGGAATCCACGCCTGGGGCGTCCGACGGCCGGTCGGCGGTAGTGGAGCCTTCACCCAGGCGTTGGCCGCCGCGGTGCGCCACCACAAGGGTGAGATCCGCACGAACGCGCGGGTGGCGCGGATCACGACTCGCGACGGCGTGGCACAGGGCGTCGTCCTGGACAGCGGCGAGCAGATCGCGGCCACGGATGTGATCTGCGCGGTGGATCCGACCACGCTGCTCACCAAGCTCGTCGATCCTGCCGATCTGCCCCAGCGCACCCACGATGAGATCAACGCGCTGCAGGTCGGCCGCTACAACGTCCTGTACTTCGACGTCGAGCTGGCGTTGAGCGCCCGACCCAGGTTCCCCGGCTACCCGGACCGCGATGACAATTACCTTTCGACATTGATGTTATGCCCGACAATGGATTACATGCGTCGCTCGACACTGGACGGGATGAGGGGCACGTTCACCGATGAGATCCCGATGGCCACGCTCTGCTCGTCGGTGTACGACAGATCACTGGTGCCCGCGGGCAGCACGGGTGAGACGTTGAAATTCTATGCATTCAACACCCCCATCGAATTGGCCGACGGCCGCGACTGGGAGGACGAGAAGGAGAAGTACTTCCACAACGCGATGGATCACTTCGAGCTCTACGCACCGCGGACCCGCGACCTCGTGATCGACGCGCACCTAACCGCACCGCCGGATTTCGAACAGCGCTACAACGTCTACGGCGGCATTACGAGCATGCCGACCTCACGCTGGCCCAACTCGGCCCGACACGCCCGATCCCGTCGTTGGCCGGGTGGAAAACCCCCGTCGAGCATCTCTGGCACAGCGGCGCCGGATCATTCCCGATGGCCTACGTCAGCGGGTGGCCCGGGCGGGGCACTGCACAGACAATTCTGCGTCGCGGCAAATACTCACGCGCCCGATAAGGCGAGGCAATCGTCGGGCGCTAGCCGGCGACGCGTCCGATTGTCGGTGACGTCTGAAAACCATTGGTGTCGCAGGGCCGTCGACACCTATCTGAAAACAGACGCCGCGGTCTGGGGCGGCGGTGCCGACAGCCCGCCGAGTTCACGCGCTGCGGTTGCCGCCGTCGCTGCCGCGTGTTAGTCGATGTCAGGGCTGCCCGTTGCCGCCGTTGGCTTTGCCCTGCCAGCTGGCGCCCCCAACTCCGCCGACGCCGGCGGTGCCACCGTTACCCCCGGAGTTGGTGTAGCTATTAGCGTTCGCGCCGGTGCCGCCTGCCCCGCCACCGCTACCAGGGGTGCCGTTGCCACCAATGAACCCCAAAGTTCCGGCGTAGCCGCCGCCGCCACCACCTCCCCCGGTCCCGGCGCCGCCATTACCGCCGCCACCCCCGGCACCAGTCTTGGTGGGGCTGTAGGTCGGGCCGCCCACGCCACCGGCTCCCCCGGTGCCGCTGGCGGAAGCGGCCCCGCCGCCTCCACCTCCGCCGCCGCCGATAGCGGCGCTATTGGAGGAAACTGCAGCGCCCCCGCCTCCTCCGCCACCGGCGCCGCCTAATCCGCCAGTGGCACCGGCCCCGCCGCCGCCACCGTTACCACCTTGTCCTAGTTCTACGTAGCTGCCACCGGTCTCGGTCCTCGCGGCGCCGCCGTAGCCACCATCGCCACCGGTACCGCCGGTACCGGCGCCGCCACCTATGCCGCCCGCACCGACGTGGCCGGCCACGCCGCCGGCACCGCCACCGCCCCCGCCGCCGCCGTAGACGACATTGCCGCTACCCGAGGGGGTTTGGTCGTAGCCCCCGACGCCGCCGTGGCCACCAGTCCCGCCGGCGCCACCGGTGCCGTTGATTCCACCGCCGCTCGAATTGCCCCCGACGCCACCGGCGCCGCCGTGGCCACCGGTGCCTCCTGCACCGGCGAAGCTAAAAGAAAGACTTCCATCGCCAGTGCCGCCAATGCCGCCGCCGCCGCCGCCTCCGCCGGTACCACCGAGGCCACCACTGCCGACATGCGCCATGAGCCCTCCGCCGGTGCCACCAGCGCCACCGGCACCGGCGTCACCGCCGTCGCCACCGACTCCCCCGGCTCCGCCGTTGTTACCGGCGCCGGCGCCGCCCTGGCCGCCCTGGCCGCCCGTGCCGCCGTCACCGCCGAGGCCGCCCGCCCCACCGGACCCGCCCACCAGGGCCTGATTCGCGCCGCCGGCCCCACCATGACCGCCGGCACCGCCCTGCCCGCCGCCCCCGCCGACACCGCCGGCCGTGGTGTTAGCCGAGCCAAACCCGCCGACAGCGCCTTCCCCGCCGGCCCCGCCGGCCCCGCCGACGCCGTACAGCGAAAACAGTTGCCGGTTTGCCCCCCCGGCGCCCCCATCTCCACCCGAGCCCGCGCTGGACACGTTCCCGCCGGTCCCGCCGGTCCCGCCGGCCCCGCCAGCCCCGCCGGCCCCGCCGCCGAGGAAGCCATTCGCCCCCCCAACCCCCCCGACCCCGCCGGTCCCGCCTCCCGCGAGCCCGTAGCCACCTTGACCGCCGGCGCCTCCGTTACCACCGTGGCCCCACAACCCCGCCGGCCCCCCGGCCCCCCCAGCCTGCCCCGGCGCGCCGACCAACCCGATGACCCCCCCGGTCGCGCCCGACCCACCATTGCCGCCATTACCGATCAGCCACCCGCCGCCCCCGCCGGCCTGCCCGGTCCCCGGCGCCCCATCGGCTCCGTTGCCGATCAGCGGGCGCCCGGTCAGCGTCTTCCACGGCGACAAAACCAGGCCCTGCAGGTCTTGCTCCAGCGTCTGCAACGGGGACACATTTGCCGCCTCGCTGGCCGCATAGGCACCCCCAGCGGCGCTCAACGCCTGCGCAAACTCGGCATGAAACACGGCCGCCTCGGCGCTAAGCGCCTGAAACTGCTCGGCGTGGCTGGAAAACAGCGACGCGATCGCTGCTGATACTTCATCTTCGGCAGCAGCCACCACCGCAGTCGTCGGGGCCAGCGCGGCCGCATGAGCCTCACTCAAAGACGAGCCGATACCCGCCACATCTGCAGCCGTCGCCCGCAGAACCTCTGGATTCGTGATCAGAAACGACATCGTTGGCTCCCACCCGGCCACCATCGACCAACGGAGAATGTTGACGTAGTTCATGGTTACCACAACGCCGACAGATGATTGAAGCGTTTGCGCCAGTCATGGTGGTTCAGCGTCGTCGCCCCGAAGCCGAGGCCGATTACTACGCTCACCAGCAGACCGGGCAGCTCACACCTGTCACACCTAGGGCACGTGGCCATCGTCGACCACGACCACATCGCGCGGCCGCATTGCTGCCAACTGTGTAAGTTCCGCGGCCGACGCCGCAAGCCCCCAAGGGGGAGCCGTCTTCATGCCAGCACCGATTCTGGCACCATGGCGGAGATGGATGCGCGTTCGGAGCCAGATCTCAACGATCCATTCGAAGAGGCCATTGACGACGCGCTGAGTTCATTGCCGGCCGATCTCCGTGCGGCCATCAGCAACGTCGAGATCGTCGTCGAAGACGAGTCTCCCACGGGTCGGCCTCTGCTCGGCCTGTACCGCGGTGTACCGCTGACGCGAAGGAGCACCACATACAGCGGGGTGCTTCCCGACAAGATCAGCATCTTCCGCGGGCCAATCACGCGGCTCGCTGCCGGCGACGCCGATCGTCTAGGACGCGAGGTTAGACACGTCGTGCTCCACGAGATCGCGCATCACTTCGGGATCAGCGACCAGCGATTGATTGAGCTCGATCGCTACTGAACGTCCTGCTGATGCTCCGCAGCACGGCCGGAGCGGCGGCACATGATCATCGCCACCCGGTGCCGCGCCGCATACGGCGCTGATGAGGTGGAACGTGGCAGTGGAACGTTAGTTAATAGTGCGTGCGTTGACGTCGGGTAGCTCGCTGAACCGCGCGTGCCGGTCGGTTGTGAGGATAGTGCGGCCGGTGGCGCGGCCGGTGGCGGCAACGATGAGGTCATGGGTCCCCCGGCGCTGGCCTTGCCGGGCGGTGTAGGCGAGCAGGGCCGCATGGTGCTCGGCGACAGACCTGTCGTATTCGTGCACCGGCATGACGGCGAGGACTTCATCGAGGAAAGTTCGTTGAGCTGCCTGCCGCCCAGCGTCCTGATCGAGGTGCACCCCGGCAAGATATTCGGCGATGACAATTGCCGGGATGGCGACGTCGGCATCATCGGGAACGGTGGCTCGTCCTCGCACGGCAGCTACGAGCACGCCGGTGTCGAGGATCAGGCGGTCCACGGGTCGCGATCGTCCTCTGTCGATGCGGCGGCCCGTGCGGTGTCGATGGACTCGGCGAAGTCATCGTCAAGTGCCGCGGCACCGCGCCAACGCCTCAACACCGCATTCAGTGCCGCACCGGTCGCCAAAGGCGTTGGTGCGATTGACGCGACGCGGCGACCTGCACGCGTCACCAAGATGGTTTCACCCCGTTCGACGGAATCGAGCACCGCCGAGAAGTTCCTCGACGCCTCGGACGCCGTGACCTCACGCATCCAATCAGAATATCATAATCTGAATTTCAGATCCCTCCTGGATTGGCTCTTCAGATCGTCACCGGCGTCCTCATGCCACGACGGTTCCACGCCTGCACCGATTCCGACCCGCACCCCGCGGATGTGCCGTGTGTGCGCGGTTGATCGGTCCGGGAGCGCACCCGCGCGGTCTGTGATGGTTTGCGGGCGGCCCTGGCCGCTTATGGTGCGCCCGAGCAGATCCTGACTGATACCGGCAAGGTATTCACCGGCCGGTTGAACCATCCGCCGGAGAAGGTGCTCAGGCTAGCTCGCGGACAAATTGGGCGACACTGGCCCGGAAGGAGAGAAATTGGCCATAAGCCAAGTACCGATCGTGCAGGACGCTCGGATCGATGCCGGCGTCGAGCAGAAGCAGGGCCCGTAGCAGCCACGGTGTGACGCTGGCGACGACTGACCAACGGAGATACCGAACCTCTATCGATTCTTTTTCCTCGTCGAGCGGCAATTGATGGGCCATCTCGTTGCGAGCCTTCGTTAGGCATTCCGGCAGATCAGCCACTGACTCTGCGATCTCCGGTATCACGGCACAGACCTTCGTCACTACATCTGTGGCACGCTGCAGGAAGTCGACATCGTCAATGACGGAGACCGCCTTCGTCACCGCAACGTCAACCTGCTGAGGGTCCAAATTTCGTCTATCTGTGGCCGTGATCCCCGCGGCGTGCCGGGCGGCTTCTTTGATCCGGTTCAGCACGCCGGGCGATGCGCGGGGGAATTTCGATTGCTCAAAAGTCTGGGGCATCCGGCGGTGCAACCCTTCGACTAGGGGTGTAAGCACTAGAACCTGAGTCTGCAGCGGCGCCTTGATCGGGCGAGACACCACGGAGGCAAGTCCGTCCAATCTGTCGTTGAACGGGATCCACTTCGCGAACCGCTCGACAGTGAGTTCCTCCCGACGCAACAGCGTGTTGGCGTCGAACTCGTTCGGAGGCGCGTCATCCCCGGGTCCGTGGACGCTGAGCCAAGGATCGCCGTCATTGATACGCACGTGCGTATCCCGTGCGGCAAAATCCTGGTCCAGCGCCAATTCGGCTAGCGCCAGACAACCCGACACCACCAAGGTTTTAAGTCGCCGCAATGTCGCCGGACGCCCGGCGGCGT
>Ga0182012_10007684_pt1 | contig 10747 bp, 9 predicted proteins | sample 612S2SmetaG_FD_120486 | JGI IMG/M metagenome (GOLD analysis project Ga0182012, IMG submission 120486) | Permafrost microbial communities from Stordalen Mire, Sweden - 612S2S metaG | ecosystem: Environmental > Terrestrial > Soil > Wetlands > Permafrost | place: Sweden: Stordalen | collected...
CGATCGCGCGACCGCGAAACTGCGCGAACTCGACGGGCACGTCGACGCCATCGGCCTCGGCGGCATCGACGTCTACCTCTACGCCGGCAGCAAGCGGTACGCGCTGCGCGACGGGCTGCGGCTGCTCGAAGCCGTCAAGATCACGCCCGTCGCCGACGGCAGCGGCCTGAAGAATACGCTCGAGCGGGCGGCGGTGCGCTTCCTGCGGGACGACCTGCACTACGACCTGCGCGGCCGCAAGGTGCTGATGGTCAGCGCGCTCGACCGCTTCGGCATGGCCCAGGCGCTGGTCGAGGCCGGCGCCGACGTGCTCTTCGGCGACTTCATCTTCGCGCTCGACCTCGACAAGCCGGTGCGCGGGCTCGCCGAGTTCGAGCAGCTCGCCGAAAAATATTTGCCCGATGCGTGCAAGCTGCCGTTTCAGTTCTTCTATCCAACGGGGAAGAAGCAAGACCGCCCGCCGCAGCCCAAGTACCCCGAGTACTACGCCGAGGCCGACGTGATCGCCGGCGACTTTCATTTCATGCACCAGTTCATGCCGGACCGGCTCGACGGCAAACTGATCCTGACGAATACCGTCACCGAGCGCGACATCGACGAGTTGCGCGCGCGCGGCGCGGCGCGCCTCGTGACGACGACGCCGGAGTTCGGCGGCCGCTCGTTCGGCACGAACGTCATCGAGGCTGCGCTGCTCGCGATCCTCGGTAAGCGTTGGGAAGACGTCAGCGATGCGGACTACGAGCGGCTCTTGCGGGAGCTGGCATTGAAACCGCGCGTCGTCGACCTGCAGGCAGGCGGGGCGGGCTGAGCGGCTGAACTTGCGGACCATCGATGGCGCGAGTGTGCGCCGTCCTCGTGAGGAGACGACCATGCGAATTCTTCCCTTGACGGTCTGCGCCGTGCTGGTGGGCGCGTCGCCCGCGATGGCCGTCGCCACCGAGAACGCGGCGCCGACGAAGGCGCCGGTCAAAGTCAACCGTTGCGACCCCGAATTCAAGCAAGGCTCGCCCGGCGGCTATTCCTATGCCGGTTACGCGCCCGCCTACTATCCATATGCCGGCCGGGGCTATTACTGGAACGACCCGTACCGCCATAGCTATTATCAGGCGCCGGTTCAGCCGAGCGGCACCCTGTACATCGACTGGGTGAACACAGGTGCGGACGAGCTCAAGGTCGTCGACTTCGCACTCGTCGCCCGGAGCGTGACCGTCGCCGAAGTACGCGACGCGGGATCGTTCACGCAGCATGCGGAGATCAAACACAAGTTCGGCGTGAGCCCGAACATCTTTCCGCTCGGGACGGGCAAGCCGGCGTGCGTCGTCACCTACGTCGAGTTTGCCAACGGCACGAAGTGGACGAACCCGCACCTCCCGCCGAGCGACAAAACCCTCTACGAGAAGCACCAGCAGTAGCCGGCCCGCGATAGCGTGGGATAGGTAGGGCGAGACGATGGCGGAGTTGCGTTACACGGTCGTGATCGAACCAGACGACGGCGCCTTCTCCGTCATCGTGCCCGCCTTTCCTGAGATATCTACGTACGGAGCGACCCCTGAAGAGGCGCCGCAAATGGCTCGCGACGCGATCACACTGTCCCTTTCGTATCGCCGAGACAAGGGTCTGGAGATTCCGGCGTCCGACATCGGCAAGACCCGAGTGGAACACGTCGCGATCACTCATCCGGCCGCCTAGCCTAACGAAGGGAAGGAACCGCCGGTGAGCGGTCTCCCGCAAGCCAGCGGGACGAGGCTCGTTAGAGCCTTAGTGCGGGCGGGTTTCCGGATTGATAGGACGTCCGGTTCGCACGTTATATTGGAGCGCGACGACGGCCGCTTTGCGATTGTGCCTGCGCATGGGGCCAGAGATATCCCTCGAGGGGCGCTTGCGAGCATCTTGAAAACCGGCGCCCTCCATCGGCGGCGTGAACGCGAAAATCTACACGGCCGACTATGGTTTGGGGCTTGTCCTGCGCTCGCCGATGGCGGTCCCGGCCGCCCCGGCGGTGCCGTCACCACTTACCAGACGCTGAACACGACCGTCGGCATCGCGACGGAACCCACCGGCCAGTACTAGACGCCGGTGTTCGCAAGACGCCTGCGGGCAGGGTGGCTCCGGCCGCTCGCCCGCGGGGCGCTTTCGCGTTTTCGAGGACGGCGGCGGCGGGGTGCCGAACGGCGCGGGCCGCATGGAATACGCCTATACGATGTACCGGGTCGGCAAAATCGTGCCGCCGCGCCGCGAGATTCTCAAGGACATCTCGCTGTCGTTCTTCCCCGGCGCCAAGATCGGCGTGCTTGGCCTCAACGGCGCCGGCAAGTCGACGCTGCTGCGCATCATGGCCGGCGTAGACACGGAGTTCGAGGGCGACGCCAAGCCCGCTGCGGGCCTGACCGTCGGCTACCTGCCGCAAGAGCCGCGCCTCGACCCCGACAAGACCGTGCGCGAGACGGTAGAAGAAGGCCTCGGCACCGTGGTGGCCGCGCGCAAGCGGCTCGAGGAAGTGTACGCCGCGTACGGCGACGAGAACGCCGACTTCGAGAAGCTCGCCGCCGAGCAGGCCCATCTTGAGGCGGTGCTGTTTTCGGCGGACGGCGACGATTTCGACCAGCAACTCGAGATCGCCGCCGACGCGCTGCGGCTGCCGCCGTGGGATGCGAAGATCGGCCCGCTCTCCGGCGGCGAGAAGCGCCGCGTCGCGCTGTGCCGTTTGCTGCTCTCGAAGCCCGACATGCTGCTGCTCGACGAGCCGACGAACCATCTCGACGCCGAGAGCGTGGAGTGGCTGGAACAGTACCTGCAGCGCTTCCCCGGCACGGTCTGCGCGATCACGCACGACCGCTATTTCCTCGACAACGCCGCCGAGTGGATTCTCGAACTCGACCGCGGGCGCGGCATTCCGTGGAAGGGCAACTACTCGTCCTGGCTCGACCAGAAAGACCAACGGCTCGCGCAGGAAGAGGCGACCGAGTCCGCGCGGCGCAAGGCCATCAAGCGCGAACTCGAATGGGTGCGCGCCGGTACGAAGGGCCGCCAGGCGAAGAGCAAAAGCCGCCTCGCGCGCTTCGACGAACTCTCGTCGTACGAATATCAGAAGCGCAACGAGACGAGCGAGATCTTCATCCCGGTGGCCGACCGCCTCGGCGACAAGGTCATCTCGTTCAAGAACGTGCGCAAGGGGTACGGCGACCGCATCCTGATGGACGAGCTGTCGTTCGACATCCCGCCCGGCGCGATCGTCGGCATCATCGGCCCCAACGGTGCGGGCAAGACGACGCTCTTCCGCATGATCGCGGGCAAGGAGAAGCCCGACGCGGGCACCGTCGAGATCGGCCCGAGCGTGAAGCTCGCGGTCGTCGACCAGAGCCGCGAGGCGCTCGACGATAGCAAGACCCCGTTCGAAGAGATCGGCGGCGGCAACGACCTCGTGATGGTCGGCCGCTTCGAGATGCCTGCGCGCGCCTACCTCGGCCGGTTCAACCTCAAGGGCGGCGACCAGCAGAAGCCGATCGGCACGCTGTCGGGCGGCGAACGCGGGCGCCTGCACCTCGCCAAGACGCTGATCAGCGGTGCGAACGTGCTGCTGCTCGACGAGCCGTCGAACGACCTCGACGTCGAGACGCTGCGCGCGCTCGAAGACGCGCTCGGCGAGTTCGCCGGCACCGTGCTCGTCGTGAGCCACGACCGCTGGTTCCTCGATCGCGTCGCGACCCACATCCTCGCATTCGAGGACGACGCGCGGGTCGTCTTCCACGAGGGCAATTATCAGGAGTACGAGGCCGACAAGAAAGCGCGTCTCGGCGAGGAGGCCGCGCGCCCGCACCGCATCCGTTACAAGCCGCTCACGCTCAAGTAGCCGGGAACGTAACCTCGAGCAGGTGCCGCACCGCGGCTTTGACGTCCGCGGCCTTCGTCGCATCGTCGGCGACGTAGGCGTGAAAGTGCGCGTAGGCGATCGCGAAGGCGACGTCGGCGGCCTCTTCGACCGTCCAGCGTGGCGCGAGACCGCCCTGCGCATGAAGCGCGCTCAGCGCCAGCACCAGTACGTCGCGCAGGCGAAGCAAGACGTCGGCATACGACGCCGCGAGGCTGCCGGCCGGATCGAGCAACGCATGGCCGACGACGTTGCGCCACAGTTCCCGCGGCCGTACGTCGAGCACGTCGAAGAGCACGCCGACGAGGACCGCGAGCGCCGCAGCCGCGTCGCCGCCGGGCTTCGCTGCGAGCGGCGCCGCGCGTTCGATCACGGCCTGGACGTCGCCGAGCATCACCGCCTGCAGGATGTCGGACTTGGTCGCGAAGTGGTTGTAGACCGTGCCGACGGAGACGTCGGCCGCCTCGGCGATCGCGTCGATGCGCGTCGCCTCGAAGCCCCGCTCGACGAACATGCGCGCCGCGGCCTCGACGACCGCGCCGCGCGCTGCCGCTTTTTTGCGCTCGCGCCTGCCGGTCAAGCTGCTTGGGCGTTCCGCTCGCGCCATGCCTGTACTCTCGGATTCATGGTACGAAACCACAGCGGCGGTACGAGCGCGAGCAGGTACATGCTCGGATAGCCGTACGGAAGCTGCGGGATATCCTCGTCGCCGTACGTGCGGAGCAATTGGTAGCGGCGGCTCGCAAACGCGTGGTGGTCGGAGTGACGGGCGAGGTTGATGTAATACCAGTTCGTGACGCGATGCGCCGAGTTCCACGAGTGGCGTGGTTGCGTCGTCTCGTACTTGCCGGGAGCGATCTCGCGGCGGGCGAGGCCGTAATGCTCGAGATAGTTGACGACCTCGAGCGATGCGAACGCGACGCAGCCTTGCAGCGCGAAGAATACGAGGCCGAGCGGGCCGAAGAAGGCGCCGACGCCCGCGTACGCGGCGAGCAGCGCGACCGCGTACCAGATCATCCGGTTGCGCGCGCTCCACACGGGGTCACCGCGGCGCGCGAGCCGCTCGCCCTCGAGCTGCCACGCCGATGCGAGCTGCCCCGCGACCGAGCGCGGAATGAACGTATAGACGTTCTCGCCGTAGCGCGCAGTCGCCGGGTCGCGCGGTGTCGCGACGAAGCGATGGTGGCCGAAGACGTGCTCGACGCGGAAGTGCGCGTAGCTGACGATCGTCAAAATCGCCTCGCCGAGAAACTGCTCGAAGCGCCCCGGCCGGTGCACGAGTTCGTGCGCGAAGACGATGCCGATGCCGTTGGTGAACCCGAGTGCGAAGACGAGACCTATCCGCTCCGCCCAATTCGCGTCGGGGCTGACGACCCGCATCAAGGTGAGGATCGTCAGCGCGATGCCGAACGGCAGCCAGGCCCAGGTCAGCCAACGGTAGCGGGCGTCGTCGGCGAGGGCCGCTGCCTCAGCCGGGTCCGGGTTCCACGCCGACGTGCCGGCCAGCGCGTCGAGAATCGGGATCACGACGAACGTCAGCGCGACCGGTAGCAGAACCCATGGGCCGTGGAGCCAAAGCGCGGCCCCCATGGCGGCGACGTACAGGTAAACGCTGGCAAAGCGTGCGGGCGAGGGCAAGGCGGCTCTCCTCAGCCGATGGACGGCATAAACATGAATGCGTTCAAAAATGAATGAAATCCTCTCCCGCTCGGAACCGCGGGTCTTGACGTGCTCGCCACGGGGCGTGAGAATGGGGAATAGGTCTGACTAGGCAGTCTATATTTTTAGAAGTGAGGCTCCGATGCGACGTGAAGGTGAGTGGCAGGTTCAAGAAGCCAAGAGCAGGCTTAGCGCCGTCATCACGGCGGCCGAGCACGAGGGGCCGCAGTCGATAACGAAGCACGGGCGTCCCATCGTCGTCGTGTTGTCGGTCTCCGATTACGAGCGCTTGGCGCTCAAAGCGAAGGCATCGCTGCTCGATCTGTTATCGTGTCCGGCGTTGGCCGAAGTCGAGATCGACGCCCGCGATGCTAGCGACGTCGTTCGCGAGGTCGAACTCTGAGCGGCTTCCTGCTCGACACGAACGTGCTGTCGGAGCCGAGCCGCCCTCGCCCGAATCGCGGCGCGATGGAATGGCTGGCTGCGGCGGACGAGCGGACGCTCCACGTCAGCGTCGTTTCGGTGGGCGAACTGCGGCGCGGCATCGAGCGCGTGCGAGACCCACGCCGGCGCGCGGATCTGGAAGCGTTCCTCTCCGCATTGAGAGCGCGGCTCGGCCCGAGAGTGCTGGCCTTCGATGCGGCCGTCGCCGAGCGCTGGGGCCGCCTGACGGCGCGCCTCGCCGCAGCGGGACGGACGGCGCCGGCGATCGATTCGTTGATTGCGGCGACGGCGCTCGAGCACGATCTGACGATGGTCACGCGCAACGCCGGAGACTTCGCCGGGTTGGAAGTCCCAGTGGTCAATCCGTTCGACTGACGCCCTGCCTTACTCGGCGGCGGGGGCGTGGCTGAGGTCGGGCTCGATGATGCGGGCGCGGGCGCTGCGGCTCCATAGCCAGGCGGCGCCGATGACGAAGTAGATCGCGAAGTAGAGCGGATACCACGTCGCCGGGAACGGCTGCGGCGGGTAGACGCTGTCGACCGCGGGCACGAGCAGGCAGATCACGGCGATCGCCGAGACGACGACGTGCGACGGGCGCAACTCGCCCGTGCGATGTAGATAGACCGGCGCCCCGGCCGAGATCGCGAAGTAGATCGCGATGAAGCCGAACGAGCCGAGCGTCGCCGTGTCGCCGAACGCGTCGCTGGCGGACCGCCCGCAGAGGTAGAGGACGCCGGTCACGGCGAGGTTGATCAGCGCGAACACGCCGAGCGCCACGTACGGCGACTTGTGCTCGGGGTGCGAGCGCGCGAGCGATTCGGGCAGCAGGTTGCTGCGGCCGGTCGTGAACAGGACGCGCGCGCCCGCGTTGAGCGACGCGAGCGCCACCGAGAACGAACTGAAGAGCGCGCCCACGTCGATCGGGATGCGCAGCCAGGGGACGCCCGCGATCTGCGCGATCGTGTCGAGCGGCGTCGTCAGCTTGTCGAGCGGCGGCACGTGCCCGCGCGTGACGAAAGTCTGGGCGTAGACGCAGAGCACGAAGAATGCGCCCGAGATGATGACGCTCCAGATGACGGCGGCCGGGATCGTGCGCAGGGGATCGTGCGCCTCTTCGCCGAGCGAGGTCGCGCTCTCGAAGCCGACGAGGCTGAAGATCGCGAGGACCGCGCCGAGGCCGATCGCGGGGAGCGACGCGCCCTTCAGGCTCAACTGCACGGGATCCACGACGGTGCCGGCGTGCGCTAACGAGATGACCGTCAGCACGACGATGAGCCCGACCGAGGCCGTCTCGAGGGCGAGCAGCGTGATCGTCGAGATGCGGATGTCGATGTACGACACGTACCAGCCGATGCCCAGGCACAACGCGGAGAGGACGATGTCGGGCACGTGCGTGCCCAGCGGCCCGAGCAGCGCGCGCCCGAAGACGGCGAAGCCGGTCAGGCCGGCGACGCAGACGAAGGCATACGCCCACAGCAGGCACACGCCCGCGAGCATGCTCCCGCGCGCGCCGAACGCGCGCTGCGCATAGGTATACAGCGAACCGGCGGTGGCCGACCGGCGCGCGAACTCGCGCAGGTTGAGCGCGACGAACAGCAACATGATCGTGCCGAAGACATAGGCGAGCCAGCCGGCGTTCCCCGACGACGCGAAGACGAGCGGGACGATCAGCACCGGCGTCATCGTGGGCCCGAGCATGGCGATCGACTGGGCGAGGACTTCCCAGAAGTTCAGACAGTTGGCGCGCAGGCCGCCGCCGTCGTTCATCGCGTCCCCGTGCGGACGCCCAAGTCGGCGAGGATCTGCCGTGCGGCACGCGTCCCCGTCCGAGCCGCGCCTTCCATGAATCCCTGATAGGGCACGTCGCAGTGCTCGCCCGCGAAGAATACGTTACCCTGCCTGACCCCCTCGTAGCCCGCGAAGCCGGTGTATTGGCCGAGCAGCCAGCACGAGTACGACCCGAGGAAGTTCGGGTCGTAGGTTGGGTGGCTGAGCGCCGCGCGTCCGTTGTAGAGGGCCGCGACGCCGGGCCAGACGACGTCCAGCTGTTTGAGCAAAGCCGCCGCCTTGCCGGCGACCCACTCGGAGCCGAGCGACATCGTATACGGCGCGGGCGGCTTGAGCGCGGCGCTGGCTTCGCCCGCGGCGAACTGCACGATGAGGCCGGCTTTGCCGGGTTGCGCGCGCGAAACGTCCCAGGCGTTGACGATGTCGAGGTCGGTCGTGATGTCGCCCGTCCCGACGCCCCACGGGCCGCGCTCGTTCCAGAGCCGCTTGTCGAACTGCAGGACGAACTTCGAGTGTTCGCCGTAGCCGAGCGTGCGGATCGCGAGCATCTTGCGCGCGTCGAAGTGCGCCTTGCTCAGGTCGAGCCCGCGCAGGACGGTGAACGGCGCCGTCACGAGCGCCTTGTCGGCGACGACGGCTTGCGGGCCGTCCGGCGTGTCGAACGACAACTCCACCGTGCCGTCGCTGCGCCGCGCGATTGCCGTGAGGCGCCGCCGCAGCAGTAGCGCGTCCTCGGGCAGCGTCCCGGCGATGCGCATCGGCAACTGCTGGTTGCCGCCGACGATGTGGTACCGCTGGTCCGAGGCGCCGAGGGGATTGAAGTCGCCCGTTTTCTGGTTGTAATCGGGCTGCGGGCCGACGTAGTAGACGATGTTCAGCGCGCTCTGCTTGCGCGTGTCGACGCCGTACTCGGCCAGATACGCGTAGTTGAGGAACGCCCCCATCGGCGAGGCATGCCCGCCGTGCACGTACTTGGCGATCCAGTCGTAGACGCTGACGTGGTCGAGCGAACGCGCGAGCGGCGTCGCGGAGTCGTACGTCGTCTGATCGCCGAGGTGCTTCAGTTGGCGCGTTAGTTCGGCGTAGACCGGGCGGAAGTCGCGCTCGGCGTCCGCCCACGGATAGTACGTGCCGAAGAACCACTGCGTCTGGGTCGCATCGGGCGGCTGCGCCTTGAGGACGTCGGCGTTCGTCAGGCCGAAGCGCTTGGCGAGCGCGTGCATGACGACGTGCGTCGAGTCGGTCAGTTCGGCGCACCACTCGCTGGTCTGGCCGTCGTCCCAGAAGCCCGGCAGCGAGTGCATTCGCCCGCCGACGCGGGTGGACGACTCGTAGATCGTCGCGGCGATCCCGTGATCGCGCAGCACGAGGGCGGCGGTGAGCCCCGCCATGCCGGCGCCGACGATCGCGATTCGCGCGGGCGCGGCGGCCGCAGCCGGTGCGGCGGACCGCCCCAGGGCGAGCGCCGCCAGCGACGCGCCCGCGCCGGCGACGAAGGTGCGCCGGTCGATGGGCGTTGCGGCCGCTGCAGCGCGAGCGACGCGCTGCAGCGCGCGCATCTGCGGGCTGCGGGCTAGAATGGCGTCAGATCCTCAAGTCCAGCGTGAGGTAGGCTCCGAACGGGATCTGCTGCCCGACGTAGCCGGTCTGGGAGTTGTTGTACCAACTGCTGTACGGATACTTCAACTGGACCGGGATCTGCGCCGGATTCGTGACGAAATTGCCGACCGGCGCGAGCTTGTTCGACGGCAGCTGGGCGTACACGCACGTCGTCGGGTTGTCCCACGGGTAGCCGCGCTGGTAGCAGTGGTCGATGATGCCGGTCATCGCCAGCGTCAGGTGCGCCTTCTTGGTCACTTCATACCCGATCGACATGTTGGCGCCGAACCGCGTAGGCTCTTTGAAAGCGCCCATGGTGTCGAACGCTCCGGTGTAGGCATCCGGGATGAAGATGTAGCCGGAGCACGTCTGGGTGTTCGCCTGCAACGACGAGCCCTGGTTGGACGCGCAGGTGGCCGGGTTGTAGCCGGGCCACTGCAGCGGCGAACCGTAGAAGGAGCCGGAGCTGAACGTGAACGTCGGCGTCACGTTAAAGGGGCCGTGCTTGTAGTTGACCACGAGCGCCAGCACGTCGGGCGTCTCGTAGCCGTTGGCGCCTTGGAACGCGAACGGAAGGATGTCGTAGGGCGTGTAGGCGCCGTTGCGGTCGAAGAGCGGCTGCGCGGCCTGGGCGTAGTAGGGATTGGCGATGGCCTGGCCACCGTTGTCGAACGTCGCCTTCGCGTTGGTCGTGCCGAACGGCCCGCAGAGCGCCGGGTTCGGCGTCTTGCAGGCGCTCGTGAACGAGTTGTACTGCTGGATGTTGTAGTTCAGCAGGTCGATGACGTTCTGGCCGTTGGCGAAGTCGTCGAATTGAATCCGGCTGTGCGTGTAGGTGTAACTGAGCTGGTAGGACCAACCGTCGCGGCCGAAGTCGCCCTTCTTGAAGAGGAGTTCGATGCCGGTGTTCTTCTGGCGGCCGGTGTTGATGCCGTCGAGAACGCCCTGCGAACCGATCGGGACGTTCTGCAGTTGGTCGAACGTGTCGCGGTAGAAGGGCGTGATCTCGAACGAATAGTCCGTTCCCTTCATATGCTGTTCCCACGACAGGTCGAAGTTGTTCGAGTACGACGGTTGGCTGTCGTGAAACGGCGTGTTGAAGCCGAGCGGTAGAAACTGTGAGATGAACGACGGCAGGTTCTGCCCGGAGACGTTGTACTGCTGGTACGCCGTCGGGGCGGGCGCGGCGTAGCGGCCGATCGAGCCGCGCAGTACCGAGTTCGGGTTCACCTGATAGGTGAATCCGAAGCGCGGCTCCCACACGAAGAAGTCGACGGTGCTCGGACTCGTGTTGGCGAGGTTGGTGTGCGATCCCGTCGCGCACGGCAGCGAGGCGCCGTTCGTTGGGTTGACGCCGTAATAGGTGGTGCCGTTGATCGTCTCTTGCGC
>Ga0182012_10007686_pt1 | contig 10745 bp, 9 predicted proteins | sample 612S2SmetaG_FD_120486 | JGI IMG/M metagenome (GOLD analysis project Ga0182012, IMG submission 120486) | Permafrost microbial communities from Stordalen Mire, Sweden - 612S2S metaG | ecosystem: Environmental > Terrestrial > Soil > Wetlands > Permafrost | place: Sweden: Stordalen | collected...
ATCGGGTAGTGGAAGCTTGCCGCCCTTACGCGATCAGCGTTCGAGTCTGCCGCGGAACGGCCTGGCGGATGGATGGCGGAGAGATCTTGTGGTCAGGGTCAGAGCCATGCTGCCCCGACACCAGCGCCTTTGCAATCTCTTCAGGCGAGACAGGCTTCGCAAACAGGAACCCCTGCATGCCATCGCAGCCCAGCCGGTCAAGAATGAGCTTCTGTTCTTCCTGCTCCACGCCCTCTGCGATCACTTCCATCTTCATGCTGTGTCCGACCGCAATGATGGCCTTCACAATCGGGTAGCTGCTCGCCGTATCGCAAAGCCGCTGCACGAAGGACCGATCGATCTTGACCGCCGAAATCGGCAGCCGATGAAGATGCTGCAGGGAAGAGAACCCCGTTCCAAAATCATCCACTGCAAAACGGACGCCCATCCGCGAGAGCTCATGCATCTCCGTGCTGATCTCGTCGTAGTTCAGAATCGCGCGCTCGGTAATCTCCATCTCCAGGCACGACGGGTCAATCTTCCACTTGGAGAGCGAGTCTGCTACCTCTGAGGCAAACTCTTTCCGCATCAACTGCGAAGGCGATACGTTTACCGCCACTCGCATCTGCGCAGGAGACAGCGTCTTCCACGAATCCATCTGCCGGCATACCTCTTCCACCACGCATCGACCCACCGGGTAGATCATGCCGTTGTCTTCAGCACGCGCGATAATCCGGCCCGGGCTTACATAGCCCTGGCCCAGGTCCGGCATGCGCAGGAACGCTTCCATCCCGCGCACCGCGTCGTTAGGGGAGTACTGCAGCTGGTAATGCAACAACAGCCGCTCTTTCTCGAGCATCTCGCGCAGTCGCTGGTCCAGCGCCGCGCTGTCGTCCGCAGAGCTCGAAGCGTCCGGCCCAGCGACGATATAGCGGTTTCCCCCGGCTCGCTTGGCGCGATACATGGCCGCATCCGCGCAGCGCCACACTTCGTCCATATCGGCCCCATGGTCCGGGTAGATGGCAATGCCCAGGCTGCCGCGCGGCTGGATCGTGTAGCCGCCAATTACGGTCGGTTTGTTCAACGCCTGCAGCAGCATCTTCCCGACCAGGCCGGCCGATTCCACCGAGCTGATCTCCCCCAGCACAATTGCAAACTCGTCCCCGCCCATCCGGGCCACGGTATCCATTCCACGCAGCCGGCTCGTCAGCAGCCCCGCCACATGCTTCAGGTACATATCTCCGATGGTGTGGCCGTACCAGTCATTCACCTTCTTGAAGTGATCCAGATCAATCGAGACGATAGCTGTCTTGTGCTTCAGCCGCTGAGCCGTAGACAGCGCCTGCGCCATGCGATCACTCAGCAACATCCGGTTCGGAAGCCCCGTCAGCGCATCGTGGTGCGCCATCTGGATCAGCTCCGCGTCAACGTGGCGGCGCTCCGTGATGTCCTCCGCGATCACCAGCTTGCAGGACGTGCCCCCGTACGAGACATCGTTAGATCGTACTGCGACATCAATCTGCGTTCCATCGCTGCGGAGATGCCGCTGCACGACGTTCGCGTGCGAAGCGGCCAGCGGCTCCTCGGCACTCTCTTGGGGCGGTGGCTCCGCCGGCAGAACCAGGTCCGTCAAGGTGAGCTGTAGAAACGCGTCGCGAGTATATCCATATTGCGAGAGGGCACTCTCGTTGGCATCAAGAAACTGGAAGGTGTGGGCGTCGTAGATCCAGATCGCCAGGGGATTGCCATTGAACAGGATGCTCACTGCGGAGATGGGAGCTTCAGCAATGGCCTCTTCCTGTTCTTGCGGGACATCAGATCGCATTACCGAATACCTCAAGATGACTCAGGCAAATTGGAGTGGCAGCTAGCCATGCGAGGGACGGTATCCGCATACAAACGTCAGATTCGGTGTGGCCATCACACCCCATCCGGGCATTGGGAGAATGAAACATTCAGGACCTGCAATACGGAAGAGTACATCGAAGCATGGATACCAATCGGCCCCTGCTTTTAGCTTCCGGAACATACAAACAATTTCTTGGTAGCTTACCGCTAAAGATAATACGTTGGCGACTTCCTTTAGGTTTTTTTTTGACATAGCCAGCTTTTATTTGCTCAACTCCGTGGCCGCCGTGCTGTAGCTCGCATGAAAATGAGATGCCCGATAAGCGCGGTTCACTGTCTCGCGTCCTGAATTGCTGGATCCAAATCGCCATGCGTAGGTCATCGGCAGGAGTCAGATTCCAATCACGAGTGTCCCAAAATAGGGCTGAACCAGTCGATTTGTCACCCGAAACGCGGCTGAATCACCCTAAGAAGTAAGGCAGCAGGAAGGGCGACAGCAGACTTCCAGTGCAAAGAACGTTATGACTTAGTTACTTGCCGCGAGTGGAACTCCGGAAGCAAGGCATCCAAAATCTGGTCATGGAATTGCACGAACGCCCAGAATCCAACGCTAGATAAGTTGCTAACACGTAGAGCTCCAGCCAGGACTCAGGCCCCGGCAGGCGGTGGAGCGGGTGCGGGCGGAGGTGTTATCCGAGGTACCGAAGGCGCGCGATGATGCGGGGGCTCCAAGGTGATCCTCGGTGTGGCTGGAGCCGCAGGCGGCAGCGGTGCAACAGTGCTCTTCCGAACCGTGACATCTCCATCAGTGGTCGCAATTGTGACCGTGGGACCGCCTCCTGCGACGCGTCCCTGCAGCGTATGACCGCTATCATTTCCGCCGGCCTCAAGGCCGAAGTCGTTTTCCATGTCCCCATTCCGAGTCTGCGCATTGAGCGTGAATCCGGCATTTCCCGGCAGTCCTAGATCTACGGACCCGTGTTGATTTTGGATCGAGATCGCCTGCAGAGGCGCGGCATTCGTCAGCTCGACCGATCCGTTGCGATTTGATACATCGACACTGCCCTGGATGCGATCCAGCGTGATGTTCTTGTCCTGGGTCTTCAGAATGACCGGTCCGAGGAGCTCGTTCGCGTTGAGACTGTCGTTGTCGACGTTGAATTCGTCGTCGAGGCGGGCAGCGCTGAATTGAGTCCTGGTGGTGTTGAAGTGAACGGGACCGGCGACGTGCTCCAAATTCGTTGAGCCGAAGAAATCACCCTGCAAGGTGAGCGAGCCGGTCACGTCCGAGATATCGATGTCCCCACTGTGGCCTTCGACCGAAACAGGCCCATGGATGCTGTGCAGTGTGACGCTGGCGTCGTCGTCATTCATGTGAAGAGTCACACTATTATCGATGCCGCTGACGTCCACATCCCCATGGTTCGCCGAGACGATGACCGCAGACGCCATCTCACTGACGTTCACGTCGCCATGATCCGCCTGTACAGTCAGGGGTGCGGCATGCGGGACGGTGACAGTGAGGTCCACCTCGCCTCCGTCGACCGAACTGACGTTGAGCTTGAGAACACCTCCGTCATTCGAAAAGGTTGGCACGAGCTCGCGCGTCTTGCGGTCGATGTCCGATTGCTTCCAGGCATAGGTCTGGGTATGCACATTCACATGGACCTGACCATCGCTGCTCGACCCGGTAACGGTGACGTCTCCATGGGCGTTATTGATCACAAGGGTCGTTGCGGCTGGAAGCGTCGAGGTCATGGAGCTGTCGGAGTCGTGGCGGTCGCCGAATAGATAGTCCAGCTTGTTGTATTCATGGCCGAAGGTATGGTCTCGCCAGGCCAGGCCGTACTCCACGGTGCGCGACCCCAGCCCGGCGAGAACAATCAAGATCAGTAGAAAAACGACGCCGCCGCCGAGAACGCGCACATGGCTGGACTCGCTGCCACGGTGCTGGTCGACGAACCATTCCAGCAGCAGAACGACGCCTACAACGATGAGCACGGCTGGCCACCAGCGGCTATACCACTCCAGCGATTCGCCCCAGGAGATTCTTCCGGTCTGGGCGAGCAGGAACGCGACGCCGATCGCGACGATGATCAGCGGACCAACAATCGATCCGCGACGCAGGCTCCGGCGTTGAGCCCTTAGCTGGTGACGCAGGGCGCGCTGCTGAACCTGCTGGGCTTTCGCTTGCGCACGCAGCATGCGTTGCTGGGCGCGCATGGTGTTGCGATCGTAGACAGGCGGGTATTGACCGGGCGGAGGAGGTGGAGGATATGAGCTCATCTTACTGTCCACCCTTCGTCTCATCAGGATGATGAGCGACGGCACCTGGAGCTGGCCACGCGGCTCTGGCTGGAGGTTCCGAGGTCGGGATGTTTGCTGTGCCCACGCTCGGAAAGGGAGCCTCTGCGTAGGGAAATGGAGCGATCGGGACGGTGCTGGCGCCCGCCGTGCGCTCGAGCAGCAGGAGTGCTCCGAAGGCGATCAGCAAGATCGAGGCGGCGAGGCCAATCGTTATGGGCACGTATGCAGCGTGCAAGGTGAGAAGGATGGCAAGCACCATCAGGATGATCGGCCACCGAAGGATGCAAACGAGCCTGGCGCCTGAACGCAGCCGGCGGGTAAACAGCCAAACCGAAAGTCCAGCGAGGAGGATCGGGGGCCACCACTGCGCGGTGAGCTTCCAGTCGGGAAGCAGATTCGCCATTAGGATCAACAAGCCGAGGGCGATGAGCCAGATCGCACCAGAAGGAAATCGCCGGGTTGGCTGAGGAGCTACGCCGAAAGCTGCAGGGGTGGTTGACGGATCGTAGGTTTGGGAGGTCCCGGTGTAGGTGTCTGCATAGGATGCATACTCTACGCCCGCGCCCTTGCCCGCCTGCGCGCGAACCTGGGCGGCGATGGCCTCGGGCGACTCGGCTGGATTTCTAAACGCGGAAGGTGGAACATAGCCGACCCAATCGGGGGCCGTGCCAACTGGCGCCGGAGGGACGGGTGTATAGCCAGCGGCCGGATTCGTGGGCGGAGGCTGGTTCACGTAGGCAGAGGGTGCAGCGCCTGGCTTCGCAGGATTTACGCTTCCCCACGACTTGCCAAAGCCGAGGCGCTCTCCGATATCGTTGAAGCCGAAGGCGTTGGGCAGGGGCAATCCGTCGCGACGCGCCACCGCGGTGTGATACGCCTCGAAGGCCATATAGAAGATCCAGCCCGCCACAAATAAACTGAAGATGCCGTTTACGTTGTCCGAGAGCGAAATGAGGACTGCGAAGATGGCGAGGTGCGCGATTCCTTTGGCAAACTGCCCGTTGTACATCGCGCCAACGCCGGGGATGAGACCTAGAAACGCTGCGAGGGCCGGGCTTGGATCAGTGGTCGCGATTGGCTGAGATGGCGCGGCGGCATACGGCGGTACGGTTGTGTAGGCGGTGGAAGAGGGCGCGGATCCAACCCGGTTGACCAGGCAGGGCTCACAGAAGACGCCGGTGCCGACAGCCCGCAGAGTCTCCGCGGTCAGCGGCTTTCCGCAGTCCTGGCAGAATCCGACGCGTTGCGCATCAGCCGGGGCTGCGCCCGCGGTTGAACTCTCGGTGTTGCCGGTCGACGCTTCTGTCGGACCCCACGCGTCCGTCCTTGTTGTGTCGTCGTTCATTGTTGCCACACCCTTCCCTAGCGACGCCTGGCCGGAGACGAATCGTTCGTCCCGTCCTCGTTGTGCAATTCGCTCAGCCGCGATTCCACCTGGTAAACCTCTCGGTTGTTCTGGAAGCGGCGTGTAGCTGAAGCGTCCAAATCCGCTACGGTCCGCTTGATCGCAGACGGCGTGAAGTTCGAGGCGCGCAGATCGCGTAGACGGACGCCGGTGAGATTCAACGTCAGGGCGATGGAGAAGAATGCCATGGCAGCCGTCATCGCGAGGCGGGGCTGGAAGCTTACCCGCATGGTCTGGGTTGGAAACCAGCCGTCCCACAGCTTGCGGAAGGAGGGCCGTTGGCTGGCCAATGGGTTACGCGGCTCGGCCACTGCGGGAACCACAGGCCACTGCGCTGGAATGAACACAGCGGGAGCGGCGACCGTGGTTGCGATAGGTTGAGCTGCACCGCTCGTCTCGGCCAGGATCTTTGCCAGTAAACCGGCCGGAGGTTCCGGGGCTTGAGTCTTCAGTATGCTCAACCAGGCAGCGCCCCGCTGGGCTTCGGCGAGCTCGCGCGCGCACTCCACGCAACCCGCAACATGCTTACCGAATGCAGCCTGCTCGGCATCGCTCAACATGCCGTCGACGGCATCGGGCAGCATCGCTTCACAGACCATGCAGGCCGTGGAACGCTCCTCAAATTCAAATCCCTCGAATTGGCTCATGTTTGCCACTCACATCACCTGCCCTTCTATACGTTTCAAAAGCCTTGCCAGTTCACTGCGCCCACGGCTGATCCGGCTCTTCACGGTGCCCTGGGGCACACCTAAAATCTCGGCAATCTCTTTGTAATCCATATCTTCCAGATCACGCAAAATTACCGCTTCGCGCAGGTCGGGAGACACCTGCTTGAGCGCCTCTTGAATCTGCGCCCTGAGTTCAAGACCAGCAACATGCTGCTCCTGGCTCTTTCCGCCATCGGCGAGCCGCTCCGCCTTGGTTGGCCCGTCTTCTTCGCCGTCGTAGCCCTCATCGAGCGAATCGCTGGCACGCTCGAGCCTTGAACGCCGGTAATTGTCGACCAGCAGGTTCCGGGTCAGGGTAGTCAGCCAGGTGGTAAAGCCGCCCTTTTCGGGATCAAAACTGGCGAGGTTCCGATACATCTTCAAAAAAGCTTCCTGGGCTAAGTCTTCCGCATCGCTCTGGGACCCAGTGAACCGGTAGCAGATCCCATAGATTCTACGATGCTGCGACTTGGCCAACTGCTCCCAGGCCTGGGTATCTCCGGCGAGGCAGCGAACCGCCAGGTCCGCCAGCGCTTGCTGTTCGGCTATAGCCGCGGTTCGATCGGTTTGCACCTGGGACTGCGACTTTGGCTCTTCAGGCGACATGTGCGCCTCTGTGAGGCGTCTCTCCTTGGAAAGCGGCTGTTGCAAACCCTGGGCCTCGTCTCTCGTCAGCGGGCTTGAACCGAGCCGCGGCGGCACCGGGAGGGTCGCTTTTGGATACCGCCCAAACAGTGCCGGAATGGTCGCGCTCGCCATAGAAAGTCATACGTAAACACTGCCGTAACGGTTCCATGGGAGCCTGTACGGGCGAGAAAAGAGGTATAAGGCCATGCTATCTGGCTTTACCTGATCGTCGGGAGTTGTTTTCGCGATTTTCGCCCTAAAGCTTGATCACTCCGCAGGCGACACGGTTACCGGAATCCCCGCTGGGGTCGGTCTTCTGGTCGTCCGCCTTGGCGTGGACCACGATCGACGTTCCGCCGTGGAGGAAGAGCGAGTTGGGTGCGGCAGGATCGAGCGAGATGGAGGGAATTACGAAAGTCGCGCTGCCGGTGTGGTCTTCGCCAACGGAGACGCTTTCGGGAAAATCGCCGTTGTGGTGACCCATGGGGTTCATGTAGCCGTGGTGTTTGCCGTCGGGATTGAAGTGGCCGCCGGCACCCTTGAAGTCTGGTGCGTCGCAGACTGGATTCTGGTGGATATGAACAGCGTGCGGGCCGAATTCGAGGTTTTTCAGCTCGATTTTGACCTTGACGCCCTTCTTGACTGTCTTGAAGGTGGCAAAACCGGCGTCCTGGCCGGTCGCGCTGATGATGGCGACCTTGATCTGTTTGGGCGCTTCTTGTGCGCTCGCGGCTGTGGCCGAAATTGCCGTCACGATCAAACCCGTTGCCAACCGTCCAAAGCGCATGAGAATCCTCCGTGTAACCTCGGCCAGCATACCGCAGATATCCACCGCTCGCACCAATTTACGATAAGTTCACTATGTCATCGACCAGCGCTCCCGGCGTCCTCGAAGTTATTACCGGCCCCATGTTCTCGGGAAAGAGCGAGGAGTTGATTCGCCGTCTCAAGCGCGCCCGCATTGCTCGGCAGCGCGTTGCCTGCTTCAAGCCGGACATCGACCTACGCTACCACCGGTCGTCGATCGCCAGCCATAGCGCGCAAACCCATGAGGCGACTACAGTTGCCAACGTCGAGTACCTGCGGGAGGAGCTCTATCCGCAGCTGAATGCCGTTGAAGTGATTGGCGTGGACGAGGTTCAGTTTTTCGATTCAGCCATCATTCCGCTGGCGGTCGAGCTGATTGCGCTGGGGAAGCGCGTGATCATGGCGGGGCTCGATACGACGTTCGCGGCAGAACCATTTGGGCCTGTGCCGAACCTGATGGCGATCGCTGATACCGTGACGAAGCTTTCGGCGGTTTGCATGGTTTGCGGAGGGGCGGCGATCCATACGCAGCGGCTGGGGCAGAGTCAGGAACTGGTGGTGGTGGGCGCTGCGGGGCTGTATGAGGCTCGTTGCCGGGCGCATTTTCATCCGTTTGTGGATGAGCATGCCTCCGAGCAGTTGGAGCTTGCGTCGGTGCTCGAAACACCCACTGCCAACTAGAGTGTGGCCATCAGGATGGCTCCGCCGAGGGCGGCTGCCAGGGCGACCGGCATCGCGATCATGCCCAGTTTGAGGAACTTCCAGGCGCTGACGTTGAGACCTTCTTTGCGAAGTGCGAGCAGCCACAGGATCGTGGCAAGCGAGCCGGTTACGGAGAGATTGGGTCCTAGATCGATACCGATCAGTACGGAGTTTGCGAGAAGACCCTTCACGTGCGCTGCTTGGATGGTCCCGCCGGCCAGCAAGCCCAGAGGCAAATTGTTGACTAGATTGTTTACCGCTGCGACCGTAAATCCTAAGGTGATGGCGGCTGTTGCAGGGGCGAGGTGCTGGGCCCAGGCGAGGCCGTGCTGGGTGAGACGCAACGCGCCCTGACTTTCGACCGCGTCGACGAGGATGAAGAGGCCCGCGACGAGTAGGATTGTACTCCAGCTGATCTCGCGGAAGAGTTTGAGGGGATTGGTCTTGGCGGCAAAGGAAGCGGCTGCCGTGATGGCCAGTGCTGCAAGACAGGTGGGCAGGCCGAGGTCGCCTCGACGGGCGGAGGTTACAAGCAGAACCGCGACGACAAAGCCGAGACCCCAGAGGACTAGTTTGCCCGGAAGTGTCAGATTCACGGGGTCGACTTGCTGATCAATTGGGCTGAGGAGATCTTTGCGGAAGAAGACACGTATCACGAGGTAGGTTGCCGCGATGGAGAGGACGGATGGCACGGCGAACGCGGCGAGCCACTGGCCCAGCGGGGGCATTCCGGTGTGGAATACTACGAGATTGGCGGGGTTTGAGATGGGTAGGACGAAGCTTGCGGCGTTCGCAACTAGCGCGCAGATAAAGAGATAGGGGAGGGGCGAGACTTTTACCTTGCGGACTACGGTGAGGATGGCGGGGGTTAGGACTACGGCAGTCGCGTCGTTGGACATGAGGATGGTGACGATGGTCCCGACTGCGTAGACGAGGAAGAACAGCCGGGAGGAGGAGCCTTTTGCGCTGCGGACGGCGACGGCGGAGATCCAATCGAAGACGCCTTGCTCGCGGGTGAGTTCGGCGAGCAACATCATGCCGATGAGGAAGAAGTAGACGTCGCTGCCCTCTCGAACTGCTGCAAACGCTAGATTTAGGGGGATTAATCGAAGCGTGATGAGGAGCAGGGCACCGCCCGAGATCCACCACACCTCCGCGATGTTGCGCGGTCGCAGAAGCATGAGCAAGATGCTCAAGGCGACGATCGCGGGGAGAAGGAGGTGGGCGGGGGCTGCAGCTGCGGGCATGATCACTCAGTCAGGGGCGTTTGTCCATTTGGATGCGGTTGAGTGCGAGGACAGGGGCGCAAGCGCGCTGGCGGCTGGGCTGGCGCGGGTGGAGTGGAGGCGGGCGGTTGGGATTAAGATTCCAGCGGTTGCCAGAGCTCGAGGCGGTTGCCGTCGCAGTCTTTGATCCAGGCGAATTTGCCGTAGGAGGCGTCGTCGCGCTTGGGGTCGATCCATACGCCCGCTGCGCTAAGTGTTGCAAGCAAAGCGTCTAGATCGTCTACGCGGTAGTTGATCATGACCTGCTGGGGGCCGTCGCCGAAGTAGCTGGTGTCTTGCGGGAAGGTGGACCAGGCGGTCAGGCCGGTGCCTTTGGGGACTTCATCGGACCAATCGAAGGAGGCGCCGCCGAAGTCGGAGAGCTTGATGCCGAGGTTGGTGGCGTACCACTTGACGAGGGCCTTGGGGTCGGGAGAGCGGAGGAAGACTCCGCCAATGCCTGTAACTCTTGCCATTGCAACACCTCTGGGTGACTTAGTTTGTTTGGAGCGCTGAGAGTAGAGATTTTACCGCACCTGTATCAATGGTTTGTGCGGCGAGGGTAACGCCGATCTGGAGGTTGGGGGCCAGGCCGCTTACTACTAAGACTGCGGCGGCGTTGAGGAGGACTACGTCGCGGGGTGGGCCTTTGGTTCCGGCGAAGATGTTCTTTAGAATGATGGCGTTGTCGGCGGCGCTGCCGCCGGCGAGGGCGGTGAGGGGGGCGCGGTTTAGGCCGAATTGTTCGGGGGTGATGGTGTATTCGGTGATGGTGTTGTGGCGGACTTCGGCGATTTGGCTGGGGCCGGAGAGGGAAAGCTCGTCCAGATTTCCCTCTCCGTGGACTACCATGGCGTGCTGGATGTCTAGCAGAATCATGGTGTTAGCTACGAGCGGTACCAGGCGGGAGTGGTAGACGCCCATGACCTGGCGGCGGGCTCCGGCGGGGTTGAGTAAGGGGCCTAGAATGTGCAGGATAGAGCGGACGCCTAGGGCTTTGCGGACGGGCATGACGGCTTTGAGCTGGGGATGGTGGGAGGGTGCGAGGAGGAAGGCAAAGTGTTGATTGCGGAGGGCTTGGGCGGCATCGGAGGGGGA
>Ga0182012_10007687_pt1 | contig 10745 bp, 5 predicted proteins | sample 612S2SmetaG_FD_120486 | JGI IMG/M metagenome (GOLD analysis project Ga0182012, IMG submission 120486) | Permafrost microbial communities from Stordalen Mire, Sweden - 612S2S metaG | ecosystem: Environmental > Terrestrial > Soil > Wetlands > Permafrost | place: Sweden: Stordalen | collected...
CCGACCCTCCCGCGGCCTGCGATCCCTCAATCCTCGAAGCCATTAAGAATGCCGTTGCAGCTTCCGGACTGAATGGCGGACGCATGGTCAGCCGCGCCTACCACGACTCGCTGTTTGTTGCCCGCTTCGCTCCTGTAGCCATGATTTTCATCCCTTGCCGGGGCGGCGTGAGCCATCGTCCTGACGAATACTCGAGCCCGGAGTGGATCGCCGGCGGCGTCGAGGTTCTGGCCCGCACTTTGGCGCAACTAGCTCGCTGACCTCTGGATTTCGAGACAGATATTCAGGAGTTTTCCTTTGGAATCAGTGCGATACCGCAAAACATTCAAGTGTTGAAAAGCGGCGCTGCTCGATTTCCCGTAGACTAAGGCAGTTGAAGCCAAAATCGGACCTTTCCTGTGGAAAACGCCAGGAAATCACGTCGCGAATTTCATCTAACTATCGTTTAATCTGACTATTACAAACGAAAACCTAACCTAAATTGAGAAGTGATTGAAAACAATAAGGGCGTCCCGCTCGGTTGAACGGGACACCCTGATCGTTCTCTGCTTAAGCCGTCTGCCCAAAGGCCAGACTTTCCTGAGCTTCCGCATCGGGAACCCGGTCCTGCGACTTGGCATGCAGCAGCGGCAAAGCCGCCGCCAGCACTTCCTCAACCCGGCTCGCGTAGTGAATAGTGACCCCCTCTGTCTGAGCCGCCGTCAGGTCTTCTTCGACGTTCTGCCGATTGTCAGCCGGCAGGATGACGTGCTTTACGCCCGCCCGCCGAGCAGCCAGGAACTTCTCCTTGATGCCGCCCACAGGGAGTACGTTCCCGCTCAGCGTCACCTCGCCGGTCATGGCCGTAAACGGCCGGATCGGTGTGTTAGTCATCAGCGAAACCAGCGTGGTCACCATGGTCACGCCCGCGGAGGGACCATCCTTCGGAATCGCGCCCGCCGGCACATGGATGTGGAGATCGACCTGCGAGTTGAAATCCTCCTCAAGTCCCAGCGAAGCGGCATTCGAACGAACCCAGGTCAGCGCCGCCTGCATCGACTCCTGCATCACTTCACCAATCTGCCCGGTCATGGTGAATCCGCCTTTACCCTTCATCCGGTTCGCTTCGATGAAGAGTACGTCGCCGCCCGCCGGAGTCCACGCCAAACCAACCGCTACGCCGGCCCGCTGCGTGCGCTCAAAGACTTCCATATCGACGCGCACCTGCACGCCGCCGAGATACTCGTGCAGAATTTCCTTATCGAGGATGAGCTTCTCCTTGTTCCCCTCGACAAACCGCCGCGCGACCTTGCGGCAAACTGTGCCCAGCACCTGCTCCAGTTTGCGAACGCCTGCCTCGCGGGTGTAATGCCGAACGATGTGCCTCACCGCTTCCTCGGGAAATTCGATCACTCCGTCCGGAATTCCGTTCGCCGCAATCTGCTTGGGAATCAGGTATTTGAAGGCAATTTTGACCTTTTCTTCCTCGGTATAGCCCTGGAGAAAAATGAGCTCCATTCGATCCAGCAGCGGCTCCGGAATCGGGTCGAGCATGTTCGCCGTGCAAATGAACAGCACCTTGGACAAATCAAAAGGAACGTCCAGATAGTTGTCGCGGAAGGTCGAGTTCTGCTCCGGATCCAGCGTTTCCAGCAGCGCCGCTGCCGGATCGCCACGGAAATCCCGTCCCAATTTGTCCAGCTCGTCCAGCATGATCACCGGATCGTTGGTGTCCGCACGTCGAATGCTTTGCATGATCTGGCCCGGCAGCGCGCCGATGTAGGTGCGCCGGTGGCCTCGGATCTCCGCCTCGTCGTGCATGCCGCCCAGCGATACCCGCTGGAACTTCCGCCCCAGGGCTCGCGCAATCGACCGGCCAAGCGAGGTTTTCCCCACGCCCGGAGGTCCGACAAAGCACAGGATCGGTCCCTTCATGTCCGGCTTCAACTCCAGCACGCTCAGGTAGTCGAGAATCCGGTCCTTCACCTTTTTCAACCCGTAATGGTCGTCGTTGAGGATCTCATGCGCCTTATTCAGGTCGACTTTCGTGCCGGAACTGCGAGCCCACGGCAACGCCGCCAGCCACTCGACATAGTTGCGCACCAGGGACGAATCGGAAGCCATCGGCGACATCCGCGCTAAACGACTCAGCTCCTTCAGCGCTTCTTTCTTCACATCTTCAGGCATACCCGCAGCTTCAATCTTCTGCCGCAGCTCGTCGATATCCCGTTGCCCCTCATCAACTTCGCCCAACTCCTTTTGAATCGCCTTTAACTGCTCGCGAAGGTAGTAATCGCGCTGCGACTGCTGCACCTGGTCCTGCACCTCGGTCTGAATCTTGGTGCGAAGCTGCTGCACCTCGATCTCCTTGGCCAGAAATTGGTTGACCTTTTCCAGGCGAGCCGAAACGTCGATGGACTCGAGCAAAGCCTGCTTGTCGGTCGTGGTCAGGAAGGGCAGCGAGGAAGCAATGAAGTCAGCAGCGCGCCCCGGCTCTTGAATATTCGCAGCAATCGTCTGCAACTCGTCGGAAAGCGTCGGCGAGGCGCTGACAATCTGCTGGAACTGCCCGGTGACGTTTCTCTGCAGGGCCTCAATGGCAGCGGCCGCTCCGGCCTCGTCAGCCTCATGGTCGGCGATCACCTCAACCTCGGCCATCAGGAACGGCTCGGTCTGGCTGAAATTCGTCAGGCGAACGCGTGCCGTGCCTTCAGTAAAGACAAAGCGGCTCTGATTCGGCATCTTCACTACTTTGTGTACCGTGGCGAGAGTGCCGTACTCGTACAACTCGCTCGGCTGCGGCGAGTCCAACCGCGCCTCACGCTGCGCGACCACGACGATCGTCCGCTGGTCACCGAGCGACTCAATCAACTGGATGGAGCTTTCGCGCCCCACCGTCAGCGGCAACACCGCGTGGGGAAACAAAACAGTATCTCGCACCGGCAATACGGGCACCGCTTTGGCGGGAGCGAGTTTGGAAGGGTCATATCCGGGTTTTGAACTGGAAGAAGAACTGATCATTGAGCATCCTCGTATCAACTTTCCTTATTAGACACCGCACAACCACGAAAGTTTCAGAAAGGGCTTCCTGTTCTCGCCTTCCCAACTGCGTTGCCATCTCCACTGAAAATTACGCTCCAGAGGCTCCTTTCCGTTCCGTTGTCCCGCCGAAATCCGGCGAAAGCTCGCCTCAGCGCGACCAGGCGTAGGAGTATCCAGCCCGTCCAGTCATCGATTGCTAACGATTTATATCGGCTTTTCTCGGACAAACATGAGCTATTCCGCCCAAAAGAATAAGGGTAGAAGTGGTGGATCTATCAGTAAATAAAGTAATTAGATGTTCTTCATACTAAAGTTAATGGCTCAGCCGAACCGGTCAGCGAGTCGCTTCCTCGTAGCGCCCCAGTTCCTTGACCATGGAGCAATGCGGGCGCAGCGCGGCAATCGCCCGGGCGCCATCTTCCGGGGTATTTAACTGACAATCGACGTAGAACACATACTCCCAGGGGCGGCCGTGCACCGGCCGGGACTCGATCTTGGTGAGGTTGGTCCCCTCTTTCGCCAGTTCGGAGAGCGCGGCGACCAGCGTGCCAACGCGATTTTCCACCGTGAACGCCAGGCTCATCTTATTGGCATAAGGATTGGGCTCAACTTCCGCCGCGCGGCGCAGGAAGAAAAAGCGGGTGAAGTTTTCCGGATTGTCTTCGATGCCGGCCACCAGGATCTGCGCGCCGTAGTAGCTTGCCGCCTCGGCACTGGCAATGGCCGCCGCATGCCGGTCGCGCAACTCCACCAGCTGCTTCACGCTGCCGGCAGTGTCGTAAAACGCAAACGACTCCATTTTGGGGTGGTCGGACAAGAATTTCCGGCACTGGGCCAGGGCAACGGGATGTGTAAAAACGCGGTCGATCTGGTTGAGCGCCGCACCGGAGATGGCGATGAGGTTATGCCGGATGCGCAGCCGGGTTTCGCGCAAAATGGCAACGTTGTGAGACAGCATCAGATCGAAGTGTTCAGAGACCGACCCGGCAAGCGAGTTCTCAATCGGGATGCAGGCCGCGTCCACGTCATTGCGCACCAGCGCCGAAAAGACCTCGGCGGATAGGGAAAAAGGAACAATGCGCGCCGATTCCTGGGCGAGCGTTGCGAACTTGGTAGCCGCCTCGTGGCTGAAGGAACCCGGTTCCCCCTGTATGGCAATCTTGATCACGGTAATAGGGCGCTCCCGCGCAGAACTGGTTGCAAAACGACTGGGCGCTCCACGCGGAGACGCATACACTCGAAAAATAACACGGGTACGACCTGAGGATTTTGTCGCTGAAATCCCGGTGGCGTTAGAAATCTCTCACGATCTTACCGTGCAAACCAGAGATCGGCAGAGACAAACGCCAGAAAAACCATTGCAATCACGCCATTCATGGTAAAGAAAGCGGCATTCAGCTTGCGCAGGTCGCGCGGCGACACTAGCATATGCTCGTAAAGCAGCAGCATCGCCACCACCGCAACGCCGATCCGTCCCGCCCAGCCAAACTGAAAGAGTACCGAAAACCAGGCCAACATTCCGACCACGGCCAGGTGCAGCAGCCGCGCCATCCAAAAGGCAGCGTCGAGGCCAAGCGCCTGGGGAATGCTGAAAAGGCCGGCAATGCGGTCATGCTCCATATCCTGGCACGCGTAGAGAATGTCGAATCCGGCGACCCAGCAGGTCACAATGGCCGTCAGCAACGCGATCTTCCATTCGAACGACCCGCGCACCGCGATCCACGCAGCAGAGGGCGCAATACCCAGCGCCAGGCCCAGCACCAGGTGCGACCAGCGCGTGATGCGCTTCATATAGGAGTAGCCGAGCAGCACCAGTAGGACGATCGGCGAAAGCTCCAGCGTAAGACGGTTCAACCGCCAGCATGCCAGCTCAAAAACCGCGATCATGGCCAGCGTGAAGGCCAGCACAAAACCCGGAGTCAGCAGCCCGGCCGGAATCGCCCGCATCCGGGTGCGCGGATTGGCAGCGTCAAGCGAGGAGTCCGCCCAGCGGTTGAAGGCCATTGCCGCAGATCGCGCCGAAATCATCGCCACCAGAATCCAGCCCAGAATGCGCCACGCCGGCAGGCCATGCGCAGCCAGCAGAGCGCCGGTCAGCGCAAAGGGCAGCGCAAAGATCGAGTGCTCCCACTTGATCATCTCGAGGATAATCTTGGTTCTGGTCCAAAGAGTGCTCATAGGTCAATTCGCCCCACTTTCCAGTGTACCGGAGGGCTGTTCGGATGGTAGCTTGGGACCAATACCAGAGAGGCTCCCCGAAGCCGCTCGAATTTCACAGCTTCCTCCCTCCCCCAAGAGCCTCACGCGTTGTTTCCACAATTCACGCATCGCCCGTTCGTTCGAAGGGACTGTAACGATCCTTCGCGCCAGCCATCTATCCTTGTCGCACTCTTCGCTCGCTCCAGCCATAGGGCGTTGTAAGAGCCCTGCCTTCCGCTCCATTCGCGCGGAAAGAATCGTTCCTTTAGGAGATGCTTTGATTGTCCTTCCCGGTTCGACAATTCGCCAGAGTGTTCTCTCCAGGACTTTGACGCTCTTCGCGGCGATCTTCCTCTGCCTAACCTTGATTGGCCTTGTGCCCAGCATGAGGGCCGAAGGCAAGCCCGGCTCCTCTGGATCATTCGACGCCAGCAATCTGCGCGCTCCCGCGGCGCTCAGCGGAAGCTGGCTGGTGCATGCCGGCGACGACCCGGCCTATGCACGCGCGGATTTCGACGACAGCCAATGGACGCCATTCGACCCGAAAAAATCGCTCAAGGCTGTCTTTCCCAAGACGCATCCCAACATCGTCTGGTACCGCATCCACATCAAGGTCTCGCCAGAAAACCGGGATCTCGCCATCACCGAACGCAATATCTCGACCGCCCTCGAAATCTATTCGAACGGAGTGCGCCTGCTCAAGAACGGCGAAGTTTCGCCATTCAAGCCCTACACCAACGGTGCGCGCATCCTGCTGCCGATTCCAAAAGAACAATTGGCGTCGGGTTCTGTCGTGTTGGCTCTGCGTGTCTCGATCACACACTCCGAATGGGGCGATCCGAATCCAGGTCTCGCCGCGACCAGCATCTCCATCGGCCAGGAACATGAGCTATGGGAGCATAGCTGGCTGCGGGCTATCGGTTTCAACGCCCTGTTTTGGGTGAACCAGATGCTGGTCTTCGGCCTTGGACTGGTGGCGCTTGCTCTCTTCATCGCGCAGCGCCGGCATCGCGAGTACCTCTGGATCTTTCTGCAAGCCGCTGCCCAGATGGCCTCGCTTCCCTGGGCTTTGGCTACGCTCTTTCATGAGCAACCAGTCGCCTGGGGCACTTTCGTCCAACTCCCGCTCAATGTGCTCAACTTTCTCTTTCAGGCATTGATGTATCTGGCCTTTCTGCGTCAGCGATTCTCGCTCTGGATGCGGATCTACTTTGGCGTGACTGGAACCCTGGTCATCGGGTCGATCTTCGCCGTCTCCAACGGCCTGCTGCCCTCCGTCTTTCTCGGCGTGATCCTGGTTCCCTTCCTGCTGTTCCTGAACCTGATCATCCCGATTCTGCTGCTCCTCCATCTGCGCCGTGGCAACCGCGAGGCTGGCATTCTACTAATCCCTGCGCTTCTAACCGGCGCTTCCTCTTATATAGGGCTGATGATTTTCTTCATCAGCCAGGTACCCGCCTTGGAAGGACCCTCCGATAAGGTCTATCAATTCCTCTTCGAATCCTCTGCCGGCCCCTTCAACCTGAGCCTGGAAGACTTCGCCAATCTCCTCTTCAACCTTTCGCTCCTGCTCATCCTCGTTCTCCGCTCGACCCGCATGAGCCGGCAGCAGGCCGTCTTTGAAGGCGAACTCGAAGCCGCACGCGAAGTGCAGGCGGTCATTGTTCCGGAGCAATTCGATCTCGTCGAAGGCTTCCGCGTCGAAAGCGTCTACCAGCCCGCGCAGCAGGTTGGCGGAGACTTCTTCCAGGTGCTGCCGACCGCCGATGACGGCCTACTGCTGGTGCTGGGCGACGTTGCCGGAAAAGGCCTTCCAGCCGCAATGCTGGTCTCCATGCTGGTAGGCGTCATCCGCACCGCCGCCGAAGATACCGATGCCCCCGAGGTGCTGCTGGCCAAGATCAACGACCGGCTTTATGGACGCTCCCGGGGAGGTTTTTCAACCGCACTGGCCGCGCGCATTTCCGCGGACGGGCGCGTCGTCATCGCCAATGCCGGACATCTTTCTCCTTATCTCGATGGCCGAGAAATTGAACTGCCCGGCGCTCTGCCGCTGGGCATCGTCAGCAACGCAAGCTACGAAACTACGGAATTCTTCATGGAGCCAGGTAGCCGCCTCACCTTCTATTCCGACGGCGTAATCGAAGCGCAGAATGCCAAGGGCGAATTGCTCGGATTTGAGCGCGCGCAGCAGCTCTCCACTGAGCCAGCATCGGCGATCGTGGAGACCGCAAAAGCATTTGGGCAATCGGACGACATAACCGTAGTGGCCATCACCTTCACCGCCGTCTTTGAAGCCGCGGCCTGAGCCCCAACTCTGCCATTGGCGCAACGGCCTCGGAATGCTACGTTGGAACGGAAGGTCGTGGAGGCCGCTTGAACATTCCGCTCCGTCGCGCGGCACGCTTGCCTGCCTCGCTCCTGCGCCTCAGATTCGTGACCATCGTCTTTCTGCTAACCGCAGCCACTCATGCTCTTGCGCCTCAATCTCCCATCCCCGCCTTCGACGCCACGCACATTGCGGTCCCGCGCGATCTCGATACACCATGGCTGATGCACGCCGGCGACAACCCTGCTTACGCCAACCCGGACTTCGACGATTCCGATTGGACTTCATTCGATCCGCATGGCACGCTGCATACGCTATACCCTCAGGATCATCCGGAGATTTTCTGGTACCGGCTGCGAGTTAAGGTGGATCCAGCGCAGACCGGTCTGGCGTTGCGCGAACAGACGCTTTCACACGCCTTCGAAATCTACGTCAATGGCGAACGGGTAATGACCTCTGGCAGCGTTTCTCCCTATTCCGGATACACCTACGATGCCATGCTCATGACGCGCATTCCGGACCGCCAGATGGCGACCGGGACCCTCCTGATCGCCGTGCGCGCGCACGTGGCTCCCGGAGAATGGCAAGGCAGCAATCCTGGTTTAGCGGCGGGAAACCTCGCCATTGGGCAGGAAGATACGCTCTACCGTGAGGACTGGCTTGCAGTGATTGGCGCGTATCTTCTGGCCCGGGTGGACTCGCTGCTCAGCGTCTCAGTTGCCATGGTGGCGCTGATGCTCTTCATCGCACAGCGCCGCCAGCAGGAGTATTTCTGGATCTTCGCGCTGGGCATGATCAGGCTCGCGGAGTTGCCAGTGCAGTTCACCGAATTGTTCTACAACATTCCAGCAGGATGGCAATATCTGAACGCCTGCTTCCTGATCGCGTCTCCGTTTGCCTGGGTGGCAATGTACTTTGCCTTCGTCAATGTGCGGATTGGATGGAAGTTTGGGATTGTTCTGGGCGTTGCCGGATTGTTGAACGGCTACAGCACGCTGCACGACTTGGTGCCAACACTGCCGGGGCTGTATAACCTGCTGACCAATTTGCCGTTCGCAGTCCTGCTGGCGATTGTGGTGCCCGTCGTCCTGGCCATCCACTGGCGGCGCGGCAACCGGGAGGCAGGGATCCTGTTGATTCCGGCTGCACTCTTCAGCGCCTACATTTATGCGAATTACTCGCTTGCGTTGCTGGTCGGCGTGCCGGCGTGGAGTGCAGCCGCGAGTCGGGGTCTGAACCTGATTCAGAACTACCCCGCCGGTCCGATCTCGGTTTCGCTGGACAATATTTCAGGCATCCTCTCGACCGTGGCTCTCGCAATCATCATGGTGCTTCGCTCCACCACCACGAGCCGCCGCCAGGCCGTTCTCGAAGGCGAACTCGAAGCGGCCCGCGAAGTCCAGCAAGTTATTCTGCCCGACCAGATCGATACCATCCCTGGATTCGAAATCGAAAGCGCATACGAGCCGGCGCAGCAGGTGGGAGGCGATTTCTTCCAGATCATCCCCGCCGGAGATGGCGGCCTGGTTCTGGTACTCGGCGATGTAGCAGGCAAGGGATTGCCGGCGGCCATGCTCGTTTCTGTCATGGTCGGGGCAATTCGCGCCACGGCAGAATACACGCATGCGCCGGAAGAGCTGCTCGCCAGCCTCAACGAACGCCTGATCGGCCGTTCGCGTGGCGGATTTTCGACCGCGCTCGCCGCTCGTATTACAGCCGACGGCCAGGTTACCATCGCCAACGCCGGCCATCTCTCGCCGTATCTCGACGGCCGCGAGATCGAGCTGCCCGGCGCGCTGCCGCTGGGCATCGTCGCCGGAGCGCAATATGATTCGACGAGCTTCTACCTCGCCCCCAGCAGCCGGCTCACCTTCTACTCGGATGGCGTAATCGAAGCGCAAAACGAGCGTGGCGAATTGCTGGGCTTCGACCGCGGGAAAGCGCTGTCAATCGAACCGGCAGCAAAGATCGTGCAGGCCGCCAAAGACTTCGGCCAATCCGACGACATCACCGTAGTCGCGATCACACGAAATGCGGCAGCAGCGGCCGCCGCTTAGCCATGCCGAGGGTTACACTGTCGCCATGCACCGAACCCCGCGCCTTATCAGCCTGATCGCCCTTGCGTCCCTCAACGCCAGCATGCTCGCCGCCCAAACACCTCCAACGGCTGCGCGCCAATTTACAGACGCTCACAAAGCCGAGCTGATCCAGCATTTCAGCGACTTCCTCGCCATCCCCAACGTTGCTGCCGACCGAGCTGGACTCGATCGCAACGCGGACCTGCTCGTCGGAGAGTTGAAAAAGCGTGGCGCGGAGGCACAATTGCTCACCCTGCCCGGCTCGCCCTCCGTCGTCTACGGCAAAATCGACACACCTGGCGCCAGGCACACCATCGTCTTTTACGCCCATTACGACGGCCAGCCTGTCACGCCTTCCGAATGGACCGTGACGCCGCCCTTCACCCCGCTCCTCAAAGAGGTAAACGGCGAACAGCGCATCTACGCGCGCGGTGCCGGAGATGACAAAGCCGCCATCTTTGCCCAGCTTACCGCGCTCGACGCTCTGCGCGCCGCCAACCTGCCGCTCAAGGCCAATATCCGCTTCGTGTGGGATGGCGAAGAAGAAGCCGGATCGCCGCATCTGGAAGCGATTCTTACGGCGCATCGGGAACTGGTGCGCGGTGACGTCTTTCTGGTCTGCGACGGCCCGGTCGACCAAAGCGGCAGGCAGACCGTAGTCTTCGGAGCGCGCGGCGACGCGCATGTCGAAGTGACCATCTACGGCCCCAGCCACGGCCTGCACAGCGGCCACTACGGCAACTGGGCGCCCAACCCGGCGATGGAACTCGCGCAGCTCCTCGCCGGCATGAAGGACGAGAGCGGCCATGTGCTCATACCGCACTTCTACGAGGGAATCGCGCCGCTCTCGGCTCTCGAAAGACAAGCGCTGGCCCGCGCTCCCGTCAACGACCGCATGCTGATGGACGCATTCGTCCTGGGCCATACCGAAGGCGGCGGCGAGCATCTGCTCACCCTCATCAATCAGCCCTCCCTCAATGTGAACGGCATCAGCGCAGGCCAGACCGGCGCTCACGCAGCCAACGTCATTCCCCCCACCGCGACCGCCGATCTCGATCTGCGGTTGGTCGTTGGCATCGACTGGCAGGCGCAGCAGCAGCGCGTAGTCGAGTACATCC
>Ga0182012_10007688_pt1 | contig 10745 bp, 20 predicted proteins | sample 612S2SmetaG_FD_120486 | JGI IMG/M metagenome (GOLD analysis project Ga0182012, IMG submission 120486) | Permafrost microbial communities from Stordalen Mire, Sweden - 612S2S metaG | ecosystem: Environmental > Terrestrial > Soil > Wetlands > Permafrost | place: Sweden: Stordalen | collected...
CATGAACGCGCCTGCAATCCGGGAAAGTTGGCGGAAACTCCAGTGTGCATTCGCCGCACTGCTACACGCGCTTGCCGACAGTATCGAATCCCGCGTCGAACTCGCCATCGCGAAACAGAAATTAAAGGATGCCGAACCATGAAATGGATCATCGCTGCGCTGTCCCCGCTGGCCGGGTGCACGCTGCCGCCGCTGGATCTGCCGCCGCTGGCGCAGAAGCCCACGAGCTATCATAGCGTGGCATGGTATGATCTCCACCCGATGGAGCGCGCGGCCGCGAAAGCATGGTGCGGCAACAACCCGGGACTGGCAGGCAAGGTGCCGAGCTGCGACAGCGCCGACGTGTCCGGCATCCACGCGTGGCACCGGCAGATGGGGTGGGAGAATTGAATCCATGAGCAAGTGGGACGAATACGGCCCGCGCCTGCTGGCGGTGCTGAAGGCGCTGTCCGAAAACCCGGCGGTCCCCCTTGAGCATCAAGTGTACAGGATCCGAGCGGTTGAACGGTTAGGGTGGGACGGCCCCGCCGTCATGGCTTGGAGCGAGGCGTGCAGCGAAGCCCGCGTTCTCATCAAGACGCTCTCGTGAGGATCTCCCAGCTCGTCCCCCATGTCGGGACAGTCCGCCAGGAGACGGTGATCGGGCTGTCAGCTCAGCAGATCGCGGCCATCCTTGGTTTCGAGCCGACAGTGATCCCGGAGAGCCGCGGCTGCTACGATGAATTCCGCTGGCTGTTCACCGTCGACGACAACATCGTCTGTTCGGTCTGGAGTCATAAGGGGAGCGACCGGCTGGCGGTGTGGTCAGCCTTTGGACCAAAGCCGATCCTGGAGAGGGTTTTTGGAGCAGAGCATGTCAGAGAATAGATACAATGCGTCGATCCGAGCGATCGGGATGCCGCCGTCCATCGCTCGACTTCCGATCTCTCCGCAGGGGTTTCCAACGCCGTGGTTCGTGCATTTCGGGGAAGACGGCATCCCAGACTTCCGGGTGATCGGGCGGAACAAGATGCGGGACGCGGTGAAGCATAAGCTCTGCTGGGTGTGCGGAGAGCCACTCTACCCCAAGCGACAGGCGCTTGTGCTCGGGCCAATGTGCGCGATTAACCGCACTATCTCCGAACCGGCGTCGCATCCGGGGTGCGCCATCTACTCCGTCACGGCATGTCCATTTCTCTCAAAGCCGGGCATGCGGCGCAATGAGAAGGATCTGCCGGACCATGTCCCGGCCGCTGGCATTGGCATCAAGCGGAACCCCATGGCCGCCGCGGTTTGGATTACCGATAAAGTCACGCCATTCGCGGTCGACGGAGGAATTCTCTTTACGTTCAGCGATCCGATTTATGTGCGGTGGTATTCCGAAGGCCGCACCGCAACGCGCGCTGAAGTGGACCATTCGATCGGAACGGGTCTGCCGCTGCTGATGGAGGCAGCCGTCAAGGAAGGGCCGGATGCAATCGCGGCGCTCAATCTGATGGTCAGACAGGCACAAAAATATCTACCAGCGGCATAAAAAAGACCCGGCGAGGAAGGGAAATCGACGCCGGGTCAAGTCACCGAATCATTCCAAGTAAAACCCGTGCGCCAGCGCGACGCACCGCGTAACTATTTATGCGTGGACCCGAGCTGATTCAATCCGCTTATGCGACCGCCTTGCGTCAGCAAGCCGGCTTTGGCTTGAACGGCAGCACGCCCTGGCCGGCGTCCGCGTCGCGCTTTGCGGTCTTCTCTGCAAACGCGCGGCGCTTCTCTTCCGCTTTAGTCTGCTCGGTTCTGGCCTTTACGAGTGCGCAGCCTTCCGTTCGCCACCAACCCTGAACCGCACCCGGCGGGAACTTGTACGCTGGCTCCGCTGCTGTACGCGGCCACTGTGCCCAGCCGTTGGTCGCGCACCAGATGCGAAGGGCGGATGCAATCTTGGTCGCGTGGCAGGGATCGATGTTGAGGGCGGCGCGGACTTGCCGGATCGTCAGTCCTTGCGATTTGTCGACGGCATCTTTTGTGTCGTAGACCGCGCACCCGATCTCGGTCAGGCCAAGATCAATGTGGGCTGTCTGGCCTTTCGTCATTCCCCACACCGCGCCCTTCATCAGCCGGACGGCCTCGGCCACTTCCTCGCGGATCATTTCACGGACCTGCTCGGGGCTCATGCGCGGCTTGACGTCATCTCGGCTTGCAAAGAAGTGCCTGTGCAGAACCTCGTAACATTCGCGCTGGTAGGTCAGGACGGTCTCGCGAAGCTCCGGTTTGACGCGACTGGCTTGGATGCCGAACAGCCAGCCGTTAAGCAAATCAAGCGGAAGCGTGGTCGTCTCCTGGATGCCTCCCCGTAACGAAGGTATAAGTGTTATGCGTATGCCGTCGGCAAGAATAGGATTTCGCTTGATTCTTTCGAGTTGCCCCTGCCACGCCAACCCAAGGCGGTCGCTGATCTCTTTGATCGCAACCCGCGTCACCTCTCCGTCCTGCTGAGCGTAGAGCGTGTCGTTGTGGAACGGCACTTGGATGATCGCGCGTTTGTCGTCTGGCATTTATGGATCCCCTGATTGACTCAGGACTAATACACCATGTTCTGGAGACCCCTGCAAAGGAGTCGCCGATCTGCCGGGCTGTTTGCGCTCTGGCCAGATGCTCGCCAGTGACGCCGGGATATGCTCCGGCCGGCCATGCGCAACCTCGAAATCGTCGATCCGCTCCAGCAGCACCAGCGACTTGAAGAACGGGTCGTGGCTGGGTGTGCGCTCCTCCAGCAGCACGATCGCTGCCAGGTCCGGAGGCCATGTCCGGATACCGTCGATAGCTTTCGCCATGGGTTTGTCGATCGCGATCAGCCACGACGGAATGCCCTGACTCATCCACTGGCTTTTGAACGCCTCCGCCCCGTGCTTTTCCTGCGTCGCGCCAGTGTTCTCCAGGAACGCGCGGAACGCCGTCGACGCTTTGTCCTGGGCGAAGCTGGCGTGCAAACTCATCAGCGCCACCAGCCTGCCTCCAGGCTTGACCATGTCCCACGCCCGCATGACGTGGCGCACGTCGGCACCGCCAGACCATGGAGGGTTCATCACGATGGCATCGTACTTCTCCGCCGGCGTGAAGTCTTCGAAGTCTGTCCCGACCAGATTATGGCCCTTGGCTCCGAGGACCGCTTTCAAGGACCCGGCAATCTCCAGCGCCTCGACCTTTCCGCCAGCAGCCGCAATCGCGTCGGCGATGTCCCCTTTTCCGGCCGATGGCTCCAGCACCCTCATTCCGGGCTTGATGCCCGCGAGCTGCACCATGTGCTGCGCAAGGGGTGGCGGGGTGGGAAAGAAGTCGATGCCGGGTTTGGTCCCGACCAGATCCCGTTCGAGTTTCTTTAGCGGATCTTCCTTCGGCCGGCCGCCCCGGTAGAGCATGTATTCCGCCAGCGCGCGTTGCAGATCGAGGTCGGAGTTGATGCCCATGCGCGAGAAGCGGCTTTGCTTCTGCAGAAGCTCTTTGATGCCGCGGATCGCATACCGCCCGTTGTTAGCGGCGTTGCGCTGCGTGTAGTGAGATTTGTAATTGTCGGTGTGCTGACGGATTGCGTGGTCTAAATCCGGCAAGATGGCGCGCAACGCCTGTTCGTCCGGTCGTTTCCCGTCGTCAGGACCGATCGAGCGCAACCATTCGATCGTCTTCTCATGTCCTGGCTTGATGCCGATCGCGTCGACGACCTCCAGGATATTGCGCGCCGAATGGCCATAGAGCAACGGAACCGGCAGTTTGGCATGGCGCACGTCGTCCGGCTCAATCGGCCGGCTCATCATTTGTTCCCAGTTGGCATGACCCTCCGTCGGTGACCGGGCTTGCATTGTCCGCCATCGGGTCACGCGCGAATTCTTCAGCTCCTCGTCGAGTTGCTCCACCGCGGCGCGGGTGGTGATGCTTGACAGAGCTTTGGCTTCGCCGGTTTCGATCACGTCGGCCAGGTTGATCATGGTCTGGCCGATCTGCGACTCGCGCTGGGCGTCCTGGATCGCACTCGCCGCTTGCTGCACCCTCTTGCGGGTGTTGGCCTGGCGGTCACGGCCCATGGCTTCATTCGCTGATGCGATGATTTCCTGTCCAGCGGCGCGGAGTTTGGCTGCCGCTTTGGGGTTTGGCTGTTTGTCGGGAGCGATAACCGCAAATCCGCTCTCCCGCAGAAGATCGATCAGCGACGTTCCAGCCTTGGAGGATGCCAGCGCCTTCGCTTCAGCGTCGCGCGATTGGTCTGCCCAGTGCTTTGACCCATCGCCCCCTGCATAGTGGATGATCATGCGCAGGAGGTCGGCGTATTCGGTCATGCCTTTCGGTGAGAACCAGCGCCCGCCAGCGTCCCCTTCCCGGTCACGAAGCACCGGTTCATTCTGATCGGTCCGTTCGATCCGAAAGTGTGCCGCCATCGGTGAATGGTTGAACTTGGCCATAAACGCGGATGGGCTTTGCAAGGTCGACTCTGGCAGCGTGCCCAGCCAGGTTGCCAGCATCTTCGCGTTAGCCAAACGGAGCCGGCCGAACTCAGCGGTCTGGCGTTCATACTCCGATTGCTGGGGTTTTGGTGGCACGTCGACCGATTCAGGCTCGGGGGTGGCTACTTGCGTTATCGGGGATTCTTCCGCTGGATTTTGCGTTATCCGGTCAAACAGGTCCGGCTCTGCGGATACCGGCGGTTTGGGTGTCGGTTCGGCCGCGTGCAGCTTGACCAGCCGGCGCGCGTAGTGCGGCCGGACGAAATGCCCCTCGCGGGTGTGGCCCTCGATCCGGACCGGCTGGGCGAACAGATCAGCCCCGGCCCCGCCCTTGATCGTGGCCTTGAAAAACAGAAGCGCCATTCACCGCGCGGCCACTGGCCGCCTCGGCGCTATGTACGTGTATGGATTGCTCTGATAGACGGTCACCGCCTTGACCTGCATCGCGCCAGTTTCCTGGCCAGTCGGGGGTTGGCCTTCCCATGATCCGACCGTTCCCGCCGAGACGTCCATCAGCATATACATCGGCTGGTGCATGTCGGCCGGCGTGGGGATCTGGAAAACTTGCTGGCCATCGAAATACCAGGTGATCGTCTGCTCCTCCCAGTCCATGCCGTACGTGTGGAACGCCGCCGTCATGTCGGGGACCGAGGCGAAGCCTTGCAGGAGCGTGTCAGGCCCGGTGTGGGCTGACGTGGCCAGCAGCGTTGGATGGTTCGCGAGCACCTCCACGACATCGATCTCCGGCGGCCACGCACCGCTGGCAGGGAGCAGCCAGAACGCCGACATCGTCCCCTTGGCCGCACTCATCTTCGCCGTGATCTCGAAATAGCCGTATCGCTGGCTAAAACTCAGATGCGTCTGCAAAAGTCCGGAGACATAGGGACGCCCGCCGACATCGGATGATTTGACGTCCGATGGTGTGGGCTTGATCCCGATCGAGAGCACGCCGTCCTTGACCGAGAACGGATCGGTGTTTTGCGCTGACGTCGGAGCGTAACCCGGGTTGAGCCACCAGGACGACATGTCGCCCCCGGCGTATCCCTCCGGCGCCCATGTGTAGCTTGGGGTCCATGGACCCAGGCCGGAGTCGGAGAAGCCATTGCTGAAGACGGGAAGGGGCGGGTGTATCGATACAAGGAGCGCCATGACCCCTGTCGTGAAATGCAGGCCCATTCACTTGTCTCCTTTCCGTCCCCGGGTGAGGAGATACAGTATCACGGCGGCCACCAAAATGCCCGATAGCCCGATTGCCGAATGAGCGGCCAACCGTCAGGCCGCGTCGATGACGGCCCTTGCCGTGTCGAGCTGGGCGCGGATAGACGCCTCCTCGGCAGGGGTGACCGATCCAGCCTTCAGGATATTCGCCGCCGACTGACCGAGGGTCAGCACTTGGGGAATGCCGGGGGCGAGGGCGACAATGGCATCGAGGATTTCAAGCAGCAGGGCTATCGGCATCGGGGATGATCCTTTCTATGAGGGCGGCAGAGTAGCGACCAGCGCCTGAAGTGCCGAGATGGCGGCAGTCGTGGCTGTCAGATCGACCGCGCCGCCGGCGTCCGCCGTGGTCTGGGCCTGGGTCACGCTCTGATAGGCGGCGTCATACGCGAGCTTGATCTTGGCCTTTGGCGCAACCTTTGCGCAGGACGGAATGGCGTAGCAGGCAATGACGATATCCCCTGCCGCGGTGAGCGAGGCTTCGGATGCCATGACCCCGGCAAGTGCGGGTTGCGCGGGCTGGGTCGAAGCGCAGCCGGCCAGAAGGACAATGGCGGCCAGGCACGGCGGAAGGGTCATGTTCATGGCGGGGTGCCTTGTGGTTGAGGCGTTACAGGCGGCGTTGGAAGCTGGGCGCTGATTGTTTCATCTTTCGCTTGCGATGACGCGCTCGATCCGACGTAGAAATTCACCACGCTGGTTGCGTTCGCGGCGATCACGCCCGCCAGGACAATCAGCAGGTTGTCGTTTTTCATGAGGTATGCCGCGACGAGCGCGCACAGTAGCAGCGTCAGGGAATAGACCGAGATGATCGGCGCACCCCATTTCTGACTGATCGGTGTCGGCGCGGGTGCGGCCACGGGTGGCGGGACGGGCGCGACCGCTGGCGGTGATGAGGGGGGAGCCGTCGTGAGGTCACTCATATCAGTTGTCTGTCTCACCTTTGAACATGCTCGGTCTGAACAAAACCGGGGGAAGCGTTTCGCCTGGATATGCCTTCAGCCACAATAAAGAAAAGAGCCTCTGATCCTGGTCTTTGTCCATGTTCAAAATATCCGACAACAACTTGAATTGAGTCTCGACCTCAACAAGTTTGGCCGAAGTAGACGCCGAAAGCGTCCGCACTTCGCCGGTATTCTGGATGGCTATTTGTTCAAGCGTCACCATTCGGCTGTTGAGCTGCGCCCGGTCTGCCCGACTGACCGAGTCGGCCTGATTGGATTGCGTGATCATCCCCTCGGCGGCGCGCATACGATCGTTCAGTTGCTCGGCATCGGTCTTTTCCGACTGGATAGCCACCTGAACCGGCAGGTTGGTGGAGTCGATCTTCAGTCCGATGATCACCCAGCTCGCGCTGACGACGGAAAACAACGTGCCAACGAGTGCTATCATCATGACAATGTTGGGCTTGCCCATCGCATCGACCTTGACCTGAAGCGGTGCCAGGTTCGAGTAGCTGTCCGAGCGCAGCCCGGAGATCATGACTTCAACTTCGTTCCGCGTTGGATAATGCGACGTCTGATCGCTCAAACTCTGACGAAATTCGTTCAGACCCTCCAGCCGCTTGTCGTTCGCCGACAGCGCGAGATTGAGGGCTGTCTGATGCGCGGCAAACCGTTCATTGACGAGCGTGTTGAGAATGTCCAGCCGCTGTTTTAGTTCGGCGACATCGTCCGCCCGGCGCCACGTTCCGATCATGGCGAAGACTCGCCGCGTGAGACCTTGTCGGCTTTCAAAGCGTCCGCGGCGCCCTCAACGCGCCCAACAGTCCCCGCCAAGGCGATCAGTTCCGTGAGGCGCGAGTTGACATCAACGTGCACGCCCCGGATATCCAACTCGATCTTCTGGCTTCTCTTGGTGTCCTGCCAGCTAAAATAAGCGGCGGTCACCGCTGCGACCGCCGAGATAATGGCCGACGTCAGGATGAGCGCCGTGAGGAGCATTCAGTCGCGCCGCTGATAGTCGCCATAGCCGCCGCGCTGAACCCCGATAGAGCGATGCAGCTTACCGTCGTGCTCCACGCTGGCTGGATCCGATCTGCACGGCTTGTCGGCCAGCATGCGGATGACGCCGCAGTAGCGGCAATATGCCGCTCCGATGTCGGAGACGAACTTGTGCCTTTTGTAGAACGTATCGGGCACGCTAAAGTCTGCCGGTCAGCAAACAGACGATCAGGATAATGATCAGCAGCGTCCCGAGGCCGATCCCGCCGCCCCAGGCCCCGCCGTATCCCGCCGGGCCACCCCACGACCCGCTATGGTAGCCGTATCCGCCCAGACCAAAGACGAATACCAGGACGATGATCAGCAGGATGAGTCCCATTTGCGCGCTCTCCGTCAACCGTTGTGGTAGTGGCGGACCGGCCGGCGCCGGCAGTAGTGGCCGTTCCGGTTGCAGCGGTAGTAATCCGCGTAGACCACGAGCGGCGCCGGCATCAGCCCCTCGCCATGCCGGCGGTGACCCCGTCCATCGCGCCAGAAGCCCCCATCGACAAAGCAGCCAGACAGCAGGATCGACATCAGGCACAGGAGGATGATGGTTTGCACGGACATTCCCTTCATCGCACGCCCCCAAGATGATAGGAGCTGCCGAGCGCGCATTCGATCAGCTCGACGAGCAGATAGAGCACGAAGCAGAAAATGATGAACCCGAAGACCCATTTCAGGGTGAGGGCCAGCTTCGCGCCATAGGGACTCATCGAGGCCAGCCAGTCTCCAACCCAGAGGTTGAAGATGGCGATGCAAAGGATGATCAGCGCAATGAAGATGATAATCCGGACGATAAGCTCAATCGAGAAGCACACCACACACCTCCACTCGGGGAGGATAGCGTCACGACGCAAACAGTATGTGCTCTTGCCACGGCTGGAGCGGTCCGCTGAACCCGATCGAACTGTCAAAGATGCCCCCCGGCGGCGCCTCGATGAACAGATGGCTGGTCGGCGCCGTGATGTGGGTCAGATGCGGGTTTGGCGGGCTGATAAGCCACAGGCTGTCGGATTTGTCCCATCCGGTCACGCTGTCGCCGTAGATCATGTTTTCGAACACGAGGGTATCGCCGTGGGAATTCGGCCCGAGCGCGATCGTGTCAATCGCCGAGTTGTTCAGGATCAGCGTATCGCCCGAACCGGTAACCGTGATCGTGTCGTTGAACGCAGGCATGAAGGACAGCCGCTCCCAGCTTTGCGCGAGGATGTAGCTTGTATTCGGCGCCGCGACCGTGTTCGGGGTCAGCGGGATCGGAACGGTCATTGGGGTTTCCTTCTTTTCAACGCGAGCACGGTAGCACGTTCTGAAACCGAAATCCGACCTATTAAATCACCACGGCAATGGGGCTTTGGGTTGCGCCTTGTTGTCGACCTCGCCCTGCTTGCGCCGCTCCTCCAGCGCCTTCGCGAGTTGGCGCGCTTCCTCTTCCTGGATCTCCTTCAGCCGTCTGGCAATCTCGGGGGCATCGTCGGCAAGGCGGGTCATACCTTGTTCAGTGTGTCCTGGAGCATATCGAAGAACTGCTGGCTAACAGCCGGTGGTTTCTCAGTAACCGGAACCCAGGCGCCGCGACAATGCGGGTGCTGCACGCCGGCAGCGGGCCACCATAGTTCGTCCTTACTTCTCTCGACAAGTAAGTCGCCAACGCGCTTCATCGGCGATGCGGACCGGCCGACGTTTGTCTTGCCAGGCCAGATCTGCGTGTCACCGTTCTTGTCCGGCGCGTCCGGCGCCACGACCTCGAATGTCTTGCCGTTTATTCCCGCACAGAAAGAGCACGTATTCTTATAGGCTTCTATCCGCGTGACGTGATGCCCGACTGTTGTTGCGGCAATATACCCCTGATTGACCAACTCTCCGCTCTCGGTCACGGCAATGCGCCGCATGTCCTTGTGAGTGATTGCGAATTCATCGAACAGGCGCACCGAGGCATGCTGCCATGATCCCTCGCGTTGCCCGAAGAGCCGCGCTTGCTGATGTTCGAGGATGACGGTCGCCATGCGATGCCGGGTCTGTCCGGTCACGCTGCGGATGTTTTCTGCGGCATGCGCGCGGCCGTAGTGCAGGATGGCGAGCTCGGTCGGCGTCAGCGCGTGCAGCGGCACTTCCGCGAACCGCGTCGGCAGGAGTGCCGTGAGTGTCTCCAGCATCGGATCCGTCAGGCGGTGGTCGCCCTGAAGATTGACCTGGATCTTGCCCAGGAGCACGGCGCGCGTCGCCAGAAAGTCCGCCTGGCTCGTTATGACCCCGTCCGGCAGATACCGCTGGATCAGCCACGAGATCAACAATTGCCAATCGTCCAGCGTCATGAGGTCCGCATCGAGCATGTTTAGATGCTCGCGCACCGCTTCGAACTCCGCCCCATCCCAGCGCAGCCACGGTTCGGAGGCTTTTTGCAGATCGCCTCGATCGCCGGAAAGAAACCGCTTCAGCGCCGCTTCGATCGCACCTGTGATAGCGCCCATCCGCGCGGTGAACTGCTCGCAGAGATAGCGCGCCCAGCGATTCTCCAGCGGGCGGAACATGTCGTGGCCGCCCTCGCCGTAGGCCTTGGCCATGAGCTCGATGGCGTGGTCGCAAGACTCATCAGGAACGGCCTCGACGTCAATCAGAAGCGGCATCACGCTCCGCCGACGGAAGAGCGGGCCAGATGCGGCCTTCATCGTTGGGGGAACCGCCTCGACCTTCCCGGAAGGCGTAGCGGTTTTCGACGCGCGCAATATCGCGGTCAAGATCGACGTCTACCACCCGCCCGGGCCCGCCCGGTGTGGGCTTGCGCGGAATGATCGGGCCGTCACCGCCACCGTCATCTTCGCCCCCACGCTGGTAGTAGCCCGGCGTGTTGCGCGGAAGGCCAGCCATCGCGGCACGCACCCGCTGCCCTGCGGCTTGGAGCCCGTCGCGGTAGGAGGCCACGGCCACGTCGTTGGTCAGCGCGATCTGCGCAATTTCGGTGTCGTTGTCGCGCAGGATCGCCGCGAGAACGTCATAGGTCGATGACATCAGTAGCCCCCCGAGGCAGCGGCGCCGTCCATGCCATGCAAGGTGATCACCTGGCTCTGTGCCG
>Ga0182012_10007691_pt1 | contig 10741 bp, 9 predicted proteins | sample 612S2SmetaG_FD_120486 | JGI IMG/M metagenome (GOLD analysis project Ga0182012, IMG submission 120486) | Permafrost microbial communities from Stordalen Mire, Sweden - 612S2S metaG | ecosystem: Environmental > Terrestrial > Soil > Wetlands > Permafrost | place: Sweden: Stordalen | collected...
GCGCAACATTGACATGCTGGTGGATGCTCAGCCCAATCCTTGCGGCTCGATGATGATCAAGAAGCGCCGGCAGATCAATTTGAAGCCAGCGAAGGCGTTCAAGGCACTTCCCGGTAGTGGATTTAGGCAGGTTGGTGATACAGTTTCGATATAAGAACGGAGTACGGCACATGATTTCACCATTTCACGAATTTATTAAATTTCCACGACGTTTGTCTCCGATGCCACGATTTACGGACGCATCATTCGACCCAAAGACGGCAGTCCAATACGAAGTGATCACAATGAAACGGCAGGCGTGGGCATTCGATGGGCAGGTTAGCGGAATACGCAGAATTTATTATGATCCTGTTGACGGGTTTACGATTTGCGAGGGGTTCCGCTGCGAGGTGTGCAACCGTACATTCTTTGCGACAGAACTAGACGACTATGCTCACGAGTGCATGGAGCCAGTAAACTGGGAACGGAGAGAACATGGCTAAGATTACGGCAAGAGAAGCAGAACAGCGCGTAGCGGAGTACATGAAGGACAAGACGGGAAAGAATCGCCGTGTTCCTCCGATCAACCCTTTGATTCAGAAGATGATTCGCGAGAATACCGTGCATGTCTTCAACGTTGGGCCCTGGGGTTACCGCGAGTCGATGGGATCGCTGGGCTACTACTTCATTCCGGCCTGCGAAGTTGGCGCACCGATGGAGTGGGAGCGCACACCGCTTATGGCCGCCGCACCGGGCGTGTTTGTGCCTGACAACTGGGTGCCGACTGAATACGTCGTCACTGATCCGCGCACCGAGTACGCTGCCATGAAGCCGCTACCCGGCCTGATGACGGAGCCGCTACCGACTGACATCGATCAATGCACATGGAACATGCAGGACGAGGGACGGTACTTCGCCAATGAGCTGCTAGGAGTCGGCATCGGCCACAGCCAGCAGAACGCCAAGACGCATCAGGGCGTATTCATCGCGGATGGCAAGGAGCCCACCCGTAAGGAATGCGAGGCTGCACGCGCTCTCCTTGAGAAGTACATGGCGCAGCGAGTCCTTGAGGCTGATCAGGCATGGGCGCGTGGCCCTCAGAGCGCGGAGGCAGTCATCCGTCCACAGATTCATCATGTCTGCGCTGAGTGGATGAATCTGCGTGACCGTGCGTGGCTCCGTGGCACCGATCCGAAGGCTCAGGCAGCCTGCCCGATGTGTGATGCCAATGTATCGGCTACGGCGGTTATCTGCAAAGAATGCAACTACGTGCTGAACATGGAGAAATACGAGGAGATGAAGAAAGCTGGAAGGGTTGCAGCCTAAATGGGCCTTCCGCCGCTAGCCATCGCGCCGTATCACTCGGTAAACTCCGTGCTTGATACGGCGCGAGTTCGCATGAATGACGCCATTCAGCAATTGGGTGGTGATATTTTGCAGAATACCCAAAGCTTTACGCAAAATATGACGAACAATGCGTGGCTGAGGCTTCAGCAGTTCCTTGCGAATCTTGGCTACACCCGCCTCACCGACGAAGTAGTGATCAACGCGCTGCCTGTATGCCCGGTAATAGACCCCGCAGTGCAATGCTGGATTGACTGGACGGGATTCTTCGATGGAACGCAGATTTGGAACGCCTACGCCCTCCCCGGCAAGTGCAGCTTCCCCCTCCGCATCTGGGATAGAGTAAGCGGACACAATGCGGGATGGGGCGAACCGCTCATGAACATCATGGACGGTATGCCAGCGCGGTACAAGCACAGCCGCAATGGGATCTTCGAGTACCGTAACGACAAAATCTACATGCCCGGTACGGTGATTCCTGTCGATTTGCGTGTGCGATTCGCCCAATTCTTTCCAGACTTCGAGACGCAAGGACTTACCGAGTGGTTCGATCAGAAAGTGCCGATCGTCGGTTGCCGGGATGCATTCGCGGACTACATCTGCGTTGAGGCGTCGGATGGCCGTGACGATGTTGATTCCCAGATGTTCAAATCAAGGGCAGAGGGCGAGGCGAAGCTGATATTCAACCGCGACGTTCGCCTGAAGAACCGCTCAAATGTTCGCCGGCATCCCCGCAGCGGCCCGCGCAACGGACGAGGATTGGGTTATGGCAACAATTCTGGAAATTGGTGATAAAGTAGAATCGAATCAGGAGGCAACATGGCAACCACGATTGCGCCCGTAAACTCTCCAGCAAACCCGGACATCACCGGACGTGAAGTGCTTGTCTATTTCAATATAACCCTCACAGGAAACTACGTTGCCAATGGAGACACGCTGAATCTCCAGCAACTCCAAGACCTCGCCAAGAGTTCGCAGTTGCCACTATATGTTGATATTTGGGAAGCACCGCCAGCCGGAACCGCTCCGAGTGGCTACAGCTACCTTTTCGCGCCCGGCACCACACAACTCAATGGGGTGCTTCTGGTTCTTCAGGGTGGCGCGGCTGTTTCCAGTCCGCAGGGTCAATTCCCCGCAGGTGCTTACAACGCTGGGTTGACCGGTGCCGTCATCAAAGGCATGGCCTGTTTCCCAGCTTACTAATCGACGTTTCTCCATCATGGCAGACTAGGGACTCCGCAATGGAGTCCCGTTTTTTTGTGCTGATGGTAAATTAGAGCCATGCCGTTCAACGTAAAAGGCGCTGTTGAAATTCCGCTTGAGGTGTTTGGTGGAAGAGTTACTGAAATGGCGCCACCGGACTGCCCCGAGGGTGTTTCCCCTGCGGAGCAAGACAATATCTTCCTTCCCGGCAGTGTACAGTCCCGTCCTAGCCTGAAAAAAGTCCTCATCAACGCCTACAGCAATGTCACGTGGACCTATCAGAAGAGTTTCGTCACCCCTACAGGCCAGATCATCAATTTGTACCTTGCGTCGAACGGAGATTTACTCTCTGAAGATCCAATAGGGAATCCCGGCGTGCTCACTCTGCTGGCGCAAGTACCCGCAGGATCCTACGCGAAGTCGGCAACGATGTTTGGGCGAGAATATATCGCTTTCAGCGACACTTTGCATGGCAACACCATTGCGTATCAGTACGACGGCACGAATCTAGACCGCGTGACGCAGGATGGACCCGGAGCACCGCCGAGTGTAGTCAGCATCCCTCTTGCTTCGTCGCAGTTGAACCCCGTACCCAACACGCTCACCAGAAACGCCAATACGGTGACGGCAAACACCGATACCCCTCACAACATGAAGGTTGGCTATCAGGCACAGATATCGAATGTTCCTGATTCAAATTCCACCTCCGTAAATCAGACAAACACGTCTCCCAGCATCACAAATAATGCGCAATGGAGTTTCGTAGACACACTCGAACGCTCAAACTTCAACCCCGGCGTTTCTGCTCTCGATAATCTAATCTTCAGCAACTTCGGTTTCTCGATTCCATCCGCAGCAACTATTTTAGGCGTGACGGCGAGTGCCGATCTCTTGTCGCAGTCGGTAACAGCGGGATTCGTCTCTCAGGTAGCTCTATTCCGATCCGGAGCAGTGCTTGGGACGGCCAAGACTCCCGGCACCCCCTTTACGCCTGCGCCGACCACGCAATCATGGGGCAGCGCAGCTGATCAATGGGGCGCTGCACTAACCCCGGCGATCATCAACGATCCTACGTTCGGGTTCGCAATCGCCTGCAACTGTGACCATATTCGCGTGTTCATCGGCCCGCCATTCGCAATGACGGTGTTCTACACGCTTTCCGGTTCTGGCACGGTGGCCTTCATTCAATCCATCGTCATAAACAACGAGACAAGCCCTGGACTAGCGCTTGTAACGACCACAGAGCCTCACGGACTGGCACCGGAGGAGTTTGTATCTATCGTGGGCGTAGAGCCCGGCACTGTGGCAACAATCACTGCCGCTGAATGGTCCTCTGGCATAACTACGATCACTACGGCGACTAGTCACAACCTTATCCCCGGCAGCATCGTGCAAATATCGTCCGTTGCGACAGCCACTGCGAGTACTGCCTTCAACTTCGACGGCACCTTTACGGTTGCTTCTGTACCTTCTCCAAATCAGATCACCTACCCCCAGACCCCTATCACTGCACTTGACCCCGACGTTATCAATGCCACTCCGAATACGGGAAATGTAACGATCGCATGGCCGATTCCCGCGACTTCCACACCAACCTACTTTGAAGTAGAATCAGCGCCTACCCCTACTACTTTCTATATTCCTATCACCTACGGTGATGGAGTCTGGAGCACCGGCACCGTAGGTTTTCAGTGGGAAGGAACCTTCTTTGTCACTGCGGTGATCACGCCTACGCAGTTTCAATACCAGCAGTATGGTCCCAATGGATCTACGAGCGCGGTCGGCACGGTAACACCCTTCGGCCAAGCAGCGCCGGGATTTCACCTGATGCGGTGTACCTTCCTGACGCGCAACGGAGCAGTGCTGAAGTCAAGTCCCTTCGTCAAGTTCATTGCGAATGGCGGGCAATATCTTTCTGTATCAAATATTCCGATTGGCCCATCGAACATTGTTGCCCGCATCCTTGAGTTCACCGGAGCTGATGGAGACCAATTCTTTTACCTACCCGCTACGCCGCAGATTCAAGGGCAAATCGTAGGAACAGCAACACAGATCAACGACAACACCACGACATCGATTGTGCTGGATTTCTCGGACAATTCACTCTTCGCGGGGCTGGCAACGTCTATTCCCGGCAATGACCTGAACAGTCAGATCGTTATCGATGGGGCATTGGGATTTGGCTACTACAACACTCGGCTGATCACATACGGACAGCGCAACCGAATTCAAAACTTCCTCAATCTGAGCTTCGACGGAGGGGCACTTCCTTCGACTCCGACCATCCCCTCTGGGTGGGTATCCCAAAGCACGAATGGCGCTTTGGGGGTAAGCCCGCTACCGCCTTCGGTGGGTTGGGTCATCAATGCTGCTGCCGGGCAGATGCGGGCAGGACAGATATCGCAGAGTGCCTACGAAGACACAAACAGCGCACCAATCCTGACCGGCAACACGCCTTACCTGCTGAGGGTATTTCTGAAGCCCAGCGCCATAGACCCGCAATTTAGTTTCACTGCGCAGATATCCAGTCCATCAACAGGGTTCAGTTCATTGGCTACCATCTCTGGTGCGGATATGAGCACGTCTGGAAGCTGGTTCCAAATTCCCTTCAGTCTGCCAACCCCAACTAACGTAACGCAGGACATGGTGTTGTCGATTTGGGCCGATGCTGCGGGCGCTGCGCGAACTCTATTGGTGGACGAAATATCCATCATCTTCTCCCAGACGCCTTATCTCGATGGCGACCTGTATGGCAGCTACGGAAACAATCCAGAGGGTATCGACGGAGTAACCGGGCTGTTCGGCCCTGTCACCGATACGCACAAAGTGATGGACTTCAGCATCATGAGACAGACGCTTTATATGCTGACTCGCGATCCATCCGGCCGGCTGCATGAGATCACCGATAACGGCACCACGGAGCCTAGCGGATGGCAGGTAAATCAGGTCGGCTCGAATTGCGGTCTTCTGAGCGCATTCAGTCTGACGAAGTCGCAGGCCGACGACACTGCTGCCAGTGGCGGCGAGGAGTGGATGGTATGGGCCTCGTCCAGCGGTGCCCGCCTCTTCGGAGGGTCATTCCCTGACAAGATTTCGCAGGAGATTCAGCCAGACTGGGAGAAGATCAACCCCGCAGCAGCTCTAACCATGTGGTGCGTCAATGACCCTGTTGCCAGAACGTTGTACTTCGGTTTGCCGACAGGAACCGCGACGGCACCAAATGAAACTCTGGTGATGAGCTATCTGGAACTTGATTCAGCGCAATCAATCTCCACAAGCCCGCCATTCCGCGTGTCCTTTACCGGCAAGCTGATCGCGACCGACAATGCCCGCAAATGGAGCCTTTGGAACGTATCGGCCAACTCAGCATCCCTGATGTATCGGCAAGCAGGAGTGTTGAGCCTTGTTCTTGGCGGTGGAAACGGGAAAACTCCCAATTTGGCACATGGATTCGGCAATCTCTACACATTGGACTCGAATACCACCACAGACGACGACTATGGACAGATCAACAGCTTCTATACCACTTATTTCTTTCCGATGGCCGGCGCGGAGGCTCAACTCCAACTTGGTAGCCATCAGAAGCAACTGGCCTACCTCATGGCCTATGTTCAGTGGGAAGGTACGATGACAATCACTCCGCTGATTGAGAATCTGAACAATCCATGGCCAATCGTATGCCAGCGCACAGTGAGCCAAGTAAACTTCGACTTGGAATGGGGTGGAGGCTATGCACGAGGGAGTAGAATGGCCTTCAGGATTCAGGCTGTCCCACTTACTGGAACTACTGGTAACGCTTATATTCTTCAGAGATTTGTTGCTGCACTGATGCCAGCAGCACGTCTCAAGATTCGCGGAGCTGCAAAATGAGCCAATTCACAGTACGCAATCTCACCGAAATACGAGCCGCTAAGGAATGGACGCCTGACCTTGCGGGAAAGATGTACGAAGCGTTTCAGGATCTTCTTACTCATCAGGCAAATATCGCCTCACAGACGACTTCGAATCCCAAAGGTCCATCCCAGCCGCCTCCTTCGATCAACGGAGTGCAGGTGTCGGCGCAGAACGGATTTGCTCATGTAGCGATTACGGACAATAACGAGGTGTTTCGCGGAATCCGCTACTACGCCGTTCACTCGGCTAGTAACCAGTTCAGCAACCCGCAGATTGTTCCAATGGGCGATAGCCGCAATGTGACAATCCCAATCGGGAACCAGACCAGACACTTCGCCGTATACTCTTCCTACCTCAACAGCCCACCGAGCCCTATGATTATGCACGGCGGCGCTACGCCCATCCCTGTCAGCGGTGGAGGTTCTGATGCCGGTCCAGCGTTCCTAGACGGGCAAGGTTCTGGAACTGGCGCCAAAGGCATAGCTCACTCCGGACCTGGACCAATACCCTTCCGCAGCTCAACCGGCGCGCCACCTACGCGAGGATGATTCGCCCACTGCAAGAATCTGACATGGCCGAGGTGCGATCATTGTATGATTCGAGTGAGCACCAAGATGGCTGGCCTGACTTTTCGGAGATGGTTGATGCGCAGGTCATTGTTGAAGATGGCAAGATAGTTGCTGTAGCGGCGGCGAGGATGGTTCCAGAGATGATTCTGATACTCGGAAAGGGCCATCCGGCAGTGAGATTATTTTGGCTGAAGTCGCTCTACGGAAGGATGTTAGAGTTTCTTCAGGAGCGAGGATTGAAGCGGGCCATTGCGTTTGTTCCGCCACAGATCGAAAGAGCGTATGCACGACGGCTGGGGGGTATTGGATTTCAGCCTGGATTGAGCGCATTCGTATATCTTTCGGAGGGCAAGGATGTCAACGGGGACCGCAGCTAAGACCAATTCGCTGGCGAATATCGGGGCAGGACAGGGCATAGCCAGCACTGGAACGGCAAATGCAGCGGGACTTTATGGAACTGTTGCCCCAGCCCTTACTCAGGAAGCTATCGCACCGCAAGGCATCAACCCCGCAGACCTAGCAAAGATGAATACTGCGGCGCAGCAGAGCGCCGGAGGCAGCAACGCGGGTGCGGTCGGACAGGGAAGTCTTTTGAGTGCAAGAACCCGCAATGCAGGTAGCGGAGCGGCTGCGATAGCAAAGAGCGCGGAAGGTGCGCAACAGCAACTCGGCAATGAGGCGGTAGGCATTCAGAACGAAAACACGAAGGTCAAGCAGCAACAGCAACAGGCCGGATTAAATGGACTTCAAAGCCTTTATGGGACGACAGAAAATGCCGCACTCGGAGGTTTGGGAGCATCAAATCAGGCACTTGGATTAGAAGAGAAAGCGCCGCAGAGTTTCTGGCAGAAGACTGGTCAACAACTGGGCGGAACAGCGTTGAATGCAGCCCTGTTCGGAGGGGGAGCATAGATGGCCGATACTCTTCTACCGCAGGCGAATATGAATCCGGTTCTCACTGAAATCATGGGTCTAAGTCCGCAGGCCAAGACTGCGCTGGGCATGGCGGGGCACACGGTGCAGAATCAGCAGGCAGATGTGCCACCGACTGACGCAACCACACCCATCAGGATGCCAAGCGGCGGCGTGCCGCAGTTGGGGACACCAACCATGCCTCGAGTGGCCCCGCAGACTCCGGGAACGATCCAAGGCGACACGATGACCCGGCAGGGACTTCTTGCGGGTGGCCCTCCTGTAGATTCGATCTACCATAATGTGACGAGTTCTGATTTCGGGAAGAATCACCCAGTCATCGGCAAGCTACTCGGAGGGATGGCAGAAGTAGGCGGCAAGATCGGAGACACGCTAGCGAATGCGGTTCCCGGCATCGGGCAGGAGATTCCTGGCACGACGCTAAATCACAACCTGCTGCTGTCGCGTGCCAACACTGCCCTTGCTGGTGATATCGGCAATGCAAAGAACGAGGTTGGCATAGCAGACACTGAGTCGCAGACCGGTCTCCGCAACGCACAGGCCGAATACAATGCCGCACGTCCCGATATCGAGCAAGGGAAGCTGGACCAGAAGCAGAAGGCAGCGCAGGACAAGATTGATGCTCAGTACACGAAGCTGGGCTACAAAAAGGACGAGAATGGAGAGTACGTGCCCGATGAGGCATCGCCGCAGTATCAGGCAACTCAGGCGACGACCGATCTTCACAAAGCTCAGTCCGACATCGCGCAAGCCCGCAAAGACTATCTCAATGCGCAGACAAATAATCTTCCGCAGCAGATGAAGCTGGCACAGGGCCGACTTGCCGTAGCTCAGCAGAACGCGTATACGGCACTCGGCAGGCTAGGTCTCTCTTCGCAGGAGAATGCTTTCCAGCAGGACAAGTTCTACAATCCTCAGCCAACCGGCAAGGAGCGTGGCACTGCTGATCTGGGCCAGTCTGCGGTGAACCAAATCCACACCATGCGGAGCATCCTCAAGGATCACCCAGAGTTCCAAGGACCGGGCGGTGAGGCGACTCAGGCATTTACTCGCTGGCTGTCTTCTAACGGCGAAGATGCTGGTAAATTCCTTGCGGCGCGCGATTACTTGGCCGATCACTCTATGGCTGTGTTCGGCGGTCGTAGTGCGTACATCGCTAAACAGTTACAAGGTTTGACGAGTGGCAATTTCTCTCCCTCGACATTGAATGGAGTTTTGGACCAAGCGGAAGACACAGCTACCCACTTCGTCAAGGCCGGCACAACGCACGGAAAAGGCGAGACTGGAAACGCAGCGGCGCAGACTTCAACTCCACAAAGCAGTGGTCTGTCCGTATCCCTCACTGCTGCCCGTCAACTTCCGCAGAACAAGGGCAAGTCTGATGCGGAGATCACGGAAGACATCAAGGCTCATGGCCATCAGGTGACCCAGTGAGCACTCAGCCGATGAGCGACCCCTACGCGGCAATTGCGCGACCTGCTGACCCATATGCAGCGATCGCACAACCCTCGTTGCGTCCTGCTGGCCTTCCTGCTGGCGTGGAATTGCCGCAACCCGCCGCACACCCCGCTGTAACGATGACTGCGCCACAAACCATCTCTCAATCTTTCGACGAAAATACCGCATATAGGCCGAACGACCCGCTTCTCAAGAAGGTTATTGCTGGCGCGACCAATGCCGCAGGCTCTCCTTTCATACACCCTGTCGAGACCGCTAAGGGGATAGCAAAGAGCATGCTATTGCCTGTAGGGGACAATGCGCCGAAAGGTACCCCGACGCCATGGTCCGAAGTAGCCAAAGAAGCCCCCTACACCGCAGGTCAGCTTATCGGAGGAACGGGCCTTGGCGAGGCCGGGGGGCTTGTCGCAGGGCCTTTACTAAAAGGTGCGAGTAGGGCTGGAACCGTAATCAGAGATGCGGCAATTGGAGACCCCGATGCCGCCGCGATCCGCGCGCTAAAGATCCCGCCAAATTCGCCAAAAATGCAAGGAATGGTCTCTTCAGTACAGACCGCACGCCCGTATTTGCAGGGTGCTGAATCTTTGGAGGACTTGCAGCACCTCATTCCGCAAGCCAAGAACGAGATATGGGATCCCTACAAGCAAACTATCGAAGCTGTGCGTGATAACCCCGTAAAAGGGCCGGATGGAATGACAACCATCGGCGAACTTGAGGCAGAACGGCTGCAACTTTCTGCCCTGAATCGTGGATTGAAGAGTCGTCTTCCAGAGGCCATTCAGGAGGCTCAGCAGAAGGGCATGAGCGCCGCTGATCTACTTGCGCGTGAGAAGGCTGTGACCGGTGCTCTTGATCCTGAGTTGTCGAGATATGGTATCGACCCGCAAGCCATCCGTAAGAACTTCGGAGCAGTGGCGAGAGTGGGACAGCAGGTTAGCGGGAGAGACACTCTCATTGAACCTCAGAAGCCTTACGGGATAGGCAGGATGGCAAACCTTAGTTTCGAGAAGCCACTCGCTGCACCTGGGGAGATCATCGGAGGATTGCGCGACATAGCCGCTGGAAGGCCACTGTTTCGCGGAAGTCCCACCGATGTCGGAATTCGAGAGGGATTTCGCGGTTCATTTGATAAGCCTAATCTGGGCCAATACACTCCATTCAAGCCTACTGGGCTACTGGAATCTCCTGCAATCGAATTGAATCGACCCCCTGAAGCTGGTGGTACTCCTGAAGGCTATCGGGCGCCCCCAATATATGCAGGGACAGACGCATCTCGCCTTGGTAGACTACTTCCAGCTTCGACAGCCGATCAATCTTTGCCGATGTCGTCGTACCATGAGATATTTCCAGAGCAGTTGCCA
>Ga0182012_10007692_pt1 | contig 10740 bp, 10 predicted proteins | sample 612S2SmetaG_FD_120486 | JGI IMG/M metagenome (GOLD analysis project Ga0182012, IMG submission 120486) | Permafrost microbial communities from Stordalen Mire, Sweden - 612S2S metaG | ecosystem: Environmental > Terrestrial > Soil > Wetlands > Permafrost | place: Sweden: Stordalen | collected...
AGCGGCACCGCGAACATCAAAAGCCACCACAATGTCGGCGGCCTGCCCGACGACCTTCAGTTCAAACTCGTCGAGCCGCTGCGGCTGTTGTTCAAAGACGAGGTGCGCGCCGTCGGACGAGAGTTGGGCCTTCCGGAGGAAATCGTTGCACGCCAGCCTTTTCCGGGGCCGGGGTTGGGCATCCGGATCGTCGGCGAGGTCACCGCTAAGCGGCTGAACACGTTGCGGCGGGCCGACTCGATCGCGCGCGAGGAGCTGACGGCCGCCGGCCTGGACAACCAGATCTGGCAGTGCCCGGTTGTGCTGTTGGGCGACGTTCGCTCGGTCGGGGTGCAGGGTGACAACCGCACCTACGGGCACCCGATCGTGCTGCGGCCGGTCTCGAGCGAGGATGCCATGACCGCCGACTGGGCTCGGGTGCCCTACGAGGTGCTGGAGCGCATCTCGACCCGCATTACCAACGAGGTGTCCGAGGTCAACCGTGTGGTGCTGGACATCACCAGCAAGCCGCCCGGCACCATCGAGTGGGAGTAGCTACTCCGCGAGAGTGCAACTGCCTTGCTAGTACCGAGCCCCTCCTCGGGGATGCGTCGCCAGCACTTACGCGTTGTTGTCGCTTTTTCCCAGTCCCCGCCGGCCGCGCCGACGAGCCGTTGGGCGACATCCATGAGGCTGACGGCTTCAGCCGTCAGAGAAGTCACTAGCCACATCAGCACCAGCAGCCTCTCACGTTTCTTGACGCCTTCGGAGGGGAGGTGTTTACTTCGATATATATCGAACATACTTTCGAACAAAACAAGAAGAAGCTGGTAGGAGGCCTGGATGACCACGGCTACAGTCTCCGATGCCTCTGGCTCAGGCCTACGCCGCGCTGAACAGCTCGAATCGCTGCGCCGGCGGATGGATTCCATATCGGGGAAGGCCTCCGGAAAAGCTGCTGCTCCCGCCGATGACTTGCTGCCGGAATCGGAATCCCAGCTGCCGGTCCCGCGGTGGCTAGCTGAGCTGCTGCCAACCCAGGTACCGCGGGGGACGGTGGCGGTGTTGTCGGGAGCCCGGTCACTGCTGTTGAGCATGGTGGCCGCGGTAACGGCGGCCGGGGGTAACGCGGCCATCGTCGGTCAGCCTGATATCGGACTGCTGGCCGCGGTCGAGATGGGGGCCGACTTGAGTCGGCTCGCGGTGATACCGGATCCCGGGACCGATCCGGTGGAGGTGGCCGCGGTGCTCATCGACGGCATGGATCTCGTGGTACTTGGTCTGGGCGGACGCCTGGTACCGCAGACACGGGCGCGGGCGGTGCTGGCCCGCGCTCGCCAAAAAGGCTGCACCCTGCTGGTCACCGACGGCGACTGGCAAGGGGCGTCGACGCGGCTTCAGGCCCGGGTCTGCGGCCATGAGATTACAGGTGCCTCGGTGGGGGGCCGGGCCGCCGCGCCCGCTCCCGGATTCGGACGAATCAGTGGAGTGCGGCTGCAGGTCAGCGGAGTGTGTGCGGGCAGACGGGTGGCCGGCCGGGCGCGGGCCGGGTGAATTCGGGTGACATCTTCTTCTGGCCCGTCTGGCCCGTCTGGCCCGTCTGGCCCGTCTAGATCTCGCGTTTTAGCGATCTGGTGCATGGACTGGCCCGCGGTCGCGGCCGCCGCCGCAGCGGGTCAGCCCGCGACGGCCCCGGTCGCGGTCACCCTGGCCAACCGGGTGATCGCCTGCTCATCGGCCGCGCGTGCGGCGGGGGTGCGGCGCGGGCTACGACGCCGGGAGGCGGCGGCCCGTTGCCCCCAACTGCACGTCACGACCGCCGACGCTGACCGCGACGCCCGCTTCTTCGAGGGGGTGGTCGCGGCAGTCGACGATCTGGTGCCCCGCGCCGAGGTGCTGCGTCCCGGGCTCCTGGTATTGCCGGTGCGTGGTGCGGCCCGGTATTTCGGGTCTGAGCAGGAGGCGGCCGAGCGGCTGATCGACGCGGTGGCCGCAGGCGGAGCTGAGTGTCAGGTGGGGATCGCCGACCAATTGTCCACCGCGGTCTTCGCTGCGCGGGCGGGCCGTGTCGTGGAGCCGGGTCAGGATGCGCGGTTTCTGTCGGTGTTATCGATCCGGCAGCTTGCCGTCGAGCCGAGCCTGTCCGGCCCGGGTCGAGATGACTTGACGGATCTGTTGTGGCGATTGGGAATTCGCACAATCGGGCAGTTTGCCGCATTGCCTCGCCCTGACGTGGCTTCCAGGTTCGGCGCAGACGGGGTGACCGCGCACCGGTTCGCCTGCGGTGCATCCGAGCGGGGACCGTCCGGGCGGGAGCCACCGCAGGAACTCGAGGCCGTGCTGGACTGCGATCCGCCGATCGACCGGGTTGATGCCGCGGCATTCGCGGGGCGCTCGCTGGCCGGCACGCTGCATCAGACGCTGATGGCAGCCGGGGTGGGATGCACCCGGTTGGCCATTCATGCCGTCACCGCCAACGGCGAAGAACTGAAACGGGTGTGGCGATGCGCGGAGCCGTTGACCGAGGACGCCACTGCCGACCGGGTGCGCTGGCAACTGGATGGATGGTTGAGCAATCGGACCACCCGGGACCGCCCCACCGCACCGGTGACGCTGTTGCGGTTGCAGGCGGTGGAGGTGGTGTCAGCCGGGGCATTGCAGCTGCCGCTCTGGGGTGGTCTCGGCGAGGAGGACAGGCTTCGGGCCCGTCGGGCGCTGGTGCGGGTGCAGGGCTTGCTCGGTCCGGAGGCGGTGCGGGTGCCGGTGCTCAGTGGCGGTCGCGGGCCGGCCGAACGCATCACGTTGATCCAGCTGGGCGACGAACCGGTACCGCAGGCCGATCCGGATCTGCCGTGGCCGGGCCAGCTGCCCGAGCCATCGCCCGCCGTACTTCTCGATGATCCGGTGGAATTGCTTGATGCCCAGGGAAATCCAATACGAGTGACCAGCCGGGGGAGGTTCTCGGCCGACCCCGCGATCCTGACCGCCCCCGGCCGGGACGACAGGTTGCGCTGGTGGGCGGGACCGTGGCCGGTCGACGAGCGGTGGTGGGACCCGGATCGGTCGGCAACCGCCGGCGGCCGCACCGCCCGCGCCCAGGTACTGCTGGAGGGCGAGCGCGCCTTGCTGCTGTGCTACCGCCAACGGCGGTGGTACCTCGAGGGAATCTACGAGTGAGCGAGGATGGTCAGCCCAGCCGGCGCGCGAACGGCCCAATCCGTTCGATGAGCCGGTCGAAGAACGCCGCTGGGTCTACGTCAATACCAATCTGCGCATTGGGTTTTCGGCTCCAGCGCTCTGACCAATCGGTCACCGTCATGCCGCGGGTCAGGGTTCCCGTCAGCTCGACGTCCACCGCCGCCGGACGGATCGCGATCAGTTCCGGATCCAGCGCGACCGCGGCTGCCAGCGGATCGTGCAGATGCGCCAGGTATCCGTGCCCGTTGTCGTGGTAGCCCTCGAGGTAGAACCGCAGTGCGTCCTCGATCACGCGGATCACCGGATTGGACGCCGCCGACCGGGTACCCCGTTCGTCGTGCACGCTCAGCGCCGTGGTGGTCGATCCCGCGGCGTCCGCCAATCTGGCAAGCACCTCCGGTGTCACCGCGACGTTGCGGGTCAGATTCAAGCCGCACAGGATCGGCAGCCGTTGCGCTGCACTGCCTTTAACAGGCCAGGCCGCGAACACCTCGGCGGCCGCCTCAGGGTCGACGCTGATGTTCCATTCCGCCACCGGGGTCGTGTTGCCGAGGTGATCATAGGAGCCGCCCATGATCACCAGCCGGCGCAACAGCGTCGGCAGCTCGGGTTCGGCGCGCAGGGCCAGCGCCAGATTGGTCAACGGGCCGCTCGCTACCCCGATCAGTTCGCCGGGAAATGCGTGTGCCGCGCGCACCCAGGCCGTCGCGGAGTCGTAGTCGGTGAGCCGGCGATCGGTCGGCGGCAGCTCGGCGTACCCCATCCCCCGGGGGCCGTGCACCTTCGAGGGGGCCCGCATCGGGCCGGTCATGGTTCCGTCGGAGCCCTTGGACACCGGGATATTGGTGGTTCGGCACAGCTCGAGCAGGCCGAGATTGTTTTCGCAGACCTGTTGTACCGCAACGTTTCCACCTGTCGAGGCGATGCCGACCACGTCGGCGTCGGGGCTGGCCAGCAGGTATATCAAGGCCAGCGCATCGTCGACGCCGGTGTCGACGTCGACGAAAACGGGGGCCTTCATCACGGTAAGAATACCGGCACGGGCGACTACGCTGAGCCAATGCCTAAAACGCCCGACGCACCGGAGGGCGACTTAACGCCGAACTTCAACGACGTGCAGGCGCACTACGATCTGTCCGATGACTTCTTCCGGCTGTTTCTCGACCCGACCCAGACGTACAGCTGCGCCTACTTCGAGCGCGACGACATGACGCTGGAGGAGGCCCAGATTGCCAATCGGGTGAACTCACGCCGCGTGGCGCAGCCGAATCGGGTTAGCCCAGTAAGGCTGGTGCAGAAATCGCCGCGAGGTCCTCGGCGCTAGGTAATAAACGTGCGACGACTCGGCGACCAATAAACCCGGTACCGCCGGTAACGTCATACCGCATGCAGCCCATCGTGCGGCTGCTGGCCGCGCACGTCAACCCGGTCAGCTGAAGTTGCGGATGCCGTCCCATTCCACCAGCGTCCAGCCGGTCATCGGGTTGCCGGTGACCACCACCCGGCCGGTGTTAGGCAACGGATGGCTGGTCAGCAGGGTGTCCTTGACGGTCTTCGCGTTCATCAGCGTCCAAACCATAATCGCGGTGCCCTGGGAGAACACAATCGGGTTGGTGTGGCCGCTGTCGTAGATCTTCCGAACGGCGCCGCTGAACTGGTTGTTGAACTGCCTCCCGCTGATCGACCCGGGGATGCTGTCTTGGGCATCGCCGTGAATCCAGTCGACCGGTGCCAGCATGTACGTCGAATTGGCCATGGTCTCGGGTTTGCCGTTGTACCAGCCGGCATTGAGTGATTGCAGGCCGTCAATGACTTCGACCTGCTTACCAAGTTCGCTGGCCAGCGGCGCGGCAGTCTGCTGGGCTTCGGCCATGGCGGACGAGTAGATGCCGTCGACGTTGTGTGAAACTTGGTTGACCAGCTGCTGGGCCTGCGCTTTGCCGTCGGGGGTCAGGCTGGGCCCGGGTATGGCGGTGTCGATGACCCCGTCCGCGTTGGCCTGGGACTGCGCGTTTCGGACGAAAGTCAGGGTGATGCTGCGAGCCTGCGTTGATCCGCCGCAGGCACCGACGATTATCGTTGCGGCGAGCACCGCTAAGACTTGGGAGGGTTTCCAGCTCCTGCTGCGGTTGGCCATGGCGATAGCTTGCCCCGCCGACGGTATCGGTGGGAAGGGTTTGCGATGGTTGATTGAGCACAAGGGCCCGAAAAGGCTTGAATTTGTAATCGAGAGGAGACTCGTATGGCGATTGACCCGAGTGCCATTGGCGCGACGACCAAGCCGACGCTGTTCGAATGGACCGACCGGGACACGTTGCTCTACGCCCTGGGTGTCGGCGCCGGGCTCGATGATCTTTCCTTCACCACCGAGAACAGTCACGACGTCCCCCAGCAGGTGCTACCCACCTACGCGGTGATCTGCTGCCCGGCGTTCGGGGCCGCCGCCAAGATCGGAACGTTCAACTGGGCCTTGCTGTTACACGGTTCCCAGACCATCCGGCTGCATGCACCGCTGCCGGCCGCGGGCAAGCTTTCGGTGGTTACTGAGGTGGCCGACTTGCAGGACAAGGGAGAGGGCAAGAACGCGATCGTCGTGCTGCGTGGCCGCGGCACTGATCCGGAATCCGGGACGCTGATCGCCGAGACGTTGACCACGCTGGTCATCCGCCAGGCGGGCGGATTCGGGGGAGTACCGGGCGAGCGGCCCACCGCACCGGAATTTCCCGATCGCGAGCCCGACGCCCGGGTTGCGTTGCCGACTCGTGAGGATCAGGCGCTGATCTACCGGCTGTCCGGCGACCGCAACCCGCTGCACAGTGATCCCTGGTTCGCCAAGGAGATGGCCGGGTTTCCCAAGCCGATCCTGCATGGGCTGTGCACCTACGGGGTGGCGGGCCGCGCGCTGGTCGCCGAGCTCGGCGACGACGTCGCCGCCAACATCACCTCGATCGCTTCGCGCTTCACCTCGCCGGTGTTTCCCGGTGAGACGTTGACCACCCTGATCTGGCGAACCGAGCCGGGCAAGGCGGTCTTTCGTACCGTTGTGGACGGAGTCGACGGCGCCGACCCCCGGGTGGTGCTCGACGACGGCGTGGCGGAGTATGTCGAGGCCTAGCCTCGTACTGGCGATTCAAGCGTCCGGTAGTAGTGCAGATATGCCAGCGCAGGTACGGCGATGAACGTGACCACGATCAGGGCGATCGAGAAGTAGTTGGCGCCGCCCTGCGCTGTGAGGAAGATGGTCCGGTAGTCGAAGGACACAGCCAGCGCAGCCGAGATCGCGAGCGCGGCTATCGGCAACACTTTGTCAGTTAACCGACTCCGCCGCACCGCCGCGTGTGCGCCGGTTCGGTCCCGCGCCAAGGCGATCACAGCGATCGGCACGATGATGAACTGCACGAATCGCGCGATCACCGCGAGGCCAGTCAGGTTCACCGTGTCGAAGCGCAGCGCCAGCGGGAACGCCAGCGTCAACGACGCGGTGATGCCGAAAGCAAGCATCGGGACGCCGAATCGGTTCCTGCCGGACATCCGTTTCGGCAGGATTCCGTTGTCCGACAACGCTGTCCACAACCGCGGAGCGCCAAAGGATACGGACACATTAATGCCGAACATCGATACCAGGGCCCCGACGATGACGATCGTGCGGAATATATCGTTCTCGACGGCACCCGCAAGCGTCACCGGATGATCGGATCCGACGACCTTGTCCGCTCCGAGCAGCATCGCCACTACCACGGCCAGAACGTAGACGGCGCCGACGCTGATGATCGCTAATGGTATGGCCTTTGGCAGGGTCCGTTCCGGTTCGTCCATTTCCTCGGCGGCGTTGGCGACCGATTCGAAGCCGGTGAAGGCGTACAGGGCAGCCATTGTGCCAACTATCAAACCCGCTACAGCGCCGTGGCTCACCACGATGACTCCGAACAACGCGTACGGCGCGGGCTGGTAAACACCCGCCGAACCCGAAGCTCCGTAGTTGTTGACGTGCTGTGTGACGACGATCCAGAGCCCGCCGGCGATGAACACTGCAAGCGCGAACACCTTGCCCGCGGTCGAGATTCCGTTCGCCCAGCTGATCACCCGATTGCCGAACATGTTGATAGTCAAGAGCAGTCCGATGAAGACAAGAAACGTCAGCGTCTTCACACCGAACAATTCGGTGTCTTGGGCCCACGGTTTGCCGGGAAACGTCACTTTCAACAGAGTCGAGACGAAGAAGGTCGCCAGCACGCCCCACGCGATGGACGCGGTGATCGCGTGGGTGACACCGACATAGATGCCGATGCGTTCCCCGAATGCGGCCGTCGTGTAAGCGTAGGCGGCGCCGTTGGTCGTGACGTATCTGGCCGCCGTGGCGAAGACCAACGCCATGACGCCGGTGAATAGGCCGGCCAGTATGAAAGCGAGAGGCGCGTTTGGTCCGGCGAGCTTGATGACCGAGCCGGGAGTCAGGAAAATGCCCGCTCCAATTATCCCGTTGATCCCGAGCATGACGACGCTCCAGAAGCCAAGCTTGCCGATCGCAGGTGCTGCCGTCCGCGGATCGTCGGCCGATGGGCTATTCCTCACGTGCGCCGCGTATTTGACGCGCAAGCAGATCGGTGAAATCGGCGGCCTGCGAGGGGCTGTCGAGGGCGAACAGCGCGGCGGTTGCACGGTCACCGTCATCGTTGTGCCGCACCAGGATTGGAATGCCGTCGTCGCGCACCGCGTCGAATGCGTCCTCATCGGTGATGTCGTCGCCGAGATAAATGGGCACCAGGGGGGCCGAGGGGGTCTGCTGCACGTGATCCATCACCCACCGAAGTGTTTTCCCCTTGTCCCAGTCGATATCGGGGCGCAGTTCGATGACTTCGCGACCAGTAGTCACCCTAAGTGCGTCGCGCTGGCCCGCTGCACGGACCGCCGCCTCGACCTCGCCAACGCGGTCGCGAGCCGCGTTGCGGTAGTGCACCGCAACGCCAAAACGTTTGTGCTCCACGACAACGCCAGGAATCGAACCAAGCCGCTTGCGGAGCCGGGCGGCAGCCTCTTCCAGCATCGGGATGGCCGCGGCCGCGGCGTCGTTCTGGTGGTGTGTTCCATCGGGTGCGGTCAGCTCGAAACCATGGCTGCCGGCATACCAGATACCGGGTAACCCGACACGCATTGCCACATCGGCGAGATCGCGGCCGGACAGCACAGCGACCGGACACTGCGCGACCAACTTCTGCAGCGCCTCGGCCGCGCCGGCGACAGGTCTGGCCGCGTCGGGATCGTCGACGATGTCGGACAGCGTGCCGTCGAAGTCGAAGAATACCGCCGGCGGCCGGCCGAAGAGGCCGTCGGCCAGGCGCAGCGCTTGCATCGCATCGGGAAGCTGCGACATCCGCAGGTCCCCGATGCGGACGGCGACTTCGCTCACGTCGGTGACTAGCGCGTCGGCGCCCAGGCTCAGATGTTCGTGCTGCTCCGATGGGTTGACACCGATCACCAGAGCGAATCCACTAGCGCGCGCGGCCGTGACCCCCGCCGCGTCCAGCGCGATGACGGCGCACCGTCCCGGCCGCGCGCCCAGGCGGTCTGCGGCAGCGGCCGGATCCGTTGCTGAGAAATCCGCTGTCTTGATACCGGCTGCCTTCAGCCGTACGACCAGCGGTGTTGCGTCGATTTTCGCGTCGAACAGCACCGCGTCATGACGGCGCGGGTCGATGATGACCGGCTCCTGCTTGCGCACAACCAACCTTCTCACGGCGATCAACACCGCGGAGGTTGGCCCAGTGTCAGGCTCGTTCCGGCGTCGATGCCCGCACTTGTCGGGCCCGGTGGGGAAACGCCCGAGACGATCGCTTGCGGCGGGGGTCCTTACTGAAGAGCAGAACCGAGTCTTGGCTGAGCGCCACCAACCGCGCCATCTCCCGCTCGATACCGGCGGCAAGCTGCTTGATGTCGGGCCCGGCGTCGTATCCGGCGGTGATGCCGAATACCAGTTCGTCGCCGTAACTCAGCACCGCGACTCCGGTATTCAGCGCAACCCCGGTCGGCGGGATCGGCAGCACGCGCTCCAGCCGTCGGCCCATCAGCCGCAATTGTTTGCGAGGCCCAGGCGCGTTGGTCCCCAGCGTCACGATTCCACGTTGCGGCAGCCGGGTCAGCAGCTGAATCACTGTACCGCGCAGCATAATTGGCAGGCAATTGATCGCAGACTCCAAAATGCCGGATTGCTGTTCACCGTTTTGCCCGGCTTTCAAACGGCTATGCACCGTTCGCAGTCGCTGCATGGGGTCGTCATGTTCGACAGGCAGATAGGGCAGCATGCCCGAGACGCGATTGTCGGGACCCGCCATGGTGCGAAGCGAGTCCGCCCGCGGTTGTTCGCCGCGGTTCAGCAGAACTTTCCGGAAGCCTTCCGTGATCGCCGCGAGAGCTACCTCGTTGGCGGTGACGCCGAACTTTCGGCATACGCTGTCGACGGCGTCAATTGGCACCCGCACCGTGCTGTAGCGCCGCTTGGTGGCGACCGGGTCGATTGACGGGGTCCACGCCGCGGGCCACACAGCGCCGGCCAGCGTGCCGGCGACCTCGGAGATCCGCCATAGTGCACCGGACCAACTCGGCTTACCCGTGGGGGACGGAACCTGCTTGGCGCCAATATGTGTCGCAAACGTGTCATTGTTGGCGTCATCGCAAAGCCTGCTCAGGATTTGGGCAGCCGAGGTGCCGTCGGCCAGGCAGTGGTGGATCTTCATCAAGATCGCCCATTGGTTGCCCTTCAGGCCCTCGATGACCCAGCATTCCCAGAGCGGGCGGTCCGGCTCGAGGGGGCGCTCCAGTGCATGGGCCACGGCCTGGAACAGTTCAGCGTCGTCGCCCGGCCGGGGAATTGCGATCCGCCGCAGGTGTTGGGTGAGCTCGAATGCCGGGTGGTCGATCCATTCCTGGGCGGTGTCGGCGGGGTGCGTCCGCAGCAACTGGGTGCACCGCGGAATCGACTTAATCCGCTCTGCCAGCAATGTTTTGAGTAGCTCGTAATCGGGCAATGCGCCGTCGACAATAGCGACCGCGGCGATCGCCAGGCTCGGGTCTTTAGCTTTGAGATAAGTCGTATCCAAAGTCTTCAGCTGTGCCATGCTCAGTACCCGCCGTCATTTTTTTACCCCTGTACCATTATCTGCACAGCGACCTCATTGTGGTAGGTCCCGCGGTGTTAAGAACACGTTTTGAAGTTGAAGATGCGTTTAACAACTACCTAATCGAACATTAGTTCGATAGAATGCGGTGTGGGCTGGTTTAATGGACCGCCGAGCTGGGCGGAAATGGAGCGGATACTCGACGGCAAGCCGCGCCATGCCGGCGGTCCGGCTGCGGCCGACCCCCCCGAGGACGTTCCCCGGTCGCGCAAGCGCGGGAAGTATCAGCCGCCGGACCCAAAAACCGAAGAAGCCCGGATGGCCCGCTCCTCCGTCGCGTATGCCGAGTTGCATGCGCATTCGGCCTACAGCTTTCTCGACGGGGCCAGCACGCCGGAGGAGATGGTGGAGGAAGCCGCCCGGCTGGGTCTACGTGCTCTCGCACTGACCG
>Ga0182012_10007694_pt1 | contig 10740 bp, 10 predicted proteins | sample 612S2SmetaG_FD_120486 | JGI IMG/M metagenome (GOLD analysis project Ga0182012, IMG submission 120486) | Permafrost microbial communities from Stordalen Mire, Sweden - 612S2S metaG | ecosystem: Environmental > Terrestrial > Soil > Wetlands > Permafrost | place: Sweden: Stordalen | collected...
AACGCCAATACAAACGCCAATACAAACGCCAATACAAACGCCAATACAAACGATAGAGCGGCCGCCGGCCTCAGCATGGCGCGTGCCCAACCCGCTCACCGCCCTCGAGTCGGTGCTCAGGCGCGACGAAGCCGATATTTTGTTGATAGCGGGCAACGTAGCCCTTGTCGCCTTCGAGGTCATCGAGTGGCCGGTAGCAGCGCTTACACTCGCCACGCACGCGATCGCACGGAGCCGTTTCAAAGCCCTCCAAGCCGTGGCCGAGGTGGCCGAGGAAACGGAGTAAAGACGCATGAGAGATGCCTTCGGGGAACGGATGCTGGGGACGAGCGGCCTGGTGGTCTCGGAGCTCGGGCTCGGGTGTATGGGTATGAGCTATCACCGAAGCACCCTGATGGACCGGGACGCGGCGATAGCGCTGGTACGCAAGGCGGTGGACCTTGGCGTGACGTTCTTCGACACGGCCCAGGTCTATGGACCGTTCACCAACGAACGGCTACTTGGAGAGGCCATCGCGCCCGTTCGTGACCAGGTCGTCGTGGCCACAAAGTTCGGGGAGGTCGATGCCGCCGGTCGGTATGTCCGTTCAAGTCGGCCCGAGCTGGTCAAGCAGACCACCGACGCCTCCCTCGCTCGCCTGGGAGTCGAGACGATCGACCTGCTCTACCAGCACCGGGTTGACCCCGACGTGCCCATAGAGGAGGTCGCCGGCGCGGTCAAGGACCTGGTCGAGCAGGGCAAGGTCAGGTACTTCGGCTTGTCCGAGGCGGGCGCTCAGACGGTCCGCCGTGCCCACGCCGTTCTGGCGGTGGCCGCCGTCCAGAGCGAGTACTCGCTGTGGTGGCGACGCCAGGAGCAGGAGGTGCTCCCCGTCTGTGAGGAGCTGGGCATCGGGTTTGTGGCTTACAGCCCGTTGGGCCGGGGTTTCCTCGCCGGCTCGGTCGACGAGCACACCACCTTTGACAGCGGTGACAACCGCAACACCCTGCCGCGCTTCACGGTCGAGGCGCGCAAGGCGAACCGGGCGCTCGTCGACCTGCTCCGGACCGTAGGTGCGACGAAAGGTGCCACACCCGCTCAGCTCGCACTGGCCTGGCTCCTCGCCCAGCGGCCGTGGGTAGTACCGATCCCCGGGACGACGAAGCTGCACCGCCTGGAAGAGAACCTTGGCGCCGGCGCCATTGAGCTCACCAGCGACGATCTCGCAGAGCTCAACCGCGCCGCGTCCGAGATCCCGATCGTGGGCGACCGGTACCCAGGGGAAGTCGAACAGGTGACGAACCGCTGAGTGCCCCATTCGGCGTGGGTGACCTGGCCGCGCATCACGGAGCGCTCGGAGCCGAGCGGCTGCGCACCGCTGCATAACGGCATCGCTGTGCCCACAGCGGGTGACGTCTTCATCGACACCGACGCCGGGAACGGCTGGACAAGCGTGAGCGCGATCGCTGAAGTCACGCCGAGCGGGAACGTTCGGGCGATTTGGAGGTCCTGACCCAGGATGCCTTGACGCGCTGCCCATTGCGCAGCCTGCCCTTGCGCAATATCGTCACTACGGCCAGCACCGGGCTGGCGTGGAAAGGAGGGACGGTGGCCGAGGTGCCTGGAGGTGCGCTCAGCTCGTTCCGTGGTCGCTTCGGGGGCCGGGTAGTGACGGCCGGAGACGCCGATTACGACGCGGTGCGCGCCGCGTGCGTTTGGAACGGCGACATCGACCGGCGTCCTTGGGTAATAGCCCAGGCGACGTCGACCGCGGACGTGGTCGCCGCAGTGGGGCTGGCGCGAGAGGTCGGCCGCGATGTGGCTGTCCGGGGCGGCGGCCATAATTTCTCAGGTTCCTGCATCGCCGATGACGCGGTGATGATCGACCTGGGTGGCTTATGCGATGTGCATGTCGACCCGGTTGCCAGACGAGCTGTCTGTGGGGGCGGCACCCGCTGGTCCCAGCTCGACGCGGCCACCCAGGAGCATGGCCTAGCTGTTCCGGGGGGTTTCATCAGCCACACGGGTGTCGGAGGGCTCACCCTCGGGGGAGGTGTCGGCTGGCTGAGCCGAAAGGCCGGTCTGAGCTGCGACAACCTCGTTTCGGTGGAGGTCGTCACGGCTGAGGGAGCCATTGTCCGGGCCTCGGCGGAAGACAACCCAGACCTGTTCTGGGGGGTGCGAGGGGGTGGCGGCAACTTCGGCGTGGTCACCTCGTTCGAGTTCCAGCTCCACGAGGTCGGCCCGATGGTGTTGTTCGCCTTGTCGTTCTGGGACCTCGACCATGGCCCCGCGGCATTGCGTGCCGCTCGGGACCAAGTGCCCCACTTGCCCGATGATGTGGCCGTGTTCTTTGCTGGGCTGAACGCCCCTCCAGCTCCTTTCGTGCCCGAGCAGTACAGGGGTGCAACGGGCTACGCCGTTCTGCTGGTCGGGCTCGGGCCCGCCGACGCGCACGCCCGGGCAGTTGCGGCGCTGCGTGAAGCAGCCCCCCCGACGTTCGCCTTCGATACGCCGCTTCCCTATGTCGAGCTACAGAAGATGTTCGACGAGAGCGCTCCTTGGGGCATCCGCGGCTACGAGAAGGCGGTCTACCTCGACGAGCTCACTGATGCGGTGATCGAGGTGATCGCGCGACACCTGCCTAACAAAGCATCGCCCATGTCTTTCATGCCGACGTTCGTCCTGGGGGGCAACTTCGCGCGGCACGCCGACAATGAGAGCGCCTTTGGAGGCCGGCGCCAGACCCGCTATGTGCTCAACATCGCAGCAGTGGCGCCCACCGCCGAGCTGCTCGAGGCAGACCGGGCGTGGGTGAGGGCGTTCTGGTCCGACCTCGTCCCTCATGCAGCCGGGGTCGGCAGTTATGTCAACTTCATGGCCGATATCGACCAAGATCGCGTCATCGCCAGCTATGGTCCCGAAAAGTACGAACGGCTGAGCCAGCTCAAGGCCAAGTACGACCCAGGCAATGTGTTCCACCTCAACGCAAATATCCGCCCCGCGGCGACTGTGTAGCCCCGAGCCCCCGCGGTAGAGCAACCACATGCTGGTGGTTTGGGCTCACTAGGCCATTGACCTGCTCTTTTTATGCCCGTTGCTGACGGCTGGGAACCCTTGGTGCCTTCTGCTTCGCGCACGGATCGCGCAGGGCGACGGGCCTCCTGCTCCTTCCCCTCCTCTGGCAGGAGCCGTCCAAGGGACGTCCAGCCGACTGCCTACCCGAAGGGCCGCTGTTCGAGCGCGGGACGCGAGACGCCATGATGGGTGGCCACCTCCGCGAGGATGGCCGCCAATGTGCCGACGCGAAGCGGCCCTCCTGCCGGCACGGTCACCCTATGCTCGCCAGCCATGGTCGTCACCAAACGCAGGTGGCTCCCGCTTTGGCGGGCGATCTTGTAGCCGTAGTGCCGTCAAGGAGTACTGCCAGCTCTCGGCCGTGCAGGTCGCGCGGCAGCCTCACACGGCCAGCAGTTCGGGCGGTGTAACCGCCTTCCGGCGCTTCTTCGACGACAAAGACCAGCTCGGATGCCGTGCTCAAAGGCTACCGTGCCCAGCTGTCAGCCGGCCTAGCTGAGCAAGTCGCGGGGGTGATTCTGTCGTGCAACGGGACCAGACCGCCGCACCCCGATCGGTCGGTGCGGGCGGGACGACCCACACGAGACTGGCCTACGACCCGGTGACAGATGGACCATTCTGGTGATCGTGCCAACGATTTCGCTGCCGAGCAACGTTCGGATCGTGCTGGCTGAGGAGCTCGACGACCAGGCTTGAGGTGACGTTCTCGGATGTTGGCCTGACCTGGGCAATGGCAGCCTGGTACACCACCGCAGACGGTTTGCGACGTCACTTCGACGATGTCGTCGCCATGGCCGCAACGGCGAGCCGAGCTGCGCGCGTCGGCCACGTGCGTTTGCATGGTCACGTCCAGAGCGCGGAGACCTTCTGGCGATGTGGGCCGTTGAGCTGCGGTTAGCAACCAGGACTGGGGACCAGCGAAGGCGGCATGGTCAGCCGGGGTGAAGTACTCGGGGTCGAACTCGGTCGTGGACAAGAAGTCCTCCAGTGCCGGCCGGCCTCGCTGGGAGGCGTGCAGTTGGGCCGCGCCGTAGGGTGCCATCCCCGCAAACCAGTCGAGCCCTTCAGCCGGCCACGGCGCCGACGCCGCCATGCAGGCCCCGGCGAGGATGCGTCTTGGCAGCAGAGCGGCGCAGGCCAGGGCGTGGTTGGCCCCGCCCGAGTGGCCCATTACGGCAAAGTTGTCGATGCCGGGCGCATCAGCGACTTCGGACGCGTCGTCCGCCGCCGACCCCAGGTCGCGCCCAGGGCGCGGTGTCGACCCTCCGTAGCCCGGGCGGTCGTAGGACACCCAACGGGTGCCGTCCCGGAGGGCAGCGGCGGACAACGGCTCAGGCGGCTCGCCGGTGTTGGACGTGCCGTGGTGCCAGAACACGGTGAGCGGCACCACCACGCCACCGGTGCCGGTGTCGTAGATGTGCAGCGTTCGCCCATCGCTCAACTGGAGGTCGGACTCCCTCACGAATGCCGGAGCTTACTTCGGCGGGCCAGCTACGCCTGCGACATGGCGCCTTTCGCTCAATTGAACATGGCCGGCTCAGCCTGGACGGCGGCGAGGCGGACGTCCCTACCTTGGGCTCAGGAAGGTCCTGTCGCGGCTCCAGAGGTTCGGAGCCGAGCGCAACACCGTCGATATGGCCGGATGTGCCTTGAAGAACAAGGGGTTCTCGGGCGGCGCATAAGAGGAAATCTGGCGCTGTCGCCAATCATGCAGGCAGGGCGAGCTGTGAACCAAGCTCAGCCAAGCTAGTTGGACGTGGCGTTCCCGTCCGCGCCCCCGCCCGGTGCGGGGACAGCGGCGTAGGCACGCACAGGGAAGGTACCGAAGGCCGCGAAGCGGGGCGGTGCGGCGGTGAACCGGGTTCCAGTCGGGGGCAGCTGCCCGAGCCCCGTCAGGTGCTCGACCACGGGTACCTCCGCACCGAGCAGCACGCTGTGCGCAGGCCTAGCTAGCGTAGTCGTGTCATCGATGTTCACGGCGTCGATGCCAACCAAGCGCGCGCCGTGCTCGACCAACCAGCGAGCGCCGTCCTCGGTCAGGTACTGAGCGTCCTCGCCGTAGCGGGGCGTGCCCCAGTGCTCATCGCCTCCGGTGTGCAGAAGGACGGCGCGGGAGGCCACCTCGTACCTCGCCAACGCGCCGACATCGATTGCCCGGGTAGCGCTCCCGAGAGTGCGCACGACCACGCACGGCAGGTCGGCCAGCGAGCTCAGCGGGAGCCCAGCAAGGTCAGCCCCGGCGGGGTAGCGGTGATAGGGGCTGTCGAGGTAGGTCCCGGTGTTGCCGACCATGCTCACCCGGTCGATGGCGAACTCAGTGCCCGCGGCGTAAAAGGCCCTGGACGCCTCCCTGGTCAGGTGGGGCGTGACCTCCGGCCCTGGCAAACCGGGATATGTCGTCATCCCCGCCTCGATCACGTGGGACAGCTCCACCAGGTGCCACTGCCGCTCGCTAACTAAGCCTGCTGAGCGGCTGGTATCACTTGGGCCGCCCCGGGCCCCTTTGTGAGGCTCGGGGAACACACGTACACGGGACAGGTCGACACTTTCAGTCATGAGCAGGCCGAGGCAGGACACAAAGAGCTCCCCGATCTCGCGTTCAGTGGCGTCAGGGCCGGGGAGGTCGACTCGGAACCCCTCGGCAGTGAGCCTCCCTCCGTTGGAGAAGGTCACCTCAGCATCCAGTTCGGCTCGGTATTCGGTCATAGCGCCAGCGTTGCCGAGCGCCAGGGTACAAGGCAAGCGGTTTTCTTCACCCTGAGACAGCGGCCAGCAGCCCTGCGCCTCGACGACGGTGCGTGGGCAAATCGCGGAAAGTGGTCGAAAAACCGGGGCTTTTCTGGACTTAGGGACAACGCGAACGTAGAAGCCGCAACGGTTTAGGCTCTGCTGGCGCGCGGTTACCGGATTTCGTAGGTGCCGTCGAGCCGGGCACGCGCGATGACATGTCCGGCGATGGCGTTGAGCGCATCGGCGAGGGTGAACTTGTCGGGCAGGTCGGGGTGGTACTCCAGGGCGAAGAGTTGGAAAACGTAGGAGTGGGGCCCGTGCGAGCGCGGGGGCATGGGGCCGGCCCAGCCGCGGTGGCCGAGGGGACCTTTGCCGTGTTTGATCCCGGGGACCGGGCTGGGGTCGGTGAGGCCGTTCTCGGGAATGCCGTTTAGCGATGGGTCGATGCCGAGCGTGAGCGCATGAGTGGCGGGTTCTCGGCGAGGGGCATCGGGGTCTTGCACGATGAGCACGAGTTCCGCGGTGCCGGTCGGCGGCGTTGTCCAGGCGATGGCGGGTGAAATGTTGGCCCCGAAGAGCCTGCCGCGGTACCGCTCGGGGATGGGGGTGCCGTAGTCGAAGGCGGGGCTGGTAAGGGTGAAGCTCTCGGGTGCTCGCAGGTCGGGACGTGCCCAGACAAGTCTGTGTTGTCCGGCGCGTCGGCTGCGCAGCGCGAGGCCGAGGGGGTTTGGGGGCATGGTCTTGGTTCCTTCTCTCTATGCCTGGCGGATGAGGAGGCCGGGGTTGCGCAGTCTGCGGTCGAAGACCGAAAAAGCGGGCTCCAGGGTGCCGCGGTACCCGTTTAGGCGGGCGTCGATGCGGGTGACTTCTCTGTTTTGCTCAAGCAGGAAGTCACGAATTCCGTTCCCAGCGTGCGGATCATCGGCGGGGCCTCCTGGGTGAGCCGGAGGGATCGCGGTTGTTGATCTCATAGCGGTCTGCTGTTGGTCTGGAGCCGGGTCAGGATCTCGTCAAGCCGGGCGAGGTCATCGGAGCCCAGGTTGGTCAGCGCTGGCGGGGGCTTGTTGAGGATTGCCTGGCCGCGTTGGGCTGCGTCGCGTCCAGCGTCGGTGAGGTGCACGAGCTTGCGGCGGTTGTCGTCGGGGTGGGCGGTGCGACGGACCAGGCCTCGCGCCTCGAGCTGGTCCACGCCGACCGTCGCGGCTGGTGGGTCGATCTCGGCGGTGCGTGCGATCTCTCGCAGGGTCATGGGGCCCTCGGCCAGCTTGATCAGCACCTCGACCTTGCCGGGCCCGAGATCGAGGGCGGCACGGAGGGCACGCCGGCGGTCCTGTCCGGTAACAAAGTCATGCAGGGCGGTCCACACTCGCGTTGCGGTGTCCGGTGGCGTGGCCGATCGGGCGGTCATCGGGCTCCTTCCGGGGCGGGGCTCAGGTCAGTGGCCAGGCGGGCGCCGTTCCGCTCGGCAGTCGCAAGCGCCCAGCGTCCGGTCGAGACCATGCCGAGCAGCATGACCACGGCCCCACAGCCGGCGAGCACCGCCCACGCCGCGTGGCTGGCGTGCACGAAGCCGGCCGAGGTCGTGGCGATCATCGCGCCGGTGACTGCGACCCCGACGGCGGCGCCGGTCTGGCGAAAGGTGGAGGCGATCGCTCCCGCGACACCGGACTGGTCCCGGGGCAGACCCGACAGTGCGGTGTTGGTGATCGGGGCGCTGACCAGGCCCGCCCCTACTCCGTAGACGAGGTAGGCCACGATCAGGTACCACACCGCGGTGTGGGCGCTAAGGCTGATCAGCAGGATCGCGCCGACGGCGATCAGCCCTCCGGACACGATCAGCGGGAGCCTCGGCCCACGGCTGGCCACCAACCGGCCCGAGACGGTGGAGAACACGCCGATCATTGCGGCCATCGGGATGGTGAGCAACCCGGCGTGCAGCGCGCTGTAGCCACGAACGTCCTGCAGGTACAGCGTGTTGAGGAAGAGAAAGCCGCCTAGGGTCGCCAACGCGACCACCCCGATCAACGCCGCGCCCGAGAACGGCACGCTGCGGAAATACCGCATGTCGATCAACGGCTCACGCCGCCCCGACTCGAGCACGACCAGCGCGATCGCCGCGAGCACGGCAACCGCGAACAGAGCGACGATCGGCGCCGAGCCCCACCCGCTGCGTGGCCCCTCGATGATCCCAGCGGTCAGGCAGCCCAGCAAGGCGATGACCGCCAGCTGGCCAGGAGGGTCAAGACGGCGGGGCTTCCCAGCCCGCGACTCGGGCACGAACCGCTGCGTGAGCACGATCGCCATCAGTCCGATGGGAACGTTGATCCAGAAGATCGAACGCCACCCGATCCCGCTGACCAGCAGGCCACCGAGCACTGGGCCGCTGGCCAGGCTGAGCCCGGCGACCGATCCCCACATCCCGATCGCCCTGGCGCGCCCGGCTTTGTCGGTGAACGTATTGGCGATGATCGACATCGCCACTGGGTTGAGCATCGAGCCGCCGATGGCCTGCAGCCCGCGAAAGGCGATCAGGCACCCGAGCGACGGAGCCAGGCTGCAGGCCAACGACCCCAGCGAGAACGTCCCCAGCCCGATCTGAAAGACCCGGCGGCGGCCGAAGCGGTCCGCGAGCGAGCCCGACAGCATGAGAAAGCAAGCAATAACAAGGGTGTACGCATCGATGGTCCACTGCAGGCCCCTTACCGACGCGTGCAGTGCGTGCTGGACCGACGGCAAGGCGACATTGACGATCGTAACGTCGAGGCCCGCCATGAACACGGCCAGACAACATGTGGCCAGAACCACGGAACGGCACCGCGCGTCACGATCGGGACGAGATAGGGAGCTAACCGTTGCTATAAACAACTATTATATCACAACAACTAAATTAGGTCAGGCTGATCCTGAGGTCCAGGCATGCATGCGAGCGTCCCAATCTCACGCTCAGCGGCCTGGCAATCGCCGCAGCTCTCGACGCCTGGTGCTGGCCAACCAGGTCAGCCATGGCACGGTCGAGCTCGGCCATCCGGTAAGGGACCTCGGGGTGCCGCACCAGGAAGGCCTGCCGCGCTTGTTGGGCCTGGTGAAGTTGCTCGACTTCAACGACGAGACGTCCCCCGTACGCCTCGAGCCCATCGGCCTCAGGCCGCCCGGTGCGCTCCCAGACCTCCACAGCCGCCTCGAAGCGGGCGCTGGCGTCGCTTAAGCGGTGGCGGGCCTTGTGCCTTGCCCACACGCTGAGGTCGCCGCCGTTCGCGAGCTCGGAGGCGTGCTGGTGCTCGGCCGCCGCCCGGCGCAGGGCAGTGGCGGCATCGCCGGCCGGAGTGCCGGCCCAGCGCCCGTCACCGGCGTACGGGTCGGCTCGGTCCTGTTCTATGGCCCCCAGCTGTTGCCGTGAGCGGTCGAGGTCGGCCGAGCGGTCCGGAGGTTGGCGACGGCTTTTTTGCGTCGGGGAGGGGGGACTTGAACCCCCGGCCTCCTGCTCCCAAAGCAGGTGCGCTACCAACTGCGCTACTCCCCGTAGTTGTCACATTTGCCGTCTACCAGCTCTTTCATGCCATCGCATCGCCCCGTAGGTTTCTGGAAGCGCCCTGCCCGGCGCCCTCCGTGGCGGTGGCTAAGGGAAGATAAGTGGAAGCATCCAGAAACTCTGGCCTCCTGTCCTCACAACAGGAAACGTCTCTGGGACCCGTTGTCACGGTCCCCAACGCTAGTCGTCTCGCGATTGGCTGTCCGAGTGACGATTGAACGGGCGAGCGGATGGTAGGCCCCCCGCTCGTCCGTCAGAAGGGCCAGTCGGCCTCCCGTCCACCCTCTAGCACCGTCATGGCAGTGAAGATGGCGTCGGTGAAGCCGCCCAGCGTGTAGCGGCCCCGTTCGCCGGCAGGGAGCGCCGACGGGCGGTAGCCAGCCAAGTTGAAGGTATAGACCATCGGCACATGGCCCAAGTTGACTTGGCCCGAGTCGTGCTGCTGGTCGTCGGTGAATATGACCGCTCGCTGGTGCCGCTTGGGGTCGAACCAGCGGGCGATGGCGGTATGGCCGAAGGTGGCGTGGCCGACAGAGCCGACCGACGCGACCACCTTGGCCACGCCGCCCAGCACCGACATGCCATCGAGGCCCTGGACCAAAGCGTTGCTCTGGCCGTAAATGACGACGTCCACGTCTTTGGCGCGGTTGGCGGTGGCCATGGCCATCACTGCGGCCACTTCGACCCGTGCCATCTTCGAGCGCCCCGGCACCGCGCCCTGCATGGAGCCGGACGTGTCGATGACGACCAGAGTGCCGTCCAGCGCCGGGATGTTGGCGAGGGTCAAGTCGAGGGTGCTGCCCAGCGCCCGTGCCCAGTTGTCCGACGGCGCGTTCTTGTATGCCGCCCACACCTGGTAGGGGAAAAGGCGTGCCCTGGCCACCTCGGATGGGTCGGTGACCTTGGCGATCACCGTGTCAACAGCCGCTTCGGAGATGCCAGCCTGGTCGAAGTTGGCCAGGTTGCGCACCAAGGCCAACGCCCATGGACGGGACTGCCATCTCCCAGGCCTCGGCGTCCATGCCGCCCGGGAGCCAGCCCGCAAGGTGCTCCCACGAGAAACCAGCGTCTGAGAGCACCGCCGGGCCACGGGCGCGCAGCACATCGCGGCGCTCCGCTACGGGCACGGCCTCCAGCCCGGCTGCGGCCGCCAGTACCGGGAGCACCCCGGCATCGGCGACGCCGTCGTCGTGGTGGCGACGGTCGAGCAGGTAGCCGAACAACGCCGACTGGCGCTCGTCGCGGGGGGAGGGGTCAACCAGTTCGATTACGTCGGCGACGAACGGTTCAGGTACTTGTCGTAGGCGCTGGCCCCGATGGCTCACGGCTTGGCCCCGGTCCCGGGCGAAGGCCAGCACCCGATGTGAGTTGTGTTGTCGAGGTCATCAGGACGAAAAACAGCGCTCGGCACTAGCAACAACTCT
>Ga0182012_10007696_pt1 | contig 10740 bp, 7 predicted proteins | sample 612S2SmetaG_FD_120486 | JGI IMG/M metagenome (GOLD analysis project Ga0182012, IMG submission 120486) | Permafrost microbial communities from Stordalen Mire, Sweden - 612S2S metaG | ecosystem: Environmental > Terrestrial > Soil > Wetlands > Permafrost | place: Sweden: Stordalen | collected...
CAAAGCAGGCTCGCCGGGCAGCTTTCCGGCGGGATGAAACAAAAGCTCGGCCTTGCCTGCACACTCGTCCGTGCGCCCGAATTGCTGCTCCTGGATGAGCCATCCGTCGGGGTGGATCCACTCTCCCGCCGGGAGCTTTGGGAGATCATTGGCAAACTAGTCAAAGAGGGTATGACGGTCTTAGTCAGCAGCAGTATTCTCGCGGAAGCGGAGGCCTGCAAACGCGTGCTGGTCCTAAATGGAGGGAAAAAGCTGGCAGAAGGACCACCGGCGGAGATTTCCCGCCTTGCGCTCGGCCACACCTATCTCGCCCAGCCGCCGAGCGGGGTGAAACCGCGGGATTACCAAGCCCGGCTTCTGGACGAACCCGATGTCGTCAATGCCGTGCCGGAGAGCGGGCAAGTCCGAGTGGTTGCACTGGGTGGCCGCGGTCAAACCGAGACCGGCACATTCGCGGGCGTGGCAGCCCGGCCAACGCCGGCGCGTTTCGAGGATGGATTCATGGTGCTGTTACAAAAGTCCGCGGGAACAAAGGCCGCCGCTCCGGAATTGCGCCCGCGAAAAGAATCCGCGATCGGCCGCGCGCGGGGCGACTTCGTGGTCGAGGTCCGCGATCTGCATCGGAGCTTTGGGAAATTCATCGCCGTGGACCATGTAAGCTTCAACGTTAAGAAAGGAGAAATCTTCGGCCTGCTCGGTCCGAATGGAGCTGGCAAAACGACGACGTTCCGCATGCTCTGCGGGCTCCTGCCGCCGTCGGGAGGCGCGTTGACGGTGGCGGGAGTCGATGTGCGCCGCGCCAGCGCCTCGGCCCGGCAGCATCTGGGTTATGTGGCGCAAAAGTTTTCGCTTTATGGGCAATTGACGGTGAGTGAGAACCTGCTTTTTTTTGCGCGAGCCTACGGCCTTGGCGGTGAAAAGTTACGCGAACGGATTGCGTGGGCCTTGAGCCAATTCAAACTCGAACCATTCGTCCATCTTCCCAGCGGGCAACTGCCGGGAGGATTCCAGCGACGCCTGGCGATGGCGGCCGCCCTCCTGCACCGGCCCGAGATCCTATTCCTGGACGAGCCGACCAGCGGCGCCGATCCCTTCGCCCGCCGCGAATTCTGGCAGCGAATCACGGCGCTTGCCTCCGACGGCGTGACGGTGATCATAACCACCCATTTCATGGAGGAGGCCGAGTATTGCGATCGGGCCGTGATCCTCGACAATGGCAAGGTGCTGGCGCAAGGCGCGCCTGCGGAGCTCCGCGCTCGGGCGGGCGTAGAGACTGGCCACACCGCGACCATGGAAGACGCCTTCATCGCCATCGTCCTTGCGGCGCGAGACAAGGCGGCAGGCCGATCGGGAGACAAGATGTCATGAAGGATTGGCGGGCAAAACTGCGGCGGATTCGAGCCCTGACGCTCAAGGAAACGCGTCAGGTCTTTCGCGATCCGAGCAGCATCGCCATCGGCGGCGTGGTCCCAGTGATGATGATTTTGCTTTTCGGGTATGGAATGTCGCTTGATGTCACCCACGTCTCGGTCGCGGTGGTGGACAACGACGCCTCCTCGGAAAGCGCCGCCTTAATTGGAGATTTTCGGCTTTCGCGCTACTTCGAGGTAACGCCCGCTCACTCGATGGCTGACGCAAAAACCATGTTGCTGGATCGAGGAGTGGATGGAGTACTGCTGATTCCGTCCGATTTCGCCCGCCGCTCCCATTCCGCTGATGCAGAAGTCCAGATGCTGGTGAACGGCACGGACGCCAACCAGGCCCGTATCATGGAAGGCTATGCCAACGGAGCGTTCGCCCGATGGAGCGCGCAGCGGGCCCGATCCGATGGGCCCGTCCCGGCGGGCTTGGTGATCGTTATGGATCGGATGTGGTTCAACGACAGCAACGACAGCCATTTCTTCATTGTTCCGGGCCTGATTGTTTTGGTCATGACGGTCATCGGAGCGTTCCTCACCGCCATGGTGGTGGCGCGGGAATGGGAACGGGGAACATTGGAGTCTCTCTTCGTCACGCCCATGCGCGCAGGGGAGTTTCTCATCAGCAAGATCATCCCCTACTTCGGATTGGGCATGATCGGTTTCGTGCTCTGCCTCCTGGCGGGCCAATTTCTTTTCCATGTGCCCCTCCGCGGGTCGCTTTTCCTGTTATGCATCGCCTCAATGACTTACCTTCTGGTGTCCTTGGGGACAGGGGTGCTCGTGTCCACCCTGGTGAAAAGTCAGTTCCTCGCCAGCCAATTGGCCATGACCTTGACGCTGATGCCCGCGATGATGCTCTCGGGTTTCATCTACGACCTCCGTAGCATGCCAACATTCGTCCGGGGAATCACGTATGTGCTCCCGGCGAGATACGCTGTAGCGCTCATGCAAACACTTTATCTCGCCGGCAACGTTGGAAGCGTGATCTGGCCGAACCTGGCGATTCTCGTGGCGATGGCCGTGGCGCTGATCGTCTTCACCTGGTTGTGCACTCGCAAGCAGCTTTCCTGAGCAAATACCGATGCGCTCCTCCCTTCTTCGCATCATGGCGCTGGTCCGGAAGGAATTCCTCGCCGTCCTGAAAGATCCCCGCAGCCGTTTCATCATATTTGTGCCTCCGATCCTGCAGTGCTTGATCTTCGGCTACGCGGCCAGCTTTGACCTCAATTCCATCCCCTACGCCGTCCTTGACCAGGACCACAGCGCCGCCTCCAGCGCTCTTCTCGCACGTCTGGATGGGTCCGGACGCTTTCGGCGCCAGGCCAACCTCCGTCGAGTCGAAGAAATTCCCGCGTGGATCGACAGCCGTCGCGCGCTCCTCGTGATTCAAATCGGCCAGGATTTCGAGAGATGCCTGCTCGCCGGCAAAACCGCACCGGTCCAGGCGATCGCCGATGGCCGCAATTCAAACACCGCCGGGGTCGCCTTGGCGTATTTTGGGAGTGTAGTGGAAGCGCTCAATGCCGACTGGGGTCGCCACCAACGCCAGGCCGACCCACCCGTTCGGATCGTTATGCGCTCGTGGTTCAATCCGAACCTCGATTCGCGCTGGAGCATCGTTCCAAGCCTAATCGGCACGCTAACGATGATGGGCACGATGATGCTGACTGCATTGTCCGTGGCCCGCGAGCGGGAACAGGGAACGTTTGACCAGCTGTTGGTCACCCCTTTCCGTCCGTACGAAATCATGGCTGGCAAGACGGTTCCCAATATGGTGATCGGCTTGGGGCAATCGACGACGATTTTGCTGATAGCGCAGTTTTGGTTTCACATTCCCTTCGTCGGTTCTATTTTCATTCTGTACGCTGGCCTGAGTCTGTTCCTGATGGCGGCGGTCGGCCTTGGGCTCTTCGTCTCCTCGCTCGCTAAAACGATGCAGCAGGCCATGCTCTTCGCCTTCATCCTGATCTTGCCGTTTGCCCTGCTCTCCGGACTGACCACGCCGTTCAATAGCATGCCAAAATTCCTTCAATCCGTCATGATCATCAACCCGTTGCGGTACTCTCTCGATCTGACCAAACGGGTTTACCTTGAGAATGCGGGATTCGCCCAACTATTCTCCGATTTTCTTGCGCTTGCCGGAATCGGCTTGCTCACCCTTTCTGGCGCAGCCTGGCTTTTCAGGCGACGGTTGAGCTAGCCGACTGCCAGATGATCGCGTAGCTCGCACGAAAATGGTATCCTGCGTTAGGGCCGTGAGGATCTCCTTGCGGACGTCGGCGTCGACGCGCAAGACTGGCGGCGCGAACGTCTGACCGATGACGACGCGCAAGCCGCGGATGCTCTCGGCGACCCTGAGCGCCGGCGCTTTGGCGAACGGACCAAGCCCGAAAATGCGACCATCCCCTTACTGGCTCTCACATTCACACCGCTCGGGATGAAACCGCGGAGACCGGTGTAGAATGGGGTCGGCGCCCCTGAAGACGCCAGTCGCCGTTGAAGCGCACTTGCAGATCAGAACCGACTCTTACGGCGCCGATTTTTAGGCGTTAGCGCTCCACCCGACATCAGTGCAGGGCTTTGGAAGCACGCAATCTTTATCCCGGGACTACTCGCGGCCGCTAATTGATCAGCGCGTGTCCGGTCCCATTTCGAATTCGGAGAAAGGCAACGTCTCCGATGAAGCTATCTCTCGCACTTCATTCTCCGCGTGGAACCAGTCAATCTCCGGCGTTCCTGTGGGTCGCCCTCGGTTCTGCCAAAGGCGATATGCAAGTCTGCCAATGGAAGCGTGCGATCCACTGCTTTCGCCATCCGTGAGCTTTGATGTCGTAGGTTCATTCATCGAAATTGATAGCGAGGTCGTTTGAGGATGCTAACTCTTGGGCCGATTGCAGTCAGCCGCCAATACTTTCACTGTAATCTTGTCATGCTTTGCGGCTATTAGCGAAGCACGGAAGAGGTATTGGCCCGACGGAATCGAACCGTCGAGCCTTGCGGACCTTCAACACTCCCACCCTATAATATGACAAAAATTGGCATTAATGGCTTCGGCCGAGTTGGCCGGAATGTTCTCCGCGCGATGTCTCCCGAGCAAGTTTCGCACATCGTGGCGATCAACGACCTTACCGACACCAAAACACTCGCTCACTTGTTGAAGTGGGACTCGATCCACGGGCGCTTCAAAGGGGAAGTCGGGCATGACGACCAAAATCTTATCGTCAACGGCCAGAAGATTGTGATTCTCAAGGAGCGCGATCCTGCCGACCTTCCATGGAGCCTCTTTGGGGCCGAAGTCATTCTCGAGTCCACCGGGCATTTTACGGCACGAGAAAAAGCTGAAGTGCATATCACCAAGGGCGGCGCCAAAAAAGTCCTGATCTCCGCGCCCGCCACGAACCCCGATGCGACGATCTGCATGGGCGTGAATGAGGAGATCTACGATACGAAAAGGCATCACATCGTTTCCAACGCGAGCTGCACGACGAACTGCCTCGCTCCGATGGTGAAAGTGTTGAACGACGCCTTCGGAATCGAGGCTGGGTTCATGAGCACGATCCACTCATACACCAACGACCAGCGGATCCTCGACTTCCCGCACCACGACCTGCGCCGAGCCCGCGCCGCGGCGGTGAATATCATTCCCTCCTCCACCGGAGCCGCCAAGGCGATCGGCGAGGTGATTCCCGCTCTGGAAGGCAAGCTTAAAGGCGGCGCCTTCCGCGTGCCGACGCCCGACGGTTCATTGACGGACTTTGCCGCGATCCTGATCAAGCCAACAACCGCCGAGGCAGTGAATGAGGCGTTCAAAGCCGCAGCGGAGGCCGGCTCGCTGGTGGGCGTATTGGAATACTCCACCGAGCCGCTGGTGACGAAAGACATCGTAGGGAATCCGCATTCCTGCATTTTCGACAGCGAGCTGACGCTGATCCTCGGAGACAAGTTCATCAAGGTGGTGGGCTGGTACGACAACGAGTGGGGATACAGCAATCGCTGCGTCCAGATGATGGAAATGCTCGGAAAATAGGAAGGAACATTACCTTGAAACTCTCTGTCAGGGACCTTGAAGTTGGTGGAAAGCGGGTGCTGGTTCGGGTTGATTTCAACGTCCCGATCTCGGAGAAGGACGGCCATGTTTCGATCACGGACGATACCCGAATCCGGGCGTCGTTGCCGACCATCGCGTTGCTCCGAGAGAAGGGCGCGAAGGTCATTTTGATGGCCCACTTGGGACGCCCGAAGGGCAAGGCCGTTGCCCGATATTCGTTGCGCCCGATCGCGGATCATTTGCACACGCTCATTCATCACCCCGTGGCTTTTAGCCCCGAGGTGATCGGCGCCGTGCCGCAAGAGATCATCGCCAAGATGCAACCGGGCGACGTGTGCCTCCTGGAGAACACCCGTTTTGACCCTCGGGAAGAGGAGAACGCGGACAGCTTTGCGCGAGAGCTGGCGAAGCTCGGCGACGTCTTTGTGAATGACGCTTTTGGCTGCGCTCACCGGGCGCATGCCTCCACCGCGGGAATCGCGAAGTTCCTGCCGCAGGCGGCCAGCGGTTTGCTCATGGAGAAGGAGCTGAAATTCCTGGTCGACGAGCTCGCCGACCCCGCGCGCCCTTTTTTGGTCGTGCTTGGGGGACTTAAAGTCTCCACGAAGATTACCGTCACCAAATCTTTGATCGAGAAGGCCGATGTGATCCTGATCGGCGGCGCCATGGCTTACACCTTTTTCCTGGCTTGCGGCATTAAAGTCGGCAAGAGCCCGGTCGAGGCAGACAAGGTGGGACTGGCGAAGGAGATTCTGGAGTTAGCCAAGGCAAAGGGCGTCAAGTTTCTCCTTCCCGCGGACACCTTGGAGGCCGAAACGGTTAAACCTGGCGCTCCCACTCGTGTGACCCTGCCCTTGGGCCCTGAGCATGGCATTTCCGACGGATGGGAGGGCGGGGACATCGGAACCCGTACCATCGGGCTTTTCGAGACGGAGATCGCACTGGCCAAGACCATTCTTTGGAATGGACCGGTCGGAGTCTTCGAGATCCCCGAGTTTTCCCGCGGCACTCGCGCCATCGCGGAAGCAATCGCGAAGTCCGGCGCCGAATCGATCATCGGCGGGGGGGACACCGTGACCGCAGTCAAGCAATTCGGCCTCGGGGACAAAATGACATTCCTCTCCACCGGGGGCGGCGCCACCCTGGAGCTCCTGGAAGGCCGCGAATTGCCCGGCATCGCCGCTTTATCGAACAAATGAGAACGGATCCGAAGCCGGGATGTTCGCCCTCCGTCGTGCGGTCCAGTTTGGCCGGCCCCTTTTTTACCATAACCAAATATGAATAAACCCATCAAAATTGCTATCACCGGCGCTGCCGGCAAGATCGGATACGCGCTGGTGTTCCGAATTGCCTCTGGCGCCATGTTCGGTCCGGACCAAACGGTGGAGCTGCGGTTGATCGAGATTCCGCCCGCGCTGCCGGCGCTTCATGGCGTGCTCATGGAGCTTCAGGACTGCGCCTTCCCGCTGCTCAAGGGCATCACTGTCACCGCGGATCTGGCGGAAGGCTTTCGGGGGGTCAATTGGGCCGTGTTGGTGGGGAGCGTGCCCCGGAAAGCGGGGATGGAGCGCAAGGATCTCCTCGGGATCAATGGAAAGATCTTCGTGGGCGAGGGAAAGGCGATCCAAGAAAACGCGGCGAGCGACGTCCAGATCCTGGTGGTGGGGAACCCGTGCAATACGAATTGCCTCATTGCGATGAGCAATGCAAAAGCGATTCCGAGTGAGCGCTGGTACGCCATGACGCGCCTGGATGAAAATCGCGCCAAGTTCCAATTGGCGTTTCGAGCGGGGCTCGACGTGACCCGGGTGTCGAACCTGGCGATTTGGGGGAATCACTCGTCGACCCAGTATCCGGATTTCTTTAATGCACGGATCGATGGCAAACCCGCGACCGCGGTGATTGGGAATGAGGACTGGCTGAAAAGCACGTTCATCCCCACGGTGCAGAAGCGCGGGGCGGCCGTCATCGACGCGCGCGGCTCCTCGAGCGCGGCTTCCGCCGCGAATGCAATCGTCAATACCGTGCAGTCGATTGTCCGGCCGACCAAGGTCGGGGATTGGCATAGCGTCTCTCTTTGCTCGAAGGGAGAATATGGCGTGGATCAGGGGCTGATCTCGTCGTTCCCGGTGCGGAGCAATGGAGTGAACATCGAAGTGGCCGAAGGTCTGGAGATCGGGGAGTTTTCTCGTTCGAAGATCGATCAAAGCGTGGCGGAGCTCAAGGAGGAGCGAGAATTAGTGGCGGAATTGCTCGGATAGGATGGAGGCCAGCGACCCGATTACACAGACCAGCAGCCACATGCAATTTTCACCAAACACGGCGGGACGATGAGCAATCGTAACGGCTTTGGCCGCTCCTCCATCGGCAAAAAGTGGATTATCGCTCTCACTGGCGTCGTCCTCGTCGGCTTCGTCCTCGGTCATCTCGTCGGGAATCTGCAAATCTTCCTGCCAAACAAAAATCAACTCAACGCTTACGGTGCATTGCTGCATGGTTTGGGGCCTTTACTGTGGGTGGTTCGGGCGTTCCTGCTCGCGTGCGTCTCGATCCATCTATGGCTCACCATCGAGCTCACCCTGGAGAATCGCCGAGCCCGCCCCCTTGGCTATGAAAAGGCCCGATTTCGAGAGGCGTCATGGGCCGGACGTTATATGGCCGTGAGCGGCTTGATCGTTCTCGGTTTCATTATTTTTCACATCCTTCATTTCACGGCGAATGTCATCGATCCCGGATTCGCCAATATAGACCAGGTCATGGCGAATGGCGCCGTGCGGCACGATGTCTATCGCATGGTGGTGGTGGGCCTCCACAATCCGTTGGTAAGTGTTTTCTATATCCTAGGGATGGTCTTGCTCTGCCTCCATCTGAGCCACGGGTTGCGGAGCCTCGTTCAGACCCTCGGCTTGAAAACCAGCAAACTGGCGCCGTGGATTGACCATGGAGGGCCGGTGCTGGCGGTGATTCTCTGCCTCGGCTTCATCGCCATCCCCGTCTCCGTCATGACCGGTATTTTGCATTTATGACCACCTGGGACGCTCACATCCCGTCCGGTTCCATCGAAAAAAAGTGGAACCTGCATAAGTTCCAGACAAAACTGATCAGTCCGTCCAATCGTCGCAACCATGAGATTATCATCGTCGGCTCTGGGTTGGCCGGCGCTTCCGCGGCCGCAACTTTGGGAGAGCTGGGCTACCGGGTGAAATGCTTCTGTTACCAGGACTCCCCGCGCCGCGCGCATTCCATCGCTGCGCAAGGGGGCATCAATGCAGCAAAGAATTACCAAAACGACGATGACAGCGTATACCGCCTCTTTTACGATACCATCAAGGGCGGCGATTTTCGTTCCCGCGAGGCCAATGTTTACAGACTGGCGCAGGTCAGCGATGCGATCATCGACCAATGCGTGGCCCAGGGCGTTCCCTTTGCCCGCGAGTACGGCGGCCAACTGGCGAACCGTTCGTTCGGCGGCGCGCAAGTAGCGCGCACTTTCTACGCGAGGGGCCAGACGGGCCAGCAACTGATGCTGGGAGCTTATGGAGCGCTGAACAAACAGCTCGCGGCAGGCAGCGTCCAGATGTTCCCGCGGACGGAGATGCTGGAGATCGTGATCGTCGATGGCCATGCGCGGGGGATTGTGGTGCGCGACATGGTGACCGGGGAGATTTTGTCCCACGCCGCCGATGCAGTGGTGCTGGCCACCGGTGGCTATGGCAACGTCTTCTACCTCTCCACCAATGCGAAGGGGTGCAACGTCACGGCCACTTATCGGGCCTACAAAAAGGGGGCTTTTTTTGCCAATCCCTGTTACACGCAGATCCATCCTACCTGCATCCCGGTGAGCGGGGATTACCAGTCAAAGCTTACGCTGATGTCGGAGTCGCTGCGAAATGATGGGCGCATCTGGACGCCAAAGAAGGCTGGGGACAAGCGCTCGCCCGGCGAGATTTCCGAGGAGGAGCGCGACTACTATCTCGAGCGGAAATACCCCAGCTTCGGAAATCTCGCACCGCGCGATATATCCTCCCGGGCGGCGAAAGAGGTTTGCGACGAGGGGCGTGGAGTCGGTCTGACTGGGCGCGGGGTGTACCTCGATTTTGCCGACGCGATCCGGCGACTGGGAGAAAAGACTATTCAGGAACGCTATGGGAACCTCTTCGAGATATACCAAAAAATTACGAATGAGGACGCCTACCAGGTTCCCATGCGCATTTACCCGGCCATGCATTATGCGATGGGGGGCCTCTGGGTCGACTACAATCTAATGAGCAACCTCCCCGGCCTGCACGTGATGGGCGAGGCAAACTTCTCCGATCATGGGGCCAATCGGTTGGGCGCGAGCGCTCTGATGCAGGCCTTGGCGGATGGTTACTTCGTGCTGCCGGCGACGATCGGCAATTACCTGTCCAGTCAAACCGGGAAAAAGGCGAGCGCGCACGGGCCGGAATTCAAAAAGGCGGAGCACGAAGTCAAGGATCGCACCGCCCGTCTCCTTGGAATTCATGGGAAGAAAACGGTGGATCATTTCCATCGCGAACTCGGCCTGATCATGTGGGAGCATTGCGGGATGTCGCGCAACGACAAGGGACTGCGCGAGGCGCTCAAGCGCATTCCCGAGCTGCGCGAAGAATTTTGGCGGGATGTGAATCTGCTGGGCGATGGCGAGGAATTGAACCAGGCGCTGGAAAAGGCGGGGCGGGTCGCCGACTTTTTGGAATTCGGGGAGCTGATGTGCCACGACGCCCTCGATCGCCGCGAATCGTGCGGAGCGCATTTCCGAGAGGAATTCCAGACCTCCGAGGGCGAGGCCACCCGGAACGATGCCGAATACGCCTACGTGTCGGCATGGGAGTACAAGGGGGATGAATCTCCGCCGCAATTGCACAAGGAGCCGCTCGAATTTGAAGCGGTGAAGCTTGGAACCAGGAGTTACAAATGATCGCGCCGGGACCAGCCAAGAGAAATTTCAAAATCCGCGTCTGGCGTCAAAAGGACGCAAGGACGGCGGGCCACATGGCCGAATATCAGGCTCGGGACATCCCGGCCGACTGCTCCTTCCTCGAGATGCTCGATATCGTCAATGAAGGGCTCATTGGGCAAAACGTGGAGTCGATCGCCTTTGACCACGATTGCCGGGAAGGAATCTGTGGCATGTGTTCGCTGGTAATCGATGGGACGCCGCACGGACCGAATCGGGCGACCACCACCTGCCAGCTTTACATGCGGCATTTCGCTGACGGGGCGACCATTGTGATTGAGCCTTTCCGGGCC
>Ga0182012_10007697_pt1 | contig 10739 bp, 12 predicted proteins | sample 612S2SmetaG_FD_120486 | JGI IMG/M metagenome (GOLD analysis project Ga0182012, IMG submission 120486) | Permafrost microbial communities from Stordalen Mire, Sweden - 612S2S metaG | ecosystem: Environmental > Terrestrial > Soil > Wetlands > Permafrost | place: Sweden: Stordalen | collected...
ATTGAGGCACGGAAGTAGGAGGCGGTTGGGGCTCGTGCTTTCCCCGGTCTCAGAATCGAGACCTGGGGCACTCGGCAACAAAAATGCTCGACTTAACGTGTTTCTTATCAGAATTTTAGATTATGTTGGTTCAGTGTTCAGATTAATCAGTGTGGAAAGTTGTGGAATGTTAGAATAAAGGGGATGTCAAAGCCTCTGAAAACACTTCTCCTGAATCCACCCTCGTTCAAGAATTTTGACGGCGGCGCGAGTTCGCGCTGGCCGGCAACGCGCGAGATTGAGTCTTACTGGTACCCTGTGTGGCTAACCTACCCGGCTGGCATGCTGGAGGGTTCGCGCGTGTTGGACGCGTCGCCGCACCATGTCTCCGCCGACGAAACCATCGCGATCTGCAAAGACTACGAGTTCCTGGTGCTGTTTACCTCCACCATGGGCTGGGAGGGCGACCAGCGACTGGCCGAGGCGATCAAGGCGGCCAATCCTCCCATCAAGATTGCGTTTGTCGGGCCGCCGGTGACCACAGATCCGGATCGCGCGCTGAACGAGTGCTCGGCTCTCGACTTCATCTGCCGTCGCGAGTTCGATTTTTCCGTCGTCGAATTTGCGCAGGGCAAGCCGCTCTCTGAGATTCTTGGCATCAGCTACAAGCAAGACGGCAAGATCATTCACAACGCGGACCGCCCCCAGGCCGAAGACCTGGACGCGATGCCCTGGGCAACCAAAATCTACAAGCGCGATATGGATGTGACACGCTACAACGTGCCCTTCCTGCTTCACCCGTATATCGCGCTCTACTCGACGCGCGGCTGTCCGGCGCAGTGCACCTTCTGCCTGTGGCCGCAGACGTTGAGCGGACATGCGTGGCGCAAGCGGTCGACCGACGACGTAGCCGCGGAGATGAAGTGGGCCAAGGAGAACTTTCCCGATGTGAAGGAGTTCTTCTTCGACGATGACACGTTCAACATTCAGAAGGTGCGCACGATTGAGCTTTGCGAAAAGCTCAAGCCGCTGGGCATTACCTGGAGCTGCACGTCGCGCGTTACCACGGACTACGACACGCTGAAGGCAATGAAGGAAGCCGGTTGCCGGTTGCTGATTGTGGGCTTCGAGTCGGGCGATCCGCAGATTCTGAAGAACGTCAAAAAGGGCGCAACCGTGGAGCGGGCTCGCGACTTTGCACGCGACTGCCATTCGCTTGGGCTCACGATTCATGCCGACTTCATTCTCGGCCTGCCCGGCGAGACGAAGCAATCGATCCGCAATACCATCAACTTTGCCAAGTCGCTGGATTGCGAGACGATTCAGGTGTCTATTGCGCACGCCTATCCCGGCACGGAGTTTTATGATTTTGCCGAGAAGAACGGCTTCATCACCAACCAGACCATGCAGGACACCGGCGGCCACCAGATGGCGCACATCGAGTATCCGGGCCTGCCAACCGACTACGTGATGGAGATGGTGCATCGCTTCTACGACGAATATTACTTCCGGCCCAAGGCGGCCTTCCGCGTGGTTTGGAAGGCGATTGTGAACCGCGATATTCCGCGGCTTTATGTGGAGGCCAAGTCCTTCCTCAAGCTGCGAGCCCAGCGCAACAAGATGGTGAAGGAAGCGCGCAAGCACCAGCCCGATCCGCAGACACCGGTAAGCGCAGGCGCGTAAGTTGTTTTCTTGAGCAAGATTCATGGAGGGCGGCGCGATTTGCGACCGCCCTTGTTTCTTTAGACCATCCCCATGCACGGCAGCGGATATTGAATTAATGGCCCATCACAAACTCATGCCGCGCCAGTACCTCATCCTTGGGCTGGTTGCGCTTTGCGCTCCGCTGGGGGACACATGCCTTTCGCGAGGCATGACGCGGCTGCCCGATGTGTCCCTGGCTCACCCGTGGGCCTTGATTACGGCTGTCTTCACGCCATGGATCGGGGCCGGCATTGCATTTCTGATTGGATTTTTTGCCAGCTACCTGACGGCGCTCTCCTGGGCCGATCTAACTTTCGTTCTGCCGGCAACAGCTTTCGGAAATGTGATCGTGGCGCTGCTTTCGCGCTTCTTGCTCCATGAGGCCATCAGCCTGGAGCGATGGGCTGGAATCCTGCTGATCACGCTCGGCGTGGGGTTTGTGGCCAATGGACCGTCGTTGACCGAGAGGCCGGCTGTCGAGCCCTTTATCCCCGCTGCGGAGCCGGTTGTGCCCACGGCGGAACCGGTTATAAAAGAAACGGTGATGCGATGATGGCAACCAGCGTATGGCAGGCGACGGCAATGATTGCTGCAGTTGTGTTGAGTTCGACCGCGGGCGAGGTGCTGACGGCCGCGGCCATGAAGTCGATTGGCGACCTCGACGAGATTCGCGCGCATTCTGGCATGAAAGGCGCGATCACGGCACTACTCACCTGCCCTCTGTTTTTTGCAGGCGTGAGCTTTCTTGCACTCGCGTTTTTCTCATTGCTGTTTGCATTAAATCATCTCAATTTAAGCTTGGTTGCCCCGGCATCCGCTTCGCTTACGCTGGTCACTAATGCCATTGCAGGCAAGATCTTTTTGAAAGAGAATGTCGACCGGCGGCGATGGGCGGCCGCGCTGCTCGTTTGTGTCGGCGTTTATCTGCTGGCGCATTGAAGGCGGTAATCAGCCCTTAGCTTTTAGCGATCAGCTTTTTCGTGGCTCGTTGAGCAGTTTGTCTTTACTGGATTCAGAGTCGATGCCTGGGGTGCACATCATTCCATTTTGATTCAGGGTTTTCTGTGAGCCAATACATTTTTATCTATGGCACGCTGCAGCCGGGGGCGGCTCCACGCGAGGTTGCACGCGCGGTGGAGATGCTGAAGCCGGTGGGCGAGGGGTCTGTAGACGGCGTTCTGTACGATCTTGGTGAATTTCCCGGCGCGGTGGCGGATTCCGCAGCTGAGTCACGAGTCTTTGGGACGGTTTTTGAACTGCCGGAAGATAAGAACGTACTGCCGGAGTTGGACCGTTACGAGGGGTTCAATCCAGATGCTGTTACGGATAGCTTGTTCGTTCGTCTAGAGCGGGATGTAGAGTTGACCGACGGCTGTCAAATGCGGTGCTGGATCTATTACTATAATCTGCAGTCATTGGGCGCGCGGGTCATTGCTGACGGCAGGTATCGGATAAATGCCGGGTGTTAGGGAAACTCTGTACAGACAGGTTTTGTAACAGGGCACAACTTCAGTGGCGCCGCAATGATTGCAAAATCAACGTGGGCTTTAGCCCCTGTGGATGTTCCCCTCGCAAAAATGCAATTGTGCGGAGATCCCTTAGCTCCCGCTTCCACTCCCTAGAAAGCGCATCAGTCCAGTAGGCTTCAGGTCTGGTTCGAGAAAAGTACATGGCGCTCCGACGGCGGCTGTAATCACTTCCGCGGCCAAGTGGCCGGAGCGGGCCGCGCTTTCCATAGTTGATGGCCAGCCGGTCTGCACCCAGTCGCCGGCCAGTAACAGATTGGGCCACGGAGCCGCCGAGGGAGGTCTGGCGTTATCAATTCCCGGTGGCACACCAAATGTGGCACGTATTTCTTTGACGAGCGCGGATTTTTCGAGCTTTGCTTCTTTCACGCGCGGGAAGAATTCGGCCAGCTCTGCGTGTGCCTGCCGAATCGCCTCTTCGCGCGGCAGCGCGGCAAATGCCCGTGTAGCGCTGATGACGAGTTCGATGTAATTGCCGGGCCGGTTTTGCAGCTTTGACTGGTTGTACATCCAGTGGATTTCGCGGTCGAGCAGCACGGCGTGATCGAGGTTGGTGATCTCGCGGTCAAACCAGAGATGCACGCTGCAGATGGGCCAGTGCTCGTGCTGCGCAATCTTGCGGGTCAGCTCTTCCGCGCCTTCGACTGGTGGCAAATTGGGGATCAGCTTCGCAGTAGCTTCAAATGGCAGAGCGAGGACTAGGTAGTCGGATTGGATCTCGCCGTCGCGAGTCTGAACGGACCATTCAGATATCTCTTCGTCCCAGGTGGCGGATTCAACGTTGGAATTCAGGTGGAACTTCGTTCCGCTTTCGCTCAGAAACTTTTGTGCCCCTTCATAGAGCTCACTCAAGGGGACAGTGCTCATGCCCATGGCGCCTGCGAAAGGAGAATTCATGAAGAGCTCGCGGACAACCTTGGCCGCATAGGGAAGGGCGATGCAGTCGAGGTCTGCATTGAGCGCGCTGGCAATAACCAGACGCCAGAAGCGCTCGATAGCGCCGGATGTCTGACCGTTGCGCTTGAGCCATTGTTCCAGTGATTCGGTCGAGTTTTGTGGCACTGGGCGCGTAAGCGCTGCAAACGCACGGGCCAGCGCCAGCTTGTCGGCTAGGCTAAACGCGTGGGCGAAGAGCAGTTTGGGCAGGCCGTGGAATGGAGCTGGAAGCGTGAAAGGGCCCAATCCGGAGGGTCCAAGCAGCGAGCGCCGGCCGCCGGGTTCGATCATGGTCATCTCGCTGGTCCAGTGAATCTTTTGGTCAACACCGATGCGCGTGTAGAAGCCGATGAGATTGGTGCAGCAGCCGAAGAGGACGTGCTGGCAGTTGTCGATGACTTCATTGACGCCGGGGTGTAGATAGGAGCTGGCGCGTCCACCGAGGTAGCCGCGGCGTTCGACTAAGTGGACATGGAATCCGTTCTCCGCAAGCGCGCAGGCGGCAGAGAGGCCAGCAACCCCCGCACCGAGGATGGTGACGGATTTTGGCTCCGGATGGAGTGGATTGGTCAACGAGACGGCCCTCCGGGATGAGGGGTACGAGCTTCAGCTTGAAGGGTACGGGCTTCAGCGCGAAGGGTACGGGCTTCAGCGCGAAGGGTACGGGCTTCAGCGTGAAGGGTACGGGCTTCAGCCCGTACATCCGAAGCACTAACTTCCCTGGGCTTTAGCCCCTGAGGGAATGCAATCTCCGGAAAGCCCATGAACTCATAAAGGATCCCATCTTCAACCAGTTTCGCATCGATCGGATTGCTCCGAATGTACGCAATATGTCTCAGCCAATCTTCCTCATCTCGAATGCGGTGATCGGTGAATCCCGGCTGCCAAATTTCTCCAGCCCATTCCAGTTCCCGTTTGGCGCGGAATGAAAAGCCGCCCTTGATCAGTTGAACAGCCTTCTCAATGGATTCGATGGGTGTTAGAAGCAGGTGCAGATCATCAGGCATTATGACGTAGGCGTGGAGAGTGTATCCAGTACCGTTGTAGTGATGAATGGTGGATTGCATGAGCCGCGCCCAGCGGTCGTGGCGGAAGAAGGATTTGCGGCCGTGAGTCTGTGTCGATATAAAGTATGGAGATTTGCTGTTCTCGAATTGCTCTCGTGTGGGGCGCATCCCATTCCTCGGGGGCTAAAGCCCCATTCATTAAGTTGGAATTTATGTACGGGCTTAAGCCCGTACCCTTCACTTAAAGCTGTGCTAAGACCATGCGCACCAAGCCTAAAGAAAGAATAGCGAGTTTTTCCGCCGTAGGAACAGAGGCGCGCGCGGAGAACACATCGTAGTCGGCGTGCTCGATGCGCTTGAGCAGAGAGTGGTATATAGTGACGAGAACCCAGAGGGCAGCGCGGCTTTCCTTGTTGATGAGTGGCACTAGCTCCTGGGTGGATCGGTAGTAAGTTTCTGCGCGGGCTGCGTAGACAGCTAACAGGGCGCGCTCATTGGTGTTCGGTGCAGCGCCCGGTGTGCGATGGAGCAGGGAATCGAGCGGGACGCTGTGATTTTTCAAGTCTTCCAAAGCGAGATAGACTCTGTTGCGCGAGACGTCTTCCTGCACGTCGCGAAGAATGTTGGTGAGTTGGAATGCGATACCGGTTTCTTCGGCCAGTTTTTCAGCCCGTGAGTCGGTGTAGCCGAAGATGCGAATGCAGACCAGGCCGACGACCGAGGCGACGAGGTAGCAGTAGCGGTAGAGGTCGGGGAAGGTGGCGTAGGTGTCGGGGGCGTTGGTGGTGTCGCTATTTAAATCCATTGACACGCCGGCAACTAATTCGTCCAGAAGACTCAGAGGAATGTTGAATCGCTCGACGGCATCGCGAACGGCGCAGAAGACGGGGTTAGAAGTGTCGCCGCCAAGGCAGACGCCATGCCAGTTTTCTAGCCACGCATTGAGGCGGAGGCGACGCTCTTCGCGAGACAGTGTCTCATCGTCGGCGAGGTCGTCTGCCTGGCGCATGAAAGCGTAGATGGCGCAGATAGCGTTGCGCCGCTGTGCGGGTAAAGCGAGAAAGGCGTAGTAAAAGTTCTTAGCTTCGTGTCGGGCGATGCTGCGGCAAGTGGCGTATGCGTCGCGGAGGGCGCGCGTGTGGCTTTCGAGATGAGGGTTCACGCTGACTTCCCCTCAACATTCCCCGCTATATTCCCCATTGCGCCGAGGCGCATAAAAGGCAGCGCCTTGCCTGCGACTGCGCGAAGGGCCAGGGCCAGCTTGGTGCGCTTGCTGATGGCAGGCCGGGCGGAGAGGACGTCGTAATCGCGGAACTCGATGGCGCGAAGAATTTCCAGGCCCCCGCGGCTGAACAGATCAAGGTCAAGCGCTAAATCGCGATTCACTCGGCCGATGAGTGGAAGCCCCTCATGAAACATAGCTCTCGCGTAATCGACTTCCTGCTTTAGAAGTGTACGGAATGCGGGAGTTGCAATGCCCACTGCGATTGTGTCGTTTGATATGCCGTGAGCCCGCATGTCCGCTTGGGGAATGTAGACGCGGTCTCTGTCCTTGAAGTCGGTCGAGACGTCCTGCCAGAAGTTCGCCAACTGAAGCGCCGAGCACGTCGCATCGGACAGGCGGAAGTTCTCATCGCTGACTTCACCGCACGCGTAGAGCACGAGGCGGCCCACCGGGTTGGCCGAGTAGCGGCAGTAAGCAAGTACGTCCTGCATGGTTTCAAAGCGCCTGACGGTCTGGTCCTGACGGAAGGCAACAAGCAGATCTGCAAAAGGCTCTTTGGGAATCGAACACGCGCGAATTGTCTCGGCGAGTGCGACGAAGACAGGATGGCGTGCGCGGCCTTCGTAGCAGGCGTCAAGCTCTTGTCCCCAGAGATCAAGCAGTGCCAAGGCGGAGTCGCGGTCAGGGACTTCATCCCCTAGATCATCGGAGATACGGCAGTAGGCGTAGATGGAATGGAAGTGCGGCCGCAATACGGCGGGAAGAAACCAGGAAGCTACATGAAAATTTTCGTAGTGTGTCTCGGAGAGATTGCGGCAGTATGCGCGAGCTTCGTCGAGCGTGGGCGCGACTTCAGGAATGCGATACGAGGGCGGAAGCGCAGCCCAGCCCTTTTCGAGGAGTTCTTCGGATTGAGCTGCGGTTGTCATGGCACGATTGCTGTCTTGATTTCGCTGCTGCGGTTCATCAACTTTTCAAACACGCGGTTCAGCTCGTAGAGCTTGGCGCGGCCGGTAATGAACGCGGAGCATTGAAATCGGCCGCTGGCAATCAACGCAAGCGATTCGCGGCAGATACTCGGCGTGTGGTGGAAGGTTGCGCGCAGCGTGATGTCGCTATAGTGAATGCGATTGGTGTCGAGCGAGACATGAGTATTGACCGCGCAGCCGCCGAAGAAGTTTACTGTGCCGCCCTTTCGCACAAGCTCGATCGCCTCCTGCCACGTCTCGGGCGTGCCAACGGCCTCAATTGCGATGTCGACACCGCGGTCCTTTGGGGTAAGCGCGCGGGTCTCTTGAATGGCTTTGCGTATGGTCGCGGCCTGTACAACATGCGTTGCACCAAGCGCCTTGGCGGCGTCCACCTGGCCGTCATGGCGGACCAGAGCGATGGTCTGGTGGCCCGCGAGCGCCGCTACGTGGAGAAGCATCAGCCCCAGCGGCCCGCCGCCAATGACGGCGATTGTATCGCCAGGGCGCGGCTTCGAGTCCTTGAAGCAGTGAACAGCGCAGGCCAGTGGCTCCGTAAGCGCAGCGTGCTCCAGCGGCACATTTTCAGGAACGCGAAACGTATTTTTTGCCACAATGCGTTCGGGAATGCGAATGTACTCGGCGTAGGCACCGTTGTTGAAGATGAGATCGTCGCAGAGGTTTTCCTGGCCGCGGGCGCAGAAGAAGCACTCGCCGCAGGGTGCGGAGTTGAGCGCGACAACTCGATCGCCCGGCGCAAAGTCGGTTACGCCAACGCCAGCTTCGACAACTGTTCCCGCCAACTCGTGGCCGAACAAAGCCGGAGGAGCTATCATGCGCGCATGATAGCCGCGGCGAAAGACCTTGAGGTCGGTTCCGCAGGTGAGCGCTGCGCCCACGCTCACAACGAGTTCGCCAACACCGGCTCTCGGAACCGGCACATCTTCAATGCGGATATCTTCGCGGCCATGAAGCACCGCTGCCTGCATGGTCCCGCGGCCGCTGAGGAATGCATGCTCGACGGTTTTGCGGCCAAGGCTGACGGCGGTTTCCACCTTGCGGCGCCCTTTGACCACCACAGTCTCTACAGTATTGAGGCCGGCTTCAACCACGGTTTCAACGGTGTTGAGGCCTCCCTCAACAACATCTTCCACCCGCTTGCGCCCCTCTTCGACAGCCGTCTCCACCGTCTTGCGACCGCGGAGAATGGCGTCCTTGACTGTGCCTGACATCGAATGCTCCTAGAGAGATCCCTGTCCGAGTACAGGCTCAAGCATGATCTTCATCGAGTCTGGCTGGGGATTGGAAGCGATGGCGATGGCCTCGATTGCTTGATCGAGCGCGAAACGGTGTGAGATGAGTTGTGTAAGATCGAAGCCGTTCGTGTAGCCGTCGAAGACCAGGCGGGTGACTTCGTCAAGAATCGGAAAGGAAGAAGAATAAGAGCCAAGAAGAGTTTTCTCGTCGACACAAACCGCGCCGGGATCGAACATGGCCTCGCCGTGTTGAGTCTGCGCAAAGAGCATGACCTTGCCTCCCGGCCGCGCCGCATCCATTGCGGTCTTAATGAGGGCGTTGCCGCCAACGGCCAGCACAACGGCATCTGCTCCTCGGCCCTCCGTAGCGGCGAGTACGCGCTCGACTACGTTTTCAGTTCCCGCGTGAATCGGATTGGTAAGTCCGTATCGGGCTGCGATGGCGTGGCGTTCAGGGAACAGATCGGAGCTTAGGACAGTTGCGCCTGTCTTCATTGCAAGCACGGCGTGCATAAGGCCGATGGGCCCTTGGCCGATTACGAGAACAGTATCGTCTGAAGCGATGTTGAGCAGCTTCTGGCCTTTGAGTACGGTGTTCAGCGGTTCGATAAATGCGGCCTGCTCGAAGGGCACATGATCGGGAATGCGCACGACACCGCGGTTCTGGACGACGAAGTCCATGACGCGTATGTACTCCGCAAAGCCGCCGCCGGAGGGCTCGTAACCCGCAGTGACGCCGGTTTTCTTGTAGAGCGGGCACTGCGCGGGTGTCTGTTTGCGGCAGTAGTAGCACTCGCCGCACGGGACGTGATGGAAGACCATGACGCGGTCGCCGACGTGATAGCCCTTGACGCCGGCGCCAACTTCGGCGATGACTCCCGCCATCTCATGGCCGAAGATTCGCGGCGCGGAGTGGGAACCGTAATGAATTTTCTTCAAGTCGGTCCCGCAGATGCCGCACGTGGCAATGCGGACCAACAACTCGCCTGCGCCGATGCGCGGCACGGGTACGGTTTCAACCCGCATGTCGTTGATGCCGTGATAGACAACGGCGCGCATGGTCGCGGGTGTTCGGCGCTCTGCCTGGGGATCGATTTCAGTTTTGCAATGCGTTTCTGGACCTGATATCTGAGTAGCCATTCCGTTTCCTGATGTGACGTTCATTCCGCAAGAAATGTGTGGAGCGATTCCGCGATGCTCTGGGAAGCCTTCCTACTATTTTCGCCCATCCGGATGAGCGCAGGCCAGTAAATCGGACGTAAGACGGCAAAAAGGGCGAAACGAGCTATCTGAAACTGGCCTTGAGGGTCGATGAAGCGGTTGAAGTCCGGGAGGCGGTCGTGGAGTCCATCACTGACGGCCTTAATAGCGTAGAAGGGAATTTCGTGCTGCGCGGCGAGGCGCGCGATGGCGGCGGCTTCCATGTCGACAAAGGAAGCGTTATAGGTGGCCGCGAGGCGGAGCTTTTCCTTCTCGTTTGCTACGGTGGCGCTGGTGGCCAGCCAGAGGTCGCCAGCACCAGCGTCGCAGCGGAAGCGTTCGCCGGTACGCGTGTCGATAACGCCGGCCGCGTTGTGGGCTGAACCCGGAGCGAGGTCAGGCGTGAGTGCGCCGGCCCAGCCGATGGAGAAAACTAAATCAATAGGCCCTCCGTCCTCAATGGCCGCGAAGGCGCGCGTGGCGGCAGCCTGGCCCGCACCGGCGCACGCGGCGATCCACTCTTCCTCTTCGTTGCGCTGTGCCCAGAAGTGGATGCCGGTTCGGGTGCTATGCGGCCAGTTACGCACGAAGGGGGTGAGCTCACCGGGCATGGCGGCGATGATGGCGGTTCGGGTCATTAGTGGGCTTTGTTGAACCGTCGTTTGATGGAGTGTTTTTGTTCGGCACCCGACGCAGCTACTTCTTTTCGAGATTTTCGATTTTTGCGGAGTGCTCACCGAGGATTTGGTAGAACCGGCGCAAATCGCCTTCGATGGCAAGCAGACGGGTTTCGATCCTGCTCTCCACCCGATTCAGGCCCGTCACGTTGAGGAGTATTCCCATCAGCACTGTCACCGTGGGAATGCCGATGGCAAGCCAAAGCTGGGTTTCGGTCATTGCGCGCTCCTCAGTCTGCTAGACCGGGAATCTGCTGGACC
>Ga0182012_10007701_pt1 | contig 10736 bp, 8 predicted proteins | sample 612S2SmetaG_FD_120486 | JGI IMG/M metagenome (GOLD analysis project Ga0182012, IMG submission 120486) | Permafrost microbial communities from Stordalen Mire, Sweden - 612S2S metaG | ecosystem: Environmental > Terrestrial > Soil > Wetlands > Permafrost | place: Sweden: Stordalen | collected...
CTGCGGAAGAGCATGCTCCAGCACTGCGCCAATAGCATCGTTGGGGCTGGTGCAGCGTGGTACTAAATCCGTGGCCCGGGGCCGAATTGGTTGGCACATGCGCTTTGCAGCCTCGATGCACGTTCGTACATACTAAGAAGAGTGGGGTTCGAGTGGGATGCGGCTCTAAGGCTGACGCGAATCTGAACAAGCATGGCATCGATTTTGCCGATGTTGTTACCCTGCTTGAGGACGAACTGGCGCTCACAATGCGGGATGAGAGTTGCGAGGCGAGGAAGAAGAACGCTGGATCAGCTTGGGAACAGACTCGCCCGGACGCCTTGCGGTGGTGGTGTACACATGGCGCGAGGAATACGAGGCGCAAAGATGAAGCAAGATACGATTTCTCCAAGGCCAAGCGGGGCGCGGCTTTCAAGACCCCGCCCGGGAAGACGCGTATCACAATCCGGCTAGACAATGGCGCAATGAGTTGGATTCGAGAGCAGGCCCATGCCTCCGGCGGCGGCAGCTATCAGAGCCTGATCAACGAAGCCCTTGTGCGGCATGTAGGAGCCGCGAAGGAACCCTTGGAATGCACGCTCCGTCGCGTGATTCGCGAAGAACTACACACATCCGGGTGAGGCGAGGGCCGCGCGTTCGGTTCAATCTAAACGACGAGTCGGTTTGATCCGCTTATTTCCGCCCCGCCGGCTGCGTCAGAATCTGCTGCGCGTAATAATTCACGACACGCGCTTCGCTGTGAGCGACTTCGAGATATGCCGATCGCAGTAAGGTGTCCTTGCGATTCATCAAGAGATTGCGGATGTTCTGTTGCACGCGCGGGTCGGCCAGGTCGCGCTGGCCGGCCGGTTCCTTGGCAATCATCTTGAAGATCCGATACCCGCCAGGCGTGGGCACGACGGCGGAAATTTGGCCGGGAGTCATCGAGACGATCATCTTCTTCAGTTCGGGGCTGGCGTGATCCAGAGCCGATTCGCCCATCGGCCCCATGTCGCCGCCGTTGGGAGCGGTCGAGGGATCTTCCGAATAGTTCTGAGCCAGGGAAGCGAAATCCTCACCCTGTTTGAGCCGTTCGGCGATCAAGGTAATCTTCTTGCGCGCCTGCTCGTCGTTCTGCGCTTTGTCGTTCTTAAGATTATGCGCGTTGGGATCCTGCTCCGGTGTCACTACGATTTGCGCGATGCGAATCTGCGGCTCGGGAAAGTTGAAGCTGGCTTTGTTTTTGTTGTAGAAGGAAGCAAGGTCGGCGTCGCTGATGGTGATGCGGGAGATGATGTCCTTGTTGATCAGCTTTTGAAGACTGAGTTCCCGGCGGATCTGGGTACGTAGATCGTTCTCGGTGAGACCCTGATCTTTTAGCGATTTCTCGAATTGCTCCTGCGTATAAGGGGAGCGTAGTTCAGTGAACTTTGTGTCCACCTCGGAATCCGTAGCCATCAACCCCTCTTTTTGAGCCCGCTGGAGCATGATCTCGTTGTCGATGAGGGTGCGCAGAACTTCGAGGCGGCGCGTTTGGCGGAGATCTTCGCTGGCGCCTTCCGGGTCTACCACGAACTGACGCTTGTAGAATTTTTCGAGATCGGAGTACGTGACGGGGCGGTTATTCACCGTGGCCGCAACATCGGGTCCAGGCTTTTTTGAGCAGGCGGAGAACAAAATGGCCGAGGCCGCGAGCAGTGCGAGCGAACTATGCATGGGAAAGCCCATTATAATGACGCCAGTGAAAATCGGAATCATCGGCACGGGCGCCATCGCGGCGAAGCATGCTCAGGCATGGCGCAACATCGGGTGTTCGATTGTGGCCTGCACCAACAAAACAGAGGCCAAGGGAAGGGAGTTCGCCAGGTGTTTTGACGCGGTGTTTTTGCCCGACGGCGAAGCCGTTTGCCGGCATCCCGAAGTGGAATTGGTGGATGTCTGCACATTTCCGGATTACCGGCTGGAGCCGGTGCGGATCTGCGCGGAACTCGGTAAACCTGTGCAACTGCAGAAGCCAATGGCGATCAATCTGGACGATGCTTACGCGATCGCGGTTCTGGCGGGACAGGCGGGGATTACGGTGGGCGTTGTTTCGCAGCACCGGTTTGACGATGCTTCCCGGTTTCTGAAACGCGCGATTGAAGAAGGACGGCTGGGGACAATTCTGGAAGCGGATTTTTATGTAAAGTGGTACCGTCCGCAGGAATATTACGCGCGCGCCGTCAAAGGCAGTTGGGCCACCGAGGGCGGTGGCGCTTTGATCAATCAGGCTATTCATCAGGTGGATCTGGTGGGTTGGCTGGCCGGGCCCATCCAGGAGGTCTATGCCAACTGGCGGCTGGGCGTAATGCACCGGATTGAATCGGAGGATTTGATCAACGCGGTCGTGCGGTTTGAAAACGGAGCTTTGGGCGTCATGCAGGCGTCCACGGCTTTGTGGCCCGGCTATCCTGAGCGGATTGAGATTCATGGTTCCAGCGGGTGGGCGGTAATCACGGGAGAGCGCTTAACAAAATGGGACGTGCGTGGCGATACGGGAAATGTCACCAGCGATATCGCGGTTGCCGTAGCGGAAGGGGCGTCCGGAGCGAGCGATCCGATGGCCATCTCACTTGAGCCGTTTGAGAGGCAGTTTGCAGACTTGTTGAGCGCCCATCGTGAAGGACGACCACCCTTGGTGGGCATCCCCGAGGGAACCGCCGCCCTGGCGGTGGTGGAAGCGGCGTACGAATCCTGCCGGAGTGGACAACCGGTCAAACCTCGATATCCGGGGCAGTAGCGGAGACAAGATCGCCCTCGCGCGCAACCCAGACGTAGAGAGTGGGGAGCAGGAAAACTCCGAGCAAGAGAGCGGCCAAAAGGCCGCCCACGATCACGATGGCGAACGGACGTTGAGAGTCTGACCCAATCCCTCTCGAAAACGCCGCGGGCAGCAAGCCCACGCTGGCCACCAGCATGGTCATCATGATGGGTCGCAGGCGCTGCACCGAGCCTTCAATGGCCGCTTCAATAACAGTGCGGCCGCGGGAACGAAGCTGGTTGATGTATTCAAGCATGATGACGCCCGTTTGCACGGAAACCCCGAACAGAGCAAGAAAACCAACTCCGGAAGAAACACTGAAATGTGTGCCGGTGAGGAGCAGTGCAACGAGGCCGCCAATCGGCGCCATGGCGACGTTCGCCAGAATCAGGAGCGACCACTTGAACGATTTAAACATCGTGTAGAGGATGAAAAAGATAACGAGAATGGTAAGCGGCAGAACAATCGCCAGGCGCTTCGATGAGCGTTTCTGGCTTTCATACTCACCAGCCCAATCGATGTGATAGCCGACAGGAAGCTTGACTTGAGCGTCGACCTTCGCCATGGCCTCTTCCACGGTCGAGCCCAAATCGCGCTTAGGAACACTGTACTTAATCGCGACGTACCGGGAATTGCCCTCGCGGTAGATTTCGGAAGCGCCATCAGCCGTCCGAATGGTGCAGAGTTGAGCGAGAGAGACACGTTCCCCGTTTGGCGCGAGCAGGCGAATGTTCTCGATCGCTTCGCGTGTGTCGCGGTAGGGGAGCGAGTAACGGGCGACTAAGTCGTAGCGCTCTTCGCCCTTCAGTACCTGGCTGACCGCTTTTCCGCCCACGGCTGTTTCGACGGCATCCTGAATATCACTAACATTGATGCCGTAGCGTGACGCAAGGGGACGGTTTACGGTGAATTCGAGATTCGGTTGACCAATTACACGGAAAAGACCTAAGTCAGCGACGCCATCGACGTGGCGCATGACGCCAACAATCTGATCGCCGACCTGCTCCAGTTTTCTCAGATCGTCACCGTAGACTTTGATCGCTAACTCACCTTTCACGCCACTGACTGCTTCCTCCATGTTGTCGGCGATGGGTTGAGAGAAGTTCCAGATCACACCGGGAAGATTTTGCAGTTCGCGGTCCATTGCGGAGATGAGTTCCTCCTTGTTTTCCTTGAAGACGGGACGCCATTGGTCCTTAGGCTTCAATCCGACGAAGTATTCGGTGTTGAAGAAACCCGTCGTGTCGGTGCCGTCGTCGGGGCGGCCAATCTGAGAAACCACCTCAGTTACTTCGGGGAATGACGCAAAGACAATGCGAGCCTGATTCATCAGTCGGGTGCCTTCGGTGGGGCCGGTGCTGGGCGCCAATGTTCCGCGAGCCCAGATAGCGCCTTCATCGAGATGAGGCAGAAATTCGGAGCCAATGACGCCGCTTGTAGCAAGATACGCGGATAGGGCGAGAGCGAAAACGGCGATGGCCGCCGTGATCCAGCGGAACCGGATGGCCTGGCGCACGCTTCGTTGATAGCCGTTGGTGAGCATCCGCATGACCGGGTTTTCCCATTCACGAATTTCCTTCGGGAAAACAAAGCTGGAGAGCACCGGGGCAATCAGCATGGAATAGATCAAAGCGCCCAGCAAGGCGAATGCGACGGTCCAGGCCATCGGCTTGAACAGGCGGCCTTCCACGCGCTGGAGCGTAAAGATCGGTACGTAGGCGGTAATGATGATCCCAATCGAGTAGAAGACCGGCCGCTGCACTTCGTGGGCCGCCTCGCGGATACGATCAAGCTTAGTAACCGTGCGGCCATCGCGATGAGCGAGGTAGCGGATGATGTTTTCCACCATGACGACCGCGCCCTCCACCACCATTCCGAAATCGAGCGCGCCGAGCGAAAGCAGGTTAGCCGGTATACCGTTCAGATTCAGACAGATCGCAGCAAAGAGAAGCGAGAACGGAATGGTTAGCGCAACAATAAAAGCGCCGCGTATGTTACCGAGGAAAAGGAACAGGATGACGGCGACAAGAATGATCCCCTCGGTAAGGTTATGAAGCACCGTGTGGGTTGTATAGTGGACCAGTTCGCTCCGGTCGAGGAAGGGCACAACCTTCACACCTTTGGGGAGAATCGTTTTATTCAGTTCATCGACTTTGGCATGGATAGCATCCAGAGTCGCATCCGATTCCGCACCCTTGCGAAGGAGAACGATTCCTTCGACGACGTCGTCGTTGTCGATTACCTTCCCGTCTTTACGATGAATCGCCTTCCCGATCCGCCCCAGACGAATCTTGGGGCCTTCAACGACGGTCGCGATGTCACTGATGCGTATTGGAGTGCCATGCTGAGTGGCCACAACCGTTTGTGCAATGTCGTCCACATTCTCAGCTAAGCCGAGTGCGCGGACGTTGATCTGCTGCAGGCCCTGTTCGATAAAACTGCCGCCGGCATTTACGTTGTTGTTAGTCAGTTGCTGCTCGACTTGACCGATCGTCAGGTTATAGGCAATGAGCTTGTCGGGATCGATGCGAACCTGATACTCGCGCGTGGGGCCGCCGAAACTGGAAACATCCACGACATTGGGGACGGACTTGAACTGTTTCTCAAGCACCCAATCCTCCAGGGACTTGAGATCCATCAGGTTGAATTCCGGATTTGAACTCGTCAGCGTGTACCAGTAGATCTGGCCGACAGGACTCCAATCGGTTCCGATCTGCGGTTGCAGATTTTCCGGAAGGGTGACTTGAGACAGACGCTCAAGAACTTTCTGGCGGTTCGTATCGTTCGACGACTGATCGTCAAAAATCAACATGACGCTCGAAAGTCCGAATAGGGATGTGGATCGCAGATGATCGAGATGCGGAATTCCGTTCATCACGATTTCAAGCGGGATGGTGACCTGCTGTTCCACTTCCTCAGCCGCGCGTCCGGGCCATTGCGTGATGATCTGCACGTAGTTGTTAGCCACGTCAGGGTAGGCTTCAATCGGCAGGCTGTGAAAGGAGATCGCTCCCCAAATGAGGAGGAGGATCGCGATCGCAAGGATAATGACTCTGCTATTTAATGCGAAGTCGACAAGGGCACGGATCATTACTGTTCCACGGTGTTTTGAAGGACGAGAGCGTTGCTGACAACTTTTTGCCCAGGCTGAAGTCCTGATTCGATCTCTTGTAAAGTGCCTTTCATTGGGCCTCCGACGACACCGACGCGGCGAAACCGCCCCCCGGTTTCCGGCTCGTAGACCCAATCCCGGTCATGGAGATGAAGCACCGCGGAGGCAGGCACGCCCGCATGCACTTCTTTCTTGAGTCCGTGAAACGTCGCAGTTACGAACATGCCAATACGAAGCATCCCAGGGTTGTGAACCTGCAGACGAACCTTCGCGGTTCGAAGCGCAGGGTCGAGCACGGGTCCGATATCGGAGATGCGCCCCTTCAGCAAAAGATCTGGATATGCGGCGAGGTGAATATCCGCGAACTCGCCCAAGCGGATCTGAGAAAGATCGTTTTCGTAGACGTCGCAGAGCACCCAGACCTCGGAAAGATCAGTGACCGTGAATAGGTTGGGAGAGTTATCCAGCGTCTTGACGGGGCCCGCCGTGGTAATGTTCTGTTCGGTAAGCACGCCGGAGATAGGGGCGCGAACGTCGAGGATGGACGACGGGTGGTCGATGTCGGCGCCGAGCACGCGTAGGCGCTCCGCAGTGGTGTTCACCACCACCTTGGCGTCATCCTCCGCATTTTGCGCGACTTCAACGTCCTTTTCCGCGATGGCGCCGTGCTGCTTGAGGTCTTGAGAGCGCTCGAACTGCGCGCGCGCCAGCCTCTCGTCTGCGACCGCTTTTTGATAATCCGAGAAGGCGCTCGAAATGTCGCTACTTTGAACGCGCATCAGGAGTTGGCCCTTGTGGACGGTGTCTCCAAGGCGGGCATAGATCTGGATGGCGCGGCCCGATGCGAGCGAAATAGCCGGGACCTGGCGCGAGACGTCCGGACTTACGCTGCCGGTCGCGGTCAAGGTGGAGGCAGCATCAATTTCCGTCGCCGTCGCCAGCGGGAAGTCTCCCGGTTGGTCGACCTTGAAAACGCTCGAATCCTGGACCTCCTCTACCTTGGGCGCCGGGGGAGCCTCAGCCGCAGGATCGGCCGCGGTCTTTGTGCCACATGCGCCACAGGCCACGAGGCAAAGCAGAAGAAGGCAAACGCGGGAATCAAGTGTCATTGCAGGACCTCTCGTCCGACAGCCATATTGAGCTGACCCGCCGAGGATAGAAACGACCCGATCAAATTCAAGTAATTCAACTGCACGTCGCGATAGCTCTTCTGAGCGTCAAGAAAGTCAAGCAGGGTTGCTCCCCCCCGTTGGTACGCATAAGACACCGTGTCTCTGACCTTTACAGCCATTGGAAGATAATGCGCCTTATAGGGGCGCAACAACCCGAGCGTGCCATTAATTGCCTCATATGCTGAATCCACATCGGAAAATACCTGCGCACGAGACGCCTCCAGCAGGTGCTGATTCCGAGTAATATCGAGCGCGGTTCGTTCTTTTTCGCCCTGATTCTTATCAAAGATACGTAGGGGGATGGAAACGCTGAACCCGACGTAGCCATAGATGGGAGGATTGCGGCCTCCATCGAAACCAAACGTGGGATCAGTTGTGCCATTGGCCACGGCAAGCCTGTGCGCCAGTTCCGCTTCCTCGACCGACTGCACCGCGGCCTGAAGATCCGGTCGCGTATCCACGGCGATTTTCCGGAGTTCTTCAAGGCCCGGAATCTGGTCAGTAAAATCGAACTCGCCGGAAGCGTCGAACTGGTCGATTGGCGTGCGATCGTTCAATAGCGTCAGAACTTGAATCTTGGCGGTGCGAACGTTGACCAGGGCAGTCTCTAAATCCGATTCAAACTGAATCCTCTGAAGCTCCAGGCGATCCTCGTCGACCTCGGCGATGTCTCCGGCTTTCAGCCGAGCGCGGTTGATCTGCAGCTCGCGGTCGTAGTAGGCCAAATTCTCCTTGGCGTTCGCGAGGACGGCCTTGGCTTGCAGGAGTTGCACGAATGCGCTCCGAAGATTAAACAAAAGCGTGCGCTCCAAATCTGTTTGCTGAGACGTTGCCACCGCAGTCGCCTTTTGAGCGACATCCCGGCGGAGTTCGCGTTTGTGACCACGTTCATGGAGATAACTGATATCAGCTATTTGATCGGCGGAGGCCAAAGGCTGCAGCGGGTGGAAGTTGAACTGATCGGACGCGATAGACAAATCGGGATTGGGGCGAAGGAAGGCGGTGATTTCATTCGCGCGGTCCTCCCGGACATTCAACCGTCCCGCCTGCAAGGTGGGATTCGCCGCGATAAAGCGCTGTTTGAGCTGTTCCCACGAGTACGTGGTCTGCTGCGCGCAGACCGGGCTCGAGGTGAATGCGGCCAAGGCAAGCGCGAGAGCAATAGTCCCGCGACAGTTGTACGGAACTGGCCGTTTAGGCAAGCGCGAATCCTTGGGCAAGAGAATCAACGGGAAGAAATGCCGCGGGTGAATACATTCGGGAGTGGTGAGTTACAAGAGTGTGTAAGATCCCCAAGCAGGTGGCGCGACGTCCCACCATCCTAATTGAGCTACCACCCTAGTGAAGATGATAGCGTAACCCAGACAGGGGCCGCGCGCCCGAGCGCCGCGTACCCACATATCTTTTGGCTACTTGTGAAATCTTTCAGTCGAGGGAGGGGCGGATTCAGCGAGGCTCCATGCCGGACGTTTTAAGATGAAAGCAGAAACGGATCAAGGTCGCGCCGCCAAATCTTATGTGGACAGCATCCGGTCGTGGAGGTCGAATCGCTGTGCTGATTCGCGCGGGGGCGTTGATCGGTCTGATCGCCGTGGCGGACTGGCGTATCGATATCGATGTTCCCTTCGGCGTCGACGTTCCTCTGGGCTTTCTGTACTTATTTCCGATGCTGTTGGCAGGAGGCGCTCTTTCCAGGTGGCAGATTGCCGGGGCAGCGTCGGTGTGTACAGTTCTGACCGAAGAGTTCGATACTTTCAAGTGGTCTCCCCTTTCTGGAATCCCGCGGGATATTCTTTATTTCGCCGCGTTCTTTTGCATGGGTCTTTTTGTGTATGAGGTGGGAAGGAGCCGCCGACTCGCGCAGGCGCACGTCGACCAGATCGAAAAGGAGAGTGAAGCGCGACGCGATGCGGAGGAACAACTCAAGGTGCTGGTGGAAAGCAGCCCGCTTGCGGTATTCGCCGCCGACGCGGAGGGCGTTGTGCTGATGGCCAACGAGGCCGCGAGCCGTTTGTTCGGATTAAAGACGGGCACGCTTTCCGGCCGTTCCATCCGTCCGTACCTGCCGGCGCTGTTGAATGTTCCGCCGCGCAAAGAGCGTGGCCAGAGTTTTCGAACCGTGATGCAATGCCGGGGGCGCCGCGAAGATGGAGAAGTATTTCTGGCCGATATCTGGTTCTCGACCTATCAGACCTCGGCCGGTTCGCGACTGGCGGCGATGGTGATGGACACATCGGAGGAGTTGCGGACCAGGGAAGAGTCTAATCTCGACCAACTTCTTGCCGGGTCGAAGATTTTGGTAGGCGCTGTTTCGCATGAGATACGAAACGTGTGCGGAGCGATCGCAATGGTCCACGAGAACCTGTCGCGAGGAGGGACGCTGGCCGCGAACAAGGATTTTGAAGCTCTGGGGACTCTGATTCTCGCCCTCGAGAAAATTGCGGGTATGGAGCTGCGTGAGACTGCCAACCAGGCTTCCGGAGTCGATGTCGTTTCGCTTTTGGAAGAGTTGCGCATTGTTGTGGAGCCATCCCTTCGCGAAGACGGGGTCAATGTTCGCTGGAATACGGATGTTGACCTTCCAGCGGTTTGGGCTGACCGGCAAAGCTTGATGCAAGTGTTTCTGAACCTGGTGAAGAACAGCAGTCGGGCGATGCGATCCAGATTGACGCGGGAATTTGTGATCTCGACGGGGCTTGAACACGGTTGCGTGCGCGTATCGTTTCAGGACACCGGAGGCGGCCTGGCCCACCCGGAACAGTTGTTCAAACCCTTTCAACAGGGGGCTCAGGCGACAGGACTGGGCCTGTATCTCTCACGAGCTTTCATGCGGTCTTTCCGGGGAGACCTGAAGTACGAGCCAGCGGAAGGGGGCGCGTGCTTCACGGTGGAATTGACCGTGGCGCTTCCAGACTGCCTTGACAACTATGAACCCACCTATTCGCATTCTGCTGATGGACGATCACGGCCTCTTCCGGGAGAGCCTGAGCCGTCTGTTGCAGGCCGAGCCTGATCTACAAATCGTAAATGCCTGTGGGTCTATCGACGAAGGCCTGACATTGCTCAGGCGCGAGTACATCGATCTTGTTTTGCTTGACTACGACTTAGGCGAAGAGCAGGGAACCACTTTCCTTTCCGAAGCGCAAAGGCAAGGTTTCTCCGGCAGAGTACTGCTGGTGACCGCCGGCATGAGCGACGCGGGTACCCTGCGCGCCATGGAGGACGGCGCCGCCGGAATCTTTCTCAAGCACAGCCCTCCCGCGCAGTTGATCGAAGCCATTCACAAGGTGATGAAAGGCGAGGTCTGGCTGGATTCGAAGGCGGTGCGCGCCTTAGTCGCCGGAGCGCAGGCCCACGGAAGATCCGGAGAGCCACGGCCGAGCGGCGATCTGACCGCGCGCGAGCGTTTAGTGCTCCGGTCGGTATTTGAAGGGCTGACGAACAAGGAGATTGCGGCCAGGATGCAGATTTCCGAGAGTTCGGTGAAGGCGGTTTTGCAACAACTCTTCGACAAGACCGGCGTCAGGACTCGCAGCCAACTCGTCAGGATCGCTCTGGAGAAGCATGCAGAAGACTGGCTCAGCGATTCCTAGCTAGCCCGCAAAGGGTGCGTCGGGCACCCTCATTGCATTCAAGTAAAGCGGCCCGCGCACTCCGTTTTGCGGGCGACTTA
>Ga0182012_10007705_pt1 | contig 10730 bp, 5 predicted proteins | sample 612S2SmetaG_FD_120486 | JGI IMG/M metagenome (GOLD analysis project Ga0182012, IMG submission 120486) | Permafrost microbial communities from Stordalen Mire, Sweden - 612S2S metaG | ecosystem: Environmental > Terrestrial > Soil > Wetlands > Permafrost | place: Sweden: Stordalen | collected...
CCGAATGAGCGACTGGTTCACGGCGCCGTGATCCTGGTACGTTCCCGGTCCGCTCATTGGTCTATTCGTCCCCGCGCTCCTCATTACCGGGAACAAGGTCTTCGGCATATCGAGCAACCTGCGCCACTTGTGTTCGGCATTGATTCCCGGCAAACTCGAGTTCTTTCGCCACGACTGGAAAGATGCCGGGTTGTGGAACCTCGTATTCCTGCTGGGTGTTCTGGTTGGCGGATTCCTCGCGGCGCATGTTGGAACGCAGCATGACATCGCAATCTCGACAGGAACAAAACTCGCATTGACGCGCATGGGCGTTCACGATCTGTCAGGTGTGGCGCCGCGCGAGATCTTCAGTTGGCACGCGCTGCTTACGTTGCGCGGTTTTGTGTGCATTGTTGGGGGAGGGTTCCTGGTCGGATTCGGCACTGCCTATGCCGGCGGATGCACGTCTGGCCACGCAATCTCCGGCTTGGCAAACTTCGAGTTGCCGTCGTTAATTGCGGTCTTTGGCTTCTTTGCCGGAGGACTCGCGGCAACGTGGTTCATCCTGCCTCATCTGCTTTGAATTCCATGCCTAGAGAAACACAAGTCGACAAGCAGACATCCGCCGGAAGCCACGCGAAACCTGCGTTTCTCTTCGTATACCTCTTGCTGGGCACCGCATTTGGAGTCGTGCTCACGCGCTCAGAAGTCCTGTCGTGGTTCCGCATCCAGGAGATGTTTCATTTCCAGTCCTTCCGTATGTATGGCATCATCGGCTCGGCGATCGCTACGGCCGCACTCTCCATCGCAGTTCTCAAACTGCTTGGCGTGAAGTCTGCAACAGGTGCCCCCATCTCCATCCCAAGGAAAGAACTCGGCAGCGGAGCCCGCTACGCACTGGGCGGCACAATCTTTGGGCTCGGCTGGGCTCTGACAGGAGCGTGTCCCGGCCCGCTATTCGCACTCATCGGTAACGGTGTATCCGTGATGATAATTGCGGTGCTGAGCGCTCTTGCAGGGACCTGGATTTATGCAATCCTTCGACCCAAATTGCCGCATTGAGCGGAATATTTTGAAACACTCAACACCATTACACCCAAACGAAGAAATGCACCCTCAATCGGCAACGTTGCTGCTTGTCGCAATTTCAAACAAAGTGTGAATTGTATTGCAATGTGCCAAAAACCCGCTTGACATCCAATCAAACCAATGGTAACTCTTGAAAAGAGATCAACGAAATGGTGATGCCAATCACATCTCGTGCTGTCGATGACGCCTCGATAAATGCGAGTGCCGTCGTCCAGCGTTGTTGTTAATTACCTGCCTCGCAGTCTTCCCGTCTCAAATTCAACTCCGCATTCAGTAAACCCGTTTGGGAATCGCTCTGTGATTATTGCGCTCCGCCTGTAAACAGGCTTGCATCACAGGATGGATTCCTGCCCGGCCGATTGGCTCGCCCACGCGCGCGCCGCAGCATGAGGGGAATCCTTGTACCACGAGAAGCAAAACCGCGCAGCCAGCTTGCAGCCGCATCGAATCGCGACAATGGTGTTGCTTGCTGCAGCATTTGTTGCGGGAGCTCTATCGGCCATTCCGGTCTCGGCCCAGTCTTCACAGAAAACGGCAAGATCGTTTAACGCCACGGCGACAGTCGATAACTACTGCACTTCCTGCCACAGCGACGACATGCATCGCGGTGGGCTTTCTCTGGAGAGCTTCGATCTGTCGCATCCGGAAAAGAACGCTGAGGAAGCGGAGAGGATCATCCGCAAACTGCGTGCGGGAATGATGCCGCCACCGGGACGGCAGCGCCCATCCGACGCGGAGTTGAATGCACTGGCATCGAGCCTGGAAACAAGTTTGGACCGCGTGGTCGCCGCACATCCATATGCGGGATTCACGCCGCTGCACCGGTTGAATCGCGTGGAGTATTCCAACTCTGTAAAGGCGCTTCTTGGCCTGGACGTGGATGCGGCAGATCTTCTGCCGGCCGATGATATGAGCCATGGGTTTAACAACATGGCTGATGTGCTAACGGTGTCGCCGGCTCTGTTGGAGGCGTACATCTCCGCCGCAGGCAAGATCAGCCGCGCCGCCATTGGCGATCCGCAGGCAACGTCGGTGATGGCCACGTACATGATTCCTCGCGTCATCTCACAGACGCGTCACGTAGAAGGCGCGCCCTTCGGAACGCGCGGTGGCGTGGCCCTCGAGCACAACTTTCCGGCCGACGGGGAGTATGTGTTCAAGATCGCTTTTTATACCCACCAGCAGGGCTATCTCTTCGGGCAGAACCAGGCCAAGGAGCAACAGTTGGAGGTCGCAGTCAACGGTGAACGCGTGGCCGTGGTTGACGTGAATCCCAAGTACAAAGACACAGACGATGTACGCACACCGCCCATTCACATCAAGGCGGGGCAGCAACTGGTTTCGGCGGCATTCATCAAGCGCTTTGACGGGCCGGTCCAGGACGAGGTGCAACCTTACGAGCAAAGCCTGCTGGATGTGAATGTGGCCAATCTACCGGGGCTGACCACTCTGCCCCACTTGCGCGGATTGACGATTGTGGGACCGACGCATGTGACGGGCGTATCGGAAACTGCCAGCCGTGACAAGGTATTCGTTTCGTATCCGGCGCATCCCGCCGACGAGCCCGCCGTCGCACGCACAATCATCGCCAACCTGGTGCGGCGCGCCTATCGCAAGCCCGCGGCACAGGTGGACGTGGAGGAGGCACTGCGATATTATCGGCAGCGCCGTACAGCAGGCGCCGGCTTTGATGAAGGCATTCGCGCAGCGCTTGAGTCGGTGCTGGCCAATCCCCAGTTCATCTTCCGCTTTGAAGCTGTTCCGAATTACGCCAGGCCGGGAAGCCGCTATCGTGTCAGCGATCTTGAATTGGCCTCACGCCTCTCGTACTTTCTCTGGAGCGCGCCTCCCGACGAACAGCTATTGCGCACAGCCGCTGCTGGAAGGCTCCACGAAACGCCTGTGCTGGAGAGAGAAGCGAAGCGGATGCTTGCGGATCGACGCTCTCAGACGCTCTCGACGAACTTTGCCGTGCAGTGGCTGAACCTGAAGAACCTCGACGACGTTCTTCCTGAACCCTATCAATTCCCCAACTTCGATAACAACCTTGCGGAGTCCATGAAGAGAGAAACAGAACTGCTCTTCGACGACGTCGCGCGCAACGACCGCGACGTTCTCACATTGCTCACCGCCAACTACACTTTTGTGGACGAGCGGCTGGCGCGCCACTACGGCATCCCCAGCGTGCTTGGCATCCGCTTTCGCCGCGTCCAGGTCGCGGACCAAAACCGTTACGGGTTACTCGGACATGCGAGCATACTCACGCTCACGTCAACGGCCAATCGAACCGCCCCCGTGACGCGGGGCAAGTGGGTAATGCAAGTGCTGCTGGGCAGCCCGCCGCCTGCGCCCCCGCCGAATGTGCCCGCGCTCATTGAAGCAGGCGAAATCTCGGGGCCGCGCAGCGTGCGCCAGCGCATGGAAGAGCACCGCAAGAATCCTGCGTGTGCCAGCTGCCACAAAGTGATCGACCCCATCGGCTTTGCCCTGGAGAACTACGATCCGACAGGCGCCTGGCGGAACACAGACAACGGCGTAAAGATCGACGCGTCCGGCAATCTTTTTGATGGCACGCCGCTCAATGGACCGGTTGACCTGCGCAATGGCGTGCTGAAACACAAAGAAGCCTTCCTGCGTGCATTTGCCGAGAATCTCTATGCCTACGGTCTGGGCCGCATTCCGAATTATCGGGACTTGCCTGAGATCCGCGTCGTTGTTGCCCGCGCTGAAAGTCGCGAGAATCGCTTTTCTGAATATGTTCTCGGAATCGTCGAGAGCCCTGCGTTTACGCACCGCGGTCTTCCCGCCCCTTCGCCATCGCAGCGGCCCGCCAAGCCTGCGGGGCCAGCGCTGAAGGCGGATGCGAACAGCGCAGGCAGGCTCGACTCGCTGCTGAAACCCATTCCTGCGGCGACTGCCGGAGGTTCGCGATGAGCCGCCTCTTGCGTATCTTCATCGCATCCACGCTGGCAGTGCATAGCAAGCCTCTTGCTTGTTGTTGTTGAGCACTGAAGCAACTCGGAACAATCCCTTCCAAAAATCAATGAAGTTGTGCATGACAGCGTTCAGCAACGCGAGAACGCAGCGGAGGTCCACCAGTGTTTGTTACCAGGAAACATCTATCCCGGCGTGCCGTATTGCGCGGAATGGGAACGGCCCTAGCGCTTCCCCTGCTTGAAGCGATGACCCCGGCCCTTGCGCAATTCGGAAACCCGACCGTCGCCAACAACTCCCGTTTGGCATGCCTTGAGATTGTGCACGGCGCCGCCGGAAGCACTACGGATGGGACCGGCAAGCACTACTGGTCGCCTGCGAAGGAGGGAGCGGACTTCGAGTTCACGCAAACGCTTGAGCCGCTCTCAAAGTTGCGCGAGTATCTCACGGTCATAACAGGAACAGACCTCAACGCTGCGGGAGCATACACAGAAAACGAGCAGGGCGGAGACCATTTCCGCTCCGCTGCCGCCTACCTGACCGCGTCGCACCCGAAGATGACCGAGGGATCTGACATTCACGCCGGCACTTCGATCGACCAGATCTACGCGCAGCACGTCGGTCAGCAGAGCCCCCTGCCCTCTCTGCAGCTTTGCATTGAGGATGTGGACTCGACCGGAGCATGCGCCTACGGCTATGCGTGCGTCTACTCCGACACCATCAGCTGGGCATCTCCCACCGAGCCGCTGCCCATGACCCGCGACCCGCGCGTGGCTTTTGAGCGGCTGTTCGGCGATGGCGCAACGGCCAAAGAACGGCTGGAACGGCGTCTGCTCGATCGCAGCATTCTCGACGGCATTGTTGGCGATGTCGCCCGCCTGCAGTCGAATCTAGCATCCGCTGACAAGGCGCGCCTTGACGAATATCTCAATGACGTTCGCGAGCTTGAACGGCGCATTCAGAACGTGGAGCGTTACAACGCGCAATCCGGTCAAGCAGCTCTACCCACTGCACCGCTGGGCATTCCTGAGTCCTACGACGAGCACGTGAAACTGATGTTCGACCTGCAGGTCCTGGCCTTCATGACCGACGTGACGCGCGTCTCGGCATTCAAGCTGAGCCGCGATGTGAGCCAGCGCGTCTTCCCCCTTTCCGGCGTCACCACGCCGTTTCACTCGTCGTCGCATCACGGTGAAAGCCCCGCGAAGATCGCCGAGTACGCCAAGATCAATCGCTACCACGTTTCGCTGCTCGCCTACTTTCTTGACAAGCTAAAGGCCACTCCCGACGGCGACGGCAACCTGCTCGATCACACGGTGGTTCTTTACGGAAGCCCCATGGGCGACTCCAACGTGCACAACCACAGACGCGTTCCGCTGCTTCTGGCAGGGCACGGCAATGGAGCCTTCAAGGGCAATCTCCACTTGAAGACAGCGGAGGGAACACCCACAGCCAATGCCTATCTCACGCTGCTTCGAAGGCTTGGAGTTGACCTGCCCGCAATTGGCGACAGCACGAGCGAGCTTGCAGTTTAGGGCGCTCAATAGGCACGCATGGAGGAGATGGTAATGATGAATCGGACACAACTCGCAACGATCGGCTCGATGCTCATGGCGTTATCGGCTACGAATTCAGCCGCCTCGCCACAGGCCGAGACGCCAGCGACCGACGGACCGCGAACCGCGGCGGCGGTTCATTCCGCACGCAGCGCGGACATCGCTGGCAGCAGACTGCAGCTCGAACTCGTTCGCTCTGCCGAAGAGGACGATCTGGAAAGGGCCAAGGTACTGCTGAGGAAAGGCGTTGCTCCGGACGGCGCTTTGGGCGACGGCGCCACTGCGCTCCATTGGGCCGCGTACAACGACGATCTTCCGCTGACACAGTTGTTGATAGCCGCGGGCGCAAAGCCCGATGCACGCACGCGTCTCCGCGGCTTAACGCCGCTCCACATGGCAGCGGAAACCGGAGATGCGGTTCTGATCGATGCACTGTTAAATGCAGGCGCGAAGGTTGATGCACCGAATGAATCGGGAACGACTCCACTGATGATTGCATCCGCATCCGGGAGCACGGCCGCAGTGACATCGCTGCTTGTTCACGGCGCCGACGTGAATGCGCGCGAGAAAACAAACGGCGAGACGGCGCTGTTTTTTGCAGCCTCGCGTGATCGTGCTGAAGTAGTGCGACTGCTGCTGAGCAAAGGGGCGGACGCGGGAGTGACCACGCCCGTCAGCAAACTCGCACGGGTCACCGTCGGTCCGGATGGTGAGTTGCTTGACAACAAGAAGAACGCGAAAGAAGGCGACAAACCAGACGGATCGGATGCAGCAAAGGCTGCGAATTCCCTCGCATCGAATTCGCCCGCGGACAAGAAACCTGCGGAGGCCAAACCGGAAGAAGCGGACGCCGAGAAAGCAAAGGCTGCTGCAGCAAAGCCGGACGACAAGGTGAAGGACGCCTACGGCTTTACCGCGGCCGACCGCCAGAAGCGCGTGTTTGGTGCGACGCAGTTCGGCGGCCTGACTGCACTGCTGGTTGCGGCCCGCGACGGTCAGGTCAACGCTGTCAACGCGTTTCTGGATGCGGGCGTCGACGTGAATCGGACAAGCGATACAGATCATGCCACGCCGCTGATTCTTGCCGTGATCAATGGCCATTACGATCTGGCCAAGGTGCTGCTCGATCGAGGCGCCAATCCTCGGTCCGCAACCACTGACGGCGCAACCGCGCTCTATGCAGTGATCGATGTGCAGTGGGCGCCGCACACATGGTATGCCCAGCCCATCGTCGCGCATGAGCATATTGGATATCTGGACATAATTTCGGCGCTGCTTATGCATGGTGCAGACCCAAATGCGGCGATCGGCAAGAAGCTTTGGTTCCGGTCCTTCGCGAACGACGAAACCTGGTTCGACGTGGAAGGCGCAACTCCATTTCTACGCGCGGCGATGGCCGGCGACCTTTCGGCAATGAAACTGCTCGCGGATCGCGGCGCCAACCCCAACCTGGCAACCAAGAGCGGAGACACTCCGCTGATGACCGCCGCTGGCGTCGGCTGGGCAGCCTACTGGACGCAAAATGCGCCGTACTCGCGACTAGATGCGGTCAAGTTTTGCCTGGAGCACGGAGCCGTGGTGAGTGCGAGGGATGCAAAGGGCTATTCAGCACTTGAGGGTGCGGCGTTCCGTGGGGATAACGAGTTGGTGAACTACCTGATTGCCAAGGGCGCCGATGTGCATGCCAAGACCAAGGCTGGCGACACAGTGGCCGACCTGGCCAACGGTCTCTTTGAGCACGCTGTGGTGCATCCGGAAACTGTAGCGCTGCTTGAGCGGCTGGGATCTGTGAATTCGCACAACTGCAGATCGAACGAGTGCGTCGTGCCCACCAAGGAAGACAAGCCGGCCGTGGTTGCGAAGAATGCAACACCGGCCGATGCACAAGTTGCGAAATCGCCCGTTCCACCAACTCAACCAACTGCAGGCGCGCAGTCATCCGCAATTCCCCTGGAGAACAAGCCGAAATGAAGACTCCTTTCCCAACTGATTGGTCTGGTCGTTCCAGCCTGAATCTCCGCCTTCACGTAGTGCGATGTAGCTCGTGTTGTGGCCATCTGGCCAATCGCCAATGTTGTCCGCCACCAGTCTCATCCCCGGATGTTTGAGCCTGATCGAGACTCCGATGACTGCGCAATCCGGCCTGCTGTAAATGTGCCGAATGCCAGCGGTCATCGAGACAACACACAGCACTGCTCACCTTTGCGGGAGTGCCAACACGAAAGGATGGTCTCATCATGAATCGACAATTCTCAGCAGTTCTTCTTGCGGTTATCGTGTCCATCGCGTCAGTGGGCTGGTCGCAGAATATTTCAGCCACCTTGCGCGGTACCGTGCGCGATGGTGCAGGCTCAGTAATTGCCGGCGCGCAAATCGTGGTTGAAAACAATGGTACTGGAGCTACGCACACTACCACCAGCAACAGCACCGGCAATTACGTTGTGTTGCAATTGCCGCCAGCCGCGTACACAGTAAGTGTGAACGCCAAGGGATTTGAGCCGAGCAAGTTCACTGACATCGTTCTTAACGTCGATCAGGAGGCGCGCGTCGATGCGACGCTGAAGATTGGCGTTGTGGCACAACAGATCGAGGTAAACTCAACAGCCATTCTGCTGCAGGCAGAAGACTCCGTCAATGGCTCCGTGATCGACAGCGAGAAATTGGAAGAGCTGCCCAGCAACAGCCGTAACTTCTGGCAGGAAGCACAGCTCGATCCCAACGTAAGCCCCACTACCTCGGGGGACAGCCTCGCCAATCGCGGCGGTTTTATTGTCGCCGGCATTACCTCTGCGAACAACAATTATCTGCTGGACGGTTCAGACGACAACGACTGGACAACCGGGCAGCCGACAGTGCGTCCGTCTCTCGATGCAATCCAGGAATTCAAGATCATCACGGGGGAAGCGCCGGCTGAATACGGAAGCAAGAACGGAGGCCAGGTAATATTGACATCGCGCTCAGGCACGAACGAGTTGCACGGCGGGTCGTTCATTTCTTATCGCGATGGAAAGTGGAACGCTCCGCAATACGACTTTACCGGCGGTCCGGTTGTCGCTCCAGCAGGGACCACGAAGCTGTTTGGCGGTTCGTTCGGAGGGCCGATTCACAAGGAAAAGACGTTCTTCTTTGCCACGTACGAAGGGACACGGCTCTCCGCCGACCCGGCCGTCTCAGGCCAGACGCCGTTCGACGCATGGAAAGGGGGAAGCTACACCTCTGACGGAAATGCGCAGTTTACAAGCAAAATCGTCGATCCGATCACAGGGCTACCCTTCGCTCAAAACGCGGCAGGTCTGTACGAGATTCCGGCGAATCGAATCTCGGCTGCTACAACGCTATTGATTCCGTACTTCCCAGAGGCGGCTTCGCAGGCCGGTACTGTGGGCGTTTTTGCCAACCACAAGCCGAATACACAGGATGAGAATCAGGGGACGTTCCGCGTGGACCAGGTGCTGGGCCATCAAGACACGCTCAACGGCATCTATACCTTGCTGGACGGGTATGACACGGGCACGATCGGTGACCTTGTTTCCGCCAATTCCGTGGTGCCGGGCTTCGGCGGGGCGGGACCGCATATCTATCAACACACTTCCATCTCTGAACAGCACACGTTCAACGCGACATTGTTGAACGAATTCCGCGTAGGCTTCAACCGCATGGATGCAGGATACGGCAACCAGGACGCATCCCAGGGCAACGTCGTGGGCGCGCTCGGGCTTCCGGAGGGAGGCAACTTCATGGAGCCGGCAACATACGGCAACCTTGGAGTACCGAGCATCAACATCTCCGGTGTCAGTTCCATCGGCACGGCAAACAATCCGCAGTGGCGCGGCGACAACACCGTCCAGCTTTCGGACGGCCTGACGCTGGTTCATGGCAACCATACGGCCAAAGTCGGATTCGACGCACTGGACTTCTTTAAGCACTCCTTCTTTGTGTCGACCGGCCGCGGCAGCTTCACGTTCAATGGTCAATACACGGGCGGAAAGGGAAATCTGCAGAATGAGTTTGCCGACTTCCTGCTTGGCGACATCTATTCCGACACTTACGGAAACGGCAATGAGAATCAATACCCGATCCAGCACAGCGGCGCGCTGTTCGCACAGGATGAGTGGAAGGTCACATCTTCGCTCACTCTGAACTACGGTCTGCGCTGGGATTATCTTGGGCCAGTCCGCGAGGCGTACAACCTGATCAACCACTTCGATCAAGTGAACAACGACATCGTGACCGGCCAGGGCCAGGTGTACGACCTCAATGACAGCACCGGCTTGCTACAGCAGACTGGGACGCTTCCGCCGTACCGCGACAATTATGCCGCGATCTACACACACTTTGCGCCGCGCGCGGGCTTCGCCTATAGCCTTCCTGGGCGGGAGGATACCGTTATCCGCGGAGGTTTCGGAACCTACTACGGCATCCCGACCATTGCCACCTGGAACTCAGCAAATGGTCTCGGAGCGCCGTTTGTGTTATCGAAGTCCTTTACGGGACCTACACCTTCAAAGGCCACCGGCATTACTGCCAATCCCTATCAGTGGGGGCCCAGTGCTTTCGGAACTGCGGGAACACAGACAGTGAACAGCATCGCGGTTACGACTGAGAATCCGCACATCCGCGCGCTCTATACGGACCAATACAGCCTGGGCGTTCAGCACGAATTCGGTAAGGCCGCCTTAGTTGAGGTTTCGTATCAAGGATCCCGCACCTTTCACAACGTAAGCTCGCAGAACATTAACATTCCCACGCTGCAGACACGTCTTGCGAATCCGGCAGCAAGCGTCTCTGTAAACTCCCTTCGCCCATTCAACACGATAGGAACCGGCTCCGAATGGAGTTCGATTTCCTATCTCAGCGACGGCTTCTACTCCAACTACAACAGCCTCTTGTTGCGCGCAGAGCGCCGCTTCGAGAACGGCCTCAATTTCCAGTCGTACATCGTCTACGCGAAGTCGCTGGAAGTTAGCAGCCTGCAGAACCAGGACGATTTCCGTTCCAACTACGGACCTTCCGCCTGGGATCAGAAGTTCCGATCCGTCACGAGCGGTGTATACAGCCTGCCTTTCGGGCACGGCCAGCGCTGGCTCCATTCAGACTCTCCTCTCGTCGACTACACGATCGGCGGATGGCAAGCCTCGACAGTGGTCACCTTCCAGAGCGGCAGGCCCGTCA
>Ga0182012_10007706_pt1 | contig 10730 bp, 10 predicted proteins | sample 612S2SmetaG_FD_120486 | JGI IMG/M metagenome (GOLD analysis project Ga0182012, IMG submission 120486) | Permafrost microbial communities from Stordalen Mire, Sweden - 612S2S metaG | ecosystem: Environmental > Terrestrial > Soil > Wetlands > Permafrost | place: Sweden: Stordalen | collected...
AGGGGATCATTTGCGTTTCGTATCCAGTTGCCCCGGCGCCTCGCAATGCCTTCTCCGGCGCCTAACTAACCATGCTTGGTCTCTTTCTGCAAGGCCTCGTGCAGCAGGAGCTTGATATACGTTTGGTAGCCGATCCCCTTGTTCTCCGCTAGCTTGCGGGCTGTGGCAATATCCTCGCTTGGTAGCCGGATGGTCACGGGCAGGAGTTCCCTTCTGGCCCTCGCTTGGGCAAGAACATCCTGCAATGAGAGGGTCTTGCCATTCCGCATGGCTGAACGCATGTCGGCTTCAACCGCCGCGCGGTTCTTCTCCCACCAGGCTACTTCCTCCCTCTCACTCTCAAAAGGCGGAATGATCAATTTCTTAGCCATGATTGCTATGTTCCTCGCGTAGAAAAATATTCATGCTTCGTACGTCGATCAGCGTCCCACCCTGTGATCGCCCGGATTTGCATATCGCGAATAGTGAATATCAAGATGAGAACCCGCAACGGGCCCGTTGCCCCGACAACCGTCCATCGTTCCTCGCCGTCGACGACCTCGTAGTCTCTAAATCTCCGGACCATTTCGGAACACTTCTTCCACCTCGAGCCTCTCGATCTTGTGCCGCGCCAGATGGGCGAGGTTGTCTTCGTCCCATTCGTTCGTCCCATTCGAAGGAGGCTTGCTCGTGCCTTCGGTCCACGTATTAATTGTGCATGTTTTGTCAATACAACGCGACTGATCAAGTGCAGCCGAAAACGAGGTGGAGTGCGTTAGCGCGCCAGCGGCTTCCTGACTGTCGCGGTTCGTGGCTAGAGTTTCGGGATGACCAGCTTAACCGGCGTTACCGGGGCCGAATCCGAATTCGGCGCGTACTGCAGCTCATACGCCGCGTCCTTTTTCTTGCTGTTCGAATTCCGGAAGTAGAGGAACCCGGCCGTGGGTTGCGAGATCGTATCTTCCTGGAGCGAGCGGTTGGCCAGTTCGGCCTCAATGCTCTCGCGGTCGTTATCGGGAATGCGGTCGGGGGCCCTACCTCCGCCGCCTACGCCGGTTCCGACGCCGACTCCCGCTCCCGTAACCACGCCGCCCGATTGCCGCGGCCGCCCGCTCTGGTCGTACGTCGGATAGGTTTCATAGCCGATCGTATTCGTGGTGGAGATTTCAACGGGGGATTTGATGGACGGGATTTGCGAAGGGGATTTCTTGCCCAGAGCGCGCGCGATCACCGACGGTGCGACGGGGCGCATCTCCGCGCTCTTGTCTCCCGTCAGGCGCAGCGTGAAGTCCTCAGGGGAAATGCGCAGATTGCCTGGATCCGGATAGAAGGCCACCTCGACGACGGTGTAGCCCTTGCTCGCCAAATCGAGCGTGAACGTACTGCGAACCTCGGCGGGCGAAAGCACAGCCGCGGCCAGCGTAGCCCCCACAACCTTGGCCTGCACACGGTAATCGTGCATGTTCGGGCGCGGGTGCATCGAAGGCGTTTGGGACCAAAGGGCGGCCGCCGACGCGGCGCCAAGGGCGAGAATCGATTTCCAGTTCATAGCGGCTCCTTTTTTTGAGCTGTTGCCTTTTGTATACGGCTCTACTGCTAACAGGTTACATCGAATTTGCCACAGGACGAACCCGGCACAGGACAAACTCGGCACAAGATAAACTCAACGATGGACATGCAGCGAATCACTATTTCCGAAGCGGCCAGGCACCAGGGCGAAAGTATCGAGATCGCCGGGTGGCTTTACAACCTCCGCAAGAGCGGCAAAATTGTCTTCCCCATCGTGCGCGACGGTACCGGCTTGATGCAATGCGTCGCCGTGAAAAGCCAGCTTCCGGAAGACGTTTTCGAGACCTTAAAGAACCTCACCCAGGAATCGAGCCTGATTGTGCGCGGCAAAGTAAGAGCCGAAGCGCGTGCCGCGGGCGGGTTTGAGATGGATGTGGAGGGCGTGGAAATCGTCCAGCGCGTGCCCGAAAGCGATCCATACCCGATTACGCCAAAGGAGCACGGCGTCGAGTTTCTGATGGACCGGCGGCACCTGTGGCTGCGCTCTCAACGCCAGCATGCCATTATTCGCGTGCGCCACGAAATCATTAAGGCCGTGCGCGATTATTTCGATAGCCACGGCTTCACGCTGGTCGATACGCCCATCTTTACGCCAGCTGCCTGCGAGGGCACCACCACGTTGTTCGAAGTGAATTACTTCGATGACGATAAGGCGTATTTGACGCAATCCGGCCAGCTTTATAACGAAGCGACGGCCATGGCGTTCGGCAAGGTTTACACCTTTGGGCCCACGTTCCGGGCGGAGAAATCGAAGACGCGGCGGCACCTGACGGAGTTCTGGATGGTGGAACCCGAGATGGCGTACGCCACCCTGGAAGACGTGAAGCGGGTGGCCGAGGAGATGATTCTTTTCGTGGTCGGACGCGTGCTCGAAAACCGCCAGCCGGAGTTGAAGACCCTGGAGCGCGATGTTTCGAAACTGGAGGCCGTCAGCGCGCCGTTCCCCCGGTTGAGCTACGACGAAGCGGTCAAAATTCTACAGGCGCACGGCAGCGAGATTCAATGGGGCGGCGATTTCGGCGGCGCGGACGAGACCATTCTCACGCAGCAATTCGACCGGCCCATCATGGTCGATCGCTATCCATCCGCCATCAAGGCGTTTTACATGCAACCCGATCCGGAGCGGCCGGAAGTGGCGCTGGGCGTCGATGTGCTCGCCCCGGAAGGCTATGGCGAGATCATTGGCGGCGGCGAGCGTGTGAACGATGCCGCGCTGCTGATCCGCCGGATCGAAGAGCACGGCCTGCCGCCCGCCGCGTTCGATTGGTATCTGGATTTGCGTAAGTTCGGCTCGGTACCGCATGGCGGGTTTGGCATGGGCATTGAGCGCTGCGTGGCGTGGATTTGCGGCCTCGAACATGTTCGCGAGACCATCGCCTTTCCGCGCATGCTCTACCGCCTCCGGCCCTGAGAATTCCCATGAAGCGGATTTGCATCATTGGTGCGCCTCTCGATATGGGGTCGGACCGGCGCGGCGTCGATATGGGACCCTCCGCATTGCGCGTGGCCAACCTGAATAAGAAACTGGCCGCGCTCGGATTTGAAGTGGAGGACCGGGGCAATGTTCTGGTGGAGCAGGCGGAGAGCGCGCCGCCCGGCCCCGCCGACGCCAAGTATCTGCCGCAGATTGCCGATACGTGCGAGCGCCTGGGGCGCATGGTGGAAAACGCCATGGATGACGGGAAGATTCCGCTGGTGCTCGGCGGCGACCATTCCATTGCCGTGGGAACCCTCTCCGGCATTGCCCGTCACTTCCAAAAGACCGGCCGGAAAGCAGGCATCATCTGGGTGGACGCGCATACGGATATGAACACGCCCCACACCAGCCCCAGCGGTAACATCCACGGAATGCCGCTCGCCTGTCTCATGGGAATGGGACCGGTTGAACTGGTGAATCTATTCGGGTTCGCGCCCAAGGTGGATGCGAAGAACGTGGTTCTGGTGGGCATTCGCGACGTGGACCGGCAGGAGGGGAAGCTGGTGCGGGATTCCGGCGCCACTTGCTTCACCATGCGCGAGATTGATGAGCGCGGGATGCGCGCGGTCATGTCCGCGGCGCTGGAGATTGCCAATCGGGGCACAGATGGCTTCCACCTCTCGCTGGATCTGGATGCGGTTGACCCCAATTACGCGCCGGGAGTGGGAACGCCGGTCAGCGGCGGCATGACGTATCGGGAGGCGCATCTCGCCATGGAGATGGCCGCTGATGACGGCCGCATGATTGCCATGGAGGTGGTGGAGGTCAACCCCGTGATTGACGAGGTGAACCGCACCGCGAATCTGGCAGTGGAACTGATTCTTTCGGCGATGGGAAAAAAGATTATCCAATGAAATTAAAGGTTGCAGTGGTTTATGGCGGCAGAAGCGGAGAGCATGAAGTTTCTTTGCGCTCGGCGGAATCGATTCTGAACGCCCTGAGCCCCGATAAGTATGAAGTGCGGCGATTTCTCATCGGCAAGGAAGGGAAGTGGAATCCCTTTCCGATTTTGCCCGAACCCGGTGCGCATCCGGATATCGACGTGATTTTTCCGGTGCTGCACGGCACCTTCGGGGAAGACGGAACCGTGCAGGGTTTGTTTGAACTGGCGGATCTGCCGTATGTGGGAGCGGGCGTGATGGCTTCCGCGGTTTCCATGGACAAGGTGATGATGAAGCGCGTCTGCCGCGAGGCGCACTTGCCTGTGGTCGATTGGGTGGAGATGGCGCGTGAGAAGCTCGATTTCAATCGCGCGGAAGCGGCGTTTGGATTTCCGGTATTCGTGAAGCCCGCGAATCTGGGTTCATCTGTGGGAATTTCAAAGGCGCATAATCGGGCGGAGCTGGAGAAGGCTCTGGAACTGGCGGCCCAGTTCGACCGCAAGATTGTGATCGAGAAAGCGATTGTAGGAAGAGAGCTCGAAATCTCGGTGCTGGGCAATCGCGAACCCGTGGCGTCCGCGCCGTGCGAGATTCACCCGTCGCGCGAATTCTATGACTACGAAGACAAGTACTTGCTAAACGAGGCGAAGTTCGACTTACCCGCCCAGCTTCCGCAAAAGGAGATTGACGCAATCCAGCGTTTGGCCCTTGGGTGCTATCGTGCAGTGGAATGTTCGGGGCTCGCGCGTGTGGATTTCCTGCGTGAAGCATCCACGGGAGAGTTGTTTATTAACGAAATCAACACGCTTCCCGGCTTCACTTCCATCAGCATGTATCCCAGGATGTGGGAGCACAGCGGCATTGGGTTCGCGGAGTTGATCGACCGTTTGATTAGCCTGGCGCTGGAGCGGCATCGAGAGAAGAAGGCCACGCGTTTTGCCCGCTAGACCAGGTAACGGACTTAGGTTTTTGTTGGCCGCGTTCCTCTGTGTCTGTTCCTTGAGTGCACAGGGCGGCCCAACGGTGTCCGCCGCGGAGGATGCCAAGATCGACCGCGAGGTGAAGCGCATCACCGATCTCTATGCCGTGGTGGATGCGCATGAGGCCGACCCGGTTTCTCCCGATCAGGCCATCTATCAAGGTGCAATCCCAGGCTTGCTTCGCAAGCTCGACCCGCATTCCGTGTTTTTCGATCCCGGTCAATTCGAGCAATTGAAGCAGATGGAGCGCTCCACCAGCAAAGGCTTCGGCACGGTCGTGTCGTTAATGCCGGGCCGCGTCATCGTGCTGCAGGCGCTGCCGGGAACGCCGTCGGCCCGGTCGGGAATTGCGCCGGGTGATGAGATTCTGGCGGTGAACAATATCCGGCTGGACCGGTTCGATCTGGAGCAGCTCACTCAATTCCTCACGGAATCGAGACAAAAGCCGGCGCAGCTTTACGTGAGGCGGACGGGAGTGTCGCACCTGCTCAGCATGACTTTGACGCCGGAGGAACTGCAGTCGAAGAGCGTGGACCGGGCCTTCTTGCTGCAGCCCGGAATCGGCTACGTACGGGTGGTGAGTTGGGAGTCGCAAACCGGCCAGCAACTGCACTATGCGATTGAGCAACTTGGGGGCGACAAGCTAAAAGGTCTGGTGCTCGACCTGCGCGACAATCCGGGGGGAATCATCGGCGCGGCGATGGAAGCCTGCGCCATGTTTCTGGAACCGGGGCAGACGATACTTTCCGTGCGCGGGCGGAAATCCGCGCCGGAAGTAGAGAAGGTGCCGGCGGGCGCTAAGCCATACCTTTTCCCAGTGGCGATTTTGGTGAACGGCAAATCGGCCAGTGCTTCCGAGATTGTCGCCGGAGCGCTCCAGGACCATGATCGGGCCACCATTGTAGGCGAGACCAGCTTCGGAAAAGGCTTGGTGGAGAGCGTGTTTCCGCTGTCGGAAAAAACCGGCATCGCATTGACCACGGCGCTTTACTATACGCCCAGCGGTCGCTCCATACAGAAGCCGTTTCAGGTGGGCGATTTCGAATTGGCCGCCACCGCCGCGCATCCCAACGAACAAAGCGAATTCCACACCGACAAAGGGCGTCCAGTGCGCGGCGGAGGCGGAATTACTCCCGACATTCTTGCGGAACCGGCTGCGCAGACGCGCGTCAGCATCGCACTCGAAGCATCGGGTAGCTTTGTTTCTTTCGCAACGGAGTATTGCCACAACCATAAAGTGGACGCGAATTTCGAAGTCACGCCGGAAGTGCTCGATCAGTTTCAGGCGTATGCGGCGGGGCGGCGGATTCAGCCCGGAGTGAGCGAATGGACCGCGAATCGCGCCTTCATCGAGCACCACCTGAAAGCGGAAATTTTGGACCAGGCGCTGGGCGTGGAACAGGGGGACGAAGTCGAACTTAGCTACGATCCTATGGTGCGCAAGGCTCTGGAGGCTGTGGTTGGGCGGTAGCGCGCACCGTTATTTTCGCAGCTCGGTCGTGCGTAATGCCCTCTCGCTTTATGGAATCCAGGCGGCCAACTATATCCTGCCGTGGTTTACTTTTCCTTATCTTTTGCGCGTCCTGGGCGTCGAAAAATTCGGCGCCATCGCGTTTGCCCAAGCTTTCGTTTCCTACTTTCTGGTGGTGACCGAATACGGCTTCAATTTCACCGCCACGCGTGAGATCTCCATTCACCGCGAGGACCAGCTGAAACTCTCGCAGATCTTCACCGCGACCATGTTGGCCAAGACGCTCCTCATGCTGGGGTCACTGGGTGTCTTCAGCGCCATGGTATTTCTGGTGCCGCGCTTTCGCGTGGATGCGCCGCTTTATTTTGTGACCTTCCTCTCCGTAATCGCCAATGTCATTTTTCCGCAATGGCTGTTTCAGGGCATCGAGAAGATGGAAAACATCACGTATCGCGAAGTGGGCGCGCGCCTGTTGGGTCTGGCGCCGACATTTCTGCTGGTGCATCGGCCGTCTGATTATCTGGTTGCCGCCGGCATCCAATCGGGTAGCATGCTGCTGGCTGGCATCGCCGGTTACGTGGGTTTCCGCAAAGTGACCACGGCGCGCCTGGTGCCCGTCTCTTTGCGCGAAATCAAGCGCACCTTCGTGGAAGGCTGGCACGTGTTCCTTTCCACTGCCGCCATTACGCTCTACACGCGAAGCAACACGTTCGTGCTGGGTATGCTGGCGAGCGACCGGGACGTGGGCTACTTCAGCGCGGCGCAGCGGCTGGTGGATGCGGGCAAGGCGCTCGTATTTCCTTTGACGACGGCGATTTTTCCGCACATCAGCCGCCTCGCGCATGAATCGCCCGAGAAAGCGGTGGCGTTTATCCGCCGCAATACTTTGCGGTTAACCGCGCCCTTCGCGCTCATCTCGGTGCTTTGGATTGTGGCAGCCCCGCTAGTGGGCAGAATCCTGTTCGGGCCTAAGTTCGGCCCCAGCGTTCCGCTGTTGCGGATTATGGCGCCAATCCCCATGGTGGTCGCCATAGGATCCATCTATGCGACTTACTATATGTTGGGCATGGGTTATAAGAAGCAATGGTCGCAGCTTATCATTTCCGCGGGCGCCTTTAACTTTGTCGTGTTAGTGCCGCTGTTGTATGTAACAAGTGCAAGTTATGCGGTGGCCATCACATGCACGTTGGTGGAGACCTGGGTGATGGCCGGGTCCTGGATCTTCTATCAGGTGAAGAATCGCACGGTATGATTCAGCGGAGTCAAATTGCGGAAGCCGAACGCCTGATCCGGCCGTGGATTCGTAGAACCCCGGTCGTCGACATCGCTGGTGAGGACTTCGGGCTCTCAGTCGTCTCCATCGTGTTTAAGCTGGAACTGCTGCAACACGCCGGCTCGTTCAAGACGCGCGGGGCGTTCGCCAATCTGCTCACGCGGCCGGTTCCGGATGCGGGGGTGGCGGCCGCTTCGGGCGGCAACCACGGCCTCGCGGTGGCTTATGCCGCGTGGAAGCTGGGCAAGCGGGCCACCATCTTTGTGCCGGGCGTCGCCTCGCCTGTGAAGATCGAGCGAATCCGTGCGCTCGGAGCAAAGCTCGTCATCGCGGGCGATCGCTACGCCGATGCGCTGTTGGAGAGCGAGCGGTTTGTAAAAGAATCCGGCGCGCTTCCCATTCACGCGTTCGAGCAGGAAGAAACGCTGCTGGGGCAGGGAACGGTGGGCCTGGAATTTGAAACGCAGGCCCCGGGGCTGGATTCGCTGCTGGTGGCTTGCGGCGGTGGCGGCCTGATTGGCGGAATCGCCGCCTGGTATGAAAACCGCGTCCGGATCGTGAGCGTGGAACCGGAAGCCGCGCCCACCCTGGCAAATGCCTTGGCAGCGGGACGGCCGGTGGACGCCCCCGCCGGCGGCATTGCGGCGGATTCCCTCGCCCCACGGCGCGTGGGCCGGATGATGTTCCCCATCGCGCAGCGCTTCATCGGGCGCGCCGTTCTGGTTTCCGATGAAGCAATAGTCGAAGCGCAGAACCGGTTGTGGCAGCAGATGCGCATCGTGGCGGAGCCGGGCGGCGCGGCGGCATTTGCGGCACTCCTTTCTGGTGCCTACGTTCCGGCAGAAGGCGAGCGCGTGGGCGTGCTTCTATGCGGCGGAAATACCAACGCTGTGCAGTTCGCGCGGGGATAGCCGATTCTAACCGGGCGCCTTTGTCCCTCTTTTCAGAGTTCCTGCGCTCTCCAATGTAGGAATCATTCAAATGAGGAAACAAGTCCGCCTTCTCTTCCAGTCGTTCGCGATGCTCCCGCTGTTAGCCGCCGGCATCGCCTCAGCTCAAACCATCACCGTCGAACCGCAAAGCGGTCGGCCGGGCGACACCTTCAACCTCGTCGTCTCCTTTGAAAGCTGTCCCGGCAGTGCCACGCTGGGCAAAGACAGCGTCAAGGTTTCAGGAAGCGATCTCACGGTGCAGACGTCCGGCATCAATCCCTCCAATTGTTCGAATGTGTATCCGGTGACCATCTCCAAAACCCCGGTGAATCGAACCGTGACTATTTCGGTTTACGATCAAACCGTCGAGACGGGTAAAGCCCCTAAGTGTCTCGGGACGCAAACCTTTCAGATCATCGATATGGCTGCCGGCCCGATTCCTCCGGGGCTGAAGCCTCAAGTGGACGTAATGTGGGAGGTGATGGCTGAGAAGCTCTGCAGCGATCAATTCGGCGTGCGCCTGGCGCGCAGCTATTTCTGCATTGATGTGCTGCTGGGGAATAACTCCGGGTATCCGTTGATTCTGGCGGGGGTCGGATTCGATCGTCAGGATGGAAGCAAAGAGATTCGCGCGGCAACGGGCAGTTATTTGTCCGAGCGGGCCGTGGTGCAGCGGGAAGAAGTCCTCAGCGGCCGGAACCTCACACTGCGGACTTTACAAGCGGCGGGCGCGCTGATTGGAGGCTTCGCCGGTTTCTCCGGAAACGCCGGACGGGAAGGGCGCATTGGGCTTTGGGCCACTGTGGTTGGCGGCACGGTGGCAAACGCGTATGCGGGTCTCGTTCCCGACCGGACTGTGAAGCAGGCCGGGAATCTTGACGATGCCGCACTGCGTGATGGGAAGGTGGTGCCGAATAACTCTCCGGTGCGGTTTACAGTATTCGTCGACCGGCAGACGATCGTGCCGTTTCTCATTCGGGATGTTGGCGATCAACTGGCCGAAGCGGACGTCCTGACCGCGCAGGCCACTCAGCTTAAGGCTCGGGCGCGTCTCGCCACAGAGGCTGAAAAAGATAAATTGACGAAGCAAGCTCAGGCCGACGAGAGAGAAGCCTCGGCGATCCGGGCACGAGTAAGCGGGATCTCCCTCAAGGCGAGCAAGAACAAGATGGACTTTCTGGCGCGTTCCACCCTACCGGCGGAAAAGGATCTGCTGGCGGTTCGGAGGGCGCTTGGAAAACTGATTGTGGTCGGCGACGAGATTCAGTATCTCCAGCGTGTTCAAGTGGATTCATCGGCTGTCAACCCGGAGATTCAGCCGGGACCTCAGGTGAGTTCGGTCAGCGGGTCGCTTCAGGCCGGCACGGCGACAACGATCACCCTATTAGGCCGTTACCTGGCCAATGCAACCGTTCAGGCCCCGCAGTGCAGCGGCCTGTCGCCCCTTCCCATTCCAGCGACTGTCGATAAGTCGGGCACCTTCATTACGATCACGGGCTTGACGGTTCCGTCGACTTGCCCGAGTCCGCTGGTGTTCATCATCAACAATGGCAGCGGGGCGATCTCTTTCCCTGTGACGGTAGATCCAGCCGACCCAGCTAAGCCTGCTCCCGCTAAGTGACCTGCGCCACGCCGGTCGCGCGGGTCGAACTCACAGCGCTCGGCCATCGCGGCTGGGAATGTGGATGAGATCCATTCCGTTGTTCTGGTAGAGCGCGCGCGTCACGCGCCCAGCCCCACAGCCAATCTCGACAACGCGCATGTGCCGCGGGTCCTTACCCTGGCAGATGTCCGTCGTATCGTTGTCGATTTGCTCGACTGCCGCGCGTTGGACCGACGCGAAGAACTCCTCGTCGGTCCAATCGGATTTCCCCGTGGCAAACGTAATGCCGCGCGTTCTCACGCGCACGCGCGTCCTACTCCTGTTGCATCTTTTGAAGAAGCGGCTGATCCATAGGCAAGCGCTGCGTAGTCGTCGTTGTCTCTCGGGCCAAACCCAGATGGTATGTTCGCACAGCCGCGCCTGTGTCTCAGCGTGGACGATGAGCAAGAATCGTCAACGCCGGAAACCCACCATCCGCGTTCATCCGCTTTTATCGGCGGCTGAATGACTTGGTCACTTCGAGCCAAAGTTTATCTCCTCAACCCCCTCAACAACTTACCCCAAA
>Ga0182012_10007708_pt1 | contig 10730 bp, 13 predicted proteins | sample 612S2SmetaG_FD_120486 | JGI IMG/M metagenome (GOLD analysis project Ga0182012, IMG submission 120486) | Permafrost microbial communities from Stordalen Mire, Sweden - 612S2S metaG | ecosystem: Environmental > Terrestrial > Soil > Wetlands > Permafrost | place: Sweden: Stordalen | collected...
AAGAGCTATAGATATCCCAGGTTAGCCGCAAAGTGCGCGGCGAACCTGGGGCACCCCGGCCGCCCACTCATCGCGATGAGGCCGCGATGAATGGGGCACAGTGGTGTTTTTATAAGAGACGGAAGAGCTATAGATATCCCAGGTTAGCCGCAAAGTGCGCGGCGAACCTGGGGCACCCCGCCCGCCGACTCATCGCGATGAGGCCGCGATGAATGGGGCACAGTGGTGTTTTTATAAGAGACGGAGGAGCTATAGATATCCCAGGTTAGCCGCAAAGTGCGCGGCGAACCTGGGGCACCCCGGCCGCCCACTCATCGCGATGAGGCTGCGATGAATGGGGCACAGTGGTGTTTTTATAAGAGGCGGAAGAGCTATAGATATCCCAGGTTAGCCGCAAAGTGCGCGGCGAACCTGGGGCACCCCGCCCGCCCACTCATCGCGATGAAGCCGCGATGAATGGGGCACAGTCGGGTCGGAATGGGGCACAGTCGGGTCAGATTGATGGCGCCTTTTGCGATTCCGATTCTCGGCCAAGCTTCCAGGCTTTGATGAACTTCCAGTGGATGTAGACGGAGTGGTTGAGGTGGAGGATGAGGCCTTCGCGGCCGTCGAGGAAGCCGAGGCGGAGGAAGTAGTTGTAGAGGAATGTGGCGGCGGGGTTGGCGATGGTGTTCCAGAGGAAGGCTGGCCAGGAGCGGCTGGTGCGGCCACGGGCGACGAGGAGCTGCGCGATCTCAGAGCTGTATCGGGACATGTGCTCGAGGTAGATGGCCAGCGTGGGGTAGGCGTAGTGGAGCATGTACGCGCGGAGGCGACCGCGGGGGCCGGTGAATTGGGGGGTGGAGTGAGGGCCTACGCCTTCACTTAAGCGAGCGGCCCCGCGCCGGAAAAGGCGGAGTTTGAGGTCGGGGTAGAAACCGCCGTGGCGGATCCAGCGGCCAAAGTAGAGGTTGAGGCGGGGGATCCAGTAGGCGTTGAACTGGGGTGGGTGGGCGGCGGGGGTGGATTCGTGGGGGGAGGCGAGCAGGGCGCGGATCTCGGCCTGGAGCTCGGGGGTGAGGACTTCGTCGGCGTCGAGGAGGAGGATCCAGTCGGAGGTGCAGAGATCGAGGGCGACGTTTTTCTGCTCGCCGTGGCCACCGAAGGCGTGGTAGCTGGTTTTTGCGCCGAAGGATTGGGCGATTTCGATAGTGCGGTCGCGGGAGCCGGAGTCGACGAGGATGATTTCGTCGGCCCAGCGCACACTCTCGAGGGTGCGAGGGAGGTTGGCTTCCTCGTTCATGGCGATCATGGCGACGGAGAGAGTGTGGCGCATCGTGAGAAGGATAAATCAGGGATCAGTTGTCAGTTGTTAGTTGTCAGTTTTCAGTGGTCAGAGGTCAGCGAGGATCGAGGTTGGCGGGGAGGGATGAGGCGAGCCAGGCCAGGACCTGGGCGCGGCCGTAGCGGGTGAGGAGGCGGGAAGCGTAGATGGCGGCGGCGCGGTGGGCGGCGGCGGATTGGGATTGGGAGGCGGGGTGGTCGAGGAGGGCGTCGAGTTGGGGGAGGGGGATGGTGGGAGTGGGTGCTGCATGGAGCGATGAAGAGGGCGGTTCCGAGAGATTCTGGTCGGAGAGGGCTTCGACGAGGCCTTCGCGGAGCCAGAGGGGGGCGGTTGGGGAGGAGTGGGCTTCAAGCAGGGCGTGGAGGAACTCGTGGCGGAGGGTGGGAAGAAGGAGGTGGCGAGAGGTGAGGGTGGCAAGTGGTTGGGTGGCGATGAAGTTGCCCTCGGAGAAGGCGGCGACCCAGCCGGGGGCGAGGGTGGCATTGCGAAAGGCGGTGGTGGTGGGGTAGGCGCGGAGGGTGAGCGGGGCGGAGAGCTGGAGGGCGGAGCGGGATTGGGCTTCGGCGAGGGCCTGGGTAACGATGGGCAAGTAGGAGGAGGAGGCGGGAGCCTGTGCGGTCTGGTTTTGGGTTTCGGGGGCGAGGGTTTGCAAGGTGACGGAGTGGCCCGGGCCGGGGATGGAGAGCGACTGCCAGGGGCGGGCGGTGGATTCGTCGAGGGCTTCTGCGCCGGGGAAGTATTGGGCAAGGATTTCAGAGGCGGGGCGGCCCTGGGCGGCCATGGCTGCAGCTCCGTGCTGGCAGAGGCCGACGCCGTGGCCGGAGCCGCGACCGTTGAAGAGGAAGTGGTCGCCCTGGGGATTGATCTCAAACCAGGTGCTGAGGATGTGGCCCCATCCGAAGGCGCGGCCGACGGCGAGGCGGAAGTCTTCAGCGGAGAACTGGGTAGATCCGGCGCGGAGGGTGAGGACGCGGGGGGATTGGCCGAGGGATGGGTCGCCGCGGCGGGAGATGGTGAGGGTTCGCCAGCCGGGGCGGACGAGGCCGGCGGCGGAGAGCGCGGTGGTGAGGTCGGCGAGGGTGATGTCGGCGGACCAGGAGCGGACGCCGTTGGCGGTGCAGTAGGGGTCGGGGCGGGAGAGGAGCCAGGGCATGGGGTGGGACAGGGTCTGGGGTCTGGGGGCTGGGGTCTGGGGGGTGGTGCGAGCGAGGGGGGTCATTTCCCTGCCCTGCGCTGATGAGGGCCAGAGGGCCCAGATTTCGGAGGGGGTGGCGGTGCGGCCGCCGCAGTCCTGATGGAAGAAGGCGGCGGCGGAGTGGCCGTGGTACCAGAGGGTTTCGCCGGCGGTGGCGAGGGTGGCAGAGTGGGCGGCAGGGGATGGGGAGCCGGACCAGTGGAGGAGCTGGCAGTGTGTGGAGTCGCAAAGGTCATAGCCAAAGGGGGGGCCAAGGTGGGCGTGTGGCTGGTGGAGGGCGAAGGAGCGGACGACGATGGCGAGGGCTTGCAGCGATTCGGGAGTGTCAGCAGGGCCGCTTTCGCTGGAGACGACGCGTTCGACGTAGGTCTCGATGGGGAGGGTGACGGCGAGGACGAGCTCACCGCTTCGGGCGGAGATGGTGAGGGGGTGGCGAAGGGTGAGTGTTTCCTTATGGGCGGAGAGGGTGACGGGGCCGGAGACGGATATGGAGGGGACGGGGGCGCGGTTGGGGAGGATGAGCAGGGAGTTGGAGGCGCGGATGGTGACTGGGGTCTGGGGTCTGGGGTCTGGGGTCTGGGGGATGCGAGTCAGGGTGATTTGTTTGTCGTGCCAGAGGGTCCAGAGGCCGATGCGGAGGGTGGATGGGGTCTGGGGTCTGGGGGCTGGGGTCTGGGGTGTTGATAGGGGTGGGGGGTGGGGGGGGGGGGGGGTGGGGGTGCGGACTGCGCATGGGCGAGAAGGGTTGAAGCAAACAGCAGGGTCAGGATGGGGTTGGGGAGTTTCATGGCTTGCCCCCCGTGGGGTGGGCCAGGGGAGAGGCAGCGAGAACGGTGGCGGCGACGCGGGCGGCGTCAGAGCCGTGGCCGGAGGGGAGGTAGATGCAGAGGACGACAGTGGGTTTGGGGTCTGGGGTCTGGGGTCTAGGGTCTCGGGTGTCCGGTGTCGGCGAACTTTCTGTGGGTCGCGCGGCTGGGGCGAAGCCGACGAACCAGCCGTGGGAGGGGGTCCCGGGGCCGAGGTTGGCGGTGCCGGTTTTGCCAGCGATCGGGACACCGCCGAGGGAGGCCGGGCCGGCGATGCCAAAGGAGGCGGAGTCGGCGAGGCCGGAGAGGACAACACTCGCGGCGGAGGGTTGGGCGGCTTGGGCGTCGGGGTTTTGGATGATTTGGAGGGCGAGCCAGCGGTAGGCGGCGGCGAGTTCGAGAGGGGTGACGCGGATGGTGTCGACGCCGAGGGCGGTGAGCTGGGTAGCTGAGGTGGTGGTGGGATCGCGGAAGGTGGCGGTGGCTTCGGTTAGATTTTGAGGGACAAGGCCGGTTTGGGTGAGGAGGCCGGTGGGGGCGAGGAGGGAGCGGAGTTGGGCGGGCGGAATGGTGGCGGCGAGGGCGGCGAAGTAGGTATTGCAGGACCAGGTGAGGGCCTCGGTGGCGTTGGGCGGAGTGGGAAGCGGGGGGTGGGAGCAGTCGAGGGAGCGGCCTTCGATATGGAGGTGGCGGGTGCAGGCGATGCGGCGGTCTGGGTCCCAGCGGTGGCTGGCGATGAGGCTGTAGAGCAGGAGGGGCTTGAGGGTGGAGCCGGGGGCGGCGAGGGTACGGGCGGATTCAGGAAGGTGAGCGGAGGCGAGAAGGCGGCCGGAAGCGATGTCGAGGACGAGGATGCGAGCGTCGGGGTTTAGGCGTGCGGCATGGGCGACGGTGGCTGGCCAGCGGTCGGCGGGAGCGGCGGGCGGGGCGGCATGGATTGGGGCCTGGGCCGCGGCGAGAGAGCAGCAGAGCGCGAGCTTGAGGGCGGAGGAGCGCACGGAAGCAGTATGAGGCATGAGGGGACATCGAATCACAATCGGCCAGTTCTAAGGCGCTCTATACTCGTTGCAAATGACATCGAAGTTCGCCCATTGCGTTGTGGTGGCACTCTTGATGATGACCGCGTCGGCGGGATCGTTGACTGCACAGGAGGCCACGAAGACTCCTCAGTTCGAGCAGTACCCTGTGGAGATTTACAAAGGGCCTATCAAGATTCCAAAGAACCTGCACCGGGATTCGGAGGGTAGCTGGATAGATGAAGGCGGGCATTACACTTCGCGGCCCAAGGTGAACTTCGCTGGAGAGTATTACCTGACCGCACACACTTGCGGAACGTGCTGCCGCTACTACACGCTTGACAACCTGCGCATTGGCCGCGGGGTTCAGCAGGTCGGCATGTTCGATACGGGCGATCCCGAGCCGATGACGAAGGATGGGCACACCCATGTACCGGTGCTCTATTTCAGGCCTGGCAGCACTATGGTGATCGTTCAATATGAGCTGGATCTTTGCACTTTGCCCCATCCGAAGAGGCAATGCAGGCAGCGCTATTACCTCTTCAAGGATGGAAAGTTTCAGGCGATTTCCGCGACACTTCGATCCTGCACCAAAGAGGGTGATGAACCGTAGTTGCATGTAGGAAGCTAGCTTCATGATCGTTCTGAACGGCTCAACAACGCATCGCAAATTCCGGGCAGGCTCGGATTTTTGACAAAACTCCCCGGAGGGGCTAAACAGGTTGCTGAAAAAGTCGAAATCCCTCGGGGGTGGCAGGAAAAAACCATCCCTCAGCGGCTGAAGCCGCGCTCATTCTATTGGCCTCAGCGGCACGGCTGAAGCCGTGCCCTTTCAAAGCCTCGGCATGGCGGAGTTTTTCCGCAGCCTGTAACGCCCAAATTCATTTTGGCGGCATGCTCGGCCCGACTGAAGTCAGGTCCTGATACAAAGCTCTCCCGATCGGGGCCTATGAAGACCTGTAAGGGCTGATGGCTACAAAGTATTGAGCGGGGAACTTTACGGGCTGAGGCCCGTACCTCTTACAAACGTCCGTACTCATCAATAAACGCAGAGGCGAGTTGCGCAAGGGCCGTGCTAGGCTGGAAGTCCACGGAGGAAAGAAGTTATGGCGACTGGGGTGTTGATCCCTGGAGGCGACGAGACGATTGATCTGCAGCAGCAGGTTTTCCGGCTGCAGGCGCTGCTGGAGGCGAGCCGGCAGGTGCACTCGACGATTCGCGAAGAGGAAGTGCTGGAGCAGGTGCTGAAGATCGTAGTGCGCGAGCTGGAGATGGCTGGGGCGGCGTTCACGGGGACGGGGCTGAGCTACGGCGAAGAGGTGACAGAGAGCTCGGAAGGACTGTTGCGGGTTCCTCTGGAGGATCGCGACGGCAAGGCGATGACGGAGTTGCTGGTGGCGGCGCCGGACGGACGTGAGCTGACGATCTATGAGTCGGACTTTATTGAGGGGTTGGCGCTGCAGGCGGCGGTGGCGCTGGAGAATGCGCGGAATCACAAGCGGAACGTGGCGTTTGCGCGGGTGCAGCAGGACCTGGACGCGGCGCGGAATATTCAGCGGTCGCTGCTGCCGCAGGAGCTACCAAATATTTTGGGCTACTCGGTGGGATTCAAGAGTGTGACCTGCTACGAAGTGGGCGGCGACTACCTGGACATTGTGGAGCAGCCGGACGGAAGCCTGCTGCTGGCAGTAGCGGACGTGGCGGGCAAGGGGTTGGCATCGGCGATTGTGGCGTGCAGCTTCAGGTCGGCGTTCCGGGCGATGGCTGTGCAGGGGATGACGCTGGACGAGCTGGCAACACGGATGAATCAGCACCACTGGTCGGAGGGCGATGAGGCGCGCCGGCGGTATGTGACGGCGATCTTCCTGAGGCTGCATCCCGAGGGCGGTGAGATGGAAGTGGTGAATTGCGGGCATAACCCGGGGTTTCTGGTGAGGCCGGACGGGACGGCCAAGCAGTTCAACGCGGCGGGAACACCGCTGGGGCTGTTGCCGGGGATGACCTACTCCACGGAAAAGGAGACTTTCGTTCCGGGGTCCAAGCTGCTTTTTTATACGGACGGGCTGACGGAGGTGTTTCGCGGGGATGAGGAATTTGGGGAGGAGCGGCTTTTAAAGGAATTTTCAGAGTGCCCGCTTGACAAAGCGGATGGTATTCTCGAAACACTGTGGACCAGCCTGACGGAGTTTGGAGCAGGGGGACAACAGGGAGACGATATGACGGCCCTGGCGCTGTTCCGACGCCAGCATGGCTCGGAGATGGCGGCATGAGCAAGCCAAAAAGCACGAACGTGGAGGTGCGGCTTCCTTCGCGGATGGGCTTTGAAAAAGTGGCGATGAGTACGGCCGCATCGGTGGCCAAGCTAATGGGGTTTCCCCAGGATCGGGTCGAAGACCTGAAGACGGCAGTGGCTGAGGCGTGTATCAACGCGATCGAGCACGGCAATCGAATGAACGAAAAGCTCTCGGTTGGCGTAGTACTTTCAGCGGGAGACGATGAGCTGGAAGTGAAAGTGATCGACGACGGCAAGGGCATGAACAAGCAGCAGGCGAAGCCGGATATCGACAAGAAGATGCACGGCGAAGAAGACCCCCGCGGTATGGGCATGTTCCTGATCCAGGCGCTGGTGGACGAAGCGGAATGGGTGGCGGGAACCGACGGAAAGAGCAGCTACGTCCGGCTTGTGATCCGGCTGGACAAAGAAGCAGAATAGAGAAGCGCAGCAAGCGGCGCGAGCAAACTGGAAGCAACTAGCCAGGATTTTACGGAGACAAACGAGCGTGCAGAGCGAAACGAAGTCCCATGTAGAGCAGGCCACTTCCCCGGCGGGCCAGGCGGTTAGCGTCATTCGATTTGAAGGGGATATTTCGAGCACTTCAAAGGAAGCGGTTCTAGGCACCTACCAGGCGCTGCCGAAGGCTACGACCAAGCTGATTTTGCTGGATTTCACAAAGGTGGATTACATCAACTCAAGCGGCATTGCCCTGGTGATTCAACTGCTGATCGAGGCAAAGTCTTCCGGGCAGAAAGTGCTGGCGTTTGGGCTTTCGCCGCACTTTGTGAAGGTATTCACGATGGTGGGGATTACGAAGTACGCGGGATTGTTCCCGAACCAGGGCGAGGCGATGGCGGCGTTGTAGGCAGCATGCCGCATTGAGGCCGGACAGGCAGATATGCTGGAGCTGAAATATGCCCCAGATTTCAGGAACTTAGATTATTTATTTGCCGTATCCGATTGCAGGCCGGAGATCCTCCGATGCAAGCGATCGTGTATCACCGTTATGGGCCGCCCGACGTTCTCGAATACAAGGAAATAGCCAAGCCTCAGCCGGTTGATGGCGAGGTGCTGGTGCGCGTGCACGCTGCGGGGGTGAATCCCTACGACTGGCATTTTTTACGCGGCACACCCGGGTTCATCCGACTGATCACGGGACTGAGGAAACCGAAGTTTCCGCGCCTTGGAGTGGACGCAGCAGGCGTGGTGGATGCGGTGGGACCTGGTGTGAAAGCGCTGAAGGCTGGCGACAGAGTGTTCGGACTCTGCAAGGGGGCATTTGCGGAGTTTGCGTGCGGCAAGGAATCGGAGCTGGCGATCATTCCAACCCGCGTGAGTTTTGAAGAGGCGGCTTCGGCTCCGATTGCGGCCACGACCGCTTTGCAAGGTTTGAGGGACTCGGGCGGTGTGAAGGCTGGGCAGACGGTTCTGATCAATGGGGCTGCGGGCGGAGTGGGGACGTTTGCCGTGCAGATTGCCAAAGCGTTTGGCGCGACCGTGACCGGGGTGTGCAGCGCGCGGAATGTGGAGTTGGTGCGGTCGCTGGGCGCTGAAAAGGTGATCGATTATGCGGAAGAGGACTTCACGCGAGCGGATGGGCGGTTCGATGTGATCTTTGACCTTGTCGGCAACCACAAGCTGAGCGCGTTGAGGCGAGCGCTGAAGGAGCGCGGGACTTTTGTGGGGTGTGGCGGGGGAGGACCGGAGAGATCGGGCGCCGAGCTGATGGCTGGGATGGTGGGGCAGACGATCGCGGCGAAGTTTTCCAGGGAGAAGCTGACTGGAGTACTGGCGAAGGTGAACACTGCAGACCTGAATGTGCTGGCGGGGATGGTGGAGTCGGGGGCGGTGAAGCCGGTGATCCGCAAGAGGTATTCGCTGGAAAAGACGGCTGAGGCTGTGCGGCACGTGGAGAGTTGCCATGCGGTGGGCAAGGTGACGATCTCTGTTGCGTAGAGCGGCTCGACCGGTATGATTTTTGCTATGAACTTAGAGGCGATACAGGCGGCAGTGCGGGAGGCTGGCCACGATGGCTGGCTTTTTTACGATCATCATCACCGCGATCCGATCGGGGAGCAGATTCTGGGGATTGACCCGAAGGCACACATCACGCGGCGGTGGTACTACTTTGTGCCGGCGACGGGCGAGCCGCGGAAACTGGTGCACCGGATTGAGCAGGGGCGGCTGGACGGGCTGCCGGGAGCGAAGGGCGTTTACTCAAGCTGGCAGGAGTTGGCCGGGGGGCTGGAGGCGATGCTGGTGGGGGCGCGACGGCTGGCGATGCAGTACTCGCCGAACAACGCGATCATGTACGTCTCGATGGTGGACGCGGGGACGGTGGAGTTTCTGCGGGGGCTTGGGAAAGAGATTGTGAGTTCGGCGGACCTGGTGAGCCAGTTTGAGGCGGTGTTGACGGCGGAGCAGATGGCGAGCCATGCTGTGGCGCAGAAGGCGATTGATGCGGTCGTTGCGGAGGCCTGGAAGGAGATTGGGCAACGCGTGCGCCGTGGGGGAGTGAACGAGTTCCAGATGGTGCAGTGGCTGGGCGAGGCGATGCGGCGGGAGGGGCTGGTGTGGGCGAACGGGCCGGATGTGAGCGTAAATGCGAACACTTCAGACTCGCACTACGAGCCGACGGCAGAGGGTTGCTCGCCGATTCACGATGGAGATTTCTTGCTGATCGATATCTGGGGCCGGGTGGACCAGCCGAAGAGTATCTATTACGACATTACATGGACGGCGGTGGTGGGACGAGAGCCGACGGAGCGCGAGCAACTGGTGTTTACGACGGTTCGCGATGCGCGGGACGCGGCGATCAAGACGGTGGAAGAGGCGTTTGCCGAGGGACGAGCGATTTGCGGATTTGAGGCCGACGATGCGGCGCGGGCGGTGATTGCGGCGGCGGGGTTTGGGGAGTATTTCACGCACCGGACGGGGCACAATATTGCGACAGAGATTCACGGGCCGGGCGCGCATCTGGACAACCTGGAGACACACGACGCAAGGCGGATATTGCCGAATACATGCTTCAGCGTGGAACCGGGGATTTATTTGCCGGAGTTTGGGGTTCGCAGCGAGATCGACATGATGACGGCACCGGGGAAGGCGTGGGTGACGGGGAAGGTGCAGAGGGAGTTGGTGAGAGTGTAGGGTCTGGGGTTTGGGGTCTGGGGTCTGGGGTCTGGGGTTTGGGGAATCGGGTGTCGGGTATCCGGTGGCGGGTGGCGGGATAGATGCGACGCCCCGGTGCGATATAGTCAATAAGGAATGGCGACAGGACAACAGAAGACAGGCGCGGGGCAGGCTCAGAATCAGGGGTTTGTGTATTTGCCGCTGATTGTGGGATGGCTGGTTCCGGGGGCGGGGCACTTTCTACTAGGGAAGTGGGGCCGCGGAGCGCTGTTGGCGGCGTCGATTGTGGGGATGTTTGCGATCGGGCTGGCCATGCAGGGGCAGCTCTACGGCAATTTCAAGGACATTCTTGAAATGCTGGGGCTGGCCGGCGATCTGGGCACCGGATTGCTTTACGTCGTGGGCCGTTTGATGGGATGGGGCACGAACCTGGTGCAGGTGACGACGGCTGACTGGGGATCGCGGTTTATTGTGGTGGCCGGGCTGTTGAACGTGATTGCAGCGGTGGACGCGCACAACCTGCGAACAGGGAGGAAGGAAAGCTAATGCACCTTTCTCACTTTGCAGCGGTGGTGCTGTTTGCGCTGTTTGCATCGGTGGTTTTCGGGATCACGATGCGCGATACGCCGCAGAAGATGCTGCGGTACGGGGCGTACTGCTTTGTGCTGTTTGTGGGCTCGGCGATTGTGCTGAGCTGGGTGATGTACTTTATAGCGCGGTAGAGGCTGTGGTCTCCCGTCGCAAATTCAGCCGAGTTAAGAGAATCCGCAGGGGCTGAAGCCCCCGTCGTTTTGGTGCCTGTTGGGCATGACTGAAGTCGTGCCCTGGGATAAGACACGGGGGCGGATTGGCGGCAATGGTTTCCCACCCTTGTATGTTGCGAACTGAGGCGTGACGATAGGTTACGTTTCGGCGGAGAGGCCGCTCCCACCCGAGGCCAGAGCGATCTGAGCCTGACCGTTAGACTGGCCTCCGCCCCTCT
>Ga0182012_10007709_pt1 | contig 10729 bp, 11 predicted proteins | sample 612S2SmetaG_FD_120486 | JGI IMG/M metagenome (GOLD analysis project Ga0182012, IMG submission 120486) | Permafrost microbial communities from Stordalen Mire, Sweden - 612S2S metaG | ecosystem: Environmental > Terrestrial > Soil > Wetlands > Permafrost | place: Sweden: Stordalen | collected...
GAGGTGCGATGCGCCGAACCGCCGGTCGGTTGGCGCAACTCTCCCCGTCTGGACTGCAACCAGTTCGGCGGCTACTTTCTCGCCATCCTGGAAGTGCCCGGTTGCGATATATGCCTTGCAGAGAAAGTACAGCGGCTCGGCCAGATCGGGGCTGGTGCCCCGCAGCTTTCTCCATGTGGGCATCGACGCTTCCATCATTGGCAAGGCTTCCTTAGCCCTTCCGACCTTCATGAGGGCGCCGGCCATATACTCCTTCTCCGTGAGTGCTCCGCTGCTATCGGCGCCCGAGCATTGCGCGTATCCGTCATAGGCACGTTGATAGATGGGGAGACTTGCCAGAACATCCCCTCGCATTTCAGTCATATAGGCAAGATCTCCGTAGACCTCCGATTGATCGCACAAGGCGAGAGGATCCTGGCCGTAGACCTGGAGAGCATCTTTAAAAGCTCGCTCGGCCTCGTCCAGATGACCACGTAACTCAAGATCCTGGCCCAGCATGTAGAGAGCATCGGCACACTCGCGCGAGGAGAGATTGTCGTCCCGGCACTCCTTGACCGCAAACTTCAGCAGGCGCAGATTCTCATCGCTCTGATAACCATTGTTATCGCGATTCCAGGCATAGAAGATCGCGCTCCAAACGCGAACAGCCGGAGGGACACCGGGCTTGCGCGACAGTTCCAGCGCGTGGGCAGTGAGTTTTTCGCCCATGTCCATCTGCCCTTGAAGGTAAGCGATGTTTCCGGAGAATGCTTCCGACTCAGCTTCCTTGGGAATATCCTTCGCAGCCTTGGCGCTGGCAATCGTCTGGGTAAGAACCGCCTGGGCGCTTTCGAGGTCGCCGTTCTCATACATCGATTCGGCAATTCCCATCTGCGCCTCTCGCAGATCGGCAGGATCCTTGATGTACTCAGGCAGCACCTTCACGCCAAGTTTGAGGAACTCGGGTACTGTGGCCGCAGGCTTTCCGGTGTAATTTGAGTTGGCCAGCTTGAAGAGCCGGTACATGAAGGTCTGCATGCGCAGCGCCCTCTGACCTTCGAGGACCGCCTGCTCCTGGCGCCACCCCGCATAAGCTGCACTGGCCAGCAAAGTGATTGCCACCAGTAGCGTTGCCGCCACAGCTCCTCGATGGCGGCGCACATATTTGCCTAACCGATAGAACGTGGTCTGTGGGCGGGCGAGTACCGGCCTGCCGGTGAGATAACGCTGGATGTCCCCAGTAAGCAAATCGACTGCGGGATAGCGATCCTGGGGCCTCGGGTTCAGGCACTTCTGGGCAATCGTCGCCAGATCGCCTGTCAATAAATGGCGCAGCCGGTTTTCCGAGAGTCCGCGCTGTTCCGCCGCGGCGCTGTTCACCGCGTCCGGCAGCCGTTCGGGCTCCTGCTCCCTGATAGCCCGTTCAATCATCGCTGCCACGGATGCGCCATGGCCAGGTCTAGATCCAGCAAGTAGTTCAAACAACACAGCGCCGAGTGCGTAAATGTCGCAGGACGTCGTGACCGGTTCGTTTCGCAGTTGCTCTGGACTCGCGTAAGCCGGTGTGGCCATCACGGTGGTAGTCAACAGGCTGTCCGGCTGGATCAGCTTTGAGGTCCCAAAGTCGAGCAACTTCACGGTTCCATCGGAGGTGACAAGAATATTGGACGGCTTCAGATCGAGATGTACGACCAGGTTTCGGTGCGCATAACCGACCGCATCGCACACGCGAAGAAACAGTTGCAGCCGTTCCGCAATCCCCAGCTTGCGCGCATCGCAGTAATCGTCCAGATGCACGCCGTCCACATATTCCATTACGAGATACGGCTGTCCTCGATCACTCAGGCCTGCATCCAGCATGCGTGTGATGTTGGGATGATCGAGAGAGGCAAGAATATGCTGTTCGCGGTGAAACCGTTCAATGAATGAGGGGCCAGCCGAATGCGGTGCCAGAACCTTCAGAGCGGAACGCTGCAAAGCGCCCCCCACCATGCGTTCAACCAGGTAGACAGCGCCGATGCCACCAGTCCCAATGTGCTTGATCGGCGTATAAGGCCCAATCTTGCCAGTTAAAGCGGGGACATGCGCTGCAACTTCCGCATCTTCGGTGCTCGACGCATTGAAGATATCCATCGCACGGCGGCACAACTCAATATCGGGACAGCGCTCGGCCAGCACGCGCTCACGGTCTGCTGCAGGCGTCACCTCAGCAAGATGAAACAAGTCCTGAAGCAATTGCCAGTTGTCCGCGTCCTGTGCCATGACCCTCACTTCCTGTTGGCGCGAAGCAGAGAATAAATGCGTCACGTCCTAGGCTGAGTGGAGACGGTCATAGAGCCAACCGCGCACGAATCTCAGCTCCCGATCCACCGTAGCCTTTGAGGTATTCAGCAGCTCAGCCGTCTCTTCCGCCGAAAATCCCAGGAAGAATCTCAGCTCAACCATTCTGCACTTGCGCGGATCCAGTTGTTCCAGTTCTTCCAGAACGCGGTCCAAGTCCATCATTTCGACTGGTCTGGCATCGATCCCGACTAGATCTGGATGTAGCGGAACGGGAATCCCGCCGTCGCGCTTTTGTCTCCGCTCGGAGCGGGCCTGGTCAATCAGGACCCGGCGCATCAGGCGTGCTGAAAGGCTGTAGAAGTGTTCACGGTCTTCAAATCTTAGACTGCGCTGCCGGATCAGTTTTAGAAACAGTTCATTGACCACGCTGGTCGGCTGCAACAGGTTCTCCGGCCGCTCTCTCCGAAAGAGAGAGCCGGCAATCTTCTTCAAATGTGGATACACGAGTTCGAACAGGTGCTCGGTGGCAGAGGGATCTCCCGCACTCCAATCGCGGAGAAGCAGCGTGATCTCGCCGGGTTGCGTCATGAAAGGGATCTCTGCATCGAAGTATAGACAATGCGGGGCATCTTTCGGGCATTGCGAATTAAAGTTGAGCTTATCCTATTCAGAACAGTTGAGTTTTATGAGTTTTGGGGACAGATGAAGAGGATTTAGGTCGATAGCGATCTCTTCGACCGGCGCGGAAAATCGATTGCTGAAATCGCTGTTTCAGAATTGAAATTCAGAGACGACAGAAGGAACTCTCAACCGTCTCCCCCTAGCGACAAGGAACGCCCTTGTCGCCTAAATTGATGAACTCCGGCGAGAAAAAGCAGAGGAGTTTAGGACCAATCGTCCTGATTTGGCGCCAATGCGCTCATCGATGCGATGGACCGCGCATTCGATTGATGGAATGGTCGAGCTTTCGGACAATTGCAAATGCGTCCATCGCCGCCTGCGAAGTTGAGGCGAGATCGACTTCGGTTTGCGGGCGGTCTTCATGGCGGTTTTCATGATTTCACAGTCCACTTGATGCGCACCTTGGCGACAAACCAGATCACAAACAGACCCACGCATCGCCAGTAAGAACCGCTTCAAGTGCTTGGAGATTCGAGTGAATGTCGGAGATCACGAGTGCGCGCATGTCGGTCTCGCAGCTTCCAAACACTCAGCGTATCCCAGGATTGGTCCGACAAGTGAGGGATACGCAAACAGTGTCTATTTAAACAGTGTAGACGCAAACGCGCCAGAACTACAACACTTTGGTGATGGCAGATGCATTGTCAAAGCGCGTGTTGAAAGCTCTAGGGCTGCGCATTCGCGATCTTCGCCGGGCGCAAGGTCTTTCGCAAGAAGATCTCGCGGACAAATGCGGTGTTCACCGGACGTTCATGGGAACGGTCGAACGGGGCGAAAGCAACTTGAGTTTTTCGAACATTCTCAAGGTAGCGTCTACGCTCGGAATGTCGTTGTCAGCGCTTTTTGAGGGAGTTGATGAGAACTCGGACGCGCGTCGGCGCGGAAGTGCCGCGAAAGAGCATGATCCCCCGCCGAGGGTTATCAGGCGCTCGACGCAGCGGAAGTCATAACTGCGAGGGACTTTTTCGAACGCATGGTCACAAAACTGGAGGGCAAGCTTGCTCAGCGCGACACCTAGCCTGAGTGTTTCAGGCCGTCGACGATTCCCTCAGCAAGGCTGAAGCGCGGCTAAAAAACAGATGCGGGAAATGACAACGATAGAAACTAGACCGATTATTAAGCGCCACAGCCACCATGCCCGCCGAAACGAACGAGGTCCACAAAAGAACTTTGATGGTATCTGTGATGGTCTTTTTTTCTTGGCTGTTTCTAAACCATTGATTCTAAATGTTTTTGGCTCCTCAGGTAGGACTCGAACCTACAACCCTTCGGTTAACAGCCGAATGCTCTGCCATTGAGCTACTGAGGAGTGATTCGTACTCATTTCTCCAATACAAAGGTAGCAGAGAGAGCGGGGCGCGTCAAAACCCCAAGCGTGCCACAAGCCCCTTGGGGCGATACCATAAGAAAGACCCTGCAGGAGGACGAATGTCCAGAATCTCCCGGCTCGACCGCAGCCACGCGACGCCCCAAATCGCCGCGCTCTACGACAAAGCCTTTGCCCAGCGCGGCAACGTGCCCAACATGTTCCGCGTCATGGCTCACCGGCCTGAAATCTTTGCCACCATGCAGGCCCATTTTGGCGCAGTTCTCAATACGGGCACAGTCTCCACCAAATTGAAGGAGCTGATCATCGTCCGCACCAGCCAGGTGAATGAAACCCCCTATTGCTTGGCCAGCCACACCATTCTCGCCAAGGGCCTGGGCTGGTCCGACGATCAGCTTGCCCACCTCGCCGAATGGCCTCAGCGCGAAGACTTCACCCCCGCCGAAAAGGCCGCACAGCGCCTCGCCGAGACCGTCACCCGCGACGCCCACTCCGTCACCGACCAGCAGTTCGCCGAGCTGCGCACCTTTTACTCCGAAGGCGAAATCGTGGAGCTGCTCTGCGCCATCGGCCTGTTCAACTACTTCAACCGATTCAACAACGCCCTCAACATGGAACCCACCAAGCCCGGCGAAGGCGGTTGCGCCGTCCCCGCTACTGAAACTGCACCCGCCCGCTAGTCTCCGGAGGCCGAATTCAATAACAAAAAAGGCGCTGTCATCCTGAGCGAACGGGGCCCCAAACGTAGTTCAGTTCCCGGGCTCCCCGCAGACAGGTCTTCGGCTGCGGGGTGGAGTTCGGGGGTGGTGAGTCGAAAGATCTGCTTCTTCTTTTCATCCGTCGAGCAGGTCGCATGATTTCGCAATCAAGTCTGGAGAAAAACAGAACGATGCAACTTGAAATTCCCGCCGGCGCCTTCCGCGCCTACATCTTCGACTGCGACGGCACCATCGTCGATTCCATGCCCCTTCACTACCGCGCCTGGAAGGCCGCACTCGCCGAGTGGAACTGCGATTTCCCTGAGGATCTCTTCTATTCCTGGGGCGGCAAGCCCGTCCGCAACATCATCGCCGACCTGAACCAGATGCACGGCCTCAACATGCCCATCGACTCCCTCGCCACCCGCAAGGAAGCCCTCTACCTCGCGCAGCTTCCCAGCCTCAAAGTCATCCCTGAGGTGGTGGAACACATCAACGCGCAGTATGGCCGCATTCCCTTCGCCGTCGCCTCCGGCAGCCGCCCCGATTCGGTCATCGGATCGCTCACCGCTGTCGGCCTGCTCGACAAATTCGACGCCTTCGTCTCAGCCGGGGACTACAAAAACCCCAAGCCCGCACCAGACTGTTTCCTGCTCGCTGCCAAAAAGCTCGGCGTCGCACCCAAAGACTGCCTCGTCTTTGAAGACACTCAGCTCGGCATCCAGGCCGCCAACGCCGCCGGCATGGCCTCCGTCATGGTCCCCTTCATCATGCACAGAAGCTAGAAGATCTTGGGTCCTTCGACGGAATGAGGAAGACTCATTCGGGCGGTAGGCCGGGGATTCATCCCCGGCATAAAACCGATGAATTGACCGCAGGCTGCACATCCTGCGGAAAGACTCCGAGTTGACGTAGATGTGCGAAGGGGCACGACTTCATAGCCTGCCCTGAGCGCAGTCGAAGGGTGCCATAAGCTGTTTAAAATGAGAGACGGGGCTTCAGCCCCCACGCCATCTCCCCCAAATTCAACCCAAAGTCAGGCTTTTTCCCGCCTGTTCAGCCCACGAAGGCATGCTCTTCCGTAAAATCGCCCAAAAATCAAACCCCTTTTCGCAGCCTGCACTGCACGCGCCGCCCTCAATAAAGCAGCACCGCCACCCGGTACGCCGAGAAGGCCCCCTCGACATTCTCCGCCGGGCAGCTTCCCACCGCCGCCTGCCGATAATTCCCCGAGGCAAGCCGGTTCACCAACGCCTGCGGCAGATGCGTCAGGTCCGCATCCTGCCAGCGCATCAGGAACAACGGCTGGTCCGCCCCATGCGTCCCCGCGCAATAAGCACGCGCGGAAGCCGTATCGCGCACAACCGTCACCCCGCTTACCCGCACCAGGCTTGCCACCGTCGCTTCCACCTGCGCCGGCGTCAGTTGCTCCACGCCACGCGTGTAATCCGCCACGGCATAGAGCACTCCGCGGCTGGCCACTACGGCCACCCCCAGCCGATCCACCTCGGGGTTCAGCAGATTGGTCCGGTGTCCCGGCGAGTGCATCCACTCCTCGTGAATCGCCGCGGCGTCCGGCCCGATCGCCACGTTCTCCTCAATCAGGCTGAAGTGGGCGCCCGCGTGTCCGGCCCGCTCCGAAAGGTCCAGCTCACCCCCATACCGGTGCGCAATCGGCCCCTCGGCCGCCATCCGCAGGCAATGCTGCCGTGCAGCAGCGGCCAGTGCCGGATCCCAGTGCAGCGGCCCCGCTCCCCGCGCGGCGCGTGCCTCGTTGGCCAGCGCCAGCAACTGCTCCGCCTCCGGCTGCAAACTCTGCCGCCCGCCTTGTCCCAGCCCGTATTGCGCCTGCCCCGCGCTCACAAAAATCGCCATTCCAGCCAGCGCCGCGCAACCCATCCAACCTCTAAGTGAGAACCCCATACCGTATTGAACCCCACCCCACCGCCGGTGTCGCTGTATTCTGGCTCTGCCCATGCTTTTTTTGGAATCCAGCAAGTTACGTGCCCATTTGGGAAGATTGCCCGGCCGCATGCGCCGCCAGCCTCTCGCCGCCGCCGGAGCGCTGCTGCTGGCCGCCTTCGTGCTCGCCGGCCTCACCGCGCCCTGGCTCGCTCCCCACAATCCTGCCGCCATTGACCTGCTCCACCGCCTTCAGGGTCCCTCCGCCGCCCACTGGGCCGGAACCGACGAACTGGGCCGCGACACCCTCTCCCGCCTGCTCTGGGGTGCCCGCCTTTCGCTGGCTGTATCGGTATGCGTGGTCTCCATCTCCCTCGCACTCGGCCTCGGCATCGGCGGCCTCGCCGGCTACCTCGGCGGTTTTGTTGACACCGCCCTCACCACCTTTGCCATGAACACCTTTCTGGCTCTCCCCGGCATCCTGCTGGCCATCGCCTTCGCCGCCTTTCTCGGCCCCGGCTTCACCAACCTCGTGCTGGCCCTCGCCATCGGCGGATGGGCCGGCTACGCGCGCCTCGTCCGCGCCCAGGTCATGGCCGTCCGCGACCGAGAATACGTTGACGCCGCGCGAGCCCTCGGAGCCGGCGGCCTGCGCATCTTCTTCCGCCACATTCTCCCCAACATCATCCAGCCCATCGTGGTCCAGGCCGCCATCGGCATGGCCGGCGTCATCCTCGCCGAGGCCACGCTGTCCTTCCTGGGCCTCGGCATTCCCGCCCCCGCGCCCAGTTGGGGCTCCATGCTCAACGACGCCCGCTCCCATCTCTTCGATTCCCCCCACCTCGTCCTCTTCCCCGCCCTCGCCGTTGCCGCCGCCGTCCTTGGCTTCAACTTCCTCGGAGACGCTTTACGCGACCAACTCGATCCCCGCACCCGTCTCGAACTAGGCCTGTGACCACCCCATTTCGGTCTTGCAACAAGGTGCGCACCACCAATTTCACCTGGCGCCCTGAGCGAACAACAAAAGAGGCTTGTTATCCTGAGCGTAAAAACTGTACCGGCACAAACCCGCCGACAGCGTCCTACAATGCGCTCAACCAGGTAACATGGACCTCGGTGAATGCAGCAGTGAATGGACTCACGTACGACGCGGCAGGGAATGTGTATTACGACGGCCTCAACACGTATGCCTACGATGCCATGGGCACGGCGCTCCACACAATTAGCGACCGAACCTCTCCAGCACATGAGGGTGAACAGGTGTGGACAGGGGCCGGGGAGCCGGGGGCGAGTTCGCTAGCGGGGCCGCTCGGAACCTTGGCCGGCGCAATTACAGATGGCGTGAGAGCTGAAATCCATGTTGAGGAAGAATCGACGATCACGCTTGACCAATACCACACCACAATTGACGACGAGCGAGCCGCATATCTGCAAACCTTTGGTCAAGATGCCTTTACGCAGGCAACCGGCTGTAAGCAGGTGGCTGGATGCGGATACAACGATTCAGCACTTCCGGCTAACCTCAAGAAGCCTCAATGAAAGGGGATATGGATGCGAATTTGGATCGGAGTTTCGGTAGTATTGATCTTGATTTTTCTTAGCCTCGCATCTTGGACATCCAAAAGAGAATTTGTGGCTCCCTGCACGTTGACGGTGACCGGGAAGACAGGCGACCCGCTCGCCAACATACGCGTCTCCGAGAGTTGGAACGCATATTCCTACGACTTGGCGGGAGGATTTGACATTCAAACGGATGCTCATGGCCGTGCAATCTTCCCAGCGCAGTCCTCGACGCATTCCGCTTTATTCTGGGCTCTCCGCCCAATTCTAACGCGATTCAACTACGGCGCACACGCAAGTTCCGGAACCACAGCTACGATTGGGGTCTCAGAGCCGGGACTGAAGACGGAAGAGGGGGATCTCAGAGGATTCACTTGCAGCAACACTGAATGCACTGCTCACCCACTCGAATTCGCTGCTAGGCTTGTCAGCAAGTGATTCGCATCTGCGAAATCTCGATCAAACACTCCTACGACGGAGCGCCGGGCAGTTTCACCGGCAAAGAACGGGATACCGAGTCCGGGCTGGATTACTTCGGGGCCAGGTACTTCACGTCCGATCTGGGCCGCTTCATGAGTCCCGACTGGGCTGACACACCGACCGATGTTCCCTACGCTCAATTTGGCGATCCGCAAAGCTTGAACCTCTATTGCTACGGTGGCAATAGCCCGCTCGTACATGCGGACCGAGACGGACATACTCCTGTTGCGATAGCCCTCGAACTGACGCCCGAGCTTCTTGAATGCCCAGTATGTGAAGGGGTTCTCTGGGGTACGGTGGGTGCAATCACACTTTACGAGGCATATCAGGTTTACCAGTCCCGCCAGGCTGCGCCGGGGAGCCGTCCCGGCAAAGACTTTACGCGAGCTGGGAAGAATGAGATCGACAAGACGAACGCCGCCCAAAATGGCGGTGAGAACAAATGCGACAAATGCAAGAAGAAATTGCGAAAGGTTCAAAACAAGAAGGGTGAGCCAACGCCGGACGATCAGTTGCAACGTCATCACGTAGACCCGAAGGCAAATGGTGGAAGTGGAACGCCTGAGAATGGACAGGATCTTTGCCCGGAGTGCCATCAGGATGAGCACAACCCGCCGCCAGCCCCGGTCCCAGCACCTGCTCCTGATCCAGCCCCTCAGCCTAATCCTGCGCCTGATCCGAGCCCAGCGCCTGATCCAAGTCCTGCTCCTGACCCAGCGCCAGACCCGAGCCCTGCTCCTACGCCAGCACCTCAGGGTGTTTAAAAGAAACGAGAGGAAACAATGCAGGATCAGCAACGCCACGCTATCGATGAAGGAACTGGTTCCTTGGTCGAAGTCTGGTTCCGAATCGAGAAGGACGCAGATGGCTACCCAGAGAGCAAGAGTTGGGAGGGGCTTTGGGCCGCAAAGGGGGATGGTGCATATGTGCTCATTAGTGTGCCTTTCTATCTAAAAAACGTCTCGTCTGGCGATGCAGTAGAAGCGCGCGAGGGGGAGTTCCTTGCTTTTACACGAGTAGTGAATCGAGGGGGACACAACACTTATCGATTGCTCATCCCTCAAGAGTCACGATCAAAAATCGATGAGACCGTGAATGAGCTAACCAGCCTGGGTCTTGCCGTTGAAAAGGAAATCGGTATGCTCTTGGCCGTCGATGTGCCTCCGTCGGTTGATCAGGCAGAGATCGATTCTTTTCTTGCCGAAGGCAGCGAGGCTGGGCGTTGGGAAATGCAAGACGGCTTCCTGAATAGCATCGTCACTTCGGCAGGCGCGCCCGATGGGACAACATCGTGAGTTGCCAGTCGTCGTCAGTGCCAGCATCCCGAAGAGCGCGCTGCCTACGGCATCGGTTTTAGGGGTGGACACATCACCCCAGAATGGATGCTGCACAGTAACCTTCGGTTACTGTGCGGGAACAGCTTTATAATCAGGCAGATAAAAGGAAAACTCTCTAAAAATAAGGTGTTTACAGGTTACCGAGCGCGAACCATAAGAAAACAAGCGACTAAAAGTAAAAATGGTGTCATCCGATCTATTCTATATACACGCGCCGGTTGCTGTTGGGTAACTAGATGATTTTCCTGCCCTTAGCTGAAAACCGCCGTGCGCGGCCACAAAAGCGGAGGAATCCATGGACCAGGCGAAGCAGTTCCCGGCTAGCCAACCGGAGCCAACAAAAGCGCCGCCGCCAGCGTCCAATGAGCGCCCGATCTTGCGCCGATCGGCAGCGGTGCGGGAGTACATCACGCGGATGGTTGCGGGGATGAACAGCTACAAGGCGAAGGAGTGACGGCATGGTGAAGGCTTCTCTGCGAACA
>Ga0182012_10007710_pt1 | contig 10729 bp, 8 predicted proteins | sample 612S2SmetaG_FD_120486 | JGI IMG/M metagenome (GOLD analysis project Ga0182012, IMG submission 120486) | Permafrost microbial communities from Stordalen Mire, Sweden - 612S2S metaG | ecosystem: Environmental > Terrestrial > Soil > Wetlands > Permafrost | place: Sweden: Stordalen | collected...
CCCCAGCGCCAGCGCCAGCGCCAGAATCAGGAACAGCAAACTCTGCAGGGACAAGGAGTCCCCGAACACACTCTCCACCAAGGACCTCCGAACGACGGTTCGGTGATCACCTTACGGTAGAGAGATTATGAAACGTTTAAGACCCCGGCCCGACCTGCCTCAAGGGCCGTAGTAGCAGACCTCCAACGCGTTTCCGTCTGGGTCGTCGAAGAAAACTGCGTAATATTTCGGGCCGTAGATACCGTCGTCCATCTCGATGCCGCTCGCGCCGAGGCCGGGCAGCACGGCCGCGATCCGGTCGACGAAGGCACGGTCCGGTGCGTGCAGCGCGATGCGGGCCCTGCAGGGCGGCGCCGACCGCTCCTCGGTAAAGCCGAACCAATCGCCGTCGGGCGTGTGCTGGTAGCAGGTGAACAACGGCGCTTCTTCCCGCTCGACACCGAACTCGGCAAAGAGCGCGTCGTAGAAGCGGTGGGCTCGGGCCCGATCGCGGACCCGCAGATCGACGTGCGAGAGCAGCCTCACCCGGTCACATGCCCGTGTAGACGGGGCCCTCGCCGCCCTGGGGCGGTACCCACGTGATGATTTGGTAGGGGTCCATGATGTCACACGTCTTGCAGTGCACGCAGTTGCTGAAGTTGATCTGCAGACGGCCGTCCACATTGCCGTCGCCGTTCTGTTTGAAGAGCGGTTCGTAGACCTGTGCCGGACAGAAGTACTGGCACGGGTTGCCGTACTCGACCGTGCAGCGCTCCGCGCAGATGTTCGTGTCGGCCACATGGAGGTGGGCGACCTGATCCTCGTCGTGCATCGTTCCCGAATTGAAGACGTCGGTCAGCTTATCGAAGGTCAGTACGTTGTCGATCTTGGCGCGCGTTTCGAACGCCTTCGGCGCGACCTCGGTGATCTTACGCATCTGGGCGTAGCCTTCTTCACCCTCGAGCCGGTCCTTGATGCCGAAGGCCTTACCGCCCGTGTACATCGAGAGACCCGCGTTGAGCATGCCTGCGAAGAGGCCGCCCTTGAAGCCCTGGTGGAAATTTCGCGCCGTCTTCAGTTCGTCGTAGGCCCACGACTCTTTGAAGCGCGTCTCCACGGCCGACAGCGTCACCGCATCGAACTTGTCGGCCACGACGGCGTCGAACGCCGTCTCGGCCGCGAGCATGCCCGACTTCACCGCGAGGTGAATGCCCTTGAGGCGCATGCCGTTGAGGAAGCCGGCCGAGTCGCCGACGATGAGCAATCCGTCGGCGTAATTCTGCGGCATGGCGTACAGCCCGCCTTCGGGAATGGCCTTGGCGCCGTAGCGCAGCAACTTCGCGCCCTCGAGCATCTTGGCGATGACGGGGTGTTGCTTGTAGCGCTGGAAGTTGTCGTGCGGATCGGTCGTCGGATCGCTGTAGTCGAGACCGGTCACGAGGCCGATGTCGAGCACGTCGCCCGAAAGACCGTAGATGAAGCCGCCGCCGAACGTCTCGTTGGGCAACGGATAGCCGAAGGTGTGGATCACCGAGCCCGCCTGCACGGAACCCGGCGCACACTGCCAGATCTCCTTGATGCCCACCGCGTAGACCATCGGGTCGCGGCCCTGATCGAGGTGGAGTTTGGCGATGGCTTGCTTGGCGAGCGTGCCGCGCGGGCCTTCGGAAAGGATCACGACCTTCGCGAGCAGGTCGGGACCGGGCTCGTAATTCGCTTTGGGCTTGCCGTTGTGGTCGACGCCCTTGTCGCCCACGCGCACGCCGATCACGCGGTCGCCGTCCCAGAGCAATTCTTGGCCCGGGAAGGCCGGGAACACGTCGGCGCCTTCGGCCTCGGCAACGCCGCCCAGCCACTTGGTGAGCTTCTGCAGGCTGGCGACGAACTTGCCCGCGTTCTTCATCATCGGCGGCATCATCGCCGCGGGCACGCCGATCTTGCCGCCCGCGGTGAGGTACCACATCGCATCGGAGGTCACTTCGGATTCGAGCGGCGCCTCCGCGCGCCAGCCGGGAAGCAAGTCGTTGAAGCCCGCCGGATCGACGACGGCGCCCGAGATGCCGTGGTTGCCGATGTCGCCGCCCTTCTCGATCAGCATGACCGAAAGGTCGTCCTTGCCCGCCTCCTTGGCCAGTTGGCGCAGGCGGATAGCGGCGGCGAGACCCGCCGGGCCTCCGCCGACGATGAGGACGTCGACTTCGAGTTGATCGCGTTCAGGCATAGCTTCGGGCGCTTCAATAGGTGCGCCGAAATCTCTTGTGTCCGGTCGTTCGCACGTCGGAAAAGTCTTCCATCGCCGCGAAGGCCCCACCATGAACGTCCGCCTTGCCTACGGTCGCACCGGCCTCGACGTGACGGTGCCCGACGACGCGCTGATCGTCGAACCGGCCGATCCGCCGCCGTGCCCGGACGAACGCGAGGCTTTTCGCGCCGCCGTGCGCGCCCCGATCGGCGCGCCGGCGCTGCGCGAACTGATCGGTTCGCACGAGCGCGTCGTGATCGTCACCTCCGACGTGACCCGAGCGACGCCCAACGAGCGGCTCATCCCGTGGATTCTCGACGAGATCGCCCACGTGCCGGCCGAGCAGATCACGGTACTGATCGGCACGGGCTCGCATCGCGCCACCACGCCGGCCGAGTTGCTCGCGATGTTCGGCGCCGCGACGCTCGCGCGCGTGCGCGTCGTCGATCACGACGCGCACGACGAAGCGCAGCAAACCTTCTTGGGCACCACTTCGCTGGGCGCGCGCGCGTTCTTGAATGCCGAGTACGTGGCCGCCGACAAGCGCATCTGCGTGGGCTTCATCGAGCCGCACTTTTACGCCGGCTTCTCGGGCGGCCCCAAAGGCATCATGCCGGGCGTGGCGGGCATCGAGACGGTCAAGTTCTTCCACAATGCGCGCATGATCGGCGACCCGCGCACCACCTGGCTCAACCTCGAGGACAACCCGGTCCAGGCGATGGCTCGCGAGGTCGCGGCGCTCGCGCCGCCCGACTTCCTGGTCAACGTCACACTCGACCGGGAGAAGCGCATCACCGGCTTCTTCTGCGGCGACTATCGCGAGGCGCATCTCCACGGAGCCGCATTCTGCAAACGCCACGCGGCGCAAGCGGTGCCGCATCGCTACGATGTCGTGGTCACCACCAACGGCGGCTATCCGCTGGATCAAAACCTCTATCAGTGCGGAAAGGGCTTGACCGCCGCTGCCTTCATCGTCAAGTCCGGCGGCACGATCGTCATGTGCGCCGAATTGAGCGACGGCCTTCCCGACCACGGTAATTTCAAGGACATCATCCGCGCGCAGAGCACGCCGCACGCGCTACTGGAAATGATCGAGCAGCCCGGATATTCGGTCTACGACCAGTGGGCGGCGCAGAGTCAGGCGCTGGTGCTGCTGCAAGCGCGCGTGAAATTGCGCTCGTCGCTGCCCGCAGCGATCGTCAGCGGCGCGATGCTCGAGCCGGTCGACGACGTCTCGGCGGCGATCCGCGCCGCGCTCGAGGCTGCCGGCCCGGGCGCGACGTGCGCCGTGTTGCCGCTCGGTCCGTACGTGGTGCCCTACGTGGCCGAAGCCGCGCTCGCGTAACGCCCCGCGCCCGAGCTCAGGTGCACTCGGCCCAGTAGCGGGTGCTGCCGTCGGCGTCGACGCTGCTCTTGACCACAGCCTCGCCCGTGCAATTGACTTCGGCGGGAACGGGCTTGTCGGGCGCGTCGCTCGAGATTGCGATTCGGCAAGTGCCGAGAACCACTTCATTCCAGCCCGAGGGACGCGGCACCGACTCGACGCAAACTTCGCCGTCCTCAGTGTACACGCGCAGTGCGTCGGCGATGAACTTCAACGTTTCCTACTTTCTGTCTCGGGTAGCGGGGTGGGGACCAACCGGTTTGATCTACGACGCGGCTAGTGCCCGACGCCTCGTTCGGCTGCGAGCGCCGCACGCAACCGTTCGATCGCGGTGACGACCGCGAGGCGATGCATCGCGAGCCGGGATCGCCACGGCAGCAGACGCGGCGTTTCGAACGTCAAGGTTCTGTGCGTCGCGCGCCGGCGCAGCATCCCGGGATTGTACGGCAGCGACTTGCCGAACGCCCGGAACTCGGCGTCGGTTTCGGTGACCACGCGTCCGCGTTCGATGTGCACGAATTGCTCGAGCCCGGGAGGGTAGCCCAGATCGAACCCCGGCCCGAACTCCTCGATGGGAAAGCCGGCTTCCTCGACGGCACGGACGCACTCGGGGCCGATCGGGGACGCGTCGCCCGAATCCGAAAGTTCGTAACAGTAGAAGCCGCCGGCCTCGGGATCTTCGTGCAGATCGAGCGAGAGCGCGAACTGCCGGTCGCGATTTGCGGTGAGGATCGCGCGCGCCTCGGGCGTCGATCCGCCGCCGCCGAAACTGCGGTTGATGTCCAGGCCTTCCGCGTTGGCGCGCGTGCCGGCCGCATAGCCGCTGGGATTGGCGCAGGGCCACAGCCGGTACGCAAACGAGCGGTCGAGCAAGCCGTCGCGCACGAGCGAGAGCAGCGCCCACGGCCCGGCCGGTTCGTCGCCGTGCATGCCGGCCGCAATCGCGATAGCGTGCTGCCCGGCAGGCGACCCACGGTCCGCGGGAATGTCCGCAACGAGCAGCGTGCGCGGTACGCCGACGCAGGCCGCCTCACGGATGCCCGCACCGCTGCCCCGCAAGGCCTTCCAGGCGCGCTCGAGTTCGGCGTAGGTTAAGACGTCGAAGGCGCTACCCAGCCGCCGCACGGCGAACGCCGACGCGCCGCGAGCGCACGAGCGCCGCGAACTCATCGGGTGGCAAAGCTTGCGCGTAGTAGAAGCCCTGCTGCTCGTCGCAGCCCAGCCGCCGCACGAGCGCAGCCTGCGCGGCCGTTTCGACGCCTTCGGCGACCACGCGCAAGCCGAGCGCGTGTCCGAGGCCCACGATCGCCGAGACGATCGCCGCGTCGCCCCGATCCGCGGGCAGATCGCGCACGAAGGTGCGATCGATCTTCAGCGCGTCCACCGGAAAATGTTTGAGGTACGAGAGCGCGCTGTAACCCGTGCCGAAATCGTCGAGCGCGAAGCGCACGCCCAGCGCTTTGACCTCGGCCACCGCGCGTTTGGCGCCGGCGAGATCGTTCATCACCGCGCTCTCGGTGATTTCCAACTCGAGACGATCGGGCGTAAAGCCGCTCTCGGCAAGCGCCTCGCGCACGACCTCGCTCGCGTTGGGATCGAGCAATTGCCGCGCGGACATGTTGATCGCGATGCGACCCGGTTCCGAACCTGCGGCCGACCACTCGCGCATCTGCCGGAGCGCGCGCCGCAGAACCCAACGGCCGAGCGGAACGATCATGCCCGTCTCTTCGCACAACGGAATGAATTCCGCGGGCGGGATCAAGCCGAGCTTCGGATGCGGCCAACGCAACAGCGCCTCGGCGCCCACGATCACGGCGCCCGGGCCGACGATGGGCTGGTAATGCAGCGCGAAGCGTTCGTGCTCGATGGCGGCGCGCAAGTCGGCCTCGAGCGAGAGCCGGTCGACGGCGCGCCGGTGGACGTTCGCGCTGTAGAAACGCAGCCCGTTCCCGCCCGCCGCCTTGGCCCGCGAGAGCGCCGCATCGGCGGCGCGCAGCAGATCTTCGACGCAGTCGCCATCGTCGGGGAAGAGGCTGATGCCTAAGCTGATCGTCGCGTAGAGCGCGCGGCCGTCGAGGTCGAACCGCTGCGCGAAGGCGTCGATCAAGGCTTGCCCCAGGCGCGCGGCATCCACGGCCGAGCCCGCCGCCGGCGCGACGACCACGAATTCGTCGGCGGCGAGGCGCGCGGTGGTGGCGCCCTCGGGCACGAGCGCGGTGATGCGCCGGCCTGCGGATTGCAATAAGCGATCGCCGGCGGCGTGGCCGAGCGTGTCGTTGATGGCCTTGAAGCGGTCGAGGTCGGCGAACGCGACGATCAGGCGCGTCCCGTCGCGCCGCGCGAGCGCGAGTGCCTCCTCGAGCCGCTGTTGCAACAGCCTCCGGTTGGGCAACCCCGTCAACTCGTCGTAATGGGCCTGGCGAATCAGATCCAGCTCGACCCGTTTGCGCGCGCTGATGTCCAGCACCGTGCCGAGCGCGCGCGCGGCGCGACGCTTCCCGTCGCGCGCGAACCGGCCGCGATGTTCGACCCAACGCTCCGCTCCGTCGGCGCCGACCAGCCGCGCGTCGAGCGCAAAAGCGCTCCCGTCGGCGCGGGCTTGCGCGAACGCCGCTTCGAGCGCCGCGCGATCGGCGGGATGCGTAAAACGCACGAGCGAGTCGCCGGCCGGCTCGAACTCGCCGGGCCGCACGCCGCACAGATTGTAGAGTTCGTTCGACCACACGATGCGGCCGCCGGCGAGGTCGTAATCCCAACTGCCGAGGTGCGCGGCTTCCTGCGCCATCGCGAGCGCATCCTCGCTGCGCTGCAGGTCGAGCACCGCCCGGCGTTCGGCGGTCACGTCGAGCGCGACACCCGCGGCGCCGGCGATCGTCTCGCCGTCGCGCAGCGGTTCGACGTAGCCGCGAACGGCCCGATCCTCGAGTTCCATTTCGAAGAAGACCGCTTCGCCGGAGAGCGCCCGGCGGTTGAGCGTGGGCGCGTCCAGCATCGCGAGCGCGGCGTCGGCCGGCTGGTCGAGCAGGAGCGCGCCGTGGGCCGATTGCAGCGCTCCTTGGGCGTCGACCAGCCAGGCCAGTGCCGGCAAGCGGTCTAGCAAGGGGGCAAGCCGGCCCTCATCGGGCGGGAAGAGGCTTGGGGCTGCCGGTCGAGCGACCTTACGGCGAGCACGCCCTTCGGAAGGGCACATTGGCGACGAGGTTAGCGCGGCATCCGCAAGGGGCATCCTTGCGCTATGTAAAGATTTACTTACACTTTGCAGATGTGAGCCGGATCAAGACCGGCCGGCGATCGCCACGTCGAGTATCTCTATCGGGTGGGCGGCCGGAAGATCGATGCCCCGCGCGCTCAGCAAAGAGCGAATTTGCAGCGTGCATCCGGGGTTGGCGCTGGCCAGCAATTGCGGAGCGACGCTCGCCACGTTATCGACCTTGCGCCGGCCGATTTCCGCGGCGCTGTCCGGCTCGAGCAGATTGTAGACGCCCGCACTTCCGCAACATTGATCGCCGTCGGGAATTTCGAGCAACTCGAGCCCGGGGATCGAGCACAGCAACGCGCGCGGCGCTTCGCGGATGCCCTGCGCGTGAGCCAAATGACACGCATCGTGATAGGCCACGCGTAGCGGCACCGGGCTACGCGGCGCTTGCGGTTCGACGCCGGCCAAGAATTCGTTGACGTCTTTGACCGATGCCGCAAAGGCTTCGGCCCGCGCGGCGCGCGCGGGGTCGTCGCGCAAGAGTTGTCCGTACTCCTTCAGCGTCGAGCCACAGCCTGCGGCGTTGATCACGATGGCGTCGAAACGCTCTCCGTCTTCCGGCCACAACCGGTCGAGCAATGCCGCCGCGAAAGCCTTGGCTTCCACGTCGCGACCTGCGTGCAACGAGAGCGCGCCGCAACAGCCTTGGCCCTGCGGCACGGTCACGTCGAAACCCTCGGCCGCGAGCACGCGGGCCGTCGACGCGTTGACGTTGGGGAAGAACACGCGTTGCACGCAACCGGCGACCAGCGCGACGCTGCCGCGCTTTGCGCCGCGCGCGGGCGTAAATGCGGGCAGGCGCGCGCGCAGTTGGGCCAGCGATAACTCGGGCACGAGCGCGTCGAGCTGGGCCATCCGCTTGCCGAACAGGTTGACCGCGCCGCTGTCGCGCGCGAGCTTCTGCAGTCCGCTCTTGCGGAAGAGGTAGAGCAGCGGCGCCAGCAACTTCAGCCGGTCGGGGCGCGGAAAGAGCGAGAACACCAAGTCGCGGAAGCCCGCATCGAGCGGCTCGCGGCGATGCTCGCGCTCCACTTCAGCGCGGGTTTCCTCGATCAGCAGATCGTAGCGCACGCCGGAGGGACACGCCGTGACGCAGGCCATGCAGCCCAAGCAGCGGTCGAAGTGTTCGACGACCGTATCGCTCATCTCGATCGCGCCGTCGTGCAAGCCTTTCATCAAATCGATGCGGCCGCGGGGCGAATCGGCTTCGTAGCCCCACGACTTGTACGTCGGGCACGCGGGCAAACAGAAACCGCAGTGCACGCAGTCGGAGAGGAGTTCGTCGAACGTGCGCAGTTGTTCGTTCATTACAGCCTTCCCAGGAAGCGTCCGCGATTGAAGCGCCGTCCGGGATCGAACCGCTCCTTCAACCTGCGCATGATCGGAAACGATTGCGGCAACGTGCCGTAGGGATCGACGCTGCCCCGCAGCGCCGCATCCATGTCCGCCACCACGAGCGAGCCGCCGAGTGCCTCACATGCCGCGCGCGCGGCTGCGATCGTCGCGACGGCCCGCGAGCCCGCACCGTCGCGCACGAAGCCGCCGAGCAGAAACGTTCCGGTCGTCGGATAGGCGACGCACTCGGCCTCGAAGCAGTCGCCGAGCGGCAAGACCGCATCGCGATGGGTTTCGACGAAGGCGGCCGGCGGAACGCTGATGCGGATGCGCACGGGCCCGCGCGGATGCGCCGCGCCCGCTGCGATGCGCACGCCCTCCGGGCCGGCATCCACGATCTGCGCTCCGGCGGCATTCGCGCTCTCGAGCCAACTCGCGCCCTGCGCGTCGACGCCGGTTTCGAAGCCTTCGAACAACACCGCCAGCGCATAGTGCGAGCCGCCCGGCTCGAGGCGCGCGAACACCGCGGCAGGCTCCAAGCGGCGCGCGATCAGGCTCCGACAGAGCGCGCGAACGCCTTCGGCCGTGAGGCCGCCGGCCTCGTACCAGCGCTCGCGCTCGGGCATGGGATGGAGGCGAAACGTCGCACGCACGATCAAGCCGAGCGAACCGAGCGAACCGACCATGAGCTTGGGCAAATCGAAGCCTGCAACGTTCTTCACGACCTTGCCGCCGCCGCGGGCGAGGGTCCCATCGGCGCGCACGATGGTGATGCCCACGATGAGGTCGCGCAACGTGCCGTACCGCGTGCGCAACGGCCCGAAAGCGTTGGTCGCGAGCAAACCGCCGATGGTCGCGCGCTCGGGCAACGCCGGATCGAGCGCGAGACGCTGGCGCTGCGGCGCGAGCGTCGTCTGCAGGGCGGCAAGCGTCATGCCGGCTTCGACCGACACGACCATGTCCGAGGGCGCATACTCGACCACGCGGTCCAGACGTGTGGTCTCGAGCAACGCGTCGACGCGTTCGGGTTCGTAGCCCAAAGCCGATTCCGTGCCGCCGCCGGCGAAAGCAAACGTCGCGCCGGACTCCGCCCGCTCGCGCACCATCGCCGCCGCTTCGTCGACGCTCGCGGGGGCGAGCCGTTCGCGCAGGTCGTCCGCTTGCGAGGTCAACCGCGCCCGGCCGTTCCGGCGATCTCGGTCTCGTGCGCGACGTACGTGCCGGGACGATCGCCGCAGAGGCGCGGCGTAGGAAAGACTTTGCCCGGATTGAAGGCGACCGCCGGATCGAAGGCACAGCGCACGAAGTTCATCGTCTCCAGGTCGGCTTCGTTGAAGATCTCGCCCATGTAGGCTGCCTTGTCGGCGCCGACGCCGTGTTCGCCCGTGATCGATCCACCGTGGCGCACGCAGATCTTCAAGATCTCGCCCGCAACCTGTTCGGCGGCGTGTTCTTCACCCTCGACGCGCGCATCGAAGAGCACCAGCGGATGCAAATTACCGTCGCCGGCGTGGAAAACGTTGGCCACGCGCAAGCCCGCGCGCGCGCCCGCGGCGGCGATCTCGCGCAGCACGGGCCCGATCTCCGAGCGCGGTATCACGCCGTCTTGGACGTAATAGTTGGGACTGATGCGGCCGACCGCGGCAAAAGCCGATTTGCGCCCCTTCCACATCAACTGCCGCTCGCGCGCATCGCGCGGCGTGCGCACCTCGAGCGCGCCGCTGAGCTGCGCGATTTCCACCGCACGCGTAGCGGTGTGATCCGCCTCGGCGGCAGTGCCGTCGACGTCGATCAAGAGCGCCGCGCCGACGTCGAGCGGCCAGTCGACGCCCGTTGCTTTGACGATCGCCTCGATCGCGAGTCGATCCATCATCTCGACCGCTGCCGGCACGATGCCCGCGGCCACGATGCCCGACACGCAGGCGCCCGCCTCGTCGGTGGAAGGGAAGGTGGCGAAGAACGTGCGCGTCGCCTCGGGCGTGCGCAGGATGCGCACCACGGCCTCGGTTACGATGCCCACGAGGCCTTCGCTGCCGACGAGCACCGCCATCAAGTCGTAGCCCAGCGGGTCGGCGCCCGCCGAGCCGAGTTCGACGATCTCGCCCTCGGCGGTGACGATCGTGGCGCCCACGACGTGGTTGACCGTAAATCCGTACTTGAGACAGTGCGCTCCGCCGGAATTCTCCGCGATGTTGCCGCCGATCGAACAGATGCTCTGCGACGACGGATCGGGCGCATAATAGTAGCCGTCGGCGGCGATGGCGCGCGAGACGTCGAGGTTGATGACGCCGGGCTGCACGCGCATGCGCTGGTTCTCCAGATCGATCGCGAGAATCCGCTTCATGCGCGAGAGCCCGATCACGATGCAGCCCGCGACCGGCAGCGCGCCGCCGGAGAGGCCCGTGCCCGCGCCGCGCGGCACGATCGGCAGACCGTAGCGCCGGGCAACGCGCACGACCGCGGCGGTCTCCTCGGTCGTCGCGGGCAAGACCACCACCCGCGGCCGGACGCGCGTTCCGGTCAAACCGTCGCA
>Ga0182012_10007711_pt1 | contig 10728 bp, 13 predicted proteins | sample 612S2SmetaG_FD_120486 | JGI IMG/M metagenome (GOLD analysis project Ga0182012, IMG submission 120486) | Permafrost microbial communities from Stordalen Mire, Sweden - 612S2S metaG | ecosystem: Environmental > Terrestrial > Soil > Wetlands > Permafrost | place: Sweden: Stordalen | collected...
ATGCTGGCGCGGGCAGGGGACATCGCCGCCGAAGCGCTGGCGGTCGCCGCGACTTATGGGCGCTTGCCGCCGTTTTCGCAGGCCGCCGAGACGCGGAACGACGCGGGGAATTCCTCCGGGCCGGCGGCACCGTGACGACGCTTTAACGGCTTGTTAACCATGAAACCGCCGGGGGCGTCGGCGAGAAAACATGTCCGATAACTCGGGTTACCGGACGCGGAGGGGAGGCCCCACCAGAGCCGGGCGTTTGTCGTTCGCGTTCATTGAGCGGACAGCCCCGAAAAATCCAATCCAGGCGTCGGATTTTCGCGTTTCAACGGCGGACTGGCCTCGCGCTTCATTGGCGGACCGCGACTGCTGAGCCAATGTATTCAATGAGGCGAACCGGGCGGGACGCCGCTACCAGCGCTCGAAGTTGGTCCGCCCTATGAACGCGAAATAGTCCGCCAATTTAGCCCGAGTCCGCTCATGAAACGCGAAGCGAATCCTGGAAAACCAACAATTTCCAGTCCGCTCAATGAGCGCGAGCGACAACACTTCAATGTGGGATTCGGGATGGTTGACGCGATTTTGGCCATTTCATGCGAGACTGTCGATGTTCCGAGTCTCGATTGAAAGAGCACTTTGAAGCCCAGAAGTGCTTCAACAAAATCGGGTTGCGCTCGCAGACGCTTCGGTCGATCGATCGGTCGATCAATTCCATTTTGAGTGCCCAAAATGTCCGCGGCAGTCTCAATTAAATACGTCAGTGTGACAATCGCATCAGGCAATCCAAGACACATGACCATCGATAAGTACCTATTATCGATTGTCATCGGGTCAAGGGCTTGACTTAGCGGAAAGACCATCCGAAACTGCCGAAAATCGCTCGCTCGGCGCCGTCCGCCGGAAAACCCCGAGGCCTTAATGACCGTCACCGTGAACATCGGCGAAGCCAAGGCGCGCTTCTCGGAGCTCATCGCCAAGGCCGAAGCCGGCGAAGAGATCATCATCGCCCGCGGCAACGAGCCCGTCGCCCGGCTCGCGCCGCTCGCCGAGCATGCGGAGCGCGCCGCCCTCATGGAGCGGGCCCTGGCGCTGCGGGACAGTGGCGCGATCAAGCCCGTGACGGTCGACGAGATTCTCGCCTGGCGCCACGAGGGGCACAAATATTGACGCTCTTCGTCCTCGACGCGTCTTTCGCCGCCAGCTGGTTTCTGCCGGACGAAGCCAATCCGGCGACGACCGCGTTCGCAAGGCAAGCCGCGCACGTACCGCCGCTGACGCCGAGCCTGTTTCTCCACGAGATGCGCAGCCTCTTCGTCATGGCCGCGCGACGCGGGCGCGGCTCCAAGGACGACATGCTGCTGCAGCTCGACGTCGTGGAAAAACTCTACGGCAAGCATGCGGGCTCCGGCGACGGCCTCGCCATCGCGCGTCTGGCGTTCAAACACAATTTGACGAGCTATGACGCCACCTATCTCGCGCTGGCGCTCGATCACGAGGCGCCGCTCGCCACGCTCGACAAGGCGCTCGCCGCCGCCGCGAAAGCGGAGGGCGTGACCGTCCTCGGTCCTTTAGGCGCCTCATGACGCCTCGCGACGACTTTGCGCTCGACGCGCTCGCCGGATTTTTGCCGCTGGCGGCGCGAGACCGCCTGGTCGAGACGCTGAGCGAAGCGGAAATCGACACGCTGACGCATCTCGCCAAAAGCGGCACCGGCCCGAACTCGCTGCGGGCGCTCGCTTCCGATCTCGCCTATCTCGAGGCTTGGGCGCGCGCTTCAACCGATGCGCCGCTCGTCTGGCCGGCGACGGAGACGACGGTGCTGCGCTTCATCGCCCATCATCTGTGGGACGAGGAAGAGCGCGAGAAAAATCCCGAGCACGGCATGCCTGAGATTGTCGCCGAGATGTTGCGCACCGAGGGTCGGCTGAAATCCACCGGTCCGCATGCGCCGGCGACGGTGCGTCGGCGCCTCGCGCTGTGGTCAAGCCTGCATCGCTGGCGCGGACTCGAAGGGCCGTTCAGCGCTCCGTCGCTTCGTAATGCATTGCGTCTCGCCATTCGCGCCGCCGATCGGCCGCGCGTGCGCAAAAGCGCGGCGGCGATTACGCGCGACATTCTCGACCAGCTTCTCGCGACTTGCGAGCGGGGCAGGGCGGTCGATCTACGCGACCGCGCGCTTCTGTTGCTCGCCTTCGGCTCCGGTGGACGTCGCCGCTCGGAAATCGCGCGGCTCAAAGTCGAGGATCTCGAAGAGCGCGAGCCGGTCGCCGCCGACGCTAAAGCGCAGAACGGCGAAAAGCTTCCTGTGTTGGCGATCCGGCTGCGGCGCACGAAAACCTCGTCCGCGGACGCCGGCGAGAGCGTGCTCGTCGTCGGCCGGCCCGTCGAAGCTCTGGGCGCCTGGCTCGCCTTTTCCAAAATCGACGCCGGTCCGGTGTTTCGGCGGATCGACAAATGGGGAAACATCGGCGCCGCCGCGCTCGATCCGCAAAGCGTCAACGCCATGATCAAAAGCCGCTGCGCCGTTGCTCGACTCGATCCGGGGCAATTCTCGGCGCACGGGTTACGTTCCGGCTATCTCACCGAAGCAGCTCGCGCGGGCGTGTCGCTCCCTGAGGCCATGCAGCAGTCGCGGCATCGGTCGGTGCAGCAAGCCGCGCGCTATTACAACGAAGGCGAAATCGCGCGCGGTAGGGCCGCGCGGTTGGCTTAGAGATGCGCTTCGAAAGGGCTATTGCGCGGAGTGCAAGAGCCGTGGTGTGCGCGTCAACGTCTCTTGAATACCATCCTGGTCAAGGAGACGCGCCTCAATTGTTGAGGCTGCAATTTTTTCGGAAAGGCATGTGCTGAATTTCAGTGCCCTGATCAGCTCTGAGGAAACCGTTGGACGAATAGAAACTGCATCTAAGCTTGAAAAAGCATCGACCGCCTCCGCACCGCTTCCCGCTTTAATCGTAATACAAAAATCGTCTGAGCGCGCTGTGGGTCCCCGAATGACCTGAGCCAGCGCCGCATTTGTTAGACCGCCCGCAAAGGTCCAGATACGAAAATGATCCTGTCCATTGTAGACGATCGGAATTCTTGTCCCATCGACGAACGGAAGCTGCTCCTGAACCTCCTCTAACTTAGACGCCGCCCTACGCGAAAGCCCGCACCCTGGTGCAGCTCCAGCAATAACCGCCTCCGCGGCGCGACAAATTGCGAATGATGCAGGCCTTCCACCACCCAGCCAGCGTGCTCGCCCCTCTCCTTGAGCGGCTAAGACGGATACCCGTCGTCGCGGCCAATCAATGTCCACTACGCGCCAACTACGTCCAGCCAGGAGTATGATAATCGGCTCGTCGTCGCTTGACGGCGCGACCGCGAGCGGGTGGATAGCGCCGAGTTCGGTTCGTCCAAACATAACCGAGAGGAGCATTGGGCTACTGAAGCTGACAACGAGATCGCCGAAGTGCCTCCGACCAAATTCTCGCTCAGCCCTTGCGCCCAGCCCAAGGACACCGCCATCCGAGTGCAGCATCCCGGTGGCGGTCATATGATGAATAATATCCGCTTGGTCGCTCGTTGACACGGCTTCGAACGTCGTTCCAAGCCAATCGTCCAAGTCCGTGACCGCGATTCCTTTTTCTTGCAGCGCTAAAGCCATTACCTGCTGCGCGTAGATGTGTGCGGGCTGAGCCAGAGGTTCCACGCGTTCGACATAGCCCCCCCGCCAGAGGCGGGCGATACCCAGAGCCAGAAGCAGTTCGGAGTCACTTGTCGCTAGGAAAAGAAAATTGCGAACCGTGCCCGCCCTGCGACCACTCCGTCCCATCCGCTGGAGAAAGCTCGCTACAGATGGGGGCGCCCCGACCTGTATTACACGGTCGAGGTCGCCAACGTCGATCCCCAGCTCCAGCGTCGACGTAGCGACAATCGCACAGTCAGGCTCGGCAGCGAACGCAGCCTCGGCCTGGCGGCGCTCGTCGGCAGACAGAGAACCGTGGGAGACAAATGTCCTTACTCCAGCGCGACGCAATCCTGACGCCAGTTCCTCAACCCGAGCGCGGCTATCGGAAAATATAAGCCGTCGTTCACCCCGATGGACGCGAGACAGGACTGTCACTGCATTTTCAACCGAGCCGACGTGATCGGCCAGAACGTCGCCAGTGGATGGCCCTGCGCCTGAGCCGACAACTCTCCCGCCTCTGTTCCGAGTGAGCCACGCCAACAAGTCGGCGGGATTCCCAACCGTTGCCGAAAGGCCAATTCGTTGAAGGCGTCGTCCAGAGAGTCGTTCAAGACGTGCAAGAATTGCGAGTAGGTGCCATCCCCGGTCGTCACCTGCGAATGCATGCAGTTCATCTACGACAACCGCCCGTAAGCCGCTTAGCAACGGCTGATGGCCGACCCGGGCCGACACCAAGATAGCCTCAACCGACTCTGGCGTGGTGAGAAGAACGTCCGGCGCGTCCCTCAGCATTCGCTTGCGTGCGGGCTCGCCGACATCGCCATGCCATAACCCGACGGTGCGGCCAACGAAGCCAGCGTAATGGCTGAGCCGCGGTTCAAGGTTGTTCAGCAAAGCCTTTAGCGGACACAAATAAAGAACGGAAAGGCCACTCCAGCTTTGGTTTGCCGCGCGTGAGAGCAGTGGCAAGAACGCTGCTTCGGTCTTCCCGCCAGCAGTCGGCGCAAGGAGGAGTACATCCTCACCAGACTGGATCGGAGCAATCGCGTCCCTCTGGGTCGCGCGGAGGTCACCCCATCTCAGTGTATTGAGGATGTGGTATCGAAGGGCCGGGTGAAGTTGCTCGAACGGGCTCACGCCTCAATCTCAACATCGTCGACCGAAGCGGCGCCTGCGCTGGCACGCTCGGCGACGGACATCTCCTGTTCATCAATGGTTGGCGCATAATGTCGCCGCGGGTCGAAGTCCGCAAACTGATCCACTCTGTCGAGAACGTCCGCGACAAGCTTCTTGAGGAAAATACGAGGCGCCACCCCAGCGCGACCGCCAAGCCGGCCAGCGACGGCACGAGCAAGATCTTCCAGGTAAGCGTTATCGACGACCGCGCGGACGCGGGCGCCCTGGATCGCTTGCTCCGCAAAGAGGTCACGAATCCGGGCGCCCACTTTCACCAGGGCATCCAGATCGAAGCCCGGAAGCCTTATTTGAATGGCCCGCGGATTGTCGAAGCGCGTGTCGGTGGCAAAGTCCGTGTGGAAACGCTGCGCTAACGGGGGCAGGCGCTGAACGCCCTGCGGCCCATCGAAGAAAGCAGATGTTCCGGTCACGAGAAGGAACAACCCGGGATAACGACCGGAGTCCATTTCGTCGAGAAGCTGCCGGAGAGCATTGAGTCCCTTCTCGCGTGTGTCGGCGCGCATCCGCTGTAACGTCTCAACCTCATCGAGCACCAGCACCAGCCCCGGTCGCCCAGAGTCTCGAAGGATCGTCAGTAGTCCAGCCAGAAAGTGCATGGCCCCGAATGGATCGAGATCCCCCTTCACACCAGCAGCGCGCTTTACCGAGGCAGCGACGTTCGGTTGACCACCTAGCCAAGCGATCAATCCCTCAGCAAGCGCCGCCTCGTCGGCCAGGAGAGCACGCCGATAGGCACGCAACACAGCGGAGAAAGCCGGCGCCGTGCGGGAAATTGTCGACAGCCTCTGCTCGACGAGAGTGTCCGTCGCAGCAACGAGCTCGTTCGCGTCACCGGGATTGACGTTTCCAGAAGCGAGTACATCCTCCTCAAGGGTGTAAAACCACGCGTCGACGATCGACCGTAGTGCGCCGTCTGGGGTATCGGCGGTTGCGAGCCGTTCTGCGAGGCGACGATAGACCGTCTCCCAGCGATGCAGTGGGGTTTCTGTCTCCGAAACTTGAACTTCACTTGTTGCAAAGCCGCCGGTAGCGCGGGCGCGCTCTTGAAGCCAGCGGGCAAAGAAGGTTTTGCCGCTCCCATATTCGCCACGAACCGCCTTGAAGCCGCCCCGGCCCAGGGCAACAGCTGCGAGGTCGGCGTCAATCGCGGCTTCGAACCTTTCCATTCCCACCGCGAAAGCCGCGAGGCCATCTCGAGGTACTGTTCCTCTGCGAAGCGCATCGAGTATCTCGGCGCGCCGATGGGGGCCGGTCATGGCCCACCGCCGATCTCGAACTGCAGCCGCAGAAGCCGGACATCCAAGACGATCTCGTCGGCAGTCGTGTCGATGGAGAGGACCTGTGCTTGATCGACGTTGAGCACACGTCGCGCCGCATTGACGAGGCCAGAGGCACGGAAAGCAGGTACCTGCAGCGCCTGCGCCAGCGCAATGCGTGAGAGCCGCCCGCCGCGTGCCGCAAGAGCCGAGACAAGTGCTCGTACGACCGAATTGTCTGGCGCACCACGTCCCGCAAGCCCTCGCTGGGCGATAAAGGTCGGCGATGCCAGGAGAGCGTCAATCCAGGCATCCGCTGCTAGTGTTGCCTCGAAGATGTCTATTTGCTTTGTATCGCGACGGCGGCCGGGCGAGGCGGGTGTGATGTTGATTACTGCCGGCGGTGCTTCGCTCTCGCTCCACCAGGCGGGCTCAGTGGGAGGCGCCTCAACCCAGCCCCGTGGTGCGGCCCCACTGGTTAGGACCGCCAGCGGAACCAACACTTCTTGAGGACTTGCTCCACCATGGTAACCACTCCGCTTTGAGGCGTAGCGAAGCCGTTCGCTCCAAGCCAGGACCGCCTCCCGCGTCCCATCAGGAGACATCACGCGACCATCTCGCACTTCAATCTCGCCATCCCGCGCTCGCCCGCCGGATCGCCAGCGGTCGCCGGGCCCAGCTTGGACGTGGATGGTGCCAGCATCGAGCACGTGACCATGGTCGCCTGTCAGAATAACGAGGCGGCTCGCCTCCCGTGCAGCTCTCAACACAGGTGCCAACTGGCGGGGCGCCTGTCGCGCGGGGATGGTCCCCGCCTCAAAGACGGGAGCCGAAAATGTCTCAAGCCCTCGACACCGCTTACGCCTGCGGCTGGAGCCTCGCCACCACCCTCATGACCTGCGTCGTCGTCTTTCGCTCAGGCGATGACGACTTCGGCATCATGACGAGCGCCGAGTATGACGGCGATCCCGAGATTGTTGTTCATGAATTCGATCCCCTGGGCTTGAACGGGCTTCGAACACGCCCGCACGGCGGCGGAAGTCCTCACGGATTTTCGCAGCCGCCCATTTTTTTGGCTTTCCTTCGCGTCGCGCTGTTCCTTCGAAGGCGCGAGGGTTTGACGCTTCCTCACGGAGACCCGCCGCGCTACGGAGTCCTTCATCACGATATTGATCGTCATCGGCATCCCGCTTTGTCTCGATCGTCGCAGCGATCATCTTCGGCGTCGCCACCTCGACAGGCATCCCGAAGGCCCCGCCCGGTCAGCCGGCGTAGGGCATCGCAGGGGGCAAGACCCATTCGCCACACGGCTTCCATGGACCATGAGCGAACATCATGAACGCCGTAGCGCGGCTCCGAGCCTGGTCCATGGTCGGGTGTTGACGGATCGTCCGGGCAAAGCCGAGGCAGGGGCGCGGTCGACGCTCTGGCTGGAACAGGCGGCGCCGGCGGCGCGAGGCCAAGGGATTGCCGTGGTCTTGAGTGGGGTCTCTCGCCGTCCGCGACGTTGGTTTGGGAGCTGGGGCGGAACGGCTGCGAACTCGGGGCTGTTTCGCCGGGCGCCGCCGAATTCCTTCCAGTGAACGACGGTCGCCAGTTCTCCTGTTTGGTCGCTGTCTGGTGGCGCCGCTCCCACACGGCCTCTTCAATGGCTTGATCTGGCCGAAGGCCGGCTGCGCCTCGATCGCCTATGCCGCAACGCCGCCGGGCGAGTTTCTTCCCCTGGGCTGCGCCCATTCCTCGCGAGGCAAGAAACTCGCCCGGCTGGCGTCCTTCGCGTTGCTGCGGCCCGCAAGCGGGTGCGTCGTCGATCGCCTTCGGCCTTTCGATCGCCATCGAGGCCGCGATGGGCGCGGGCTCGAAGACAGAAGATCACAGGAGATTCATCATGGCGAACATCGGTTCCTTCAAGAAGTCCGGCAACGAGTTCCACGGCGAAATCGCCACCCTGAGCGTCCAGGCCAAGGGCGTCCGCATCGTCCCCGAATCCAACCGGGCCAGCGACAACGCCCCCAGCCACCGCATCTACGTGGGCCGCGCCGTCGAAATAGGCGCCGCGTGGTCCAAGCGTTCCGCCGAGAATCGCGACTACCTCTCGGTCAAGCTCGACGATCCGAGCTTCAACGCCCCGATCTACGCCAATCTCTTCGACGACGAGGACGGCGAGGGCTTCACGCTCATCTGGTCCCGCGGCCGCAAACCCAATGGCGACTGAGACCAGCCGACGAGGCCTCGCCCGGGAAACCGGGCGGGGCCTTCTGCCCTGCGGGTGACGATCCCTATCGCGGTTCTCCTTGACATCCAACGCTTCCCTTGGGTTGCCCAAGGTCATTGCGAACAAAACGGGAAATGTGGTTCAGTTGGGTCTCATGCTCCACCCACCGATTCGCAAGCGGCGCCCTTGGCCTATCTGGAAAAACTCAATCCCGAACAGCGACGGGCAGTCGAACACGGCGTCCGCGAGAGGGACTGCGCGCCGGCTGGCCCGCTGCTCGTCATCGCGGGCGCGGGATCCGGCAAGACCAACACGCTCGCCCATCGCGTCGCCCATCTTATCGTCAACGGCGCCGATCCGCGCCGCATGCTGCTAATGACTTTCTCCCGCCGGGCGGCTGCCGAGATGACGCGCCGCGTCGAACGCATTTGCGCCCTGGCGATGGGCGCCAACGCCAGCATCATGACGGACGCGCTCGCGTGGGCCGGCACGTTCCATGGGATCGGCGCGCGGATCCTGCGCGACTATGCGGAGCAGATCGGCCTCGATCCCAAATTCACGATTCACGACCGGGAGGATTCCGCCGATCTCATGAACCTCGCTCGACATGGGCTTGGCTTCTCGAAGACCGAGAGCCGGTTCCCTACCAAAGGGACCTGCCTCGCCATATATTCCCGCGCCGTCAATGCGGAACTGCCGCTCGAGGAGGTGCTGCGGATCTCGTTTCCCTGGTGCGCCGGGTGGCGGGCGCAGCTCCGCGACCTGTTCGCCGCTTATGTCGAGGCCAAGCAGGCGCAGAACGTCCTCGATTACGACGACCTGCTGCTCTACTGGGCGCAGACCGTTGGCGAGCCGGCGCTGGCGGAGGATATCGGCGGCAGGTTCGACCACGTCCTCGTCGACGAGTATCAGGACACCAACCGCCTTCAGTCCTCGATCCTGCTGGCGCTGAAACCGGGCGGGCGCGGCCTCACCGTCGTCGGCGACGACGCCCAGTCGATCTATTCCTTCCGCGCCGCGACCGTCCGCAACATCCTCGATTTCCCGAACGCATTCACCCCCGCCGCCGACATCATCACGCTCGCCCGGAACTATCGCTCGACGCAGCCGATCCTTGCCGCCGCCAATGGCGTGATCGAACTCGCCTCGGAACGTTTCACCAAGAATCTCTGGACCGAGCGCCAGTCGGCGGAGCTTCCGCAGCTCGTCACCGTCCGCGACGAGACCGACCAGGCCCGCTACATCGTCGAGCGAGTGTCGGAGAACCGGGAAATAGGCATGGGCCTCAAACAGCAGGCCGTGCTGTTTCGCGCGTCACATCACAGCGGCCCGCTGGAATTGGAACTGACCCGCCGCAACATTCCCTTCGTCAAATTCGGCGGGCTGAAGTTTTCGGTCTTATGTAGCAGCCACCATCAGCTTCCTCTACTGGCGGCGTCCGTGAGCCGCTATGTTCCCCGCTCGTCATTAATCGAGCACGGGAACCGCCATGACCGCGACACTGATTATCTCGACCTTGCGCGACAAGCGATTGGAAGTCACGGACGCGATCGAACGTCTTGAGCGACAAGCCGATCAGCATCGCGCCGATCTGGCGCATCTCGAAGCGACCATGCGGCTGTTCGATCCGAACGTCGAGGCCGAAACATTCCAACCGACACCACCTCGCAGGCGCAACGACTGGTTTCGTCCGGGCGAATGTCGTCGTCGCATCCATGAGGTCCTGCGTGATGCAGCGGGACCGATGACGACGCGCGAGATTGTCGAAGGCGTGATGGCGGAAAAGAAATTGCCGGAAGACGATGCACGCACACGCGAATTGATTCAAAAAACCGTGCTCGGCTCATTGAACCGGGCGACCGATACGATCGAACGCGTCGAGGCGGCGGGGAGCGCGGCTTGGCGGGTGATCTAGGCGGCTGCCGCCCGCTGCCAATAACCGCAAAAATCGACTGATAGCCCAAGGCCCATCGCTAATCCGATAACGCTAGAGACCTGATCGCCGTTGCTGATACCGCGATGATCTTCGCGCCAAGCTGCTTCCTGGGCATATCTGACGAAATAGACGCCCGCGATATGATGATGATGCCCCAGCTCCCCGCGTCGCATCCGCGAAAAGAACGACTCGGCGCCGTTGGTGCAGGCGTTGTCGATGCTGTATCCCTCTTGGTGGTTGATCCGTTTCATCGAGAATTTGGCGTGTAACGAATTCCAGGCCGGGCTCTCATCGGCGTGAACGACGGTTCCCTTGGCGATCCGAGCGCGGATGAACGAAACGGCGGCGTCCTCGGAGGCGAACACTTGGGGCAACGTGCGACCGTCGCGTTCGCGCATCACGACGACGACCTTGCGCTTTCCAGACTGGTTCTCGGCGAGCCGGCGGTCAATCCGATCAGCCGCCA
>Ga0182012_10007712_pt1 | contig 10728 bp, 10 predicted proteins | sample 612S2SmetaG_FD_120486 | JGI IMG/M metagenome (GOLD analysis project Ga0182012, IMG submission 120486) | Permafrost microbial communities from Stordalen Mire, Sweden - 612S2S metaG | ecosystem: Environmental > Terrestrial > Soil > Wetlands > Permafrost | place: Sweden: Stordalen | collected...
GCAAGCCTTCGATCAGGCCGACATAGCCCCAGTAGATTCCCGACTGCATGGCCGGGACGGTGGCGCGGCCGATCACCGACTGCGGCCGGCCGATGCCGATGCGCGGCAGCCGGGCTGCGGCCTGGTGCAGCGCCTCGATGGACAAATTGATCCCCGGGCAAATGACGCCGCCGAGGTAAGCGCCGGTTCCATCTACCACATCGAACGTGGTCGCGGTGCCGAAATCGACCACGATCAGCGGGCCGCCAAACTTCCTGTGACCGGCCATGGAGTTCAGCAGGCGGTCGGCGCCGACCTCGTTCGGCTGGTCCACCTTGATTTCGAAGCCCCAGTCGAGCGCGGCGCGGGCGATCAGCGGTTCGACGTTGAACCAGTCCCGGCACAGGCGGCGCAAGTGATACAGGGCGGCCGGCACGACGGTGCCGATGACGGCGGCGGAGACCTGGTCGCGCCGCAAATCGCATAAGGTCAGCAGGCTGTTGAGCCAGACAGCGTATTCGTCGGACGTGCGCTGGGCGTCGGTGCGAATGCGCCAGACGCCGCGCCAGCCGGACGGATCGTGAACGGCAAAGACGATGTTGGTGTTGCCGGCATCGATAACGAGCAACATTGCTAAAGCCCTGCTGCCGGGCCGGTGGCGGGGTAAAGGCGCATGCGTTTTTGCGACCGGGCTGTGGATAAAGCGCGGTCACATGATCGAATGGGCAGGTTGGAGTCAATCCGAGGCGTTAGTCCGGATAGTTGAGGTGATAGGCTTCCAGCAGGGTCTCGTCGAGGTCGCGCCCGGTTCGGTAGCCCGTCATCGCGGGTGGCATTTCCACATCCGGCAACTGCCGCGGGCAGGGTTCCGCCTGACCCAGGAGCTGCCGCACCGGGATGCGGGCAGCCCAGACCGGCAGCGCATAGTCTTCCTCGTCATCGGAGACGTGGGTGGAGCGTATCTTGCCGGAGGCTTCGTCGATCGGCATCACCACGAAGCTGGTCGCCTTGATCTCCTGCTCGTTGGCCGGGCGGATTTCCCGGGAGCGGTTCGGGAAGAAGCGATCCACAAACCCGTCCATCAGGCGGATCTTCTCGTCTGCATCGGTGACGAGGCTCGCCGAACCGAACGCCATCACCGAGCGGTAGTTGACGGAATGGTGAAAGCCGCTGCGCGCCTGGACGATGGCGTCGAGGTGGGTGACGGTGACGCAGACCGGCAGGCCGGCGGACTGGCTGCGGATCATCCGGCTGGCCGACGAGCCATGCCAGTAGAGCCGATCACCTTCTCGCCAGAAGCCGGTGGGCGTGCAATAGGGCTGGCCGTCGATGACATAGGCGATGTGCGCGACCATCGCGGAATCCAGGATGTCGTAGATCGTGGCGCGATCGAACCGGCCGCGTTCATGCCGGCGCCGCAGGCGGTTGCGGTTGCTGACCGGGAAGCTGTCGTCGTTCGGCATGGTCTGGGTTCCGGTGGAAATTGATCTGCTCTTTTCCACCGGATTCTACGAAATTGATTGGTCCAATCCGCCGAATCGCCGCCGTTCCAATGTCAGGACGGTTTTTGCGCCGCGGCCAGTTCGGCATCCTGCTGTTTAACTCGCCGGAAAGCCGGGCGGCTGGAGGTCCGCTCGATGTAAGCCTCGATCTCGGGCGTTTTCGGAACCAGGCCGAACTGGGTGGTCCAGCCGAGGGCGCCGCCCCATAAAACGTCGGCGACGGTGAAGCTGTCGCCGAGCATGTAAGGCACGGCGCGAAGCTGGGTGTTCACAACATCCATGACCGTTTCGAACGTGCCGTAGGGCGACATGGCGAGCGGTCCGGGTTCGCGCTTCATCGCCTTGTCGACAACGGCGGGCTCGTAGCAGGCGGCGTAGAACGCCATCCAGCGGAGATACGGTCCGCGGCGCGGGTCGCCGATGGCTGGTGTCAGGCCGGCGGCTGGGAACAGATCAGCCAGGAAGACATTGATCGCGACCTGTTCGGTAACCAGGACACCGTTGTGCAGGATCGCCGGGACCTTGCCCATCGGGTTGATGGCAAGGAAGGCCGGCTGCCGCAACTCGCCCGCTCGCATGTTCAGGACGCGCATTGCGTATGGCGCATTGAGTTCCTCGAGCAGCACGCGCGTGCCAGCGGACCGGCTCTGGGGAGAATGGAAGAAAACGATTTTGTCAGTGTCCGGCATGGGCGTTTCCTTTCGATTTGGCCGCTGTCCTGGATGAAGGCAGTCGTGCTTCCCACGGGGGTGTTGGTGTAGAAACTGGCGTTCGCGTCCAGCTTCAGCGGCGGCTGCGCAGCAACCGCCGGCCGGCCAGGACAATCAGCACAACGACACCGATGGCAATCGCATCGCGATCCCGGCTGGTCAGCATCTCCCAGCTTTCGCTTCGGGCAACCCGTCCGAACCGGCCATGTGCGCCGAAATCGCCCGGCACCGGCGCGAACAGGTTGGCGGGCGCTCCGGGCGGCTTCGCCTCGCAGGTCATCTGGCCGCTATAGCCATGGCTGGCGAGATAGCGGTCCGCCAGGCCGGGCGCGACGCGGTTGGCCAGAATGGCGACGATGGTCGGAAATCCAACCCAGATCTCGCGACGCGGGTGACGCGCGGCGAAGGCGATCGCTCGGGCGGGCACCTCGGGCTGGTAAATCGGCGGTACGGGTTGGGCGCGGCGGCCGACTTTGTTCAGCGCCCATTCAAACTGCGGCGTGTTCACGGCGGGCAGGTGGACCATGCAAAGGTCGATGCCGGCGCAGTCATGGATCAGCTCCGACCGCAGGCTGTCGGTGAAGCCGCGGATGGCGGACTTGGCACCGCAATAGACGGCCTGGAGCGGAACGGACCGATAGGCCAGGGCGGATCCGACATTGATGATCGTACCGCTGCGGCGCGGACGCATCCGTCGCAGCGCCGCCATCGTGCCGTGGACAGTACCCAGATACGTAACCTCTGTCCCACGCTTGAACTCCGCAGCGTCGGTGTTCGCGACCGGCGCAAAGACGGTCGCCATGGCGTTGTTGACCCAGACGTCGATCGGGCCGAGTTCCTGCTCGATCCGATCGGCGGCTGCCTCAACCGCGTCGGCATCCGCGACATCGGTCGGTACCGCCAACGCGCGCACACCCGAATCGCGGAGTTCCGCAGCGGCATGCTCCAGACGTTCGGCGTCGCGCCCCAGCAGGCCGACGTCATAACGTTCGTGGGCAAACGCGCGGGCCGACGCGCGCCCAACGCCCGCCCTAGCCCCGGTAATCACAACCACTTTCGCCACGGACCGACCTCCATCCCCATGCTGCGAAAGCGGCCGGGATGGCGCGCGGTTCCCTGGTGGCAGGACGTTCAGGTCTCCCGCGGTGTCGCCCGCAAGGTCAGCAGTTCGGTGCGCCGCAGAAAGCGGATCGGCACCTCGATGCCGGCGCGTTCGGCGGTCAGCATGCGGTGCAAATCATCGACGCCCGTCACCGGGATGCCGTCGAAGCTGACCAGCACGTCGCCGGTCTGCAACCCGGCCTGCTTGCCCGGGCCGTCGGCGCCGAGTTCGGAGATCATCACCCCGGTCGCCTGATCCAGGCCGTGAAAGCGGCGCACGCGCGTGCTGATCGGCACCGTCTGCGCCGACAGCCCCAGGCGGGACCGGCGGACTCTGCCGTCACGCATCAGCCGGGTGGCGACCCAGATCGCAGTGTCGATGCCGATGGCGAAGCAGATGCCCTGGGCGGGCGCGATCATCGCGGTGTTGATGCCGACGACCTTGCCGGCGCCCGAAACGAGCGGTCCGCCCGAATTGCCGGGATTAAGCGGGGCATCGGTCTGGATGACACTGTCGAGCAGGCCGCCGCCCCGGGTGCGCAACGTGCGGCCGAGCGCACTGACGATCCCGGCAGTGACGGTGCAGGTGAAACCCAGCGGATTGCCGATGGCAACCACGAGCTGCCCGACCTTCAGGAACGCGGACGCGCCCAGTTCAGCGTGCGGCAGCCCGGTGGCAGACAGCCGTAGCACCGCGATGTCGGTGGCGGGATCGTCGCCGACCAGCGCCGCATCCAGTTCCTGGCCGTCGGTCAGACTGGCCCGGAGCCGGGCTGCGTTGCCGACGACGTGGCTGTTGGTCAGCACGTAGCCGTCGGGGGTGAAGATCACGCCGGATCCCTGCCCGGCCGGCCTTCCGTCCTGGGTGAAGGCCGTGACATGTACGACGGCCGGCCCGACGCGGTCAAACGCCTGCACAACCTGGGCGGAGTACGGATCGAGTTCCTGACTCAATGAATCGAGTGGCATGGAAGTCTTCCTTTCGGCGCCCAAAATGGTGAGGCTGCACAAGCTTCGTTACCCGGCCATCTGGCGAGGCGCTGTCCCGGCCATCCGCCCGATGCCCCCGCTTGCACAGCCGGCGCATGGTGCGACCATGCAAGGAGGTAGTCACCGCATGGATATGATTGAACAGTTCTCTGACGGACTCGCCGACCGGATCGCCGCCGCCTCACCGTTTGTGGTGAGCATCGGCACCGGCAAGCGGCCGGCGAGCGGGATTTTGTGGCGGCCGGACATCGTGGTGGCGTCGGAGCAGACACTGCCAGCGGAGAGTTCGGCCTTTCAGGTGGTGCGCGGCGGGCAGACCGTCGGCGCCACTCTGGCGGGGCGCGATCCGGGCACCAACGTGGCGGTGCTGAAGCTGGACAGCGCGCTTGAATCGGCGGTGCCGGCGGCGGCGACGGTGCGGGTTGGCGCACTGACGCTGGTGGTCGGCGCCGATGCCGCGGGGGCGGCGACCGCGCGGCTGGCGATGGTGCATGCTTTGGGCGACGCCTGGCACAGCATGGCCGGCGGGCGAATCGACGCGCTGATCCGGTTGCAGACGCGGCTGGGTGCGGATGAGGGCGGCGCAGTGCTGTCGCTGGGCGGTGGTCTCATCGGCATGTCCACATCGGGGCCTCGGCGCCGGACCATTGTCATTCCGATGGCAACCCTGGCCCGTGTCGTCGACCCGCTGCTGGCCGACGGACGCATCGCCCGGGCCTGGCTGGGCATTGCGCTGCAGCCGGTCTCGATCCCGGACAGTTTCCGCCCCGCCACCGGGCGGGACAGCGGGCTGATGGTGGTGGGTCTGGCTGGCGGCGGACCGGCCGAGGCGGCCGGCATCCTGCCCGGCGACATCGTCCTCGACATCGACGGTGCCGCGGTCAACCGGCCGCGGGCGCTGTCCGCCCTGCTGGGTCCCGACCGGATCGGCCAGGTCGTGTCGGTGCGGGTGCTGCGCGCCGGTGCGGTGCAGGCGATCGGCGTGACCGTCGCAGCTCGTCCCGCAGTATGAGCAGGGTCGGCGGCCTCCGGGTGCGGGTCCATGCGACCGATCCGGTCCGCCGTCGCGGCTTGGCGGCGATCCTGGAAGCCGCCGGCCACGTGCTGACCGACGAAACGCCAGATGTGGAACTCTGCGACATGGACCGGATGTCGGCGCCGCTGCCGAAGGAGTCGGAGGCGCCAGTGGTCGCGCTGACATCCGGTTCACCCGCCGGATCGCCCGCCGGGGTGCTGATGCCAGATGCAACGGCGGAGCAACTGGACGCCGCGCTGCGAGCGGTGGTGGCCGGCCTGATCGTGCGGACCGCGGCGAGCACGGAAGCGCGCGGATTTGCGGCGGCGGACGATATGCCGCTGCTGACCCCGCGGGAGCGCGAAATCCTCGGGCTGATCGGCGAAGGACTCAGCAACAAGGCGATGGCGCGGCGGCTGGGAATCTCGGTGCACACGGTGAAGTTTCACCTGGAAGCACTGTTCGCCAAGCTGGACGCGACCAGCCGGGCCGAGGCGGTGATTAAGGGGTTGCGCGGCGGCGTGATCGAGCTTTAGCGGCCCGCCCCGGCGCCCGTTGTTTGACATTCCGTCGCGGCGATGCGATTCGAGCTACTGAACAGTAGCTGGAGCCGAATGTGAATGATGCGCTGCCGGAGGGGGACAGCCCCCTGCGATCGATCGACGCCGTCGAACTGGGCCTGAGTCAGGCCGGGTACATTGCCAATCGGCAGATTTCGACCGCAATCTACATGGCGCACCATCTGCAGAAGCCGATCCTGGTGGAAGGTCCGGCCGGCGTCGGCAAGACCGAACTGGCCAAGTCGGTCGCGTCCTGGCTGAAGCTGCCGCTGATCCGCATGCAGTGCTACGAGGGTCTGGACGAGTCCAAGGCGCTGTACGAGTGGAAATACGGCAAGCAGTTGCTGTACACTCAGATCCTGAAGGACAAGATCAACTACGTCATCGGCGACCACGACGATCTGACGATGGCGCTGGACAAACTGCATTCCTTTGGTGACATTTTCTTCTCAGAGGAATTCCTGGAGCCGCGGCCGTTGCTGCGTTCTTTGCAGGAACCTGGCGGTTCGGTGCTGCTGATCGACGAGATCGACAAGTCGGACCAGGAATTCGAGGCGTTCCTGCTCGAAATCCTGTCCGACTACCAGGTGACGATTCCGGAAATCGGCACTGTGCATGCGATTGTTCCCCCGATCGTGCTGCTGACCTCGAACAGCACGCGTGACCTGGGCGACGCGCTGAAACGGCGCTGCCTGCATCTGCATATCGGCTTCCCCGACGACAAGCTGGAGGCAAAGATCATCGCCTCCCGCGTGCCGGGCATCGACAGCCGCCTGTTGAAGCAACTGGTCAGCTTCGCCCAGCAACTGCGCGCCCTGGACCTGAAAAAGGTGCCATCGGTCAGCGAAACGATCGACTGGGCGAAGATCATGTTGCTGCTGCACACCACGGTGCTGGATGTCGATCTGGTGCGCGACACGCTGAACGTGCTGCTGAAGTTTGAGGCCGATATCGAGGTCGCCGGCAAGCAGCTCGCCGGGTTGACGCACAAGGCGAGGCAGGACGCGGGGGTCGGCTAGTGGCCACCGCCGCGCCGGCCAGCGAGCCGTTACGCCGGTTTCTTCAGGTCGCCCGCGGCGCCGGCCTGAAGGTTTCCGCGGCCGAAGGGATCGATGCCGCTCGAACCCTTGACCTCGTTGGCTTTGCCGACCGGACGGTGCTGCGGGATTCGCTGGGGATCGTGCTGGCAAAGACGCCGGAAGAAAAAACCGCCTACGAAGAAGTTTTCGACCTGTACTTCAAGCGCGAGGAATTCGCCGGACCGGACGACACCGAAGCCGAACCGCCGGGCGAGGATCGCGATGCAGCCTCCAACCCCGCCAACGGCGTCGGCGGCGACGGCATGGGCGGCCAGGGCGGCCAGTCGCTTGGGTCATTGCTAGAAAGCGACGATCGTGCAGCCCTGGCGACGGCCATGGAACAGGCGGCCCGCGAGGCCGGCATCGAGAATATTCGTTTCTTCACCCAACGCAACCTCTATGCTCGCCGGATTCTCGACCGCATGGGATTGCGGGCGCTGGAACGCGATATGGAGGCGATGCGCCAGACCGGCACGCCCGAAGGCCTCGGACGCGCGCAGTTCCTCGACGGCCGGATCGAGGCGTTGCGCGATGCGGTGCGGGATTTTGTCGAGCGCAATCTGCTGCTCTACGCCAAGGGGGAAACAGAAAAGTTCCGTGAGGAACTGCTGAAATCCGCCCGGCTTTCGAACCTGGAGCGGCGCGACCTCGACCGGATGCGCGTGCTGGTGCGGCAGATGGCGAAGAAACTCGCCGCCCGCTATGCCAAGACACGGCGGCGGCGGTTGCGCGGGCAACTCGATACGCGGCGCACCCTGCGCCGCAACATGGGATGGGGCGGCATTCCGTTCATCACCGTGTGGAAGCAGAAACGAATCGAAAAGCCGCGGGTGATGGTGCTGTGCGACGTCTCCGGTTCGGTCGCGGCGATGGCGCAGTTCCTGCTGATGTTCCTGTACGCGCTGAATGAGGCGCTGTCGGATATCCGGTCGTTCGCCTTCGCCGGGTCGCTGATTGAAGTGTCCGAAATCCTGGAGCGGGCGCCGGTCGAAGAAGCGATCAGCAAAATCATGGACATGATCGGCTACGGGTCGTCGAACTACGGCAATTCGTTTGCCGATTTCGAGGACGGCTGGATGAAGTTCGTCACCAACAAAACGACAGTGATCATCCTCGGCGATGCCCGCGGCAACCGCACCGACCCGCGGACCGATGTGATCGGACGGCTTTCACAACGGTCCAAGCAGATCATCTGGCTCAACCCGGAATACCGTTCGGCCTGGGGCACCGGCGATTCCGACATGTATCGCTACGCGCCCTTCTGCAAACTGGTCACGGTGTGCAACACGCTGCGCCACCTGGAACGCACGATCAGCGACATTCTGGAGACCGCGACGTAGCGGCCTCCAGCGAAATCAGGCCTCCCGGTAACCCAGCAGCAGCAATCCGCAGAACAGGATGCACACCGGCCACACCCAGCCGGCGGCGTGCCAGGCAATCGGGTTCTCGCGCGGGTTCAACCTGATCTCCAGCCACCGTGCCCAGCCGGCGGCGATGCCGGCCAGCGCCAGCGGCGTGTGGGTCAGTTCGATCAGCAACTGATCCTTGACGTTGGCGATAGCGTGACTGTGGGTCAGCAGCATTGTTCCGCCGGCCGCGCAAAGCAGCGGAAACACCAGCGCCGCGGCCTTGTTTCGCCAGTTCGTCGCCCGCACACGCCATTCGAAGAAGGCGAACACCACGATCAGTAAGACGAAGAAGCGGTGCTGCAGCACCTCGACATCGCGAAAGCTGTCGAAGAAGCCGATATCGCCCATCGGCCAGGTCTCCGGATCGGACCGGAAGAACAGGAAGATCGCCAGGCCAAGGAAGGCCAGCGGCCAGTGCCGCGCGGCGCGCACGCCGGCGCGGTTCAGCAGCGCCAGCAGACCGACCGCGACGACGATGAGGCCCGCCCAGTGATGGTTGTATTCGGACCATGCGATGTCGTCGGCGTTGCGCGGCGGCAACTCCCCTGCCCCCGGCACGAACGCCACCTGGGGAGCGGCCTGCTTCGCCGCGGCCTCCTTGTCGAGCTTCGCCTGCAAGGCCGGCAGTGCCAGGTCGTCGTGGCTGGGGCTGCTCAGCCGCGGCCATTCCGGAGTGTTGCGCTCGGCGATTTCCGCCCAGCTCACACGGTCCTGCGTCAGGTCCACGGCGGGCGGAACCGAGGTCAGCGACGCGGCGGCGAAAAAGATGGCGATGCCGATGCCGAACTCGACCTCGGCAAAGCGGCGCAGGCGGTTGACCGAGGTGGCGGGATTCGCGCGAAGCCGCTCGACCAGCAGGAAATTCATGCCACCGAGCGCCAGCAGCATCAGGAACATGGCGATCTTGGCGCCGACCATGACGCCGAAGGCGGTGCCATAGAAACCGGCCCAACTGCCGATATACAGCAGGCTCATGGTGATGCCGCTGACCAGGATGCAGGCAACGCCCGCCATCGACATGCGGGAGAAGCGGGCGCCGACCAGCCGGAAGGCAGCGCCGTCTCGCACGCGGGCCAGGGCGAGCAGGAAGCAGGGGATGCCGCCGATCCATATCGCCGCGCCGAGCTGATGCAGGCCCTCGACCAGCAGCAGGCCGGCGCGGTTGTCGAGGCGGGCGGCGGCGTGCGTGGTCAGGGTGGCGGCGGCCAGTTCGATGACCGTCAGCACCAGCAGAGGCACCGTCGGCGCGCGGTCCCGGCGCAGCAGCAGCACGGCCATCGCCGCGGCCGCGGCCATCTTGATCAGGCCGGCGATGGCAAAGCCGGCACTCAGCACCACGCCGAGGCTGAGATCGACGGTGTCCATCAGCACGGCCGCCTGCAGCGCGACGGTGGCAGCCTCCGACAGCAGCAGCGCGACGGCGGCGTATCCGGCGATTTGCGCGGTGCCGGCGGCGATGTCGACACGCCTGAGGTGCGGGGCCAACGGGCGGGCCAGCAGCACCAGGAACAGCGCGCCACCCAGCGCCATCGACTGCGACAGGATGGTCAGGCCGTGGATGACGATCGACAGATAGCCGAACAGATCAACGAGCAGGTCCATCGCTCAGGGCGCCGTCACGGTCAGCGGCACGTCGCCGCGGGTGATATGGCCGTCCACCGCCAGCACCTGCCAGCGGATGATGTAGGCCCCCGGCGTCAGGTCCAGATGGGCGTCGATGATGTCCGGCGGGCCGCCCTTGGTGATGGCGATGGTGTCCTTCGAGCGATCCGACCGGATCAGGGTCAGGCGCGAGCGATCACGGTCGATACGGCTGTTGTAGCGCAGATGCAGATCGATTGGACCCGGCTTCACCGCCGCCCCCGCCGGCGGCGTGCTTTCTTCCAGGATCGCATGCGCTCTGGCCAGCGCGGGCGCCAGCAGAATCGCAACGAACAGCCAGATTATCAGACGATACCGCACGGCGTCCCCTTCTCGGCCCGGTCGGGCGGCGCCGTGTAGCGCCTGGGCGCGAGGCTGTCCAATCGTGGGATGGTCGGCTAATGGGGACGGACCTTGTTCCCGCAGGATACAGAATACGATGAGCCGTCACCCGCCCGGAAAACGCGCCGATTACCGCTGGTTTCATGCCCTCACGACGCGCTGGATGGATAACGACGCGTTCGCGCATGTGAACAACGTCAATTACTTCTCCTACTTCGATACGGCCGTGACATATTATGAGATGACCGAGAAGGTCGTCGGCCTGCTGGAAGGGCCGGTGCATTGCGTGGTGGCGGAGGTGACCTGCCGCTATCACGCCTCACTGGCGTTTCCGGACCGGGTGACGGTGGGCATCCGGGTGGCATCGATCGGGCGCAGTTCGGTGCGCTACGACATTGGC
>Ga0182012_10007714_pt1 | contig 10725 bp, 6 predicted proteins | sample 612S2SmetaG_FD_120486 | JGI IMG/M metagenome (GOLD analysis project Ga0182012, IMG submission 120486) | Permafrost microbial communities from Stordalen Mire, Sweden - 612S2S metaG | ecosystem: Environmental > Terrestrial > Soil > Wetlands > Permafrost | place: Sweden: Stordalen | collected...
AGCGGCGCGACCACGGTCGCCGGGACCATCGTGCTCGCCGCGCGCGCGGGGATCTCTGTGATGGCGACGGGGGGCCTCGGCGGCGTGCACCGCGGCGCAGCCCAGTCGTTCGACGAGTCCGCCGACCTCACGGCCCTCTCGCGGACCAGGGTGCTCGTCGTCGCGTCCGGGGTCAAGTCCATCCTCGACGTGCCCGCGACGCTGGAGCGCCTCGAGACACTGGGGGTGCCGGTCGCCTCGGTCGGGCAACGCCGGTTCGCCGGCTTCTACGTCGCCGACAGCGGGATCGAAGTCGATGCCGTCGTGGCGTCGCCGGCCGAGGCTGCCGCCGCGTTCGCCGCTCACCTCTCCGTGGGGGGGTCCTCGGGGATGCTCATCGCCAACCCGGTGCCGATCGAGGACCAGATGGACCCCGAGGAGCATGCCGCCATCCTGCGCTCCGGGCTGGCGGAGCTCGACGCACGGGGGATCACGGGCAAAGGCGTCACGCCATTTCTGCTCGCACACTTCGCGTCGGCATCACGGGGGACGAGCGTGTCGGTGAACACCGCCCTCGTGCTGTCCAACGCCGCGTTCGCGGGCGGCACGGCAACTGCCTTCGCACAGGTCGGCACCCGGACCGAACAGACATGAGCTCGCATGCGGACGACGCGGAGGTCGCGGACCACGCGGACGACGCGGACAGGGCGGACAGGGTGGACAGGGCGGACAGGGCGGACAGGGCGGACAGGGCGGACGATGCGCTCCAGGTCGTCGTGGTCGGGGACATCATGGTGGACGTCATCGTCCGGCTGGGAGGTCCGCTCGCCATCGCCTCGGACACGCCCTCCGCGATCACGGTGCACCCCGGCGGCGCTGCGGCGAACCAGGCCGTCTGGCTCGCACGCGGCGGGGTGCCGACGGCGATGGTCGCCGCGATCGGCTCGGACCCGCTCGGCGATGCGGCGATCCGCGAGCTGGCAGCCGCCGGCGTCAGCCCGTGGGTGGTGCTGGTCGACGGAGCGCCAACAGGGGTCGTCGTCGCCCTGGTCGACAACAGCGGTCAGCGGTCAATGCTCACCGACCGCGGGGCGAACCTCGCGCTGACGCCGGGTGCCGTGGAGTCCGCGCTCAGCGGCCTCGAGGGCCGGGTGCACCTGCACCTCTCGGGGTACGTGCTCTACGACGCGCGCTCGCGAGCGGCCGGCCGCCACGCGCTCGAGATCGCGAGGGACCGCGGGTACTCCGTCTCGATTGACGCCTGCTCCGCGGGGCCGCTCGCCGAGGTGGGAGCGGACCTGTTCTTGGGCTGGGCATCCGGCGCAGACTGGCTCTTCCTGAACCGCGAGGAGCTCGCCGTGCTGACGGGAGCGACGGACGTCGAGGCAGGGGCGCTCTCGCTCGCCACCGGCGTCCGCGAGGTGGTGCTCACCCTCGGAGCCGATGGCGTGATCGTCGCTCGACTGGGCGAGCCAGCGGTCCGTGTCCGGGCCCTCGACGCAGCGGTGGCTGACACGACCGGCGCCGGCGACGCACTGAGCGGCACCTACCTTGCCCGTCGGCTCCTCGGCGAGGGGATCGACGCGGGGCTCTCGGCCGCGCTGCATGCCTCGGCGGCCGTTGTGGCCTCGCCCGGCGCGAGATCCTTCAGCGCGGGCTACTCGCGCGAGTAGGGGACGCCGTCGGCGGCAGGCGGGCGGATGCGGCCCACCAGTCCGGCGACCGCGGCGATCGTGATGATGTAGGGGAGGGCCGAGATCAGCTCGGTCGGCACGCCGATCTGCGATGAATACAGGTTCAGCTGCGAGCCGATCGCGATGGTGAACCCGAAGAGCATCGTGGCGGACAGGGCGCCCCACGGGCGCCAGCGGCCGAAGATCATGATCGCCAGCGCGATGAACCCCTCGCCGTTGGTGATCCCGTACTCGAACGGGATGCCCTGGCCGATCGTGAAGACGGCGCCGCCGATGCCCGCGATCACGCCCCCGAGGATCACCGTCGAGTACTTGATGCGCAGCACGTTGAGGCCGACGGTCTCGGATGCACGGGGCTTCTCCCCGACGGACCGGACCCGCAGGCCCCATCGGGTCCGGAAGAGCCCGTAGTTCGCGAGCGCGACGAGGATGACCGCGAGGTAGACGAAGTAGGTCTGGTCGAAGAGGATCGGCCCGAAGAACGGGATCTTCGACAGCCCGGGTATCGCCATCGGGAAGGCCCCGTAGCCCTGGTTGAGCCACTGCTTGGAGTCGAGGACCTGGGACATCATGAACTGCGTCAAACCGGTGCAGAACGCGACGATGACCACGCCGACGATGATCTGGTCGGCCTTGAAGTGCAGGGCCATGTAGGCGAGCACGGTGCCGAGGAGCCCGCCGAGGACCGCCGCGGCGATCGTCCCCGACACGAGGCCGCCGGTGGAGTGGCCGATCACGCTCGCGACCATGGCGCTGCCCATCGCACCGAGCATGAACTGGCCCTCCACGGCGATGTTCACCACGCCGGACCGTTCGCAGAGCACACCCGACAGTGAGCCGTAGATGAGCGGCGTCGCCGAGATGAAAGCGAGGCCGAGGATGCCCGTCAGCTCCAGCGCCGGCACCGTGCCGACGTTCGATCCCCTCGAGACCCAGATGAGGAACGAGAGCAGGAAGAGTGCGACGGCCGCGAAGAAGATGGGGAAGGCCGCCTTGGAGAAGCGCACGATGATGAGCGCGATGCCCGCCGCGATCGTGATCCCTCCGAAGAGCCAGGCCGTGCCCGCGACGGGGACCGTCAGCGTCTTCAGCTGATCGCCCGAGCCGTTGACATGCGCGAGCAGCGCCACGACCCAGGCGCAGAGCAGCGCGCCGACGACCAGCAGGAGCACCGCGAGGGCCTTCAACCTGTGGCGGACAAGGAGGACGACGCCACCGGCGATGCACAGGATGCCGAGCACGATGACGACGACGCGCATCGCCGATGAGAGCGCCGGGACCGATGTCGCGGTGTTGGAGGAGAAGTCGATCGTGGACTGCAGGGACGAGTTGGTCCTGAAGCCGAAGATCCAGACCTCGATGACACCGAGGATGACGGTGGCGATCCCGAGCCCGAGGGACCGTCCGCGACTGACCGAACGGAGGTTCTCGAGCGTGACGACCTCGGGGGAGGCAGCCTTCGACGCCTGCTGGGCCTGCTCGAGCACCGCGGTCAACTCGCCCACGCTCCCGTGGTCACCGCTCGGCCGGCCTCGCCCACGTCCTTCAGCTTGAACAGGGCGACGACGAGCGCCGGCGTTGCGACGCAGAACACGATGACCGCCTCGATGACGAGCGCGAGGCTGTAGTCGATGTTCGTGGGCGTCACGATCTGCATGTGGTGGCCGCCGGCCTGGAGGCCACCGAAGAGCAGCGCCGCGAGGAACACGCCCCACGGCTTGCTGCGCCCAAGCAGGGCGACCGTGATCGCGTCGAAGCCAATCGTCCCGCCGTAGCCGTTGGTCAGGCTGTGGTCGATGCCCGCGACCTGCACCATCCCGGCGAGGCCGACAAGCGCGCCGGCGATGCACAGCGCCATCACGACGACCCGCTTCGAGTTGACGCCGGCCGTGCGCGCCGCCTCAGGGTTGGCGCCCACCATCTGGAACTCGAATCCCGTCGTGCTCCGGTTGAGGAACCAGCTGACCCCGAAGACTGCTGCGACCGCGATGATGAATCCCAGGTTCACCTGAAGCGTCCCGCTCAGCCACCCGAGGAGGCGCGGGAGCTGACCGCTCGGCACGATGCTCTTCGAGAGACCCTCGGACTCCCCCGGAAGCTGGAACGGTGCATGCAGGAGCAGGAACGTCAGGAAGAACAGCATGATGTAATTCATCATCATCGTGGTGATGACCTCGTGGGTCCCCGTGCTTGCCTTCAGGATGCCCGCGATGGATGCGACAAGGAGCCCGCCGATCACCCCGGCGAGGATCTCGAGCGGTATCTGGACGACACCGGGGGCGTGGACGCTGAACCCGATGTAGGTGGCGGCGATCGCCCCACCGATCAGCTGGCCCTGTCCGCCGATGTCGAACAGCGACGTCCGGAAGCCGACTGCGAGCCCGAGGCCCGCCAAGGTCAGGGGGGTGGCGTAGGTGAGGGTCGCCGAGATCGGCCCGAGTGCCACCGCCCAGTTGTCCTTGGAGGGGTGCGCGATCGCCGTCCAGACCGCGCGGGGGTCGGCGATGGCGCCGACGACCAGCTGCTCGTAGGCACCGAAGACCGTGTTGAAGTTGAGCGCGATCGTCCCGCCGGGGTGGGAGAAGAAGCTGCCCCACGAGCGCAGGAGCTCCGGCGTCGTGAGGATGATGAGCACGGCGCCGAATGCGAGACCCACGACGAATGCAAGCGCAGTCACGAGGAAGATGTTCGCCTCACGTGTCCGCCGCGCGATCCGCAGGACCCTGTTCGGACCCTTCTGCTCGGCGACCGGCCGTGCCGCGACGTCCGTCACGAGACAGCCCCCACGGGATCGCTTCCGATCTCGGACGAACCGGCCATCATGAGTCCCAGCTGCTCGCGGCTCGTCGTCGGCGGGACGACACCCACGATCCTGCCCTCGAACATGACCGCGATGCGGTCCCCGAGCGCAACGACCTCGTCCAGTTCGCTCGAGACGATGATGACGGCGGACCCGCTGTCACGGTCGGCGACGATCTGGCGGTGGACGTACTCGATGGACCCGACGTCGAGCCCGCGGGTGGGCTGCGAGCAGATGAGCGCCTTGAGGGGCCTCGAGAGCTCGCGGGCCACGACGACCTTCTGCTGGTTGCCGCCCGACAGCGTGCCGACCGCAACCTGGCTGTTCTGCGCCCGGATGTCGAACTCGTCCAGCCGCCTCGCGCCGTTCTCCCTGATGGCCTTCAGGTTCCTCGATCCCCGTCGGGAGAACTCGGGGCGCCGCTGCATGTCGAGGACGAGGTTGTCCTCGATGGACATGGAGAGCACGAGCCCGTGGCGCTGGCGGTCCTCGGGAATGTGCCCCACGCCAGCGTCGAGCATCTGGCGCACCGTGCTGCCGTGGATGTCCTTGCCGTCGAGCGTGATCGTGCCGGCCACGGTCGGCCGGAGTCCTGTCAGCGCCTCGACGAGCTCGGTCTGGCCATTGCCCTGTACGCCGGCGATGGCGAGGATCTCGCCCTTGCGGACCTCGAGGTTGAGGTCCTGCACCGCAGTGAGGCCCCGATCGTCCTCGACGAACAGGTTGTGCACCTCGAGCACGACGTCGCCCGGTGCCGCCTCGGCCTTGTCGACGACGAGATTCACGGCTCGGCCCACCATGAGCGACGCGAGCGAGTCCTCGTCCGCCTCGGACGGCGTCGTGCTGCCCACGACCTCTCCGAGCCGCATCACGGTGATGCGGTCCGCGACGGCGAGGACCTCCTTGAGCTTGTGCGTGATGAAGACGATGGATTTGCCCTGGGCCGTCAGCGACCGCATGATCACGAAGAGCGCCTCGGTCTCCTGGGGGGTGAGCACGGCGGTGGGCTCGTCAAGGATGAGCACCTCAGCGTCGCGGTCGAGCGCCTTCAGGATCTCGACTCGCTGCTGCATCCCGATGGGGAGGTTCTCAACGATCGCATCAGGGTCGACGTCGAGCCCGTACTTCGCCGAGACCTCGCCGATCTCCTCCGCTGCCTTCCGACGGTCGAGGACGGGCCACGGCCGCACCGGCTCGAAGCCCAGCACGACGTTCTCGGCCACGGAGAACACGGGCACCAGCATGAAGTGCTGGTGCACCATGCCGATCCGCAGGGAGACCGCGTCCTTGGGATCCCTGATCACCACCGGCTCGTCGTCGATGAGGACCTGGCCCTCGTCGGGCGTGAGCATGCCGAAAAGCACGTTCATGAGGGTGGACTTCCCAGCGCCGTTCTCGCCGAGGAGGCAGTGGATCTCACCGGGCTCGACAATCAGATTGACGTCGTGGTTCGCCACCAACGTGCCGAACCGCTTCGTGATGCCCCTCAGCTCGAGCTTCATCGGAAGGTGACCATAGCCCTCTGCCCGGGAACGGCGAGGAGGCCGGGTCCGAAGACCCGGCCTCCTCGCACGCACTACCTCTTGCGTCGTGTTACGACGCGACCTTGATGGCTCCAGAGATGATCTTGGCCTGCAGGGTCTTGAGCTCGGTGAGAACCGCCGCCGAGACCTTGTACTTGGCGTTCTCGATGAACGCAGCGCCGCCGTTCTTGAGCGTGCCGACGTAGTCGCCGCCCTTGAACTTGCCGCCCGCCTGGGTCAGGACCGCGGACTCAACCGAGGCCGTGACGCCCTTGGTCACGCTGGAGAGGAAGATGCTGCAGTCCGCAGCGTCGTTCACGCATCCGTTCGTGTCGACCCACTCCACGTTCGCCTTCGCGGACGGGTGCGCCTGGTTCCACAGGTTCACCGCAGCCGTCGTGCCGAGCCCGTCGCCGCCGGCCACCGGGAAGATGGTCGAGGCGCCAGCCTGCAGGAACGCGGTCGAGTCGGTCTGCGCGAGGCCCGTGTTGGTGAAGCTGCCGATGAAGGTGCCCGTCTGGGTCTTCTCGTCCCATCCGAGGAGCTTCACGGACTTGGCACCCTTGGCCTTGTGCGCGTCGTAGTACGCCACGCCCTCAGCGAAGCCGTCCATGTAGATCGTGACCGATCCGAACTGCTCGCCACCGTACGTCGCGACCACACCGGTCTTGCTGGTCGCCGCTGCCTCGTAGCCACCGAGGAACGCGTCCTGGTTGGTGTCGTAGGTCAGGCCCAGCAGGTTCGAAGCAGCCGCCTGGTTCGGGTCGATCGTGTTGGTGCCGTCCTTGGGGTTGGCGTTCGTGTTGTCCACGATTGCGAAGTGCTGGCTCGTGTTCGAGACAGCCGCATTCCAGGTGGCGTCAGCCATGAGGAATCCGACCGTGACGATGATGTTGCACTTGTCGGCGATGAAGCCGTTGATGCCGGTCACGTAGTCGCTCGCCTGGGTCGACGAGGCGTTCTTGATCGTGATCGTCGTGCCCTTGGGAGCCGCCTTCTTGGCGTCCTGCATGCCCAACCACGCCGACGCGTTGAAAGAGTGGTCGTTGATGCCACCGGTGTCGGTGACCTCACAGGCGAGCACCGACTTGCTGCCGTGCGTCTTGGACGCAGCGCCTGCCGTGACCGAGCCGGCACCGACGGTCAAGCCGACTGCGAGCATCCCCATGACGCCGATTCCGGTGGCGGTGCGAAGGCCGAGACGCGACATGCGCCCCGACTTCGAACGCCCCTCCAATTGCTGGTGCATATTCGAGTCCCCCTTCTAGGGATGATGAGCCACGAGGCTGCCGATGGAGCGGGTGCGTCCACCGCGGAGCCCGAACCCTCCGCACCGCCGTCCCCGCATCACGAACCACCGCATGGCGTTGATTGCCAATGCGGAAGTTATCAGCGCGTGACGACGCGGGTCATTCAGGCTGGCGAGTATTCACAGGGCCGAAATGCGTGCCTGCAATCGGGCCGTTGCTCGCGGTGAAACCGACCGCCGGTGTTCGGCACACCCGATCACAACCGCGCGGCGGTCCGGCTCCAACATGTCACGCATGGAGACCGATCAGCGGCATCCGGAGGACCGCCGCGCCGATCAATCGTTCGCAGAATGCTCCGCCGGGGCGACGAGCAGGCATCAGTGCACATGAGGTCATCCCGGCACCTCGTCGACATGTGCACGCGCCCGAGCAGGCCATCATTTGGAGGGCCTCAATTGCCCAGGCACCTCGTGAAAAGAATCATTTCCGTGACGTACTGGGTCAACGTGCCTCATGCTACTTTCGGCCTTCCTCGGGGGGGAGAGATCCCCGGGAACCGTGACCCTTTGGAGGGGATCCATAATGCCCACGAACACCCGCAAGTCCCGCGTCGTCAGGTCCACTGGGGCGGTCCTGTCCGCAGGACTGATCGTCGCCTCGTTCGCCACGCTCAGCGGCGCCGCCGTCAAGCCGAAGGCCACCGTGTATCCGGCATACCCGAGCGGGAAGATCACGACTAACGACATCAAGCTCGCCGCCGCCTACACGGGCGGCACAGCCAACAAGCAGGCGAAGGGGACGCCGGTCAAGGTCGGCTGGCTCAACGACGACGGCGACACCGTCGCATACCCGGACAACACGACCGGCGCGAACCTGGCTGTCTCGTTCGTCAACAAGTACCTCGGCGGCATCAAGGGCCACCCGCTGCAGCTCGTGTCGTGCTCGGTGAACAACGCCGGAGACGGTGCCTCCTGCGCCCAGCAGATGGTCTCCGCCGGCGTCAAGGTCGTCGTGACCGGAACGATCATCGACGGCAACGCCGCGATGTACAACACGCTGGCCGCAGCGCACATTCCGATCATCCAGGGGAGCGACCTGACCACGACGGACTTCAATCCCCCTGGGAAGGGCGTCGCGGTGACCTACGAGCCCGGGTCTCCTGGCGTCGTCCTGGGCCTCGCGAAGTTCATCGGGACCTCCAAGAGCGGTGTCGGCCTCGGCTTCGCTCCGAAGTCCATCGCGGTCGTCTACACGAACGACGCCGGCGGCACGTCGGCCTACAACCTGCTGTTCAAGCCGGACACGTACCTCAAGGGCCTGACCATCCACGGCGTCGCGGTGAGCCCGACGGCTGACGCGGCCCAGGTCCAGTCTGCCGTCGTCGCCTCCGGCGCCGGCCAGGACAGCGTCTTCGTGCCGCTGACCCCCGTCTCCCAGTGCATCGCCGTCTACGACGCGCTCAAGACACTCAACATCAAGGCGCCGGTCGTCACCTCCGGGCTCTGCTTCGGCACCCAGATGATCCAGCACCTCAACGGCACGCTCCCAAAGAACTGGTACTTCGGCGACTACGGCGTCAACTACTTCATGTACGACTCCAAGCTCCTCGCGTCCGAGCAGCTGGGCGTCTACATGGCGGCGATCCACCAGGCCGACCCGTCGACCGACCCCACCGGCCTCGCGGCACCCGCCTTCGGGACCATCCTCACCCTCAACAAGCTCTACAACGAGGCGGGGATCTCGGCGACGTCCGCGAAGATGGGCACCCTGATCGAGGGGTTCAAGGGTCCGCAGTTCGGCAACTCGGGGCCGCTCAAGTGCGGGTTCCAGCCCCTGCTTCCCGCGATCTGCGGGCAGGAGATGGGTGTGGCCCTGTTCAACGGCACCAACTGGGTCGCCGTCGAGGACGCCTACAACAACAAGCTCATCAGCGGATTCTCGGGCTTCGGCCTCTAGTCCGACCGAGGTGGTCCTCTGTTAGGACCACAATGGTGCGATGAGCGCTCCTGCCGCAGGGAAGTCTCGGCTCACGACCCAGCAGGTCCTCGCGATAGGCGTGGGCCTGCTGGGTCTCTGCTGGCTGGCCGTTCTCTTCACGCACACGAACCAGCTCCAGCCCACGATCTTCGGTGTCGGCGAGGGCGCGATCATCGCCGCGGTCGCACTCAGCGTCACGCTGACCTATCGAGGTTCGGGCGTCGTGAACTTCGCGGCAGCCGCCGTGTCGATGTACGCGTCGTTCATCTTCTACGACCTGCGGACCAACGGCACCCTGTTCCTCCCCCCGCCCATACCCAACATCCAGATCGTGTCCGTCGGCTACTCGAGCAACGCGTTCATCGGTCGCCAGCCGATCCCGCCGATGCCGGTGTGGGTCGCCTTCGCGCTCACCCTCGTCGAGTGCGTGCTCCTCGGGCTGATCTACCACTTCCTCATCTTCCGTCCGCTCCGCCAGGCGCCGCCGCTCGCCAAGGTCGTCGCATCGATCGGCCTATTCATCCTCCTGCTGTCGGCGGTGTCGCTGAAGTTCCCCTCCTCGAGCGGCTACAACTTCCCGCCGATCCTGCCGTCGGGGTCGTGGCACATCGGCTCGATCGCGATCCTCCAGGCCCAGGTCATCCTCGTCCTCCTCGTCTGCGCCGTGGCCGCCGCGTTCTGGGCGGTCTTCAAGTACACGAGATTCGGGCTCGCGACCCGGGCCGCTGCGGAAAACGAGCGCGGTGCGCTGATCCTCGGGTACAACCCCAACCGGCTGGCCGCCGTCAATTGGGTAGCCTCGACGGTGCTCGCCGGAGGGTTCGGGATCCTTTTCGCCTCCCTCAACGGAACGATCAACCCGATCACCGTCACCCTGCTCATCGTGCCGGCGCTTGCCGCATCGCTGATGGGCCGCTTCACGTCGTTCCCAATCACGGTCATCGCCGCGCTGCTCATCGGATCGTCGCAGTCCTGGATCCAGGCCATCAGCTCCGACTCCTGGGTCCCGAGCTTCCTGAAGAGCGGTGGGCAGGGACTCCAGGGCATTCCCGATGTCCTCCCGTTCATCGTGATCGTGCTCGTGCTCTTCTTCCAGGGAGAGAAGCTCCCGTCGCGCGGGAGCGTCGCGACGATGCGAATGCCGAGGGCGCCGCGTCCGACGAAGGTCGCGCTCAAGGGGACGATCCTGTTCGTGGCGGTCGCCCTCTCAGCCTTCCTGCTGAACTCCGACTGGCGCTTCGCGCTCCAGCTCTCCATCGTCGCCTCGATCATCTGCGGATCGCTGGTGGTCCTCACGGGATTCGTCGGCCAGATCTCGCTCATGCAGATGACGATCGCCGGCATCGCCGGGTTCGTCCTGTCCAAGTTCTGCGAGGCGCACGGCATCCCGTTCCCCTTCGGGCCGATCATCGCCGCGGGCGTTGCCACCCTCGTGGGGCTGGTCGCAGCGGTGCCTGCGCTGCGGATCCGGGGTGTGAACCTCGCGGTCGTGACGCTCGCCG
>Ga0182012_10007715_pt1 | contig 10725 bp, 8 predicted proteins | sample 612S2SmetaG_FD_120486 | JGI IMG/M metagenome (GOLD analysis project Ga0182012, IMG submission 120486) | Permafrost microbial communities from Stordalen Mire, Sweden - 612S2S metaG | ecosystem: Environmental > Terrestrial > Soil > Wetlands > Permafrost | place: Sweden: Stordalen | collected...
TCCTGGAATTGTCCGGTGGGAAAACTCATCTGGAAAAACGCGGTTAGGATGTAGTTCTTGTGCTCCTCGTTCGAAACCGCGATTCGGTATTTCACGAGGAACTGCCAATCGCCGAAGCCATCGTGAGGGGAATCGGGATTGTTCACGATGTAAGGCGGCACAGCAAGGATGACCTCGAAATTTCTCGCAGGAATGATTTCAAGCCCCTTGCTCACGCCATAGTTATCCGTAGTGACGCCGCTATTATGAGTCTGCCATTGAATGTCGTAGCGAAACTCCTGCTCTAGGCGGGGAGTGGTCGTCGCGAGGGGCGTGATCCAATGCGGCTGTTCCGCCTGGGTCGCGGATACCATGCTGAACCAGTCAGTAAACAGTGCGTTTTGAGCGACGGTCAGTGTGGGCACCAGGCAAACACCCAGCGCGAGGACGGCGAACACAATAAGATGACGCATGGTCAAGCCCTCTGATTTTTGAGATTCGTAAATCGTACACGTACACCGGTTTGTCTGTCACTTATGATATGGATTAGGGCGAAAGGTTACAGAATCCCAGCATATTTGATTCGCTCGTAAATTTCGCAGTACGATTTGAGTCTCCATGCCGAAGCTGAGCACATCCGTGGGTAAGTCCCAGAGCGAACGCCGGGAACCGCTTAAGGTGGGGGATGCCGCGGTGGAATTGGGAATCAGTTTTTCTACCCTCAAGCGTTGGATTTACGAAAAGAAAATCCGCAGCATGAAGACCGCCGGCGGGCATCATCGGATTCCCCAGAGCGAAGTCGATCGTTTTTTATTTCGAGCCCGAGGCCGCACCGCGAAAGAACGGGAGAATGTTGTTCGGCGCGTAAGCGGCCGCAATCAACTCGTAGGACGGATAGACTCCGTTCGCATTAGCGGCCTGATGGCTGAAGTCAAAATATCTATTGGGGAGCAACGGATCACTTCCATCATTACCGCAGCTTCCGCCCGTGAGATGCAGCTCAAGTCTGGACAAACGGCCGCGGCACTTATCAAAGCAACCGAAGTGATGATCATTCGAGTCTGAGTGCCACGGCCGACTCCTTCGCCCGACCCTTCCGGCGATTCACGTTCAATTCACCGCCTATTCATCTGTTGTTAACAATCTCTCGATAGCTTCACGGTACAGATCCAAAATTTTACTTTGATTCAATTTTGGCTGAACGGTCCATGTGGGTGGGCTCGAAGCCTTTTTCTCAGGAGACGAAATGAAGAATAGTTGTGTCGCCCTATGCGTTCTGACGCTGTTTGCGGGGCTGGTCTGTGCTGCACAAACGCAGCCGACAAGCACATCCCCTGCCCCCAGGAAGTCAGGCAAGAAGTCCACTGCCAAAGCCGAACCGTCCGTGACCAGCCAGTTAGAGGCCATGCGGCGATCCATCGAAGCTCAACAATCCCAGATTCAGCAACTCAGCCAGCAGGTACAAACCCGCGACTCGCGAATCCAGCAACTTGAACAGCGACTAGACCAAAGTCAGGCTGCGGCGGCACAGGCGCAAGCCAAAGCCGATAATGCGGCGGCTGAGGCTGCGGCGCAAGAGCAGAACGTAACTGCCCTCAAGAGCGACGTCACAGACCTCAAGTCGAATGCCACGAATGCGGCGATGACTTTACAAGACACGCAGAAGGCCATCGGCGCGATGGAGAATCCGATGGCGCTACATTACAAAGGAATCACGCTCACGCCGGGCGGTTTCCTGGCGGCTGAAACCGTGTGGCGGCAGCATGCCCTTGGGTCGGACATCAACACGCCGTTCAACTCAATTCCCTACAACGGTTCCTCGCAGAGCGATTTGTCTGAATTCTTCGGTTCAGGCCGTCAGTCGCGCGTTTCGATGCTTGCGGAAGGCAAGATAAGCAATGCCACCTTGAGGGGATACTATGAGGCTGATTTCCTTTCTGCTGGTATTACCTCCAATAACAACGAGAGCAACAGTTATTCGCTGCGCCAACGGCAGGCATTCGCGCAGGCCGCTCTGGAAAGTGGCTGGACCTTCACCGGCGGCCAGATGTGGAGCTTGGCCACGGAAACGAAGAGCGGATTGGACAATCGCACCGAGGCTGTGCCGATGACCATCGACCCCCAATATAACGTCGGGTTCAGTTGGGCTCGGCAGTACGGCTTCCGGGTTACCAAAGACTTCAATCACAAAATGTGGTTGGGTGTCTCCCTGGAAGATTCGCAAGCCACGACCGGTGGAACCGGACTCAGTTGCACGACGGGCAGCGGAACGACCGCCGTAACCTACACGTGCAACAATTACCTTATCGGTTCACTGGGAACCAGCAGTGGACTCTACAATCCTACTGCCAACTATTCCTTTAACTATCTGCCCGACTTCATCTTTAAAGCCGCCTTTGAGCCAGGATGGGGTCACTACGAGGTCTTCGGAATCGTCAGCGACTTTCGCGATCGCATCTTTCCCGACGCCATTCCAGTCGGCACCGCCAAGCCGTCTGCGGACGGCGCCTATAACAACACCTCGGTCGGAAGCGGCATTGGTGCGAATGGTCGAGGCTCTCTGTTGAATAAGCATCTTGACGTAGGTCTGCACTTCCTCGGCGGACGCGGCATCGGTCGGTATGGCACGGCCGGGCTTCCCGATCTCGTCGTTCGACCCGACGGAGTTTTAGATCCGATCAAGAGCTATCAGGGATTGGCGACCGTCGAAATGCATGCCAAGAAGTTCGACGTGTACTTCAACTTTGGCGGTGAGTACGCTGGCCGGACGACCTTCAATGAAGGAAAAACCGGTCTTGGATACGGATCGACGCTCTTCAACGACTCCGGTTGCGCAACTGAGACCCTACCCGCAGTCACAACAGTTACGGTGCTGACTCCTACGGGTACGGCCAACGTTCCGGTACTCGGAGCAACAGGAACGCCGATCAGCGCGGGCTTCGACCCCGGCAGCTTATCGAAATGTTCCGGGCAAACCAAGAGCATTTTCGAAAGTACGGCTGGCTTCTGGTTCCGCTTCTATAAGGGTCCTAAAGGTACGCTGCAAGCGGGGCCGCAGTACTCTCGGATTACTCGCAACGGTTGGTCTGGACAAGGGATCGACCCTCAGGCGAACGAAAACATGTTCCTGACTTCGTTCCGTTATTACTTGCCTTAGTTTGAGTGGTTTAGCTCCGGTGCGACGAACCTGTCGCGCCGGAGTTTCTTCCCCTTGGGTAACCTCTCGATGCGAAATTTATACAACTTTACGTTGTCTAGAGGCGTCTGACTAGTGGCAGGCTAGTGTTTTTACTTCGACGATGGCGTATCTTAAGAGTTCTGGGTCGGCATTAAGCGAAATGGCGCTTTCTAAACATTTTCGGAGTTCTGAGATGTGGCGGAGTTCCGTTGCCCTCTTCGCGATCCTTTGCCTGACTTTCAGTCTGGCGACACGTTTCGATTTTTCGAGTGCGGGAATGAAGTCGACCGGCAACGCTGTCGAGTCGCACAACGTCGATGCGAAGCGGCAGCACCTGCTCGACAAAAGCATAAGCCGCACCGCTCCCCCTGCCGTTTTTTCTGTGTTGGAGCCTCCTCGTTCACCCGTAAGATTTGTATCGAAGGTTCTGCCGCTCCCGGCCGATCGCGTCGAGAGCCAACTTCACAATCGTCCTCCACCTTTCCTCCTCAGTTAATCGCGCTTTTTTCCTGAGTATCAGTTTATTTCTTGGCTGCTTCTCGTTTTCCGCTGATCGCGGCATTCCGGAAGTCTCGAAGAGGCTGATTCTCCATCGCGACTTGTTAGCTAACGTTCTCTGGAGGAGATGTGAGAAATCTTACAGTTTCACTTTTTCTGCTACTTGTTTGTGCGCCGTTGTACGCAGCGAGATCGACCGCCATTCGCAATGAAACCGCAACGGTGGTCAGCGTCGCAACTCACGAAACTCCGACGAATTATGTCGGAGACAGCCCTACCGATGCTCCTTTGCAAGTGCAGTCCTACTCGTACGACATCACGTTGCGCACGGGTTGCGCGTCGTACATCACCGAATACGACACTCCGATCGATTATTTGCCGTCAGCCTTTGTCGCTGGCGGCACGTTGGACATCGTTGCGAAACGCCATACCATTCTGGCGAATTTGCCGACCGGAGAAGAAGCTCTGCTGATCATTCACCACCGCAGACGTTTTCTCGATAGCGGGTGCTCAAACAACTGATTGAAACCGTTTCAGGAGTCCGTAGTTACAAAATTCGATTCACTGGAGAAATGACAATGAAAAGTTCGAAACTAGTTCTTACCGCGATCCTCACATTGGCCGCCGTTAGCTTTGCCTACGGCGCCGGTTATCCTTACCAGAAAGCAACAGTCACTAATGTAGAAAACCACGAGCCGTTCGTCCCGCTGCACACAAAAGCGACAGACGCGCCCGAACCTCCGGCCCAGTACGCTTTTGACATCTCTTTCCACTTGAATTGCTCGACCTATGTAGGCCGATACCGCTCGGACATCGAATATTTGCCCGCCGTGCTCAATCCCAATCAGTCGGTGGACATGATCGTGGATAAGGGTCTTCTGCGGGTTCTCATTCCAGGCAAGGGCGAAGTCAAGATGAGCCTCATTCGCAAAGAAAAAGACAAGTCGGGAACTTGCTCAGGTTCTCCCACGCCCACTACATAACCATGGTTTTTGAAGTGGACGAGACAAGCATGATTGAACAATCACGGTTAATTATTTTCAGAACAATCGCAGCATCGCTGTTAACCGGATGTATTCTGGCGGCCTCGGGCTGCGGTCATTCCGACCCAGCCCGGACCGTCGCCGCCAGCACACTTCCGCGAGCGGCGGTGGTGCAAGTACGTCGCACCTCGCTCTCCAATACTTTTCTGGTCGCAGGGCAGTTCCTTCCTTATCAGGAAGTGGAACTCCATGCCAAAGTCGCGGGATACATAAAAAAGATCAACGTGGACATCGGCGACCACGTCCGCACTGGCCAAGTATTGGCGGTGCTGGAGATTCCTGAGCTGACTGCGCAGTTGCAAGCCGCTGCGGCACAAGTGCGCCACAGTCAGGAAGAAATCGTCCACGCCCAGAACGAGGTCAGTCGTGCTGAATCCGATCAGCAGGCGGTGCATGCGGCAAGTCAGCGTCTCGCACAAGCCGCGCAAGCCCGACCCGGACTTATCGCGCAACAAGAATTGGATGACGCGGCAGCCAAAGACAATTCCGGCGCCGCTCAGGTGGATGCGGCGAAGTCCGCTCTGGCCGCGGCTCGCCAGCAGCTGGAAGTCTCGCAAGCCGACGAGCAGCATTACGCCGCGCTTTCCGAATACTCGAAGATCACCGCGCCTTTCGACGGCGTGGTCACCTGGAGATATGCCGACACCGGCTCACTGATTCAAGCGGGCACCTCGAATGTCGCTTCGATGCCGGTGGTGAAACTATCGCAGTCCAGTCTTTTGCGCTTGCGCATTCCGGTACCAGAATCTTTGGCCGCCGATATCCGGGATGGTCAGACCGCCGACATTCGAGTGCAAGCCACGAGCGAACACTTTTCTGGCAAAGTCATTCGCTTCACGGACTCACTTGATCCTTCTACGCGCACCATGCAGGTCGAGATTGATGTGCCCAACGCCGACTATAAGCTGGCGACAGGCATGTACGCGGACGTGACACTCCGGACGCAGAATGATCCCAACGCTCTGACTCTGCCGCTGCAGGCTGTCAGCCGAGACGAAGACAAGGCGACCGTGCTTCTAATAGACGCGCAGAACATGGTCCAGCGCCGTCAGATCGAAACTGGCATCGAGGGCTCCGATCGCATTCAGATTACTTCGGGCTTGAACGAAGGCGACAAGGTGATTGTCGGCAATCTCGGCGCGTACACTCCCGGTGAGCGGGTCGATCCCCAACTCAGCGCCATGGCGGATGAGAAGTACGTCCCCGAAGGAAACCAATAGGGATGCCTGGATTCGCCATCAAGTATCCCTTCTTGATTATCACGATCTTCCTGATCATCGCGGTCGTCGGAGTGACGACCATTGCCCGTATGCCGGTCGATCTGTTTCCCCAAATCAACATTCCGGTCGTGGTCGTGGCAACTTTCTATTCCGGGATGCCGCCGGAGCAGATCGAGACAAATATTACCGATCCCTTTGAGCGATTCTTCACTCTGGGAAGCGGCATCGACCACATGGAATCGCGCTCCCTGACGGGCGTGAGCCTGATCAAAGTCTATTTTCAGCCGGGAACGAATCCCGACGCTGCGGTCAGCGGCATTTCCAATCTTGCGATGGCGCAGTTGCGGCGTTTGCCTCCGGGTACTTTGCCTCCAGTGGTGCTGAAGTTCGACGCGTCAAGCCTGCCGGTGTGCCTTATTACGTTGAAGGGCGAAGGACTCAATGAAACGCAATTGCACGATCAGGGTCAGTTCAACGTGCGCAATCAGATTGCGAATGTTCCCGGCGCATCCGTGCCCCAGCCATTCGGGGGAAAGTATCGGCAGATTCAGGTCTACGTCGATCCGGTGAAGTTACAAGCCCACCAACTGAGCCTCATGGACGTCGTACGCACTGTGAATGAGGCCAATACAATTTTGCCGGCCGGAGATGTTCGCATCGGTCCAAAAGACTACAACATATACACCAATAGCCAGTTGCCAACGACAGAGGAAATCGATCGCCTCCCGTTGAAGTCGGAAGGCAACGCCGAGTTGATGGTGGCCGACGTAGGCCATGCCGAGGACGCAGCCGCAATTCAAACCAACATCGTGCGCGTCGATGGACAGAAGTCCGTCTATCTTCCGATTCTCAAGCAAGGTGGAGACAGCAACACCATCGCCATCGTCAATGGCATTCGTGCTCGCGTGAAAGATTTGATCGACGTTCCCAAAACACTCAAAGCGGAGGTAGTGTTCGATCAATCCGTCTATGTGAAGACAGCGATTCGAAACGTCTTGCATGAAGGCGGCATTGGCCTGGTGCTGACGGCCGTAATGATTCTGATATTTCTGGGCAGCATCCGCGGAACTTTTTCTGTTTTGCTCTCTATTCCGCTATCCTGTCTCGCCGCATTTCTTGCGCTGAACGCCGTCGGCCAGAACATCAACACCATGGTGCTGGGCGGAATCGCGCTGGTTCTTTCGCGCCTCATCGACAACTCCGTCGTAGTGCTGGAAAACATCTTTCGCCATCTTGAAATGGGCGAGGCTCCAGCTATCGCAGCCGAAAAAGGCGGTAGCGAAGTGGCCCTCGCGGTGTTGGCAGCCACGCTGACCACAGCGATCGTCTTCTTTCCCGTGGTTTTTCTCTATGGTGTCAGCCGATTTTTGTTTACCGCGCTCGCCTTGGGCGTAGTGCTGTCGCTGGCCGCATCCTACTTTGTCGCCATGACCGTGGTGCCGCTGTTCTGCTCTCGATTCATTGACGCGCCGCATGAAACCGGCAACGAAGAAGCACCCTTCGCCGCGATGCTGCAACGCGGCTTGGGGCCGTTCAATCGCGCCTACGAAAGAGTGCTCCATCACTACGATCGTTCCCTCGCGGCCAGCCTTGATCATCCCAAACGAACTGTCGCCATCATCCTGGGAGTTTTTCTCGTCAGCCTCGCGCTGTCCCCCCTGCTGGGGGTTTCGTTTTTCCCGAGAACCGATCCCGGCCAGTTTGTGATTAACATCAAAGCTCCCACGGGGCTCCGCATTGAGCTGACCGACAAATACATCAGCCGCGTGGAAGACGACATAAGGCAGATTGTCCCGCCCGCCGACTTGGGCATGATCGTCTCGAATATCGGCATCACGCCGGATTTTTCCGCGATCTATACCAGCAACTCAGGACAGCACACCGCCTTTGTCCAGGTCAGCCTTAAAGAAGGCCACAGGCAAAGCAGTTTCGAGTATATGAACCAGGTGCGGGCAAAACTGACTGAAGATTTCCCAGAGCTATCCACCTACTTTCAAACCGGAGGCTTAGTCGATTCGGTTGTCAATCTCGGACTGCCCGCGCCCATCGATGTTCAAGTGAGCGGAAACGACATGCCGGAGGCCATGAAGACGGCCACCCACTTGGCACATAAGATTAAGCAGCTCAAGACCGTCAGCGATGTGCTCATCCCTCAAGACCTCGACTATCCGGGCATCGAACTCAACGTGAACCGTGAAATGGCTTCGCGCCTTGGTCTCTCGTCGGAGGAAACCATCGACAACGTAATCACCGCTCTGAGCTCCAATAGCATGATCGCTCCCAGCTATTGGGTCGATCCCCATAACGGCAACAACTACATGCTCACAGTGCAATACAACCAGACGCAGGTAAACTCGCTGCGCGATTTCAAGAACATTCCGCTACACTCCCCGAATAATCCGAATCCAACCGATCTGGACGCAGTGGCCGACATAAAAATGATTGATACCCCGACCGAGGTGGATCACTACCAGTTGCGTCGCGTTTTTGACGTTTACGTCGCGCCGTCCGGTCGGGATCTGGGCGGTCTCGCCAAGCAGGTGCAAAAGATAATCGACGGCACGACCGTCCCCTCGAGTGTGCGCGTTGCAATGCGCGGTTCGGTAGACGGCATGCGCCAGTCTTTCCGCAGCTTCGGCATCGGCCTACTTCTGTCGGTGGTTCTCGTTTATCTGATCCTCATGGCGCAATTCGCTTCGGCGAAAGATCCCTTCCTGATCTTGCTCGCGGTGCCGCCTGGATTCACGGGAGTGATTCTCCTTCTGCTCATCACGGGTACGACCGTCAACGTCATGTCTCTAATGGGCGTCATGATGATGATCGGCATCGTAGTGTCGGATTCCATTCTGATCGTAGAGTTCACCCGCGACCTTAGACGTCAGGGCCAGGCCCCGATGGATGCCCTGAAGAATGCTTGCCACATTCGCCTGCGCCCTATCATGATGACCACTTTCGCCACGCTGCTTGGGCTCGTGCCCATGGCGCTTGCGCTCGAAGCGGGTAGCGAGCAATATGCCCCGCTCGCCCGAGCCATCATCGGAGGACTGAGTCTCTCGTTTGTCGTGACCCTATTTTTGGTTCCCGCCGCGTACTTACTCATGCACCGGGATGAATCAGCCCAGCCTGTGGAGAGCGCGGCATGACGAATCGGTTTGCGGTCATTGCTTCTCTGGGAATGGTGACGATTTCGGGCATGGCACGAAGTCAAATTAGCCCGGCGGACAAGAGCGCACTCATCTCCGCACCCGTGCCGCAAAACAATTTCGCCCTGGCTGTGACTGCCGCGTATCCTCCGCAAGCGCAGTCAGCTTTGCCAGCGGATACGACTCCAACCGTACGGCTCACTCTGAAGCAGGCCGAAGCGTTAGCCATCAAGCAAAACCCGCAAATCTCCGTGGGCCGATTGTCCGCGCTTGCCGCTCGGCAGGTCACGCGCGAAGCCCGGTCCGCTTTGTGGCCGACCGCAGCCGTCGATCTTACCGCCGTCGATGCCCGCGATAACAGCCGCATCACCGCCGGCGGACTCAACAACCCGATCATTTACGATCGCGCCGCGGCAGGCGCAAACGTGAGCCAACTCATCACGGACTTTGGGCACACCACCAACCTGATCTCCAGCGCGAGCTATGCCGCCGAGGCAGAGAATCAAAATGCAATGGCGACCCAGCAACAAATACTGCTGGCAGTTGACCAGGCTTTCTATGGCGCCCTACAAGCCCAAGCACTGTTGACCGTCGCGCAGCAAACCGTATCAGCCCGCCAAACCGTCACCGATCAGGTGCAAGCACTTTTCGACAACAAATTGAAATCCCAACTCGACCTGAGCTTCGCCAACGTGAACCTAGCTCAGGCCAAACTCTTGCTCCTGGATGCGCAGAATAATCAACAATCGGCGCTGGCCACTCTGTCGAGCGTTCTCGGATACGACAACTTGCAGAACTTCGCTTTGGTGGAGGATGGCGAAATTGCCATGGCCCCTCCCGCAAACATTGACGACCTAATCGCGCAAGCGTTCAACCTGCGTCCTGAAATTCGGGCGCTCGATTTCCAATTCAAGTCCGCAGAAAAGTTTCACAACGCCGAACGCGACCAGTTATTGCCCTCTATCCGCGCGCTGGGCGCCATAGGAGACACGCCGGTGCGCGATCCCGTGCTTTCGAATTGGTATGCAACGGCAGGCGTCAACATGGACATCCCGGTGTTCAACGGTTTCCTTTACCCAGCCCAGTCCCGGGAGGCGAAACTGCGAGCGCAGGCTGCGGGGGAGCGGTTACGAGACCTGCGCAACCGCATCTCGCGCGATGTTCGATCCAGTTGGCTGAACGCGAACACGGCTTATCAGCGGCTGAGCGTTACCCAGCAATTGCTCGATCAGGCGAACCTCGCCCTAAGCCTAGCCGAAACTCGCTACAAGCTAGGACTAAGTTCGATCGTCGAACTTAGCCAAGCACAGTTACAGCAGACTCAAGCGCAAATCAGTGGAGCCCAGGCGGGATACGACTACAGGCTCGCCCTAGCCGTTCTGCGATATCAAACGACCGGCATTTAAGTAAAAGACGTGACTACCGAAGAGAAATATCGATTTCTTTCGATCCCTAATCATCTCCGTCCCGAGCAATACGAAGATGCTTTAGATCGACCGATGCAAGTTCGGCTCGATTCTCGCTTAAGTGAGGTAACCTTTGAAGGAGGACTAAGCGAGTGAAGGCACCGGAACCCTCGAGATCAAACCCACCGTGGCTGGCCGCCATCAAGGCCCTGTGGATCGCCATCCTGGTCGTTCTTCTATTTATGCTTGGTGAAGGCA
>Ga0182012_10007716_pt1 | contig 10725 bp, 7 predicted proteins | sample 612S2SmetaG_FD_120486 | JGI IMG/M metagenome (GOLD analysis project Ga0182012, IMG submission 120486) | Permafrost microbial communities from Stordalen Mire, Sweden - 612S2S metaG | ecosystem: Environmental > Terrestrial > Soil > Wetlands > Permafrost | place: Sweden: Stordalen | collected...
GCCAAGAGATGGATGAGCATCCTTGCCTCCTGCGGTTAAGCCGGCTGGGACATTCCAGTCGGCTTTTCCATTTTCAGGGCGACGGCTGAACGAAAGCTTAACGACGGCGCCTTTTTTGCCGGCTATCCCTTCAACCCCGCCCGCCGCAGGCTGCGCTGCCAGTCCGTCGCCACCTCGTCCAGCGCCTGTTTCGCCGTCTTCTGTCCCAGCAGCACCTGCGAAATACCGGTACGCAGGCGCAGTTCCAGGGTTGGCCAGACCGGCTCCCGCGGCTCCAGTGTGGCGGTCTTCAGCGATTCCGCCAGCACCGGCGCCCAGCCAAAACGGTCCAGCACCGAGGGATCGTTCAGAACCGACACCCGCGGCGGCGCATTGCCACGCTCCAGCGACCGGCGCATCCAGAACTTGCCGGTGGCGAACTGGATGAATTCGAAGGCCCACGCCTTGTGCTTGCCCGCCTCCGGCACGCCGAAGGTCCAGCCGCCCAGCGAGACCTGGCTCTCCGCCGCCGCATGCCGCCCGGGTGCCACCGCCCAGGCCCAGCGGCCGGCCGTCTGCGACAGCTTCGGATCGTTGATCAGGGTGCCGTAGGGCGCCAGGGTGATCGTCATCGCGTACCGGTCGTTCTGCCCGCCGGCGACGATCTCGTCGAACTCCCAGGTGATCGCATCCGGGACGACGACGTGATGCTTCGTCATCAGGTCGCCATAGAATTGCAACGCCTCGACCGCGGACGGCGCGTTGATCAGGATCTCCCAGGTGGCGGGATCGAAGTAGCGGCCGCCGTTGCCGCGCAGGAACGGCGTGAAGCCACCCAGCATCGCCGGCCCCTGCCGCCCCCAGATGCCCAGGCCGTAGCGGTTCGGCGGCTTCGTGGTCGCCAGCGCCGCGGCCAGGAAGTCCTCCCAATTGCCGGGGGGCGAGGCTAATCCCGCCTCGGCCAGCAGCGGCTTCTGGTAATTCAGGATGCTGGTGGTCACGCGATACGGAATGCCCAGCAGCTTGCCCTGGTAGCTGGCCAGGTCCCGCACCGGGGGCAGGAAGTCGTCCCAGTCGAAGTCGGGATGCCGGTCCGCGTTCGCGGCCAGCAACCTGGCGTGATCCGCCATATGAGGCGCCAGCCACCCCGCGAAGGGCGCGGTCCACTGGATGATGTCAATGTCCGGCGCGCCCGAATTCAGCTCCGCCTTCAGCCGAGCGCTCAGGGCGTCGATGGGCAGCAGGGTGAAATCGACCTTGATGCCGGTTTCCCGTTCGAAGGCTGGCGCGACCTCCTCCACCAGGCACCAGTGCCAGGGTCCATTGTCGCCGACGAAGACCAGTTTGTCGGGCTTGCCTTGGGCCCGGGCGATGGCGGGGGCGGCGAGGAAGCCCAGGGACGCGGCCAGAAAACGGCGGCGGTGCAATTGGGTCATGGGAACTCCGACGGAAGGATACTCGCTTCACAGCGTGCCATGGCCGGTGCCGACCGGCTACAAGGCGCCTGCTGTGCCAGCCGCCCCTGGACCGCAGGGACCGGTCCGCTATGTTGGCGCCATATGCCGGCACCGCACCCGGCCAAGATCTCCGGGAGGCTGCCCAATGCTTCGCTCGATCGAGCAATCCACGATGCGTAAGCTGTATCTGCGCCTGCTGCCGTTGACCATGCTGGTGTATTTCTTCTGCTACCTCGACCGCATCAACGTCGGCTTCGCGGCGCTGACGATGAACGCGGACCTCGGCCTGACCCAGGCCGCTTACGGCCTCAGCTCCAGCGCGTTCTACCTGGGCTATTGCCTGTTCGAGGTCCCCAGCAACGTCATCCTGGAAAAGGTCGGCGCTCGGCTATGGATCGCGCGGATCATGGTCACCTGGGGCATCGCGTCGGGCGCCACCGCCTTCGCCGTCGGTACCAACAGCTTCCTGACGATCCGCTTCCTTCTGGGGCTGGCCGAGGCCGGGCTGTTCCCCGGTATCGTGCTGCTGTTCACCTACTGGTTCCCCGAACACCACCGGGCCCGCATTCTCGCCGGCTTCACCCTGTCACTGCCGGTCTCGGTCGCGCTTGGCGCGCCGATCTCGACCGCGATCCTGGGCATGGACGGCATCCTGGGCATCGCCGGCTGGAAGTGGATCTACATCATCGAGGCGGTGCCGACGGTCCTGGTCGGCATCCTCGTGCTGTTTGTCATGACCGACAGGCCAGCCAAGGCCAAATGGCTGACGCCGGAGGAACGGGCATGGCTGACCGGCAAGCTCGAATCGGAACGCCGAGCCGTCGAGGCGCGCGGAAAGTTCAACCTGTGGCAGGGGCTGTTCAATCCCAAGGTGCTGCTGCTGTCAGCCAACTATCTGGGCATCGTCACCGCCAGCCTCGGCTTGTTGCTGTTCGCACCGCAAATCATCAAGTCACTCGGTGCGACGAACATGGGCACCGGCTTCGGCACCATGCTCGCCTATATCTGCGGTGCAGTTTCCATGCTGGCGTGGGGCTGGGTGTCGGACCGTCTGGGGGAGCGGCGCTGGAGCCTGTTCTGGGCCTGCGTCACCGCCACTGCCGGCCTGATCCTGGCCGCGGCGACCATGGGTACGTGGTGGGCGCTGGCCGGCATGTGCATCTCCACCGCCGGATTCTACGGCACCAAGGGACCGTTCTGGTCGATGCCGTCCATGCTGCTGACCGGAACCGCGGCGGCGGGCGGCATCGCCTGGATCAACTCGATCGGCAATGTCGGCGGCGCCTTCGGACCGGCGATCGTGGGCTGGATCAAGGACGCGACGGGAAGCTATGCGGGCGGGCTGTACGGCTTGGCCGGGTTCACGGCGGCCAGCGCGCTGATCGCCGCTTTGGCGCTGCACATCCCGCGCCACGCCGAAGATGCGGCGGTCCATATGCCGGCGGAATAACGGTGCCCGAACTCGCTGGTCACGTTTCGGGCAGCAGCCGCTTTGGGGGGCGCTGTCATATGTGGAAATATTTGTGCGACGCCGGCCTCAGGCGCTAAGGACTGGGGTGATGGACGCATTCCAGGGATCATCCATACGTTGCCAGATCAATGTGGAGCCTGAAGCCAGACAAGCACATGCTGGGCGGCCTCGCGATCCTCGCGGCGGCCCTTTGTCTCGTTGCGCTGACCTGGATGGGCACCACCAGAGCGATCCAGCAGCAGCGCCAGGAGGCCTCGGCTCGGGTGACCGCCACGGTCGCCAACCAGGCGCTGACCTTCTCCGAACAGGTGAACCGCCAGATCCTGGCGATGGACCAGACCTTGCGCATCCTGGCGCATGCCTGGGAAGCCGACCCGCGACACTTTGACCTGGAGGCATGGCGGCACCAGTCCGTGGTGCTGTCCGGGATCAGCCGGGACATGCTGCTGGTGGACGAAAACGGTATCATCCGCCAGTCCTCGGTGCCGGAGGCGATCGGGCAGAACGTCAGCGACCAGGCCTTCTTCCGGGACGCGATCGACCACCCGGCCGATCCGGACCGGTTGTTCATCGGTCCCGCGACCATCAACCAGATCATGCGCCAGTGGCACCTTGACGTGGCGCGCACCCTGCACCGCCCGGATGGCTCCTTCGCCGGGCTGATCGACGCGGACTACCGCATCGCCGCGATTACCGACGTGTTCAGTCAGACCGACCTCGGGCCGGGTTCCCTGGTGATTGTGCTGGGACTGACCGACGGCAAGTTGCGCGCGGCGGTGGGGCCAGCCTCGATTGATCCGGACGTCAGCATCGTCGACACACCCATGTATGCCGCGATCCGGGAGGAGGACAGCGGCGTCTGGGTCGGCCCGTCCGCCACCGACAGTGTGGTCCGCGTGCACGCCTTTCGTCGCCTGCCCGATCGCGACCTTGTCGTGGTTGTCGGTATCGAGGAGCGGGAGGCGATGCGTCCGGCAAATGACTGGCGGCAGGAGGCACAGATTTTTGCCTCCTGCATCACCGTGCTGCTGCTCGCGATGGCCTGGCAGTTGATCCGGGGCGTGCGCCAGGCGCGCCGCCGCGAACGCCGCCTGGCTGAGGATCGGGCGATCCTTGCCGCGGCCAACGCCCAGCTCGAGGTCGCGCGCGCGCGTGCCGACGCAAAGACGGAACAGTTGGAGGCAACACTGGCAGGCATGACCGACGGCGTGGCGATGGTCGATGCGCATATGTGTCTGGTGGAGTGGAATGCGCGCTTCCCGGAGATCGCCGGCGTCCCCGCGGACAGGCTGCGGGTTGGTCAGCCGATGGAGGAAATCCTGCGGGCCCAGGCCCTCGCCGGCCAGTTCGGGCTGGTCGATGTCGAAGCCGAGGTGGTACGTCGCATGGCCCGTCTGCGGGCCGGCCGCTTTGGCACCACCATCCGGGCGCGACCGGATGGCCGGACCATGGAACTGCGGCGAAACCGTCTGCCCGATGGCGGTTTCGTCACTTTGTATTCCGACATCACCGATCGCCAGCGGGCAGAGGACGCGCTGCGGGAGGCCCGTGGCATCGCCGAGGCCGCCAACGCCGCCAAATCGCGCTTTGTCGCGGTCGTCAGCCACGAAATCCGGACTCCGCTGAATGCGCTCTTGAACACCTTGCGACTGTTGGCCGACAGTTCGCTTGCGCCGGCCCAGAAGGCCCTGGTGGACATGGCCAGCCAATCCGGCGATGCGCTGTTCGGGCTGATCAACGACGTGCTGGAAATGTCGCGCATGGAGGCCGGTCAGCTCAGCCTGCGCCCCAGCCGATTCGCGCTGCGCCCGCTGCTGGAAAGCTCCCTGGAGATGTTCCGGGCGCAGGCGGCGGAGCGGCGGATCACCTTCGAACTGGCCATCGCCGAGGGGACGCCGGCCGAACTGCGGACCGATCCCGGACGGTTGCGTCAGGTGCTGCTGAATCTCTTGTCCAATGCGGTGAAATTTGCCGTTCCCGGCACCGTTCGACTGATCGCCGAAGCTGCACCGGATGGCCTGCGTCTCACGGTGCGCGATCCCGGCCCAGTCATCCCAGCCGAAGACAAGGCGCGTCTGTTCCGCCCGTTCAGCCGCCTGGAACGACCCGAGGGCGACGACCCGATCGGCACCGGGCTTGGCCTGGCCATCTGTCAGCATCTGGTGTCGCTGATGGGCGGGGAGATCGGGTGCGATACCTGGACCGCCGGGGATGGTCGCCAGGGCAATGCGTTCTGGCTGGTCCTGCCGACGCCCCGACTGGACGCCATGCCGGTGGCTCCCGCTGTTGAGGTTGGCGTCAACGGCCTTGCGTTGAGCCGCCGCCTGCCGCGCACGCGCATTCTGCTCGTCGAGGACGTGCCGGTGAACCAATTGGTGACCGCAACCCTGCTGCGCCGCGAGGGCCACATGGTTGATATCGCCGGCGGCGGGGAGGCTGCGGTCATGGCCGTGTCCCGCACGCCGTATGACCTGATCTTCATGGATAACTTCATGCCCGGCATGAGCGGGCCAGAGGCGACACAGCGGATCCGCGCGCTGCGCGGTCCGGCCAGGACCGTGCCAGTCATCGCTTTGACCGGATCCGTCTCGGCCGAGGACCATGCGGCCTTGCGCGCCGTGGGCATGAACGGCGTCCTTGCCAAGCCCGTCGCATTCCCGGAACTGCTCGCGGTGATCGCCCGCACCGTGTGGCATCGCGTTCCGGACGGGACACCGCTGGTACCTGCGGTGGGCTCCGCCGATGAGGCCCCGCTGCTGTCCCAGGAGCGGGTCACCGAATTGCGCGCCTGCCTGCCGCCGGACATGCTGTCCGGCCTGATCGAGGAATGCCTGTCCGATCTCGACAGCCGTCTGCCCGCCTTGCGCCGTGCCTTGACGTCGGGCGCGCGCGCCGCGGCCGCAGCCCAGGCGCATGCGATGGTTGGCATGGCCGCGGGTTACGGCATGGCCGCCCTGGAAGCCCGCTTGCGCAGCGTGGTGGACGCCGTACGGGATGGTGAGCTCGATCCCGGCGCGGCTGCCGCGGTCGAGGCGGACCTCGTCCGCACCGCGTCAGCCTTGCGTGAGGCCCTGCAAAATGAGACAACCCGGGCTGCGGCGTAAACGATTTGTTAAGCAATTGAGCGCATCATGCGACCTATGATCTCTGCGGTTTCCCTGTCAGCCCTTTCGTCTGGCCCGACTCCGGTCGGCCGTCCCGCCCCTGGCCCGGTGCTGCCGGTTCGATCGCCTGGGGCACCGGCGCCCGGTGCAGCGTCCTCGGCGGCCGCCCCGCGGCCACCCCAGAGTGTTGGCGGCACCAGCGGCAATGGTGCGACACCGCCACCGCGGATCTTGCCGCGCGGCTCGCTGGTCGATCTGTCAGTGTGACGCCGAGAGGACGGGGCCGCTCGGAACAAGGCATAGAAACACGCCTGTCAACCGCCCGAAACTGCCCGACCGCCCGCCAATCAGGCAGTCAGGCGATGTCTGGCAGCCTATTTGCTGCCCAATCCGGAATTTCCTGTCAGCCACCTTGATCCAAGCCGCCAGACGCGGCACCTTGTGGACATGCCGGAATTTGTCCGCCTTGTCCCGGAACATGACGACCGCGAGCGCCTGGTGTGCGCCGATTGCGGCTTCGTTGCGTACGAAAACCCCAAGGTTATCGTCGGTTCGGTCGTCGTCTCGGATGGACAGGTGTTGCTGTGCAAGCGCGCAATCGAGCCGCGGCGTGGCTTCTGGACCTTGCCTGCCGGTTACATGGAACTGGGCGAAACCGTCGAGGAGGGCGCCATTCGGGAAGCTCTGGAAGAGGCTGAGGCTGTCATCGAACTCGACGGCATCCTGGGCGTGTTCAGCATTGCGCGCATTGGACAGGTGCAAGTCATCTTCCGGGGCCGCTTTGCTGGCGGCGGCGCGCCCCGGTTCGGGGCCGGCGCGGAAAGCCTCGCGGTGGAGCTGTTCGGGTGGGATGAAATCCCGTGGGATGACATTGCGTTCCCCTCTGTACACTGGGCGCTGCACGCATGGCGTCGCGGTGGACAGACGGCGATCGGGGTTCCGGCGGGCAATCCGCCCGATGATCCCCGCGGCATGCATTATAGTGAAGCCGCCGCCGCACCCCGGGGCGAACCATGATGCGGGCGGCGGGCATTGCCTTGGTTGCCGTATTGCTCGCCGCCGCCGCACCTGTGCCCGACAGCGATCTTCCGATCCCGCCATTGCCACCCGATCACCCGCCAATTGACGTGGCGGCACCGGTGCCGAACGCCGATGCGCATGGGCCGGCGGAGCCACTCTCCAAGGATGCGAAAGTTGGCGTGGAGCTTTACCGGGCCCCGCACTACGACCCGAGCCTGGGCTTCGCGCCGGGATCACGGTTTCAGACCAGCGAGGACCGCAAACCGATTCAGACCCCCGGCATCAGCGTCCGGGTGCCCTGGCCCTGATCCGCTTCGGCCACGAATATGCGACGATCGGTGTTTTTTCCGGTGCGCGTTAATCATTCATTGACGAATGTCGAATCATAATCGCCCGAGCGGACGCCTTGATATTCTGCGTCCGGGAAGGGGAGTTTATTGGTATGCGTAAATCCATCCCGGTTGAATCATCGAACACGGTGAAGCCCTCTCGCGCCGTCCGGTTGGCGAATGGGAAGAGCCGGGCGATGCAACAGGACGGCGTGTCCATTACGTCCGCGGGCAACACGCCACGAATCGACGTGACACACTGGCTTGATGCGGCACTGAACGGCGGCAGCATCGGTGGCGGTATGGCGCGCGCCGTGGGCGGGGGTGCACAGGCCACCGCCGTGGGTTCCAGCCAGTTGCCGACGGTCGCCTTGTCCGACGGCACGCGGATCACCTTCGCCATGGCCGGGTTACCGCAGGAGATGGAACTGGCCTGATGTGCCACCGATGTCCTGGTCGTGACCGGGCGGGCATGCGCGACCGGTTACCCATCATAACGGGAAGACTGTAGAAGACGCGTTATTATCGCATTATCGTGAAGCCGTTACGGGCGTCGGGGTCTCGCCTCGGCGCCCAAACCGGTGTTTCCTGATCTACCGCCGCCCCGCACGTCCCCCGTGCCAAGGCGGCGGTTGCGATAGGGCGTCCCAAGGGTCACGCGATGATACCAGCAACTGTGGAAATCAAGCGTCGGCGCGCAATTCAGCCGCCCAATCCCGGCCTGCCGACCCTGGCAAAGGGTCACCCTTGCAGCGGGAGGCCCCGATGGACTTACCATGATGATCGCGCGCCGCCGTCCCCCATCGACCCGGGGTGGCCGGTCACGCAACGGGTCTCCGCCCTGTGCGCAGAGACCCGGCCGGGCTGTCCATGAGGCTGTCAACCCGCCTGATCCTGCTAATCGCCGGCTGTGTGCTGCCGATCCTGGCCGCGCATATTTACACGCAGATCAAAATGCACGCCGAGCGGCAGAACCAGGTGGGGCGCCTGGCCCTGCGTCAGGCCGAGTTGGCGAACAGCGATCTGGTCAGCATTCTGGATGCGGCGACCCAACTCGCCGTCGCGGTCGGCCAGTTCCCCGAGGTCGCATCGCCGGGCCCCGCCTGCGACGATCGCCTGACCGCCTTGCAGCACGGCCTGTCGTCCTACCGGTTCCTGGCTATCGCCGATTCCACCGGCCGGCTGTCCTGTTCCTCGGCTGTGGCATTGACCCGGCCCAGCAATGATCGGCCGGCCTGGCTCGCAGATCTTCTCGTTGCGCCCGGAACCGTGGCCGGCCATGTCGCGACGGTGCGCGGCATCGACGGCCCATTCCTGCCGATCGCCGTGCGCATGCCGCCGGCCAACGCGGCGGCGGGCCCCGAACGTTATGTGATCGCTGCCCTCGACCTGCACTGGCTCAGCCGGCATCTGGAAGAGACCAAATTCGACCCGACCCCGCTGCTGGCCGACAGCACGCTGACCTTGACCGACCGCGACGGAACCATCCTGGCGCGTTATCCGAACGGCGCCTCGTGGATTGGCCGGCCCCTGGCCGAGGCCCTGAGACCGCTGTTGACCGCTGCGGTTCCTGGAGTGTCGATCATGTCCGAATCCGGCGGCCAGGATCGCATGGTGGCCTACGTCCCGGCGTCGGTGCCGCCGGCTGGTCTGATTGCGATCGAGTCGCTGTCGCTGCCCGACCTGACCGCCGACCTGGAGCGGGCCAGCGTCTGGGACCTGGTGGTGATCGGGGGTGCCGCGCTGTCAGCCCTGGTGCTGGCCTGGCTCGCCGGTCGCCGCTTCATCTACCGACCGACGGAAGCCTTGATGCAGGCTGCCCAGCGCTGGCGTGACGGCGATCTGACCGCGCGCGCCGCGCCTGGCGACACCGGGTCGGAATTCGCGGCACTGGCGCAATCCTTCAATGCCATGGCGGCGGGCTTGCAGGCGCGCGATGAGGAACGGCACCTGCAGGCCCAGTTCCTCGAAGCGCAGGTGGCCGAACGCACCCGGGCGCTGTCGGAGACGAACAACCGCTTGCAGGTCGAGATCGCGGAACGGGAAAAGACCGAGGCAGCCCTGCACCAGGCGCAAAAGCTGCAGGCCGTCGGCCAGCTCGCCGGCGGCATCGCGCATGACTTCAACAACATGCTGGCGACCGTGCTGGGCAATCTGGAGCTGATGGAACGGCGGGTCGCCCAGAGCACCGAAAGCTGGTCTCCGGCCGACGCCGAACGTCTGGCGCGCCTGATCGAACGGGCGACGGGGGCGGTGCAACGCGGGTCGCAACTGACCTCGCGGCTGCTGGCGTTTTCCCGGCGCCAGCGCCTGTCGGCGCGCCCGACCGACCTGAACAAGTTGGTCACGGAACTGATCACCCTGGCATCCAGCACCCTGGGCCGGCGAGTGCGCGTCATCCCGGACCTGGCGTCCGACCTGTGGCCGGCGCTGGTCGATCCCAGCCAGGTCGAAGCGGCCATCCTCAATCTGTGCCTGAATGCGCGCGACGCGATGAAGGATGGCGGCCAGCTCACGATCAGCACGGCGAACGAGATCCTGACGGAACGCCACCACGACGACGATCCGCCACCCGGCCGCTATGTCCGGGTCAGCATCGCCGACACCGGCGACGGCATGACGCCGGAGATTCAGCGGCGCGCCTTCGATCCATTCTTCACCACCAAGGGGCCGGGCGGATCAGGCCTCGGCCTGAGCCAGGTTTACGGCATGGCGCGTCAACTGGGCGGCACTGTCCATATCGAGAGTGCGCCGGGGCACGGGACCGACGTGTCGCTGCTGCTGCCGCGGGCTGCCGAGGCCGAGACCGCCGCCAGCGAGGCCGAAGCCGTGACGCCCCAGCCTTACCTGTCGCCGGAATGCGTCCTCGTCGTGGATGACGATCTGGCGGTGCGGCAGGTGACCGCCGAAATGCTGCGGGACCTTGGCTGCGATGTGGTTCAGGCGCCGGGCGGGGCGGAGGCACTGGCGCTGCTGGACCGGCTGAGCGAACCGCCGCGGCTGATCCTGCTCGACTATGCCATGCCGGGCATGAACGGCCTGCAACTCGCGCGCCGGCTGCGGGACCGCGGTATCGCCACGCCGATCGCGCTGGTGACCGGCTACGCGGAACTGAGCGAGGTGGACGCCAATGCCAGCGTGCTCGACGGCCTGCTGCGCAAGCCATTCACGATCCGGGAACTGCAGGTCCTGTTGGATCACCTGCGAGCCCGCCGCACCGAGACCGCGACGGCTCGGCTTGCGATGCGGGAAGTAGCGGGATCGTCGCATGGATGATGCAGATCAAGGCGGACTCCTCGCCGGACGACTAGACACCGCACGGGTTCAGCAACGGGAGGCACCGACGATGGCCCTGAAAGACATCC